>OFGA01000809.1_pt1 | contig 23737 bp, 21 predicted proteins | sample 1521471 | NCBI WGS metagenome assembly OFGA01 (sample SAMEA3504086, study PRJEB24116) | mouse gut metagenome | biome: mouse gut; feature: mouse-associated habitat; material: faeces | place: Denmark | collected 2011 | reverse complement strand
TTGACAACACATCTTATTTCCAAAAGAAAAAAAAGTATTTTCTTTGTTAGGAATAACAAAAATTTGCGGTATATTCTTAAATTCAGATTTCAATAAAGTTCCTGTGTCGGATACTGTAAAACTGTTATCAATAATTACGATTACACTATTCTCTGCATCCTCTAATTTCAATATAGAATTTACACATACTCTGGTATCTTCTATTGTCTTGTAATGTAATACTATAAAGCAACAATGATATTTTAAAAGATTATTCTTCATCTCTCTTTTCCTCATTCTTTCTAAAAAGACGATATACTTTTTTGCATACAACTAATTTTAACTGTATAAAAAATTCCTTCCAAAACAAAATGCCACCTTTATAGGCATCACTAACATAAGTTTTAAATGCTAATTTTACATCCCCATATCTGAGCAACTTTATCATCAATGCTGCATAATGTTTTGCATAAACATATTTCCTAAATCCTCTTTTCTGCTTGTCAATCCTATTAATATTTGGTAAAAATGTCTCTAAATACTTCTTTTTTAGATTTACAGCTCTTTCTCCCCGTGGCTGATTATCAACATTATTTCCAATAATTTCTATTAACGCTTCCGGAACCACTCCTATCTTATGCTTTTCAAAAAAACGCAATAAAAATTCAAAATCTTGGTGTCTATAATAGGTTTCATCAAATCCATTAATCTCAAAATAACACTCTTTTCGTAACATGAGTGAAGGAGTACACGGTGTAAAACTCAAATCCAGTAATGCTTCCGAAAGATCCCCTTGTAATCTGCTGCTAATTATCTTATCCGACTCTCGCCGCCAGCAATATACTGCATCAAATTCTGTTGATGCATCTAAAAGGTCCACTTGCTTTCTTAATTTTCCTTGCAGAAAAATATCATCATCATCTAAAAAAGTCAAATATTCACCCTTCGCCTCTCTTGCTCCTGTATTTCTGGCCGCGGAACCATTTTTATTTCTATCATGCTGAATATAACGTAATCTATTATCATCACTATATTCAGCCATAATATTTTCAGTAACAGTTCTTTGCTTTGTATCTGGATTATTATCATCTACAACTACAATTTCAAAAAAGCGATAGTCTTGCCGAAGAACAGAATCAATCGCTCTTTTTAGAGATTCATTTCCTCCATATGTAGGTATTATAACTGATACATATCTATCCATTGCCCATTACCTTTTTCTTCCAATTTTAATCTTTCCATTAGTTCTGCCACTGATAGTTCGTCCAAAGTAGCAATAGTAAAAACCCATAGCCAACCAAAACAGCCAATATTGATATATGCTTGCAGATGTCAATAATGTCAATACAGATGGAACTAAAAATGGAACAATTAACCGATACCAATCTTCATCTTGAATATTGACCAGACAATCATAAACTAATTTAAATATCCATCCTACTACAATAAGACCTATTACAATTCCATAATCCAAACACAACTCTAAAATAAAATTATGAGCATATGTTGCCTGCCTAAATCTGCTTCCTAGCCAAAGGCGGTCTGCTCCTATTCCTTTCCCGAATGGAACATTGTCAAAAATACCTGATATAGCAAGTGACCATATGATATTTCTTTCGGAGTCATTTGTAATGTCTCCCGTCACCAATTTTTCCAATGTCCTGGATTCCAAACCAAAACTCCGCATTAAACTGATAACAAATGAAACTATTTGCTCTTTAAACATTATAAGCATAATTAGAGCCACAACCCCCGTAACACTAATAAACAATTTTTTCTCAATATTAGCGTATTTCAGGAAAAAAACTATAATCATAATCATCGTAACAAGTAAAGCACCCCTATGTCCATAAACTATAATATTCAATTCAAATATTAAAAATGTTAGAACACTAAACTTTGACGGTTTTGAAAAAACTCTATGCATTACAATACAAGTCGGCGTGATTAATGCCATACCGTAAACCATGTAATTAAATACTCCCCATTCATTAAAGCTATAACCCCAAATTGCGTTACAAGCAACATGAGCATAGCCTTCTATTACACATAAAACATATAAAATATCGACAAATTTTTTTGCCTCCTTTAAGCACTGAACAGCTAACGGTAATAGAAAAATCTTTTTCAAGCTACTTCCTTGAAAAAAGAATTCCTTCAACAACTCATTACACTCTGGATGAAATAGATATGTAGTCAAAATACCGAAAAATAAAATTAAATACATAATATAATGCTTCTTTACTCGTTCCTTTGTCGTAAGAATGACAAAGCTCAAAAGAACACACTCTATCATCGTAAGTACATTTGAAGGCACAATCTCACCAAAGTCAAAAAATTCATACAATTCATGTTCCAAAGATAAAACAAAATAAATGCTCAGAAGTATATAAGTATTTAATTCGGTTATATTAATGCTAATTCTACTTCCTTGCATTCATACTTCCACCTTTCAGTCGATAATTAATAGGATATACTTTTTTATATATAACTGAATATATATTAGAGATAGAGAATAAGTTCTTATTTTTACATATATACCGAATTTTTTTTGATAGTTGAAGATTTGATTTTATTAAGCCATTTAGGAAACGGTTATACACAATCTTTGAGAATATGTTGGTATCAAAATATTGACCTATCTTATTAGTCTCAATCAATTTTTTACACCATAAATCCAACATTTCATAGTTATCCTCTGTATATTCCTCAAGACCGCACAAAATATAATGTAAATTTAATTCATTGTCAGAATAGTTGATTTTCATCCAATCTAATTGACGTTGACATATTCGTTTACTTAATACAATTTGTTTCGGTTTTTGAGTAAAACAAACTGAACTTGAATGGATTCGATAATGAAACAAAACTTTAGGCATAATACAGATTTTTGCTCCTTCATTTCTACATCTTGTAAATAAGTCAAAATCTTCCGCACCATCAAAGTCTGTATCATAGGTCAACTCATTTTTATTGAGAAAGAAACGTGTCATCATTACAGAGGGATGATAAATATAACAAGAAAATAGTAATTGTGCTGCAACTGCCTCACTTGAATAAAATGATGTTGACACTACATCTTCACAAGCTCCAAAAAGATGTGCAAAAGTACTGCACACATCAATACAATTCGCTCTCATATACTTAATCTGTTTTTCAAACCTGTCTTTAACACATATGTCATCCGTATCAAAACGTGCTATATACTTGCCCTGTGCAACTTTTAGCCCCTCATTCAATGCGCCTGCCAACCCCATATTTACCTTATTGTAAATTGCTACAATTCGTGAGTCCTTTTTCGCATACTCATCAATAATATTTTTTGATTTTTCATTTGTTGATTTATCATCAATCAAAATCAACTCAAAGTCTTGTAATGTCTGATTTAATATACTCTCAATCGCCATCCGAAACATCACAGGCTCAGTATTATAATTTGACATGATACATGATACAAGTGGTTTCATACTCTACTCCCTTTTAAACACTTTATCATTTGAAGCGGATACGCAACTAACCTGTAATCTACACAAAAAATACAGATAAGCCATTTACGATTTACTGGAATCGCTGATCTCATTAAAATAACAAAGTTTTTTCGCAATCCCTTTGTTAATTTTTGTGTAAGCTTCTTTATATCATCAAAATCAGATTCTACATATCCTGCTTTTGCTATTCGTGCAAGAAGGGAAAAATAACTCCTTGCCAATTTTACCTTTGTTAGACGTTTTATATTTTTATAGCTATTCTTCTTTTCTTTACGATATATGTTTTCACATATATCCAACAAATCTAAATTTGATTTATTTAATGGTCCAATACTGATCCCACCATTATTTTGAAAATAATGATATTTTACCTGATTACTTAAGACAATCACATTAGTTTCTTTCAACACCTCATAATTGAATTGTAAATCTTCGCTTATTTTCCCCTCCGGAAAACGCTTTTCTCCAATCACTTTCCGCTTATATAACTTTCTCCAGACAGTGTATGGTGCATTATTTTGCACCTTTAATCCCCTATCAAAATAATTCCACAATACATCCTTTCCTCTAAATATTCTTACGTTTTCTTTGACATCTTTTACCAAATCGTTTTCAGAATTTGCATATTGACATTCTATATCCGCCACTTCTGCATTATATCTTTTAATTAACTTCACCAAATATTCATATGTATCAATCTCAATCCAATCATCTGAATCTATAAATGATACAAATTCCCCTGCTGCAATATCCAAACCTGCATTTCTAGCCGAAGAAAGCCCTCCATTCGATTTGTGAATCACTTTTATACGCTTATCTTTCAATGCACAAACATCGCATATATCCTCGCTTCCATCTGTTGAACCATCGTCAATAAGTATAATTTCTAAATTCGTATATGTTTGTCTAACGATTGAATTCACACATCTATTCAGATATTTCTTCACATTATATACTGGAACAATAACACTGATCAGAAGTTTATTTTCAATAGCTTCTTCTGTCTGGGGATAAATATCATCTACTATGTCAACATAGTATAAACCTCTATGGCCCTCAAATACAGAATCAAAACAAATCTTATTACTTGCCCTATTCCATCTCGGATGTAAATCACACCTTGTATCATTATCGTATTTAAACGGTGCAAATACCTTAGCAATTATTGTAGCTTCTTTATTCCGTTCATCTTTATCCATCAATTTAATATTCGCAATCCTTGCTCGATCTGGGTAGGAATCTGTTGTAATATAATTACCATCTGGGCTGTAACTTGGATGCCCATCATTTTCTAACTGCGGCCAACAATGAAAATATTTTTCCGTTTTATCTTTCATCAGATAATATCCTGGCCCTCCCTTTTTTTTACTTTCAAACGCCAGAATTTTACTGTTATCTTTCCAAAAACAATGACTGACCATATCGTCATCTGACAACAAATACATATCCGTGCCATCTACATTACAAGTAATAAGTCTTGTATATTTTCTACTTCCATTAAACCAACGGTAAAGAACCATAAATCTTTTATTATCTGGAGATAACATAAGATGATTAACCTTGTGAACTGTCCCCTCTTTCTGCATTTCTTGCCTTGGTTTAAAATTAGCAAAATCGGAATAACTCAAAATCGGAATTATCTCCCCATCTTCTAAATCAACACGCCATATACAAGGCTGTTTTGGTAATGCTATCCCTTCCGTCTTTTCCGGAACGTTATAATAGCCATATCCAGGGCGCAGATTATATAATCTACTAAAATCTAAAGTCAATGCAAACTTCCCATCCCCCGACACTGTATATACAGGTGCAAAAATAACCTGTTCATTTCCTGTTTGTATTTCCAATATTATAGACACATATTGGCCATTCCGTAAGTCATTATATATAATCTTACTCTGAAAGTCTGGTCCAAGCCATTGCATCATGCATCCTTGCTGTACATTCCACGTCCGTGTCTCTGCAATTTTTCGTACACGGTTCATATCATTTTCATTCAGCTTAGTATTAATTAATAAAATATCCGCTGCTTCTCTCGGACTAACATCTGTCCATGTATTTTTTGCTCTAAGGCAAAGAACATATTCATCATTGGCATCCCATGGAGATTTATCATAATACCCGAAAAAATATTCATTTTCGGAATCATTGGGTGAAATTCTTGTAATACGCCCTTCTGATTGAAGTTTTGGTGAAATTAAATACATCGTTCTTTGATATATACGTTTCACAATCTTTTTAACTACAGGAATTTTATTTAATTGATAATTAATCTTCTGTTCCAAATTCATCAAAGATTCTCCTTGTACCACTCTATCGCCGCTTCCATTCCCTGTTCAAAGTTCCATTTTGGATTATATCCCAACCTCTCTTGAGCTTTTGAAATATCTGCATTACTATGTTTTATATCTCCAGCCCGTTCAGAGCCAAAAATAGGCTCTAATCTATTTCCATTTTTATCTTTAATATCCAACACTTCCACTAATTCATAATAAATATCAATTAAATACTCCTGCCCGCCATATGCAATATTATATACTTCTCCTGCTGCATCGCTACCAGCCAGGCACGCTTTTAAATTCGCCTCAATAACATTATCAATATAGGTAAAATCCCTACTCTGCTTTCCATCTCCGTTAATTACCGGAATTTCTCCATCCAATAACAGTTTAATAAATTTAGGAATTACAGCCGCATAGGCTCCATTAGGATCTTGCCTGCGTCCAAACACATTAAAATAACGTAAGCCATATGTATCCAGGCCATAGTGTTTTGTGTACTGCCTTGCCCATTCTTCGTCCGCCCTCTTACTTACTGCATATGGCGATAAGACCCTCCCTTCTCTTCCTTCAACCTTGGGAAGATTTGGTTCATCCCCATAAACACTAGAGCTACTTGCATAAACAAATTTTTTAACATTGTTTTGCCGGGAGGCCTCTAACATATTAAGTGTTCCATTGATATTGTTTGCACAATAAAATAGCGGCATTTCAATAGAACGAGGAACACTCCCCCATGCCGCTTGATTCAATACAAAATCAACTCCCTTACAAGCATCTATGCATGTTTGTAAATCTTTAATATCACCTTTGATAAATTCATATTTGGGATTTTCCATGAAAATGTTGACATTTTCCTGTTTTCCTGTGGATAGATCATCCAGACAACGAACTTTATATCCTAAGTCCAATATTGCTTCACAAAGATTAGAGCCTATAAATCCTGCCCCACCTGTCACTAAAAATAAACTGTTTTGTGGAAATTCTATATTTTTATATCCCATAATTATAGCCTCCAATAACTATAGCCAGCGTTTTCATACTTTTGACGATTTAAAATTCCTTTAATATCGAGAAGCACCTTATCTCCTTTTCCATAAAATTTATTAAAATCTTCTTCACCATATTTCTTAAACGCCTCATGTGCTACCGCCAAAATCACTGCATCCATATCTTTTATGCTTTCAACATCTATAAATTTGATACCATACAATTTCTCTGCCTCATTTGCATCTGCCTCTGGGTCTGCGATTAAGGGCGTGATTCCATATTCCAATAATTCCTCTACGATATCAATTATTTTTGTATTTCTCGTATCAGGACAATTCTCTTTAAATGTAAATCCTAGAATGACAACCTTTGCCCCTTTCACCGATTTATTCGCATCTATAAGTTTCTTTACGCAATTCTCGGCAACATATTTGCCCATGTCATCATTTATACGGCGGCCCGATAGAATAATCTGACTATGATAGCCAAACATTTCCGCTTTATATGTCAAATAATAAGGATCTACTCCTATACAGTGTCCTCCGACAAGACCTGGATAAAAACTTAAAAAATTCCATTTTGTTGCGGCAGCTCTTAACACAGCCTGTGTATCTATATTCATCTTATTAAATATAATTGAAAGTTCATTCATAAATGCAATATTGATATCACGCTGGCTATTTTCAATTACTTTTGCTGCCTCCGCTACTTTAATACTTTCTGCCCTGTGAACCCCTGCTTCAACAACTAACTCATAAACTCTAGCAATAGTATCCAGCGTCTCATTGTCCATACCAGATACTATCTTTTTGATTGTTTCTAATCTATGAACCTTATCACCAGGATTAATACGCTCTGGACTATAACCAATCTTAAAATCCACGCCACAATTCATTCCTGATTCCCTTTCCAAAATTGGAATACAGACTTCTTCTGTTACGCCAGGATAGACTGTAGACTCAAAAACAACCACAGAACCTCTTGACAGATTTCTCCCCAATATTACAGAAGCGCCCTCTATCGGAGTAAGATCTGGTGTATGATCCGTCTTAACGGGAGTCGGAACGGCAACAATATGGAACCTTGCCTTTTGTAATTCTGTCTCGTCTGCAGTAAATCGAACTGATGTCGCTTTAACTGCCTCATCTCCAACCTCTTTCGTCGGATCAATTCCAGACTTATATAATTCAATCTTTTCCTTATTAACATCAAAACCTATCACATCCACTTTTTTTGCAAAAGCAATGGCAATCGGCATACCTACATAACCAAGTCCTATTAAAGACAGTTTTTCTTTTTTTTCCAATAATTTCTCATAAAGTTCCACCTTATTAATCCTCCGTATTAATTTTTTTTAGAATTCCACCTAAATATCCGATTCCGTATGCCGTATGGAGTGCAATAAACAAAAATGGCATTCTAATTATATCTTTTAATCTTTTTGTCTTTTTTATCGCTGCAGATAAACCACAAAACAAGTGTAGAATTATAACTCCTAATTCTACCTGCCATATGTTTTTTTTCTTCAGTCCTCCAATAGAGGATATAAGTAAAAATATAACAAAAATAAACGGAATAAGATGTCTTATAGAAAGTGCTGATTCTCGATTTTTCAAGAGCACCATATTCCATTTCCCATTTCCGTTCGCTTGCTTCAACATCTTTTTTACACTATTTCTCGCATAATATGTACTTATGATTTCTGGATTAAAATAAAACTTTCCTCCATATTTCCTGATCCTGGAATGTAGCTCAATATCTTGATTTCTCTCATAAGACTCATTAAAATAACCGACTTTATCAAAGATTTCTTTTTTATACAATCCATAAACTGCCGTATCTGTATATCCTGCTGTATCAGATACTCTAAATGAAGAATTTCCAACTCCAAACGGTGACGATAAAACAAGTGATACAATGTCATTATCATTTGATTTCGTTATTAGCTTACCGCCTACGCAAACTGCGTCGTTAAAAGCTAAAATTGTATCCATACTCTTCTGCAAAAACTCACTGGAAACCTCTGCATGAGCATCAATCCTGACAACATAATCACCCTGAGATCTTTTTATTCCGATATTCCAACCAGAAGCTAATAAATATTTGGGATTATCAAGCATTTGAATCTGCATATTATCTTGATACTGTGCTCTAATTCTTTGAACTATTTCCCTTGTCCCATCGTCTGACATTCCATCTATAATTAAGATCTCGTACCTGTCCTTGGGATATGTTTGTGTAATAAGAGATACCAGTGATTTTTCTATATACTCTTTTTCATTCCTTGTTACTATTAAGGCAGATATAAAAGGTTGCTTTTCCACGCTACCCCTCCTGTCAGCATGAACCTAATATTAATATTAATCTAAATCTAAAAACCCTACATTCCAAAGTTTTTCATTTTCTAAATATAGTTTTTGCTCATTTAACACATTTACAATAAATGGATTGACATGTCTTTTCATCTCAACAAATCCTAATTTAATATATATTTCCTCATCATCCCATACTCTGATTAAACTATAGTCTTGTTTCCGAGTGAACTTAAGGAATGCAGCCAAAGCAGCTTCTTTTATTTTTTGATTTCCAATAACCGAAAACTTTAATATTTTTATATATTTTGAATCATTCATTTTGTCTTCTTCTGTTATTGCATACGCTACTGTTTTTTCTTTTCTCTTAATCTCATAAATATCAATTCCAGCATAATCTTTCTTCCAGTTCATCCACTGACGATCATACTGTAAAGAAATCATATCTTTTTTTTCTTTTTTGGGTCTGATACCATTGGCTCTGACGATACTATACTCAGTAGTATTTCGTATGCCAATCAATAACCTTTGCAGTTCAAACACATAACCTATTCTTGTCCACCAATGCTTTCCTGAAAGCATTTCCATAACTTTATTTCCATTATTGACTAATATCAGATTCTTTTCATTAAAAAGTGATTTCCACCCCATCTTTATAAATCCTGGATAAGAATTTTTATAATTGGGGAAACCTATAATGACATCTATATCCGTATTTTTCATTAGATATTCTTCGGCAAATATCATAATTTTTCCCCATATACCTTGCCTTTGATGAGATTTTACTACTCCGCTCTCACAAGATTGAAGTACCTTTATTTCATCATTTTGATAGATATATCTCATCTGTAAAAAACAATTTATTCCAACCAACTCACCATCATCAAATGCACCAAATATATATGACTCACCATTAGGATTCTTGAAATGCTTCTTTTCCCACTTTGAATAAAGAACATCATACTGCTCCTCATTGTGCCTAAAGGCATCCATATATACCCTGACTTGCTTTTCTATCGTTGTCTTATCTGTGGGTCTTATTATTAACTCGCTCATTTTTTCCCCCAAGTATCATTTCATGTAATTTAGCGTTTGTTATCACAGCTACGTCTTTTTTCTTTGCCAAATAACGACATAGTTTTTCAAAATCATTAACACTGTTATACCATTTATCTTTTCCCCATCCCCTATCGCATGGTGATAAAATACTATGGAGCATAATTATTGCAGCATGATTATCTGGCATCATCTGAATAAAAAAAGCAATTTGCCTTATACTATTATCAGCATTACAGGTAATACTTGGATAAAAGCTCGGACATTCTTTTTTTAGATTAATAAGATTTCTCCGATTATATAAATTGAAAATAGTTTTGGAGTTTGTCAGCTTGCTCACTATGTACATCGCCGCATGAAAATATCCATCTCGCATAACTTGATTTCCACTTCTTATGTATGACACTTTACCAGAATTAATAAGATTTCTATATATATTCATATTTCGGATACAAATTTCCGATTCTGGGGAAGCAAATCCACACCCCCCCCCCTGAGTCAATTTGAGGTTATTTTGTAAATAATCTATTGATTTTATAATCTGATTCAAATCATTCGTATGATTTGCAGAATGGCATGCAATTTCAACATCTGCATCTGCACATTCAAACAATTCATCCTTTGTGATACATTCATAATTTGCAGAAGCAAAATTTAAAAGATTGTTTTTTCCCAAAAAATCTGTAATTACATTTAATGTGGCCGGAAGATTATACTTTTTTAAAACAGGAAGCGCATTTGTAAAAAAATCTTTTCTGCCATCATCAAATGATAGAGTAATATATTTCATTTATTTATATCCCTTCATAATTTATAATTTGTTCTGCTTCTATTTGCAATTCTTCATATTTCTTACGGCTGATTCGCCCGCAATTCAACAGATAATCCCCATAGTCTGTAGCTGTTGCAAGATTACCTTCTGTGATACCTTCACGTTTTACAAATGCTTTCATTACCGTCTGAAAAATAATTTTTACATCTCTTAAGAATGTTATTTTTTTTATGTATTTTAAATCCCACTTAAGTTTATCTTCCCAATCAATATCATTCCGACCATTTACCTGTGCCAAACCTGAAAGTCCAGGACGCACAATATGCCGTTTCCGTTGTACCTCTGTCATAAATACCATATCTCTTACTAATTGGGGTCTGGGACCCACTACACTCATGTCACCTTTTAATATATTAATAACTTCTGGTAATTCATCAAGAGATGTATTACGAAGCATCTTACCAAAAGCTGTTAATCTAACCTCATCCGCCAACAAATTGCCATTCTCATCTCGTGCATCAGTCATACTACGAAACTTATACATTTTAAATATCCGTTCTCTCCCCGTTGACGGTTCTATCATTCCTGGTCTTGGCTGTATAAATAGAACAGGCGAGCCAAGTTTTACTTTCACAAGAACTGCTACAATAATATAGAGCCAGCAAAAACATACAACAGCAAGCATAGCACAAAAAATATCTAATAATCTCTTTATATACTTTTCATAAACACCTCTATTATGACAATTTTTTTTAATTGTCCCTTTTTTTTGATTCATATCCAAAATTCCTGTTCTTTATCTGCCAACTATGAATACATAATTTGTTGTAGCGGTTCCCCCAATATTCAGCATCATTGCATTTTGGGGTATTTTCCCATTTTTAATGACCTGATATCCCCCTGCCTTGCAACTCACTTGTTTAAAAATATCTAAAAACATTCGGCAGCCGCTTCCTCCAACCGGATGTCCACAGCCCATCAATCCACCACTTGGATTGATAGGATACATACCGTCAAATGCAATTATACCTTCTTCGATTGCCCCATACTCCATCCCTGGCTCAGTAATCCCAAATGCTGAAATTGCTGCATACTCGGATGAGGTAAAACAGTCATGCGTTTCAAATGCATCAATATCCTGAACCCCTAATCCGCTTCTTTTATATGCATCTAATACTGTCTGTCGCGTCCACGGTAATATATATTTGCTGTCTGGTTTTTCGTTAATTTTTTTCTCGAATAACATTGGAGCTGTCCTGTGTCCATACCCCTTTACATAAGGAGCATTTTGTATTCCTAACTCGCTAACCATCTTCTCACTCGCTAACACAACCACAGCGGCCCCATCCGTAACTTGTGAACAATCAGAAACCGCCAATCTTCCTCCTATAGAAGCATTGGTTTCTGTCCCTCTATTACGTGCCTGCTCATAGTTCATAAACCATTTTCTTGTCTGCGCCAAAGGATTTCTTTTAGCATTATCATAGTTGATCTTCGATATTCTCGCCAGAGCATCCATATAGCGTTTTTCATCCACACTATACTTAGCGAGCGTTTCATCAGCCAACTTACTAAACAACTTTGGGAACGGAAAGAGAACTTCTTTTCCTTCTTTTTCATAATAGGCCGCTCTTCCAAGGATGTCTCCACACTCTTTAGAATCTACAGTCTTCATCAACTCCCAACCAACCACAATTGTCAAGTCATAATCCTCTGACTTCACCTTTGTAATGGCTGCATCCAAAGCTACCGAACTTGACGCGCAGGCGGCTTCATATCTTGCTGACGGAATCCCATACAATGATGGCGATACTTCTGTGAGTAATGCCCCTAAATGCCCTTGGTTTATATAATTTTCCGCAATAAAATTCCCAACAAAACAAGCAACACGATTATTTTTATTTAATTCTTCTAAATCAGAAAAACTAAGCCCTACCTGCACTAATGCATCCGTCATTACTTCTTTTAAAAGTGCAATGACATTTTTTCCTTCTTTTGTCCAATTTCTTTCAAAATCTGTCTGGGCGCCTCCCAATATAAATACTCTGCTCATGACATCTTCTCCATATATTTTTGTTATTACTGCATTTCTTATCTGTTAGCCAATATAAACTTACGATAATCATATCGTGACTTCTCAATTCCATCCTGCAAGCTTTGCTTCTTTAAAATCTCAAAAATCTTTCTTTCTAATCTTTCTTTACAGAGTTTTTCAAAATCTACAACTGTGCTGAATGCTTCAAACATCGCCACAGGAGGACACCAATGAAATCCTGCCGCCATCACATCATCAGCATCGCATTTTCCACATCCTAATTCTTTTGCAGCATATAAACCATATACAATATATTTCAACAAAAATTCACAGCAAAGCTTTGCTTCTGTCGATTGATTCCTAACTAAAGTTTGAAACGCAGATTCATAATCCCCTATTCTTAAAAAACGAATCATTTCCTCCACAAAAGAAAATGTATATTTCATCTTTTCTCTATAATATCCGTGTTCTATATCATATACTTGATGTATTTTTGTACCGTTGTCATGTATAATCGTCTTATATAAGCCTTCCCCTGCTTTTCGTCCTATTTTTCCACTATTGATTAGTTTTTCTACAAATGTTGGAAGAATATAAGTATTATGGGCATAATCATTCGTTTGTTCATATAGATTATTTACAATCGCTTTATGAACATCTAACCCCACAAAATTTGCTGTAACAAGCGGCGGCATAGAACGTCCAGTAAATGGTCCGATAATTGAATCTATATAATCAATACCACCATTATATTTGTATTTCTCTGCCATTTGTAATGACTCATTAATAAATTGAAAGCCAATACGGTTACCCAAAAATGCAGGAGAATCTGTTATTTCCACTACCGTTCTGTGCAATACTACATCCGCGTAACTTTTAACAAACTCAAATATTGAACGATCTGCTTCTGTATATTTCGTCGATATCAGCTCACACAAAGTCATCTGATATGGTGGATTGAACATATGCATTCCCATGAATTGATAGCGATATTCTTCTGCGTAAATTTCAGCCAACTTTGTAATAGAAAGTCCAGATGTACCAGAGCAGATAACTTTTCTATCACTATTTTTTATTACCTCAGAAATTCGTCTATGTATATCTTCCTTAACATCCCAATTTTCTGCACAAGCTTCAAAAATAAGCTCTGATTTCGTTACACAATCTTCCAGTTGGTCATAATCTTTTGGAATCATCTTTTCTTTAACACTTTCCGCTCGTACAGAACGATATGCGAGATTCTTTGCTTCAATAGACTTTTCTAATGTTCGACTAACCAGATATACTGTTGCATTCCCAAAAGAAGCAAAAATTGCAGCAATATTTCTTCCCATCGTTCCATTTGCACCTACAACTGTTATCGTATTGATTGTTTTTAAACTATTCTTCAAAAGTTTCTCCTCTTCTTTTATTCAAAACACGCTCTAATCACTTCAATAATCCGTTCTTGTTGTTCTTCTGTCATTTTTATATCAGACGGCAGACATAATCCTCTGTGGAATATATCCATACCCACATCCAGCGGCTTGCCATCTTTTCCTGTACAATTCCCTTTTATATAAGCATTGCTACCGCCACGGCCAACACCCTCTCTTGTTATAAAGGGATTCATCCTATATATGGGCTGCATATGCATCGGCTTCCAAATTGGACGCCGTTCTGCATTGATACTGTTAATTGCATCCTGGATCTCTGTTGGACAACTCTTGCCATGCTCTGACATATAAAGCGCCTCACATTCTCCTCTGACCTGTTTACACATAGCATCTTCATCTATAATCAGACAAGATAGCCAATAATTAGGCTCACTATTCTCAAAATCAATCGGATTCATAGACACAGGAATTCCTTTCAACCCATGCTTATATCTATCATAAATCATTTTCTTATTTGCAATATGTTCTTCCAGATATGACATTTGGCCACGTAAAACTCCAGCAATCACATTACTCATACGATAATTATAGCCAAGTTCTTCATGCTGATACCATGGCGCGTTTTCTCTGCTTTGGGTAGACCATTTCCTTACCTTGTTTGCAGTTTCCAGATCATCAGTTAAGAGGAAACCTCCGCTCGAACCAGTTATAATCTTATTTCCATTTCCAGATAAGCATCCTACTAATCCGAAATTCCCTGTTTGAACTCCCTTATATAAGGCCCCCATAGACTCTGCCGCATCTTCTACGATAACTGCACCGTGTTTATTACAAATAGTCCTAATATCGTCTATTTTCCCTGGTGTTCCATAGAGGTGTACCATTACAACAATTTTAATATCTGGATATATTTCAAACGCTTTTTCTAAAGCTGTCGGATCCATATTCCAGGTATCATATTCCGTATCAATAAATACAGGAACACCCCCTTCATAAACTACAGGATTTACAGTTGCATCAAAAGTCATATCGCTACAGGCAACTTGCCGGCCATAAAGTGCCCCCTTTCCTATTTCTGATTTTCCATAGATGGTTTCTCCAGCCAATTTCACTGCCAAATGTAATGCAGCAGTCCCTGACGCTAATGCTACCGCATATTTGCAGCCAATTTTGTCACTTATTAACATTTCTACTTCATTGATATTTTCACCAACTGTTGACATCCAATTCGTTTCAAAAGCTTTTCTCATATATTTCAGCTCTGGACCATGCATGGTAGGACTTGAAAGCCACACAGTTGACTCAAATGGCCGAAAATTATTATTCCTATTGAACATTATTCTCCACTCCCCTTACCTACTTTGAGTTTTCATACCTTATTGTACGAAGCCCACCTGCCCGTAGGGCATGTATTACGGTGTGCCCTTGGATATATTTTTATAGAAAAAAGAGCCCCTCAAAGGCTCCATCTTCTACGTCATTATTTACTTTTTTATCTTACCCATTCCTCAATCAAGCACTCATACTCCCTATCTTTTATCTACTCCTTTCATACTTCATCTCCACAATCACTACTGGTTTATTAGACTTTTTTCTAATGTTCATATCATTGTAGGATAAAATCGAGATATTCGACTTATATACTTACTTTACTAAACTCTCTTTCGACAGCCTCAAAATTCTTCTCAAATAGCCTTTAGCAAATAATTCCTCACATCTTCGCCACAATCTCCACTCCCACCTGCACCGTCTGTACCCTTCCAAACATAGGCACCTCCAGCCATGCTTTCCTCTTATGACGGTCAATCTTTTTAATCATCCCTTCCATTCCCATCAACGGTCCAGATGTGATCCTCACATTCGACTTTTCAATCACACCCTCTGACATCTCCACCACCTGATTTTCTCCGCCAATCTCCTGTATAAATGCAATTTCTTCCGCGCAAAGGGGCACAATCTCCCGTCCAGTACCAATAAGCTTAGTTAGTCCAATCACTTCATGAAGCTGCTCATAGAGCCTCTCCAATTTTTCTGTAATTATAAAAACGTATCCAGGAAACAAGACTTTCTCTAAAGTAGTCCAATTTCCACGGATACGTTTCGCTTCTTCATAATAAGGGATAAAGCAGCGCTCCAGCACTTCTCCGGACATATGCTTTTCGCACTGTATCCGGATATTCTCCTCTGTGCCTGTGCGCACCTGCACAACATACCACATGGTAATTCTCCTATCCCCTTGCCTTATTCATATAAAAAAACAAAATAAAAACTGCCCCCTCCAAGACATCCTTCGCTTTCTTTACCCATTCAAAAAAGGGTATGCTTCGCCATTCTGTCTCTATTTGGGCAGATTTCAATACTACAATCATAACATCCCAACTTTCCAAACGCGGCAAGGCGACGATTTGAAACCTTAAGATTTTGTAAACTCTACTTCTTATTTCTTATAATGATAAGTCGGCACAACCTCCGCCACAATCTCTTTAATCCTGGCAGAATCCTGTCTGCTCACCTTATCCAGCAGCTTTAACTTCTCCTCAAACCACTCATCATCCATCTCAATGGGGTGGCCTATATGAATCATCTCATTCGCTGTATCCTTGAGTCCCTCTTCATCCATAAGCAATTCCTCAAACAGCTTCTCACCAGGTCTTAGACCTGTATATACAATCGGTATATCAACATCCGGCTCATACCCTGACAATCGAATCAGGTTTCTCGCCATATCGTCGATTCTAACCGGATCTCCCATATCCAGCACGAAAATCTCTCCGCCTTCTGCATAATAGGAGGCCTGCAGCACCAAAGCTACCGCTTCCGGAATCGTCATGAAATACCGTATGATATCTTTATCTGTGACGGTCACAGGACCGCCTTCTGCAATCTGTTTCTTAAAGAGAGGAATTACACTTCCGTTACTCCCCAGAACATTGCCGAACCGTACTGCAACGAAATCAGTATCCGTCTTACGATTCATCATCTGTACAACCATCTCACACAACCGCTTGGAGGCCCCCATAATGTTTGTGGGATTTACTGCTTTGTCTGTGGAAATCAGAACAAATTTCTTCACTCCTACCTTTGCGGCTGCCATTGCTGTCTTGTACGTTCCTAACACATTATTCTTAATTGCTTCGTTGGGGCTGTCCTCCATCAACGGCACATGCTTATGAGCTGCCGCGTGATATACAATATCCGGTTTATAAGTGTGCATAACCTGATTAATTCGATTACTGTTGCGTACCGAGCCAATCAATACCACCAAATCAAGCTGGGGATATGACCGTCTAAGCTCCTGTTGAATCTCATACGCATTATTCTCATAGATATCGAATATAATCAACTGCTTGGGCTTCGCCTTAGCAATCTGTCTACACAACTCGCTGCCTATAGAGCCTCCGCCTCCGGTAACAAGCACCTTCCGTCTTCGGATTGCTCTGAATATCTCGTCATTATTGACCTTTACCTGAGCCCTTCCAAGCAAATCAGCAATATCCACATCCCGCAGCTTGCTGACACTGACCTCGCCGTTTACCAGTTGATATACCCCCGGTACTGTCTGAAGTCTGCATTTAGTCTCTTTACATATATTCAGAATCTCTTTCTGGTTTTTTCCAGTCGTTGCAGGAATCGCATAGATAATATGATTAATCTTATATCGGTCAACCATAGTCAGAATATCGTCTCGGTTTCCTACAATCGGAATCCCTTCCAGAACTCTTCCTATTTTATTCGGGTTATCATCAATCACACAACATACCTTCGTATGCAACCTTCTGCTGTTAATCAGTTCTCTGATTAACGTCTGCCCTGCCGCGCCACCGCCAATTACCATGATACGGTTCTGTTCCTCATCTCCTGCCCCTTCTCGGTTGCCGAAATATGTCTGGAACATTCGGTAGGAGAACCGCAGCGCAGTCGTCATACAGAAGCTGATAATAAATCCCATGAAATAATATGCCTTTGGCATCCGAAGATGCATAAAGATAATTCCCAAGCCATATACCGGCAGTAATACAATATACGCAGCAATACTCATCTGCAATTCTGAAATACTTGCCAGTCTCCAAATGCTGTGATAAAGTCGGAATGCATAAAACACTACAATCGTTGATGCAATCCAGAAAGGCATGGACCACAGATATCCACTCCGGTATGCCTCCGGAATAGAGGAAAAAGAAAAGTCAAACCGAAGGATAAGCGCCGCGCCATAAGATATCACAACAAAGAGCGCATCCAGAAATGCCACTAGGATTGCTTGGTGAACCCAGGGCACTCCTCTGCCTTCCCATATCTTATTCATATCTGCTTCTCAACCTGTTTCCAATCATCTTATTATTTCTTACTACAAAGATTACAACACCCACCAGGATTACAATACCGGCAGCAATAATAGCTCTCTGCGGATCAATTACATTCATGATCATCCTTAGTTCTCCCCCTCTATTTTTTTCATCCTTCTTGAAATATCTGAAACAACCGCTTCGTCCGGCCACATTACATACAATAACTGTGAACCTGACGAGAAGCATGCCTGCTTGTCTCCGTTTCCTGTTGCTGCTGCTGTCTCAATCTCCCACGAAGCGCGTTCTGAAAGCTGCATGTTAATAAACTTTGCCATCTCATCCCGCGTCATGTTAGTCTCCACACAGTCCGCAACGTTATTCAATATGTCATTTGCCTGGAAAAGAATATCGGGAAACATAATTCTATCCAAAATTCCCTTTAAAATAGCCTCCTGATTCTTTCCACGCTGATTATCTCCATCCTTAAAACTGTAGCGTTCTCTGGCAAAAGCAAGCGCCTGTTCTCCGTCCAGATGATTCATACCCTTTTTAAAGCTATAACCACCTGCCTCGAATGCATACTCGGATTCCACATCCACTCCTCCCAGAGTATCCACAATCGTAATCAGTGAAGTGAAATTCACTCTTGCAAAATATGAAATATCGATGTCATAAAGGTTCTCCAAGGTTGCCATGGACCTATCCACACCATAGATTCCGGCATGAGTAAGCTTATCCCTTGTCTCACCGGATATCCCTGGAATCTGTACATAATAATCTCGCGGTGTCGTCGTCAAAAGAATCTTCTTTGTGCTTGGATTCACCGTCATTATAATGTTTACGTCGCTTCGGCTGTTCTTTGTGATGGAACCAGCCACATCAATTCCACTAATATATATGTTAAACGATTTCTCGATATCTGTCTCATCTATCTCAATCTCTGTCTCAATTCCATATTGATACAGAATTCTCACCTGGTCTGCGTAACCTTCCACAGCTTCTTCTATCACGCTTCCATAAGCTTCATTATAGATTGCCGCTTCAATCCGGCCATCCAAAAGCGCCTCCGCCTCATCTATGAGCGTTTCGCACTCAATCAGATTTATCTCTCTGCCGACTTTTGATTCAATATCCTTTATCATCAGCGCATTGTTATCCTGATCCAGCGCTGTCTGACATCCAAAACGATAATTCTTTGCGTCCTCAATACCTTCTGCTGGGTCCTCATTCCTAACCACAACAATCATGTTATCCGTCTTATGGGTTGCCCCGCCCACATTCTTAAGAACCGCATCTGTTTTCGCCAGATAAATAATCCCAATTCCAAGAATCAGGTTCACCAGCAAGCTAATTACAACACCTGTGATATTGCCCTTCCTGCCTGCAAACTGATACCCAAAAGCCTCTCCAAGCAATATGAAGATTACACCAAGTATTGCAAGCAGTACAACCACGGTCACCACCAGAAATTCTCTCGGTATCATGCCGCTCTTCCACAGAATCGCGGCAAATCCTACCGAAATAATCAACTGCAGCAAAAATATCATCTTGCCGATTATACTGTCTCTTTTCCTCCTGGTGAGGTAATACTCCATATACTATCTCCTCTATCCGACCATTCAATTACATATAGCTGGTCTTCAAGTCTTTCGTAATACTTCTATATAATCTGTTTCTACTCGACTGTCAAAGTGAATATATGGGGCTCTGAGGCATTCCCATCACTGTCAGTCACATAATAACGAATCTCGTATGTTCCTTTTGTCCTCACATCATATGTTCCATCTGCATGAATATTCTGATATAATGTATTCATATCATCTTTATCATCGACCGCTCCCTGCACTACGCTCAGGGGATCAAATGTCTGTCCAACCTTAATCGTCATCTGATCGGTTGTAAGCGCCATGACCGGTTTGGGGCCATCCGGCTCTAATGCCGTTTCAGACGATGGAATCTGACCGTCCTCACCTTCCATTCCTGCTACTTCTCCAGAGGTCTCATCAACCTGACCCTCTTGAGGTGTATTGGCGCTTCTGTAGGTTACTCTTCTTCTTGCAGTCCCAATATTCTTATGTTCATCCATAACTCCATAATATACGATAGCCGAATCATCACTTGTAAGGACAATCTTACTTACAAATACCTTTCCTGTAAGATTACCGTCAACTTTATCCTCTGCCGACACTCCGTCCATCAGAGCCTCGTGGTCATCTCCCTCTGTATAGGTAATGTCTCTTTCCTCAATCTTAATCTCCGGCGGCGTATTATCCTGCCTAAGATATATAAATGCTGCTATCACTGTCAAAACCGCACATGCCGCGGCCATCACAAGCGCTAATCCCCGATGCTTCATCGCTCAAACCCTCTATTCCTATTCATCGTCGTCTTTCTTATAATATTCTCCATAATATGCACCATAGTACTTACCATAATATTTGCCATAATACTTATTCTGCTTCATATTTACTTTGTTAAGTACTACACCCAGAATTGGGCAGCCAGACTTCTCCAACTGATCTTTTACGCTTTTCGCAAATTTATAACTAATCGTGTTTGCTGCGATTACAAGTATAGATGCATCACAGAACTTGGCAATAATCGCACTGTCAATAACGCTTCCAACAGGCGGCGCATCAATAATCACATAGTCATATGCCTTCTTCGCGCCCTCAATGAATGCCTCAAACCGACGATTTCCTAACAGCTCAGCCGGATTCGGCGGCACTACTCCCGCCAATACACAAAAAAGGCCGTTCGCCTGAGTCTTGGCAATCACATCCTTTGCATCAGCTTGTCCTGACAAAAAGTGGCTAAGCCCTTTAATCTGGCCTTTAATCTGATGACGTCCTACCAACACTGATTTTCGCAGATCAGCATCTACAAACAAGACATTCTTATCACCCTCCGCCAACGACATGGCAAGAGATAGGGATACTGTACTCTTTCCTTCGTTCGGTGTACAGGAGGAGAATACGATTACCTTCTTATCCGCACCGGAAAATTCTACGTTTGTTCGGAGAGTCTTATATGCTTCATTACTTCGATAGTCTTTTTCAACATTCTTTAAAATTACTTCCTGCATCTTCTTCTCTCCTCTATTTCTTCATATTCCGCATAAGTTTTTTGGCAGTTTTTCCTCTTACCTTCTTGGACTTCTTTGCTTTCTCTGTCCCTGCCTGCAGCGGAATGGACGTAAGCACATTCAGTCCCAGATACTGTTCTACGTCATCCGGTGTCTTCACTGTATCATCCAGTACGAATATTAATACAATAATACCTATTGAAACGATCAGTCCCAAGATACCACCGATCAGTACATTCTTCATAACGCTCGGTGAGGACGGCGCCGTTGCAAGATTACCTTCCTGTACGGTATTAACCGCTTCTGCATCCATGATCTCAGTAATCTGAATTCCTACGGCTTCCCTGACAGCATCGGCAATTTCCTTCGCAACTCTTGGGTCTTCATTCTTGACACTAATATTCAGAACACGGGTGTCCGTCTCCGTCTCAACACTGATCATATCCGCCAGCTTTTCTACTTCTATGTCAAGGTTCAATACCGAGATTACCTGCTCCAATACAGGACGGCTCTTAATCAGAACCATATAGTCCTTAGTAAGCTGTGTACCTGTCTGCAGGTCACTATAGGTAACACTGGAATTACTGTCCTGTTTCGTCAAAACATACATCTGTGTCGTCGATGTATAAAGGGGAGTAATAAACAGCTTCGTCCCCACAAACGCCAATAACGCCATCAGAATTCCCGACAGCAGTATGATATGAATCTCAGACCACAACACCATAAATAGCTCGGTTAAATCTATTGTAATCTCGTCATTATCAAATTCCGGATTCGTCATCTTATCGTAACTCATTCTTCTGTAACTTCTTCAGCATCGTCTTTGCATTGCTAAAGAATATCCTCCTCATATATTCTTCACCGTATTTTTTCTTTACAAACCCCGCCGCTTTCTTCATCCTGGGGGCTCGGTGCCTGCTGCTGTGCGCATCCGTTCCGACACAGAAAAGCATATCTGAATCCATCAGATATTTCACAAACTTCTTGACCTCTCTTCCGTTCTCACCGATAATACTATCCGCGTTCACCTGCAGATGTATTCCCATCTCCCATAGCTGCTCTGCCAGCTCGGCATCTTTCACAATACAGTTATATCTCTCCACATGGGCGAGAATTACTTGATAACCACTAAGCTGCAACTGCTGAAGACTCTGCCTTATATAAGCATAAGTATCGGAAGGTGAAAATTCCACAAGCACATAGTCTCTGCCATTCATAGTCAAAATCTGCCTGGCTTCCAACTTATCTACCACGTCCTGACCGAAGAAAATTTCCGTCCCAAGATAAATACGAAAATGCTCATCAATCTCGTGGGCCGCTTCTCTAAGCAGCTTGGCCTGTCTTCGTAACACTTTTGGATTCTCTTTGCCACGCCTTGGGTGATGATGCGGAGTAGCAATAATACAGCGTATCCCTTCCTCATATGCGATTCTTAACATTTGCCTCGTCTCGTCGATATCTTTCGCGCCGTCATCCACTCCCGGCAATATATGACAATGCATGTCAATAAAGCCTTCCATACCTTCACACCTTTCTTGTTCACATGGCCTGTATTTAATAATACCCTGTCCATGTGGTTTTGTCAACCGCTTTGCGCCAATGCAACTGCCTTGAGCCTTGCCATTTTTTTGTTTTTAATTCACTAATTTCCAATCTGCTGCATTAACCCAGCATACATCCCTCCCCGTAAGATCTATCACTATGGAGCTATAAAAATCTTCGTAACTTCCATCTATCCGTACCCAAAGGGCATCCCGTAATTCATGCCCCTGCGGGGCGGGCGGACTTCGTCCATTAAGGTATAATTTCCGGCAAGCTACCAATTACTTCTTAATTATATGCTATATAGCATACAAAACCCAATCCGTCTCCCGCACTCTTTATACTTGTTGCTCCCTATAGGCCAAGTATGTCAGCGATCGCACCCATCTCTTCCAGTGCAACATCAATCAAGTCATCCAGGCTTAATCCGGTAAACTCTATAGACTCCATGTAATCCCGGTTAGCCCCTGCCGCAAAACGCAGTTCATTGAACCGCTTCATAACTGACTTATGCTTTACGCTTGCAATCTTCTTATC
>OFGA01000807.1_pt1 | contig 23789 bp, 20 predicted proteins | sample 1521471 | NCBI WGS metagenome assembly OFGA01 (sample SAMEA3504086, study PRJEB24116) | mouse gut metagenome | biome: mouse gut; feature: mouse-associated habitat; material: faeces | place: Denmark | collected 2011 | reverse complement strand
GTGTTCCATCACGAAGCTGGATTTTTATCAGATCCCCTGTCATTCCATCATAACAGACAAGCGGATGATAACCATTGCTTTGATAATGAAAGTTAAAGGCTCTGCCTTCCTGTTTGCCATATGCATCAAGGAGCGTGGAATCAAGATCCAGAATTACAGCTTGTGGCAACTGTATACTGTAAACTTTCTTACGAAGTACTCTTCCAATCGCAAGGAACTGGTTTAAGGTATTTTCATCCATGCGGTTAAAGAATCTTGATACCGTAGGCTGTGATGCAAGGGCATCTTTTTCAAGTACAGACTTGAATACAGGATCGTTTGTCAGTTCATCGGAAGCATCATCTTCGAAATAACCGGCAATGATCATATATATCATCTGGAGCAGGTTTTTCTGATCCGTATGATATCTGAATAATGCAGGATCATTGGTTTTGAAAGCTTTGCCTAAAAGCCTATCTATACCAAGTTTGCTCACGAATTCTTTGATGAGAAGTAAACCTGCATCGGAGGACAAATCTCCCCCATCAAAATTTATTTTAATCTGGCTATTGCTTTCTAATGATAAGGTGTTTACAATACTCATAAAGGGCTCCTTTGTTGGTTTTTATTAAGTCTTGAACACCTTAATTTTACCACATTTGGATGCTCTTTTTTCATTCACCTGATAGGTGAAAAGCAATATTCAGTTAAAACACGGTAACTATGCGGCTTTCAGCCACTTTCACGGCTGTGCCGTGAATAATATAGGATAATTTGTCTGCCACAACGAACAATATTCTTATGGAAAATTATAGGAATACGGACAATATTACAAATGATATAGGAGATATCATTCTTTCGGCACAACAGACTGCGTATAAGACAGTTGATGCGATTTTATTACAAAGAAACTGGCTGATTGGTAAACGTATTGCAGAAGAGGAGTTAGACGGAAAAAACAGATCGGAAATATATGGTGTAGAGATAATTAAAAAGTTGTCAATAGAACTAACAGAAAAATATGGAAAAGGTTATACGAAAACCAATTTATATAGCTTTTATTTATTCTATAAAGAGTATAAAGACATTTTCCACCCAATGAGTGGAAAATCCAGTATGTTGTTATCTTGGACACATTATAGAATATTACTTCAGGTACATGATATTAAGGCTCGCGCCTGGTATGAAAAGGAAGCGTATGGGCAGACTTGGAGTACGAAAACTTTGCAAAGAAATATCAATACGCAGTATTATTACCGCCTGTTGCAGTCGCGGAATAAAAGCGCTGTAGAATCTGAGATGAAAGATAAAACTCTGGATTATCAAAATGATAAGTTAGAGTTTTTAAAGAATCCGATCATTGCTGAATTTATGGGACTGTCTTCCAATACAGACATGACGGAAAATGATTTGGAAACAGCGATTCTTAATAATCTCCAAAAATTTTTAATGGAGCTTGGAAAGGGCTATGCTTTTGTGGCAAGGCAGCAACATATTCATACGGAGAAAGAAGATTACTACATTGATTTGGTGTTTTATAATTATATCTTAAAATGCTTTGTGCTTATTGATTTGAAGACAAATAAGATAATGCACCAAGATGTGGGGCAGATGGACATGTATGTCCGTATGTATGATGAATTAAAAAAAAGAGACGACGATAATCCTACAATCGGGATTGTGCTCTGTGAAGAAACGGATGAGGATATTGCGAGATATTCTATTCTTCATGGCAATGAACAGCTATTTGCATCCAAATATAAATTGTATTTACCGGATGAGGATGAACTGAGGCGGGAAATCAGCAGACAGAAAGCAATTTTCCAGCTACAGCAAAAGGAGAAAGCTGCTTTGGGTACATCCAATGGATAAGGAGGGCTTGGTATGTCAGGCAACAAAGAAATGATTATAGAAAAATACAAAGATACACAGGAAGAATACAGGGCAACAGCGTCCCGGTATTCAGGGCCTGGATAATGTGGAAGGAAGAGTGGGGGATGCCACAAAATTAGAGGATATCCCGGATAATTGTTTTGATGTTGTTTTATGTTTAGGCCCAGTTTATCACTTGCCGCCTGACGGAAGGGAGCTAGTATTTGCTGAGTGCAGCCGTATATGTAAAAACGGCGGGATTGCCGCCTTTGCTTATATCAACCGGGTCGGGCTGTATGCAGGGGCTTGTGTGCATGATAAACTCCGTGAAAATTATCCCAGTGAAAAAGCCAATGAAGCTGTATTAAAGTTAGGTACTGACGATCTGAGGCCGGATTTGTTTTTCTTTACAATGCCAGAAGAAATAGAGGCTGTGGCTGAGAACCATGGTTTCTTAAAAATTAAAAATTTAGGGACCGACTTTTTTGTAACTGCCAGTATTATAGACGCTATGGATGATGAAAGATTTGAAATAATGAAACCGCTTCTGGATGGGATGGCTTCCCATGAATCCTGTACAGGAATGGCTAACCATGCGATATTGGTATGTAAAAAACCATAGATTCCCCAAATAACATTTGACAAGAAATGCTGGCAGTGGTATCCTAAACTTACTTACCGCTTAGAATCCAATTAAATGAATATGCAGGTGACCTGTCTGTGGAAATGCCATGGACGGGTTTTTTTGCGCTGCTTCATGCGGCAGATTGGATGGTAAGAATGAAAGAAAAAAATAAAAGGCATAAGAAAACAGCCAATACCTTTATCATGAAACCCATTGCGGCAAAGGTATTTATTTTACTGGCGGCAGCCTTTTTGGCTGTGGGAGTGGCTACGCCTGTATACGGAGGGGAACCTGCTGGCAAAACAGTTACCACGGACATATACCACAGGCATATAGGAAATGCATCCGTCCTTGGCGGCTGTTATAACGTCCCGGTCCCACATGTGCACCAGGGGGACAAAATAAACGGCGGGGCCTGTTTTGCCCAGCCTGTCCCACATGAACACAAAGGAAGTGCCAGCGCTGGCGGCGGATGCTATACCAAAGAGGTAAGGCATAAACATGTAGGAAACAGTACAAATGGCGGAGCCTGTTATGAGCCTGTACGGCATGGTGCCCATACGGATACCTGCTATGAATCCGGCAGATGCACCCGCACCTATACCAAAGGGGCGGTGGTGGAGACTTTCGAGGACACCTGTTTCCGGCATCAGAAGACAGCCCACGAAAAAGCGGAGGGGATTGCTTCCCATAGTGCCTGCGGATTAGGGGAAGAAAAAATTTACCTTCAATATTGTAAGCAATGCGGTTTCATGCCCTATACCTGGCATGACTATACAAAAAAGACCTGTGGCAGGGAAGAAAATGATATTGTAGGGTACCGCTTAAGCTGTGGAAAAGGGGAGGGGCAGGTAGAAAGATATGAAACATCCTGTGGATACCAGCAGGGGAGCGTGGAATCCTACCAGCTCACCTGTAATAAAACTACAGATGGCTACCGCATAGGCTGTGGTTTAAGGGAGGATCAGCCCTGCGGCAGGCTGGTGGTGTCCTATGAACCCCAGGACAATGGGACGAAAGCCGTCTTAAGGGCCAGGGTGGAGGATTTGTCAGGTGGAAAACTGGTTTTAAGCGGAAACCCATATCTTTGGAAGGACCAGGGCGGGAATGTGCTGGGAACCGGAGACAGCCTTACAGTGAAGGAAAACGGAAATTATTCAGTAAAGGTATCTTTGGAAAACAAGGATGTGGATGAGTCCGGGCTTCATTGCAGCATACTGGTGGAAGGGATAGTGAAACCCACTGCGCCCCCTACCGCAACGCCCACACTTAAGCCTACGTCGACGCCCACACAAAGGCCCACGGCAACACCTACGCAGAATCCAACAGCAACGCCGACACAAAAGCCAACAGCCACGCCTACGCAAAGACCTACGTCGACGCCTACGCAAAGACCTACGGCGACGCCTACGCAGAATCCAACAGCCACGCCGATACAAAAGCCTACAGCCACGCCCACGCAAAGGCCAACAGCAACGCCTACGCAGAGGCCAACAGCAACGCCGACACAAAAGCCTACGGCCACGCCCACGCAAAGGCCAACAGCAACGCCTACGCATAAGCCCACGGCGATGCCTACACAAAGTCCTACAGCAACGCCGACGTTAAAACCTACGGCGACGCCTACGCATAAGCCCACAGCGGCACCAACATTAAAGCCTACGGTAAAACCTACGGCAATGCCATCGTTAAAGCCCACAGCAACACCGGCAGTAGAACCCACAGCGACGCCGGGAGCAGGAGCTACCGTAACACCCACAGTACAGCCTTCTGCGTCTCCTACGGCAACGCCTGATGCCAAACCGGCTACAACTCCGGCTACAGGTGAAAATGGTAGTGGTGGAAATAACCCGGACAATGATAATGCCAGCCCTCCGGTAGCAGGGAACCCATCGGATGGGGGACCATCAGAAGGGGAGGAAAATGACTTTGGGAATGTGGGAGAAAATGAAGCAGGCCATGGATCCGGGAACAGCCCGTCCGGCGGAAATGAAAATAATCTTACAGAAGGGATGCCGGAGGGAGATAATAATATAGGAAATGAAGCATCCGGCGAAGAAGCCGGAGAAAACAGCGGAGAGGGGAATCTGGATGGAGACGGGCCGGGAAGCGGGACAGGAATAGGAAATTCCGGTAACCTGGCAAAGGACAGCCTGATGGCGGACTCTCACAACAATGGGGAGGAAGTATCTGGTTTTGGGCCGGAAGGGCAGCATCCAATCATAAAGGAAACGCATTCAGTAAAGGCGCAGGAAAGCGAAGCTTCCCAGGATATCAAATATCAGGTGAAGAAAAAAGGGCTATTCTGGAAAATAGCGGCACTTTTCCAGCATCCGGCGGTAAGGATTATCACCATAACCATAGGGACTCTGTTAACATTGGCAGGAGGTTTTTTCTTTCTTTTTTATTTAAGGCACAGCGTAAAAGTTTATAATGACGATGGGGAAGGCAGGATGGTTTATCTTGGGCGATATTTGCTAAACAGGGAAGAAAACGGATATGTGCTTCGGGTTACAGAAGCCATGGAGGAAGAATCTTACACGGACAGGTACGCCATAAAGCCAGGCATTTTCCTTGTTGGAAAAAAAGAAGGGGAGGAACTTATGGTAGTAAAAGGAGAGGACAGGGTTTTGGTTGCATTCAGCAGGGAAATGATTGTTGTTATCTAAAAATTTTAGAGGATTTTGCTTGCCAGGAATAAGAGTCTGTGATACAATATCCCTCGGTGACAAACAAGTGTCCGCAACACAAGAACAAATGGCAGTCCGGCAGAGGATTAAGGTGCAGGTGATGGGAAGCAGATATTTTGTGGTGAAGGAACAGGCGGTGCCGGAGGTACTTTTGAAAGTGGTGGAAGCCAAAAAGCTCCTTGACACGGGCAGGGTCCATACGGTCAATGAAGCGGCGGACCAGGTGGGAATCAGCCGAAGTTCTTTTTACAAGTACAAAGATGATATTTTTCAGTTTCATGATAATTCACAGGGAACTACGATCACGCTGACTTTTCAGATGGAGGACGAGCCTGGGCTTTTATCAGATGTACTGAAAATTGTGGCTGAATTTGGGGCAAATATTCTGACAATTCACCAGAGCATTCCCATAGATGGTGTTGCCTCCTTAAGCCTGAGTGTCCAGGTATTGCCCACTACAGGGAACGTCTCAGAAATGCTTGGCACGATGGAACGTCAGAAAGGCGTGAGAAACGTTAAAATATTAGCAAAAAAATAATAAAAACAGCCTCCTGCCCGGAGGATACCAGGGCATTTGCGGGCGCATATTGTAAGCGGCCGCAAATGCACCTGGGGCAGAAAGGGCAGATGTGGGGCTGATAGGAGGAAAAATGATTCAGGTAGCGGTAATGGGATACGGCACGGTAGGCAGCGGCGTAGTAGAAGTAATTGAAAAGAATAAGGAAGAAATCAACAAGAAGTCCGGCGAAGAGATTTCTATAAAGTATATACTGGATCTGCGGGATTTCCCCGGAGACCCTTATGGTGATAAGGTGGTCCATGATGTGGAGCAGATTTTAAATGATCCTGAAATTAAAATCATATGTGAAACCATGGGCGGCTTAAAACCTGCCTACGATTTTACCAAAAGGGCGCTCCTTATGGGAAAGAGTGTCTGCACTTCCAACAAGGAACTGGTAGCTGCCCATGGGCCGGAGCTGATTGCCATTGCCCATGAGAATAAATGCAATTATCTTTTTGAGGCAAGCGTAGGGGGAGGCATTCCCATTATCCGTCCTTTAAATTATTCCCTTACGGCAGAGAAGATAGACGCCATCACGGGCATTTTAAACGGGACGACCAATTATATCCTCACTAAAATGGAAAGAGAGGGCGCAGATTTTGAGAGTGTGCTGAAGGAAGCCCAGGAAAAGGGATATGCAGAAAAGAATCCGGAGGCGGATGTGGAGGGGTACGATGCCTGCCGGAAAATCGCTATTCTTTCCTCCCTTATGTGCGGCAGGCATGTCAGGTATGAGGATATTTATACAGAAGGGATTACCAAGATTACAGCCGCTGATTTTGCCTATGCAGGGGCAATGGGAAAGACCATCAAGCTTCTTGCCCAGAGTAAAGAGGAAGATGGGAAGCTGTACGCAATGGTAGCGCCCTTTATGATTGATGGGGAACACCCGCTTTCTATGGTGAATGACGTATTTAATGCAGTATGTGTCCATGGGAATATGCTGGGCGATTCCATGTACTATGGAAGAGGGGCCGGAAAGCTTCCCACTGCCAGCGCAGTGGTTTCCGATGTGGTGGACTGTGCCAGGCATTTGGGCAAAGTGATCATGTGCTTCTGGGAAGAAGGGAATGTAGCCCTTACAGGAATTGAACAGGCAAAGCGCAGGTTTTTTGTGCGTGTGGCACAGGAGAATGAGAGGAAGGCCTTAGAAATATTTGGGAAGGCCAGTGTTGTGGAAGCAGGTGTACCCGGAGAATTTGCCTTTGTGACAGAGGTTATGCCGGAAAAGGAATTTAATGAAAAAGCAAATGAGACGGGAATTATCAGCCGTATCCGCATGGAATAAAAAGAGTGGCAGATGGAAGTGTGATAATATCCCTGCCGGACATTTAATTATCTGGCAGGGAAGGAAAGAGGAAGTAAATTGATGGCGGGTAAGAAATATGTGGTAGTGCTTGGGGATGGCATGGCGGACGAACCCATAGAAGTGCTGGGAGGGAAGACCCCCCTGGAATATGCGGATACCCCTGCTTTGGATAGGTTAAGCAGGCTTTCCGAGATTGGGCTGGTACATACGATTCCGGAGGGAATGAAACCGGGTTCCGATACGGCGAACCTTTCCGTGCTGGGTTATGACCCAAAGGTATATTATTCCGGCCGTTCTCCCCTGGAGGCGTTGAGTATCGGTGTACCTATGAAGGATACCGATGTAGCCCTGCGGTGTAATCTTGTGACCATTTCCGGGGATGAGGTTCCTTTTGGGAAGAAAACCATTATTGACCACAGTGCAGATGAGATCAGTACTCAGGATAGTGGTGTTTTGCTGGAAGCGGTGAGAAGGGAACTGCAAAAGGATGATTTTCAGTTTTATACGGGAACCAGCTATCGCCACTGCCTGATTTGGGGCAGGGGAGAAGTTATGGAGCTTACCCCGCCTCATGATGTGCTGGGACAGGAAATCGGTCCTTATATTCCGCCGGAGCCGTTCCTCCATATGATGAAGAAAAGCTATGACATCCTGGCAGACCATCCTCTTAATATAGAAAGAAAACAAAAAGGGCTCCATCCAGCTAACTGTTGCTGGTTCTGGGGAGCGGGGACGAAGCCAGCGCTGGCTTCCTTTGAAGAAAAGACAGGGTGCCGGGGCATGATGGTATCGGCAGTGGATCTTCTAAAAGGCATTGCCGTGGGCGCTGGCATGGGCGTGGCGCATGTGGATGGAGCCAACGGCGGCCTGCACACCAACTATGAAGGCAAGGTGCAGGCGGCGCTTTCGGCGCTTGATAGTGGATATGATTTTGTCTATATCCATGTGGAAGCCCCCGATGAAATGGGGCATCAGGGAAGTGTGGAGAGGAAAGTACAGGCCATTGAATATTTGGACAAAAGGGTGATTGGGCCTTTGGCGCTGGCTCTTTCTAATAAGGGGATGGCATACCGGCTGCTGGTTATGCCGGACCACCCAACCCCCATAAGGGTGAGGACCCACACTGCTGGCAATGTTCCTTATCTTTTGTATGACAGTGTATTGCAGGAAAGCCATAGTTGGAATTATAATGAAAAAGAAGCGGAAGCAAGCGGCAATTTTATTCCTTTGGGGCATACAATAGTTAATAAGCTGCTTGAAAAGTGAACAAAATCATCAGCCTGCCTTTCGAAACTGGCAGGTATGGAAGAAAGGCTTGGTTATTACAATGAGAAAAGTAGTGAAATTTGGCGGCAGCTCCCTTGCCAGCGCAGAACAGTTCGTGAAGGCGGGAGACATCATCCGGGCAGATGGGGAGAGGCGCTTTGTAGTCCCTTCCGCACCGGGGAAAAGATTCCCCAAAGACGAAAAGGTGACAGACATGCTTTATGCCTGTTACCATCTGGCAGAGGAAGGGAAGGATTTTCAAAAAGAGCTTGGGGCGATTGCTTCCCGTTATCAGGAAATCATAGACGGGCTGGCGCTTTCTATTTCCCTGGATAAAGAATTTGAGGCCATGGAGAAAAATTTCCGGGAAAAGGCGGGGGAGAATTATGCCGCTTCCAGAGGCGAATATTTAAACGGCATTGTAATGGCAGCTTACCTTGGTTTTGCCTTTGTGGACGCTGGGGAGGTGATCCGGTTTACGGATAAAGGGGAGTTTGATTCGGAGCTTACCAACCAGTTGCTGGGAGAGAAGCTGAAAACCATGGAAAATGCCGTTATACCGGGATTTTATGGAGCCTATGGGGACGGGCGTGTGAAAACTTTTTCCAGAGGCGGCTCTGACATTACAGGCTCTATTGTGGCAAGGGCTGTGAAAGCTGATGTTTATGAAAACTGGACGGATGTATCCGGATTTTTGGTGGCGGATCCCAAAATCATTGAAAATCCCGAAGGGATTGACACCATCACTTACAGGGAACTGCGGGAGCTTTCCTATATGGGAGCCAGTGTGCTTCATGAGGATGCTATTTTCCCGGTGAGAAGGGAAGGGATTCCTATTAACATCCGCAACACCAACAAACCGCAGGATGAGGGAACCTGGATTGTGGAAAGCACCTGCCAGAAATCCAAATATACCATAACAGGGATTGCAGGCAAGAAGGGCTTTTGTTCAGTGAATATTGAAAAAGCCATGATGAATATGGAGATCGGTTTTGGCAGGAAAGTGCTGCAGGCTTTTGAGGACAGCGGCATTTCCTTTGAACATGTGCCGTCGGGCATCGATACCATGACAGTGTTTGTCCATCAGGACGAATTTATGGATAAGGAACAGAAAGTGGTTTCCGCAATCCACAGGCTGGCAGACCCGGACGGGATCGACATTGAAGGCGACCTTGCCCTGGTGGCTGTGGTTGGGCGCGGGATGAAGTCCACAAGAGGGACTGCGGGGCGTATTTTTTCCGCCCTTGCCCATGCCAATGTGAATGTAAAGATGATAGACCAGGGTTCCAGTGAGCTTAACATTATTATCGGCGTGGCGGATGAGGATTTTGAAACGGCAATCAAAGCAATCTATGACATATTTGTGGTTTCCCAGCTATAACATGGGAAAAGGCTTTGGCATTTCCCCGGAAATTCCGGAAAAATTTAGAAAAGCATATTGACAAATTGAAAGGATTGTACTAAAATAGTTTTTGTTGCAGATGATAGCAACAGATGTGCGCTTAGCTCAGCTGGATAGAGCGTTTGGCTACGGACCAAAAGGTCGGGGGTTCGAATCCTCTAGCGCACGTAAATTTTAGGGAGGCGCAAATGCTTATAAAAGAGGCATTTACGCCTTTTTCTTTATCATAAGGGCAGTTCGCGGAGCGTGCTGCCCGTTGTTTCATGTTGGAAAACTTTGCCCTGAAGCAGTTTTGCAGGCTGGGAAAAGGAGACAGATAAGGGCAGCAGGTAATATAGTTTTAAGATGTCTTAATAAAAAATTTACAGATAATTCCAAATATATGTGCTAAAATGGTTTTGCCATATCATGTAAATGGGTAAACTATACACAAAAGAAAGGTGAGGATAAGATACGGTGAAAGCATTGATAAAAGAATTCAAGGAATTTGTATCAAGAGGCAATGTAATGGACATGGCAGTGGGTGTCATTATCGGCGGCGCTTTTACTGCCATTGTAAATTCTTTGGTCGGGGATATTATGATGCCGCTGCTTTCCCTGCTCACAGGGGGCTTTGATTTTACTTCTCTGTGCATTGTATTGGGGGAAGGGGAAGGCGCGGCGACTTTTAATTACGGTGCCTTTATCGCCGCGGTGGTGAATTTCTTCCTGATTGCCATAGTAATATTTATCCTGGTCAAAGTACTGAACAAAGTGGCAAGGAAGAAACCTGCACCGCCTGCGCCTGTGACCACGAAAACCTGCCCTTTTTGCAGGGAGAAGATTGCCATTGAGGCAATAAGGTGCCCCCACTGCACATCTGAGCTTGGGGAAGGGATGATGGCAGACGGAAGCGGCGAAAAATGAAAGAAGCATTAGGTTTACAGAAAAAAATAGCGGCAGTAAACGACCTGACCGGCTATGGAAGGTGCGCACTCACTGTTTCCCTGCCGGTTATTTCCCATATGAAAATACAGTGCTGCCCTGTACCCACCTCTGTTTTGTCCAATCACACAGGCTATCCGGAATACTTTTTTGACGATTATACAGAAAAGCTCCCGGCGTATTTTGGCATGTGGAAAAAGCTGGGGCTTTCATTTGACGGCATCATGACAGGCTTTTTGGGTTCCCAGGAACAGATTGGCATAGTGGAGGAATTTATCAGGCAGTTTGCAGGGGAGGATACCCTGGTGATTGTTGACCCGGTAATGGGCGACCATGGGACGATTGCGCCCACCTACACAGAGGAAATGTGCCGGGAAATGAGGCGGCTGGTTTCTTTGGCTGATATTATCACGCCCAACCTTACAGAGGCCTGCCGGCTGACAGATACTCCTTATAAGGAAAAGGGCTGGAAGAAAGCGGAGCTGTCCGCCCTGGCGGGAAAGCTGGGGGGGCTGGGGCCGGGAAAAATTGTAATTACCGGTATTCCCCAGGGGGAATTTATGGGGAATTATGTACACCAGGAAGGAAGGCAGCCCGCCCTTTTCAGGACCCACAAAGAAGGGGAAGAGCGGTGCGGCACAGGGGATCTGTTTGCCTCCATTGTGGCGGCGGATGCGGTAAATGGGGTGGCTTTTGCCCGTTCCGTAAAAAAAGCGTCGCTTTTTGTAAAAAAGTGTATTGTAAAATCTATGGAGATGGGGATACCCCAAAAGAACGGCGTATGTTTTGAGGAAATCCTGCACCTGTTAAAGCCTTAGGGCATAGAGGTAAAAATGAAGCGTTTTCTGAACTGTTTGTTTAAAATTATATTCAGCAGGACGCTGGTTATCCTGTTGATGGTGGTTGCGCAGATTCTGGCACTGCTGGGGAGCTTTATCGGCGTAAAAAGCGCTTACCCTTATATCTGGCAGTGTATGTACCTGCTGGGTGCATTTTTGATAATATATATTATCAACAGGGATGAGCCTACAGATTTCAAGATGACCTGGATCATCCTGGTCTGCCTGTTTCCTGTATTGGGGGCTTTGATTTATGTGTTTGTGATGGGGAATTTCGGCGGCATTGGCTTAAAGGCAAAGCTGGGCAGGCGCATGGAAGAGACAAAGGGGCTTCTGGGAACCAATAAGGAGACACAGGAGGCGCTGAAAGACTGTCCGGCGTCTTTCCGGGGATTTGCGCATTACATGGAGCATACAGCGGGGTTCCCTACCTACCACAATTCTTCTGTGGTGTATTACCCCCTGGGGGAGGATAAGTTTGCCGACCTGAAGGAAGAGCTGAAAAAGGCAGAGCGGTTTATTTTTCTGGAGTATTTTATTATTGAACGGGGCACTATGTGGGACGCAGTGCTGGAAATCTTGAAGGAAAAGGTAAAAGAAGGGGTGGAAGTAAGGGTGATGTACGACGGCATGTGCTCTATTATGCTGCTTCCCTACCAATATCCCAGTGAGCTCCAAAGCTATGGGATCAGGGCCAAGATGTTTGCGCCCATTGTGCCTTTTTTGTCCACCACCCAGAATAACCGCGACCACAGGAAAATTGTGGTGATTGACGGGAAGGTGGCATTTACCGGAGGGGTTAACCTTGCAGATGAATATATTAATGAAGTAAAACGGTTCGGCCACTGGAAGGATGTGGCAGTGAAGATCACCGGGGATGCGGTCAGGAGCTTTACGGTGATGTTTTTGCAGATGTGGAACGTGTCGGAGTGGGGGGAGGAGGACTACCAGGCATACCTGAGGGATATAGTGTTTGAGACGCCCCTGTTCCATGACGGTTTCGTGGTCCCTTACGGGGAGACTCCCACCAGGAGCACAGAGGTTGGAAAAAAGGTGTACGAATCTATGATACAGCGTGCTTCCGGATACGTACACATGATGTCACCTTATTTTATTGTGGACAGGGAATTTCTGGAAACTATGCGCTATGCTTCCCGCCGGGGGGTGGAGGTAGCCATGATCCTGCCCAGTATCCCTGACAAAAAGGTGGCATACTACATTGCCCGGACCTTTTACCCCGAGCTTTTGGCAGCGGGGGTGAAGGTTTATGAGTATCTCCCGGGCTTTATTCATGCAAAGGCTTTTGTGGCAGACGGCGAGTGCGCTGCTGTTGGGACGATTAACCTGGATTACCGGAGTTTTTACCATCACTTTGAGTGTGGTGCCTGTTTCTTTGGAAACCTGGTGGTGGCAAAGGTAGAAGAGGATTTTCAGGAGACTTTGAAAAAATGCCGGGAGGTTACACCGGACTATTACAAAAGGCTGCCCCTTTACCAGAAAATAGTGGGCAGGATCTTCCGGCTTGCTGCCCCACTTATGTGATTTCCTTTGGCGGCTGTTATGGCCCAAAGGATTATGAAGCTGATACAGTTTTAAGGAAGGGAATGGAAGTGGTTTTATGAAGGGGATTTTATATGATGCAACAAAAGTAAAGGTGTGCCAGGCTTTTTATGCAGTCTGTGATTATGCGGGGCTCCAGGGAGAATGGGCTGATAAACTCTGGATGGATATCCTCTCCCGGAGGGAGCTTTATGAAGAACTGGTCTATTATATCGAACACCATACATTCCTGGATAAACTGAAAGTCCGGGGCTATTCCCTGTGCGACCTGTATGTGTGGCAGATGAACCGATACAACCTGATCAAGGACACAGGTAAAAATCCCAGGACCTGTAATAAAGAAAAAATGGCCATGCAGGCATTCCGGTCCATGGCGGATCTTCTTGCGGATCCGGAGGATTATGGGAAAAGGCTGGAATATGGACAGGGAACAGACAGGCTTTAAGGTTCTTGGTACATATGCCGCAGGCGGTATGGGGCTGGGCACAGGCAAAAGCAGGGTGGTGTTGGCGGTGAAAGGAGGCATGGATGACAAAAAAGGAATTTTTACTGGAACTGCAGCGGGTATTAAACGGCAGGATAGGAAGCAGGGAAGCGGCTAACTATGTTTCTTATTACCAGGAATACATTGAAATAGAAGTGCGCAAGGGCAGGAATGAGGAAGAGGTTACAAAAGAGCTTGGAAGCCCCAGGCTGATCGGAAAGAATGTGGCGGACGTTTTTGAGCAGAAGGCCAGGAAAGAACTTCGCAGCAAAGCGTTTTTGGAATATAAGGATAAGTTCTGCCAATATGGCGCTATTTTGGGGCGGAAGTGTGCAGTGCTGTGCAGGCAGGCGGCGGGAAGGGCGAAAGGATGGTTTGGCAGGCTCTGATGGTTTGCCGCCGGGAAGAGGGCATTGAAGGCAATGTAAAAGCCTGTCAGCATATGACAGGCCTCTACAGGGGAGTATAAATAGTTAATATAAGGGTTGCAAATAGGAATTGAAGGGTATTCCTGTTTACAAAATATATTATAGCTCATAATTATATATTATGCAATGTTTATATAGTACAAAAGTACTATGTAAATTTTGTACGATTTTTGTGCATGTTGAATAAAAAATAGGTACTAAAGTACTAGGAATGAGAAAGAATAAAAGATTGGAAAAAAGAAATAATACTCCTGTAACCTAATGAATCAGGAGGAATTGAAAATGTCAAAGAATGATTATCAGAACAGCAACAACCAGAACAACCAGAACCAGGAGAACAAATCCAGCCAGAACAGCCAGAATAGCCAGAAGAACAGTTCTTCTAATTCTTCTAACTGCAAAGACAGCAAAAAGAACAACCAGTTCTAAATGTCCTAAATGGTTTTGGAGAAAAGGCGTCCTTCCCGGGCGCCTTTTTGCTGATAAGAAAAACTTATAATCCCTATAATAAATATTGATTTTACTTATGGTCACCTTTTGGATATAATCAAATGGTAAAAAGCGGATGGGAAGCCGCTGCCAGGTGGAGATCATATAGGCAGTTTAAGGCGCGGCGGATGGGAGGTTAAAATGGTTAAGGCAGTAGTAGGAGCTAACTGGGGCGATGAAGGAAAAGGTAAGATAACGGATATGCTGGCACAGCAGGCGGATATCATTGTGCGTTTTCAGGGGGGAGCCAACGCAGGGCATACCATTGTGAATAATTATGGGAAATTTGCCCTGCACACATTGCCCTCGGGTGTGTTTTACAGCCACACCACCAATGTGGTGGGCAATGGGGTGGCGCTGGATATCCCCCTGCTTTTTAAGGAGATTAAGAGCATTACAGACAGAAATGTGCCTGCGCCCCAAATACGTGTGTCCGACAGGGCGCAGATGGTGATGCCTTACCATATCCTGCTGGACCAGTACGAGGAGGAGCGGTTAGGGGGGAAATCCTTTGGTTCTACCAAGTCTGGGATAGCGCCTTTTTATTCTGATAAATACGCAAAGATTGGTTTTCAGGTGAGCGAGCTTTTTGAGGAAGAGGTTTTAAAGGAAAAGGTATTAAGGGTATGTGAGCAGAAAAATGTGATGCTGGAGCACATGTACCACAAGCCCCTGATTGATCCCGGGGAGCTGCTGGGAACCCTCCACAGCTACCGGGAGATGGTGGCACCTTATGTATGTGATGTATCTGCCTATCTGGATAAGGCGCTGAAGGAAGGGAAGACGGTCCTGCTGGAAGGGCAGCTTGGTACCTTGAAGGACACGGATCACGGGATTTATCCCATGGTAACCTCTTCTTCTACCTTAGCGGCCTATGGCGCTATTGGCGCGGGTATACCGCCCTATGAGATTAAGGAGGTCATCACTGTCTGCAAGGCTTATTCCTCGGCAGTGGGGGCAGGAGCCTTTGTATCGGAGATCTTCGGGGAGGAAGCGGATGAGCTGCGGCGCAGAGGCGGCGACGGCGGGGAATTTGGCGCTACCACCGGGCGTCCCAGGCGGATGGGGTGGTTTGACTGTGTGGCTTCTAAGTACGGCTGCAGGCTGCAGGGGGCTACGGACGTGGCCTTCACTGTGCTGGATGTGCTGGGGTACCTGGATGAGATCCCGGTGTGCATCGGCTATGAAATTCAGGGAGAAGTGACCAGGGATTTCCCTGTAACCTGTAAACTGGAAAAGGCAAAGCCGGTTCTCACCAGGCTGCCCGGATGGAAGTGCGAAATCCGGGGAATCAGAAAGTATGAAGAACTGCCGGAGAATTGCCGCAGGTATGTGGAATTTATTGAAGGGCAGATTGGGTATCCTATCACCATGGTTTCTAACGGGCCAGGCAGGGAAGATATTATTTACAGACAAAGCCCCTTAAAAAAATAAAAACTAAGAAGGCTCCCCTTTGCAGGTAGGATAGAACTGGCTGCAGAGGGGAGCTTTTTAAGCCAAGGATGCTGGTGCCCCATGCAAAAGACGGAAAACGGTATCTGTATGACATTTTGAGGACAAAAAAAGAAACGGGCAAGCCGCCTGGGCAAAAAATGCAGCTTGCAAAGAGCCATGTCTGTTGATACAATAAATCGTAGTTTATTCCCTGGGCAGGTATACAGCCGGAAAATGGGCAGCTTTGGGAAAACATCAAAAGGGACCAGGAGCAGGCAGGGAAAATGAATAAACGGAATTATGCAAAAGAACTGGATGAAATATTGAAGGATACGGGCAATAAAGGAAAGAAACTGTTCCTCCATAGCTGCTGTGCACCCTGCAGCAGTTATGTCCTTGTCTATCTGAGAAGCTTTTTCCGGATAACGGTATTTTATTATAATCCCAATATTACGGAGCGGGAAGAGTATGGCAGGCGTGTGGCAGAGCAGAAACGCCTGGTCAGGGAACTGAACAGGCAGGCGGAAAACAGTGGGGATGCTTTTGGGATAGAAGTGATTGAGGGGGAGTATCAAAGGGACCTGTTTTTCCAGAAGGTGAAAGGCCTGGAGCAGTGCCCGGAGGGCGGGGAGCGGTGTTTTGCCTGCTATCATCTGCGGCTTATGGAAACGGCAAAGAGGGCAAAGGAGGCGGGAGCCGGCTTTTTCACCACAACCCTTACGATCAGCCCCCTGAAAAATGCGGCGAAGATCAATGAAATCGGCGAAGCGCTTTCCGGTGAATATGGGGTGGCTTTCCTTCCGTCTGATTTTAAGAAGAAGGATGGGTATAAGCAGTCGGTGGAACTGTCTAAAGAGTATGGGCTGTACAGACAGGATTACTGTGGCTGCGTTTTTTCCCAAAAGGAAAGGCTGGCACGCCCTTCCACCCATAAAACCTGCGCCAATATTTGACAGCGGCAGCAGTATGTTTTACAATACAAATGATATAAAAACCAATCGCCGTCTGCCTGGTTGTCCAGGTGAATCCTTCAAAAGGCAGGAGGTGAAGCTTAGAAGCCACGTGGGCAGTTACGGAACAGGAGAATAAGTATGAAAAAGTTTTTGGATTTGATCTCGGAGGAAATGCAAAATGCATTTGGGGCGGCAGGTTATGATGCCAGCCTCGGGAAGGTAACCCTCTCCAACCGTCCCGATTTATGTGAATATCAGTGTAATGGCGCTATGGCGGGAGCAAAGCTGTACAAAAAGGCTCCCCTTATGATTGCCAGGGATGTAGCGGAAAAATGTGGGGGCAGCCAGGTATTTGCCAGTGTGGAAGCGGCAGCTCCCGGGGTTTTGAATATTAAGTTAAGGGAAGCCTTTGTGGCGGGCTATTTAAACCACATGGGCACCTCCCCGAAATTTGGCCTGGAGATGCCGGAAAAGCCCATGAAGATTATCGTGGACTACGGCGGGGCCAATGTGGCAAAGTCCCTTCATGTAGGCCATCTGCGTTCCGCCATTATCGGTGAGAGCGTCAAGCGGATTGCCAGGTATGCCGGGTATGAAGTGATTGGGGACATCCATATGGGGGACTGGGGGCTGCAGATTGGCCTGGTGATCACTGAGCTTCAGGAAAGAGACCCCTCCCTGCCCTATTTCGATGAGTCATTTCAGGGAGAATATCCCACAAAGGCTCCCTTTACCATCGCAGAACTGGGGGAAATTTATCCCACTGCCAGCGAAAAGTCCAAAGCGGATGAGGCTTACAAAGAACGCGCCTTAGAAGCGACCACTAAGCTGCAAAAGGGTGTCCGCGGCTACAGGGCTTTGTGGCGTCATATTATGGATGTGTCCGTCCCGGACCTTAAGAAAAATTACCACAGCTTACAGGTGGACTTTGATTTATGGAAGGGCGAGTCCGATGTCCAGGAACTGATACCGGGCATGGTAGAATATATGAAAAAGGAGGGCTATGCTTATTACAGCGACGGTGCCCTTGTGGTGGATGTAAAGGAAGAGACTGATACCAAAGAAATCCCTCCCTGCATGATTTTGAAATCAGACGGGGCTTCCCTTTACTTTACCACGGATTTGGCCACTATTGTGGAACGGATGGAGGATTACCATCCGGACAAGATCATTTACCTTACGGATAAGCGGCAGGAACTTTATTTTGAGCAGATGTTCCGCTGCGCAAGGAAGACAAAGCTGGTGGTGCCGGAAACGGAACTTTTGCATATCGGATTCGGCACTATGAACGGAAAGGATGGGAAGCCTTTTAAGACACGCCAGGGCGGGGTGATGTCTTTGTCGCTCCTGGTAAAAGAAATCAATGATGAAATGTACCGGAAGATCACGGAAAACCGCCAGATGGAGGAACAGGAAGCCAGTGATATTGCAAAGGTGGTGGCATTGTCCGCTATCAAGTATGGGGATTTATCCAACCAGGCGTCCAAGGATTATATTTTCGATATAGACAAGTTTACCTCCTTTGAAGGGGACACAGGGCCTTATATTTTGTACACGATTGTCAGGATTAAGTCCATTTTAAGTAAAATACGGGAACAGGGCGGCAGCCTGGAAGGGGCGGCCATCAGGGAAGCGGGCAGCCTGGCTGAGAAAGGGCTGATGCTGGAGCTTGCAGGCTTTAACAGTATGATGGAAAGCGCCTGCCAGGAATCCGCCCCCCATAAGGTGTGTGCTTTTATTTATAGCCTGGCAAATGCTTTTAACCGTTTTTACCATGAAACGAAAATTGTTTCAGAAGAGGATGCAGAGAAAAAATCAGGGTGGATCGCCCTTCTTATTCTCACCAGGGATATTCTGGAAACCTGTATTGACGTGCTGGGATTTGCAGCACCGGAAAGGATGTAAGGGACCATGCAGACAGCGATGGAGTTAAGGAACAAATTAAAAAGTATTGACCACAGGGGATACCCTGCGTATAAGGAACTGCGGGGGCAGTATGACTTTAAGGATTACATGCTTTCCATTGACCATGTGCAGGGGGATCCCTTTGCAGCCCCTTCCCGGCTGTCCGTGTGGGTAAAGGCGGATAAAGCGGGCTTTCCCAAGGAATTTTATGATACCCTTGCCAAGAGGGTCACACTCCAGGACCACCTTACCCGGCTTTTTGGCAGGGAGATTGCAGGGGGCAGCTTTCAGGCGAAAGGCTCCGGCAAGAGCGGGCTGCTAACGGTGTCAAGATGCGGGCAGCAGGTGCTGGAGCGGACAGCCCTTAAGGTAAAGGATGGGGGCGTTACCCTGCGCTTTGAGGCAGGGTTCCCGGCAAACGGCAGGACCATCAACGCCAGGGAGCTGGAAAAAATGCTCTTTGACATTCTGCCAGACAGTGTTAGAAGAAGCCTGTACTATAGCAAGATTGACCAGAATAAGCTTAAGCAGGCAATCTGCCTTTGCGAGGACCAGCAGTATATCCGGGAAAAGTTAGGGGAGCTGTCTTTGTGCGCCTTCGTTGCTGACGGTGCCATCCTGCCAAGGGAGAGTGGCATATCAGAAAGGCCTATGAAGGGGGCGGTTCCTTTCAAATCCCCGGATTCTTTAAGGGTGACTTTAAACCTGCCAAACCAGGGGGCGGTAACAGGCATGGGGATCCCTAAGGGGATCACGCTTTTCGTGGGGGGTGGTTATCATGGGAAATCCACCATTCTCCAGGCTTTGCAAAACGGCGTTTATAACCATATCAAAGGGGACGGCAGGGAGCTTGTGATCTCTGATGCCACGGCCGTAAAACTCCGGGCAGAGGATGGCAGGAGCATTGCCAGTGTGGATATTTCCCCTTTTATCGGCAACCTGCCAAACAAAAAGGACACTGCACATTTTTCCACAGAGGATGCCAGCGGCAGCACTTCCCAGGCGGCAAACCTGATGGAGGGCGTGGAGGCAGGCAGCGGCCTGTTCCTCATTGACGAGGATACCTCTGCCACCAACTTTATGATCCGAGACCAGCTTATGCAGGAGGTGATCTCAGCGGGAGAGGAGCCGATTACGCCCTTTATCTGCCGGGTGAACAGCCTCTACCAGGATCTGGGGATATCCTCCATAATCGTGGCGGGCAGTTCAGGCTCCTATTTCCATGTGGCGGATACGGTGATACAGATGAAGGAATATGTGCCTTACGACATTACCCAAAGGGCGAAAGAGGCGGCAAAGGATTATCCGGCGATGACAGGCAGTGAGGAAGGGTTTCCTGCCTATCTGGATAAAAGGTGCCCCCTGCCGGATATGGGGCTTAAGAAGGACGACCGGATCAAGATCAAGGCCATGGGAACCAGCGAGCTTCTGCTCTCCCGGGAAAGTGTGGAACTGCGGTATTTAGAGCAGTTAAAAGACCAGGAACAGACGGCGGCATTGGCATGGGCTTTAAAATTCGCACAGTTAAAGCTTTTGGATGGAAGGAAATCTTTAAAGCAGGTCGGGGAACTGCTGGAAAAGCAGCTTGATAAGGACGGGCTGGAGAGCCTCTTCGAGCGGGGGGATATTTCCTCGTCCTTAGCAAGGCCGAGAAAGCAGGAAATCCTGGCATGCATTAACCGGTACAGGAAACTGCGTTTTTAGGATACAGAATCAGGCCGTGGGCTTCCCACGGAAAAATCAGGGCTGGCTTTTGCCGGCCCTATTGTTACAATAAGCCGGCCCGCAGAGCGTGTCGGCTTATTGTAACATTCCAAAATTCAAGACATAAAAAATAACCAGACGTATATCTGGTTACCTTCTTAATTACTTTCCATATAATAATACTTCAAAAGCTAACAACAAAAACTTTTAAAAAGCAGATGACGGGAATCGAACCCGCCTCCTCAGCTTGGGAAGCTGATATTCTACCAATGAACTACATCTGCATCACATGAAGAAGTATAGCATAGTTCCTTTAAAAAATCAAGAGGAAATTTAAAAAAATTTTGATGGGATATAGGGCGGAGTCTGCCCCAAATGGGCTTTGCCCCAAGGGAAGGTTTCCTTCGCCTTAATGGACAAGTGCAACGGTGCTTAAAATGCAGGAAGAATTATCAGGATATGTACTCCGCTGGTAATACGTTAGTGTCACACAACCGGCTAAAAGCCCGAAAATGAAGCCTATTTGATTATCAGGGGTTTTTTGTGTGGTGTTGTTTACCTTTTACGGGGCGGGGAAGTAAGGCACGATAATCTCTATCTGCCTTTTATTCAGTCTGTTCAAACCAGTTTTATGGGCGCAATAGGAAAACAAATGAAAAGAAGGCAGAAGTTTTAAACAGTATCCCGGAGTTCCAGATAGGCAATGGATAAGAAATAACTGTTGATTACCTTTTCTCAGGGCAATATAAAAAACCTTTAAAACCAAGGCTTCCAGAATGGAGTATACGGGATTCGAACCCGTGGCCTCAACAATGCGAATGTTGCGCGCTCCCAACTGCGCTAATACCCCATAAAAAAATTATATCACAGAAAACCCATGGATTCAACAAAATAAAATCTAATATCTCAGAAATCGTAACAAATCATAACAGTTAACCTTCCGGCCAAACGCTCACCGGGCCCGGCCATGATCCCGGATGGAATAAAGAGTGTAAAGCCTGGAAACAAAAGTGACAAAAGTGATTGAGAGTATGGCTTTTTCAAGTGATTTAGGGTATAATTATTTGAAAGTTTTTGGTAAGAAACTGGGGGAGGAACTTTTAAGAAATTTGATTCCCGGGAAGTTTAGGGAGCAGTGTATTGCCGTCAGCGGAGAGCTGGCGGTTTTTGCAGAAAAAGCAGGTTAGCTGGCAGGAAAGGGGAATATAGGGTGCAGTATAGAAAGGATAAAAAAGGAAACGACATTTCGCTGTTAGGTTATGGATGTATGCGTTTTACCAAAAAGGGCGCTTCCGTTGACCTTGATAAAGCGGAGAAAGAAATCATGGCGGCCATTGAGGGCGGTGTGAATTATCTTGACACAGCCTATATTTATCCGGGCAGCGAAGCGGCGGTGGGGGAGATCCTTGAACGGAACAGTTGCCGTGGCAAGGTTTACATTGCCACCAAGCTTCCCCATTATCTGATCAAGTCCATGGACGGGGTGGAAAAAACCTTTAGGGAGGAGCTGCGCCGCCTCCGCACCGGCTATATTGACTATTATCTGATGCATATGCTGACAGACCTGGCTACCTGGGAGAAATTGAAAAACCTGGGCGTGGATAAATGGATTGAGGAAAAGCTCAGTTCAGGGCAGATCCGGAATATTGGTTTTTCTTATCATGGCAGCACAGATATGTTCCGGCAGTTGGTGGACGCTTATCAATGGGACTTTTGCCAGATCCAATACAACTATATGGACGAGCATTCCCAGGCAGGGGCGGAAGGGTTAAGGTATGCCAGCAAAAAGGGGCTCCCGGTGATCATCATGGAGCCTCTTCGGGGCGGCCGTCTGGTAAACCTGCTGCCTGAAGCTGCAAAGGAGATTTTCAGGGAAGACCCGCAGGGGCGTGCGCCTGCAGCCCTTGCCTTTAAATGGCTGTATGACCAGCCGGAGGTAACCTGTGTACTGTCCGGGATGAATTCCATGGAAATGGTGGAGCAGAATCTGGCAACGGCTTCCGGGGCATATGCAGGGTGCATGACAGATTCCGATAAAGAACTGATAAGGCGGGTCAGGGAAGCCATCCAGCGGCAGGTGAAGGTGGGGTGTACTGGCTGCGGCTACTGTATGCCCTGCCCTAAAGGGGTGGATATACCGGGAACCTTCCGCTGCTATAATGCCATGTATTCGGAGGGAAAGCCTTCAGGAAGAATGGATTATCTGCAATGCACGGCTATGCGCAAAAATACCAGCAGCGCTTCCCAGTGTGTAGGGTGCGGTAAATGTGAAAGCCACTGTCCCCAGCAAATTGAAATCCGGAAGGAGCTGAAAAATGCCGCAAGGGAGCTGGAAACTCCTGTTTATAAACTGGCCAAATGGGGTGTCCGGCGTTTCAGGCTGTGGTGAAGATAATGCAAACCTAAATGGGGCGTGCATGGAATAGAGTTAAGGCTGGCAAGAAAATGTTTTAGAAGGGGAATATTTCCAGGAACAGACGGAAAAAGGGTGAAAAGGAATTAACAATGAAAAGAACATGTAAACAATGCGGAAAAGAGTTTTTTATTTCTCAGTCGGAAATCAGTTTTTACAAAGGCAGGAATCTCCAGCTTCCCAGAAGGTGTAAGGATTGCCGGGACGCGAACAAGCAGCAGCCCCCGGAAGCCAAAGGAAGCGGGAAGGAAGAAAGAGAAAGCTTTAAAGGCACAGAGGGCAGGGAAAAGCAGGAAAATAAAGAAAAAGCAGGGAAGCCGGTAATTAGGGAAGAGGCAGAAACAACAGACAGGGTGCAGCAGGCTCCCCCAAGCCTGGGCCCGGTGGGGGCACAGCCGGACAGAAAAACAGCCGGTGAGGCCAAAAAGCCGGGATTGGCCATGAAAATGGTGACTTTTGCCGCCATTGTTGTTATTTTAATGGTCAGCCAGATGCTGCCCAAATCATCTGGCAGCGCATCCCCGGCGGAAACAGCAGGAAAAGTATATGTAGATTCCGCCCTCACATTCCGCAATGAAGAATATCTCAACAGCCATTACCAGAAGCATGGCATAGATATGGGTTTTTCCTCGCCGGAGGAATACCAGACGGCGGCTGCGGCAGTGGTGGGCAGCCAGGAAGCCCTGCATAAGACAGAGGCGGAGGATGGGGACGATGTTTACTATATTGAAAGCACTAATGAATTTGTGGTGGTTTCCACAGACGGTTATATCCGGACCTATTTCCATCCTGACGATGGCATTGATTACTTTAACAGGCAATAATAGGTGAGAAACCTGTTTTGGAAGAGAGGGCAGCCGCCCGGCTAATATCATTTGGCCGGGCGGCTGCCTTGTTTACAATAAACCGGCCCGCGGTGGCAGCGTATGAGAGGTATGAGAATGAGCCGTA
>OFGA01000804.1_pt1 | contig 23833 bp, 21 predicted proteins | sample 1521471 | NCBI WGS metagenome assembly OFGA01 (sample SAMEA3504086, study PRJEB24116) | mouse gut metagenome | biome: mouse gut; feature: mouse-associated habitat; material: faeces | place: Denmark | collected 2011 | reverse complement strand
AACGTGTCGCGCTCCATACCGGAGCAAATCGCCAGCGGGCGGGCGCAGACTGCCGCCAAGTGGCCCGATGCCGTTTATATCGCCTATTTTCAGGCGTTTACAAATACATACGCCCCCGTACAGCGTCTGCGGGAAACATACGAAGCCGCCCTTTCCTGCCCCAATATAGCGGGGCTTTCCATCGCTACCCGCCCCGACTGCCTCCCACCGGATGTCATCGCGCTTTTGGAAGAGCTTGCCGGACGGACAAAGCTCTGGGTCGAGCTGGGTTTCCAGACCGCAAACGAAACCACCGCGCAGCTGATTCGGCGCGGCTATCCCAACGCCGTTTTCTGCGAAGCCGTCCGCGCGCTTGCCACCCGCAATATCCCCATCGTTGTCCATGTCATTCTGGGCCTGCCCGGCGAAGGCATGGCAGATGCTCTGCGCACCATTGACCTGCTGAACACACTGCCCATACAGGGCGTAAAATTGCAGCTGCTGCATGTTCTTTCCGACAGCGGGCTCGCGGAGCTTTACCATTCCGGCGCATATACGCCGCTATCCATAGAAACGTACATTTCCATGGTTGCGGCATGTATTGCCCGTCTGCGGCCGGATATCGTGCTGCACCGCCTGACAGGCGCGCGCACACTGCTCGCCCCGCTTTGGAGCCTGCAAAAACGCGATGTACTCAACAGCATACACAAATATCTGCGCGAAAACGATATTTTTCAGGGAAAAGACTGGAACGGCGCGTCCGGCAAAATTTTTTGATGCCTTTTTCGCCATTTTATGATATGATAAAATACAACACGAAGTAAGGAGGTCGCGCTATGCCGGATTCCATCAAACAACTGGCGGAGCATAAGCTGATTATTCTGCATCTTGTGCAGAAAATGGGCATTGCCCTTTCCAACAGCGAAATCTGCCAATTTTTGCTTTCCAAAAACTATATGGATTATTTTTCCGTCCAGCAATATCTGGCGGAGCTGACGGACACCGGCTGGCTGGAAAAAAGCAGGGAGCAGAACAGCACGCGCTACATCCTGACGGATGAAGGCGAAGAAATCATCAATTATTTCATGCATCATATTCCGGAGGACGTAAAAAACGAAATTAACACATACGTCCATGACAACAGCAAGCGTATCCGCGCGGAATATGCCGTCACTGCCAATTATTTCCCTGAGCTGAACGGCGATTTTCTTGTAAAATGCGGCCTTTGTGACGATTCCGGCGCGGTGCTTATGGAGATCTGTGTTTCGGTCGTATCGAAAGAGCAGGCGCAGCAGATTTGCCGGAACTGGCGCAAACAGGTTAACCGCTATTACCGCTCTATACTGACCTCCCTTGCGGCAGAGGACGCGGAGGAGCCGAAAGCGGAAGAACAAGGGGACAAAGGGGACAAAGGGGACAACGAAGAAAAATCCCGGGACTCCATTCCGAAACCTGCAAAACCTTCCAGCCCCTGACCTGTTTTTTCGTGCGATGGGAATTACAGCAAGGGCATATTGTTCAGTTATGTATTCAGAAAACATAGTTTCCCCCTGGAGGTGACCACATTGCAGCCCATTTCCATCGCAGTCTGCGATGATGAACCTTATATGTCAGAATATCTTGCGGAACAGGTTTCCGCTTTTTTTGCATGCGAAAGCCTTCCCACCCGCATCTCTCTTTTTCCTGACGGCAATTCCCTTCTGTCCAGCGCGGAAGCTCTGCGGGCAGACGTCCTCCTTCTGGATATCCAAATGCCCCTGCCGGACGGCCTGGAAACGGCAAAGGAACTGCGCCGCCGCGGATTCAGCGGATTCATTATTTTCGTAACCATACTGCGCGAAACCGTTTTTGAAGCATTTGAAGTGCAGGCATTTGATTACCTTGTGAAACCTCTCGCCCCTGATGCGTTCCGCCGCACCATGCGCCGCCTGCTTTCTGCCCTCCTGAAACAGCAGGAAAGCCGCCTGTTTGTGCAGAAGGGCAACGCACAGCATATCATTCCCTTTGCGGATATCTGTTTCTGCGAGGTCATCGACCGAAAGGTCTATCTGCATCTGAAGGATTCTACCGTACTGGATTATTATGAAAAAATTGAAACGCTGGAACAGCGGCTGGACGGGCGTTTTTTCAAATGCCACCGCAGCTACCTTGTGAATCTGGACTGCCTGAAAAGCTGCCAAAACGGGCTCGCATTTCTGGCAAACGGTGAAAGCGTCCCCGTTTCGCGTCTGCGCGGCAGGCAGTTTTCCGCCGCCGTGCTGCGGCGCATGGAGCAAAGGAGGTTTGAAGAATGACACTTTGTTTTTCCGCGCTTTATCCCTGCCTTGCCGGCTTTGGGGAGATTCTGGCGCAATGGCTGTTTTTTGGCGGGCTTTTAGGAAAAAGGGCGGCTTCTCTGCGGATACTGCCCCTGTTCCTGCTCTCCTGCCTTGGAATTTTCCTGCCCCTGCCTGTCTTCTGCAAATTTCTCCTGCTTGCCGCCCTGCTGTTCCTGTATGGCGCGGTTTTCTGCGGCAGACCTGCCGGATATTCCCTTTTTGCCTCCCTGCTCGCAGTGGAGCTTACACAAATCTGCTACGGCATTTTCCAACCCGTACTGCCCTTTTTCGCGTTTCTGCTCTGCCGCGCCCATCCACCCCTTTTCGGAACGCTTTGTATGCTGGCAGGCGATTTCCTTTCCCTCGGGCTGGCGTTTTTCTGCGGCAGAGCCATACTGCGGCAGTCTGTTCGCTGGAATACGGCACAAGATGTCCCCCTTCTTCCGACGGCGCTCCCGCTCCTTCTACTGCTTCTTGTCAGCGGCGGAATCGCTCATTCCTTTTATGGCAATACTGTCACGCTTGACCCCGCGAATCCCGCGCCCTCCCTGCTCCACCTGCCCATGCTTCTGGTGCAGCTGCTCAGTATGCTGAGCGTATTCTGTATTCTGCATACCCGTCAAAGCGTAACTGCCCTGACAGCGCAGAACTTTCTCCACGCGCGGTATACTGCCGAAACACAGGCGCGCTGGCGCCACACAGAAGCCCTCCGCCATGATATGAAAAATCATCTTGCAGTCGTCCGAGGACTTCTGGAAAAAGGGGACAGTATGTCAGCCGCCGCTTACCTTGCCGCACTGGATGCCGCTGCCGCAGAAATTTCCGCCCCGTTCCAGACGAACCGCCCCGCATGTGATGTTCTCCTTACCGAAAAGGCCTCCTGTGCGGAAAGCCTCGGCATTGCGTTCCACAGCACTTTGCAAATCCCCGATTCCTGCCCTCTGGAGGATATGGATCTCTGCATCATTCTCGCCAACGCACTGGATAACGCAGTAAATGCGTGCAGCAGTCTGCCGCCGGACGCAGAACGGTTTATCCGCATTTCCAGCTGGTTGCAGGGAAATTTTTTGTTAATCACAATAGAAAACAGCTTTAACGGAAGCCCGCACATCTGCCCGGGCACCGGGCTGTACAATATCCGGCGGACCACAAAAAAGTACGGCGGCGCTGCGGAAATCCGCACAACGGGCGGCGTGTTCCGTCTGCATGTGCTCCTCTCCATTTCACAGCATTCCTCCCGCATTTCGCATCATTTCCATTGAAACGCGCAGCGTCCGGCGGTAAAATCAGTAAAAAGCAAAGGAGGAATTCCCATGAGCATACAAAACATACAGAACCACCCCGCCAGCACACCGGAGCGCATACAACCGCAGAAGCGCATACAACCGCAGGAGCGCATACAGCCGCAGGAGCAGGAACCTATATCTCCCGCCAGCCTGCCGGAAAGCACTCCCGCACCCCGCTATGACGAATACGTCCCAGAGGAAAAAACGGAACGCCAGTCCATCGGGCTTTACCGCATAGAACCGGACGAAGACGGCAGCCCGCGCACTGTTTTTGACGCGCCGGAGGATGAGCCGAAAACGGAACGCTGTACCGCCGATACCGGCAGGGTTGACCGCGAAATCGAACAGTTGAGGGAGGAAAAGAAGCGTCTGGAGCAGCAGCTGCACGCCACTGATGACCCACAGAAAGCGGCAGAGCTTCAGCAAAGAATGGCGGCTTTAGAAAGCGAACTGGCACAAAAGGACAATGATGCCTACCGCCGCCAGCATACTGTTTTTTCATGAACCATGAACTGTTTTCCGGAATAAAAAAGGATTGCGAAAACCTCACAGGGCGGATTTTTCCGCTGCGCAAGGCTTTCTCAATCCTTTTCTGATATATGTGGGTGCCCCTTATCCTCTTTCCAGAATCCCTTTCAAATACCTCCCTGTGTACGATTCTTCTACCTTACAAATTTCCTCCGGCGTCCCTGCCGCAACCAGCGTTCCCCCCTTGTCGCCGCCTTCGGGTCCAAGGTCGATGATATAATCCGCCGTTTTAATTACGTCCAGATTATGTTCAATGACAACAACCGTATTGCCGCCCTCCGCCAGCCGCTGCAAAATATGCACCAGCTTATGCACATCGGCAGTATGCAGCCCCGTTGTCGGCTCATCCAGAATATACATTGTCCGTCCAGTGCTTTTGCGGCTGAGCTCCGTTGCCAGCTTCACGCGCTGCGCCTCACCGCCCGACAGGGTCGTAGAAGACTGCCCCAGCTGCACATAGGAAAGCCCCACATCATAAAGCGTCTGCAGTTTGGACTTAATGCGCGGAATATTCTCAAAGAAAACGAGTGCCTCCTCAACCGTCATTTCCAAAACATCTGAAATCGTCTTGCCCTTATACTTGACTTCCAGCGTTTCGCGGTTATACCGTTTGCCGCCGCAGACCTCACAGGGCACATAAATATCCGGCAGAAAGTGCATTTCAATCTTGATAATTCCATCGCCCGTGCAGGCTTCACACCGCCCGCCCTTCACATTGAAGCTGAACCGCCCTTTTTGATAGCCGCGCATTTTTGCCTCTGTTGTCTGCGCAAAAACATCACGAATCATGTCAAACAGCCCCGTATACGTCGCAGGGTTGCTTCGCGGCGTGCGTCCGATGGGCGACTGGTCGATATTGATAACCTTATCCAGCTTTTCCAGCCCCAGCATTTCCTCATGCGCGCCGGGACGCAGTTTTGCCCTGTTCAAATCCCGCGCCAGCCGTTTATACAGAATTTCGTTTACAAGGGAGCTTTTGCCCGAGCCGCTCACGCCTGTTACGCAGGTAAAAATGCCCAGCGGTATCTCCACGTTAATATTTTTCAGGTTATTTTCCGCCGCACCCTTTATCGTCAGCAGATTTTCACGGTTGAACACCCGCCGCTCTCTGGGAATTTCAATTTTTTTCCGCCCGCTCAGGTAGTCCCCCGTCACGGAACGCTCACATGCCATGATTTCCGCCACACTGCCGGCACAGACCACCTCGCCGCCGTCACGCCCCGCGCCGGGCCCGATATCCACCACAAAATCCGCCGCAAGCATGGTATCCTCGTCATGCTCTACAACAATCAGCGAATTACCGATATCCCGCAGATGTTTGAGCGTTGCCAGCAGCTTATCGTTGTCGCGCTGGTGCAGGCCGATGCTGGGCTCGTCCAGAATATAAACCACGCCGACAAGCCCCGAGCCAATCTGCGTTGCCAGCCGAATCCGCTGCGCCTCCCCGCCGGAAAGCGTGCCGGCCGTCCGCGAAAGCGTCAGGTAGTCCAGCCCCACATCCATCAGGAAACCGACTCTTGCGTGCAGCTCTTTCAGTATCCGCTCGGCAATCATTTCTTCCTGCCCTGACAGCTTCAGAGCCGCAAAAAACCGCTGTATTTCCGCGACGGAAAGCTCCGTGACCTCGGAAATATTCCTGCCGCCTACTGTTATCGCCAGCACCTCCGGCCGCAGACGCTTGCCGTGGCAGTCGGGACATTCTATGTTCGTCATATATTCTTCGTATTCCCCGCGCATGGTTTCGGAGGTTTCGTTATACCGCCGTTGTAAATTGTTGAGAATACCCTCGAACGCATAATCATAGCTGCCGGTACCGCGGTAATTCGTGTAGGTAATGCGGAGTTTTTCGCCGCCCGTGCCATAAAAAATAATCTTCTTCACGTTCTCCGGCAGTTCCCGGAACGGCGTTTCCAGCGAAAAGCCGTATTTTTCCGCCAGCGCGTCAAACAGTACGCGGCTCATGCTGCCCTTTGTGGCAATGGAATTGTAGCCCGGCGCGACAATTGCCCCTTTTATGATGCTCAGGGAATCATTCGGCACAATCAAATGTTCGTCAAATTTCATCTGCATTCCCAGCCCTGTACAAGTCGGGCACGCGCCGCTGGGGTTATTGAACGAAAACACACGCGGTTCAATCTCCATTAAGTCAATGCCGCAGTCCGGGCAGGAAAAATTCTGGCTGAACATCAGTTCATCTTCTCCCTGGTTCAAATCCACGAGCAAAAGCCCGCCGGAAAGCGCAGTCACCGTTTCAATGGATTCCGTCAGGCGTTTTTGTATGCCTTCCCGCACCACAAGCCTGTCTACCACGATTTCAATGTTATGCTTTTTGTTCTTTTCCAGCGCGATCGTTTCGGAAAGGTCATAGAGTATCCCGTCCACGCGGACACGGACATAGCCGCTTTTTTTTGCATCCTCCAGCAGCTTGACGTGTTCACCCTTGCGCCCGCGCACGACCGGTGCAAGCAGCTGCAGCTTTGTGCGTTCCGGCAGTTCCATGATGCGGTCTACAATCTGGTCTATGGTCTGCCTGCGGATTTCCTTGCCGCATTTCGGGCAGTGCGGGATACCGATACGGGCAAACAGCAGACGCAGGTAATCGTAAATTTCCGTTACCGTGCCGACTGTGGAACGCGGGTTATGGCTGGTTGTTTTCTGGTCAATGGAAATTGCAGGGGAAAGCCCCTCGATGAGGTCAACGTCTGGCTTTTCCATCTGCCCCAGAAACTGTCTTGCATAGGAGGACAGGGATTCCACATACCGCCGCTGTCCCTCCGCGTAAATCGTATCGAAAGCAAGGGAGCTTTTACCTGAGCCGCTCACGCCTGTGAATACGACCATCTGGTTCCTGGGTATCGTCAGGTCTACATTCTGCAAATTATGCTCTCTCGCGCCTTTTATCACAATTTCGTCTTTCATGGCTCCTCCTTAAAAAATTAAAACCTTAAAACCTCTGAGGGTTTCGCCCTCAGACTCCCGCCCGCTTTCTTTCGGAGAAAGCGGGGCAAAGAACTTCACTTCCAGCCGCACAAATATGCGGCTGGAATCTATACCTGTTTATCCTCTCTCGAACTTCTTTTCAAAATCTCCCAATACACTTTTATGTACCCTGTGTATGAGGATTATTTTTGATAAATTTTTATTTCTTTACAAACAGGAATTCAGCGTTTTCCTGTCTTAATAAATATTATCAGCTTTTCCACATCGTCAAAATCATCATAATCTCCAACTATTCCTTCGCGGTGATACAGGACCCCCTTCTTCTCATTTTCCTCAAGGCAGTCGAGAAGGTTCTCTATCCCATATCTTTTTATAAACAATGTAAAACCATATGGCTTGATTTTGTCCAGTAATCCTTTTTTACAATCCATCTCACAAGCATAACAGCCCGTAATTTCCTTTTCTATGGAGCATTTTCTATTTTCGCAACGGGCGCAGTCAGGGCAGCTGTCTGAATCACAGCCATTACATTTCACATTTTCTGAGCACAAACAACAGGCAAGCCCGCACCTTGCGATTCCCAATTCCCGCTTCATTCTTTCTCCTCCCCATGCTATTCCTTATTACTCCAAAGCCAGCTTTTTCAGCTCCAGTATCTTGTCGCGCAGTTCCGCCGCGCGCTCAAACTGCAATTCCAGAGCCGCCTGCTTCATTTCCTTATCCATCTTCGCAATCAGCTTTTTCAGTTCTTCCGCGCTCATGGATTCCGGGTCTTTCTCCAGCCCGAACCGCTGTTTTTCCGTCGCGGCCTTGCTGATTTGTATGATGTCATGCACTTTTTTCTGTATCGTCTGCGGCGTAATGCCGTGCTCCTTGTTGTACGCCTCCTGAATAGCGCGGCGGCGGTTTGTTTCCCGAATCGCCCTGTCCATGCTCTCCGTCATCACGTCGGCATACATAATGACACGCCCCTCGGCGTTTCTTGCCGCACGCCCCACCGTCTGTATCAATGAGGTTTCCGAACGCAGGAATCCCTCCTTGTCCGCGTCCAGTATCGCCACAAGGCTGACTTCCGGAATATCCAGCCCCTCCCGCAGGAGGTTGATTCCCACGAGCACGTCAAAAACGTCCATACGCAGGTCGCGGATAATTTCCAGCCGTTCCAGTGTGTCAATATCCGAATGGAGATACCGCACGCGCACGCCAGCCTCCCGCATATAATCCGTCAGCCGTTCCGCCATTTTTTTCGTCAGCGTCGTCACAAGCACCTTATGCCCTGCCCCGGTCGTTTTCCGCACCTCCGAAAGCAGGTCATCAATCTGCCCATGTATCGGGCGGACGGATATTTCAGGGTCAAGCAGTCCTGTCGGGCGGATAATCTGTTCCGCTGTCTGCTCGGAGTGTTCTTTTTCATAGACGGAAGGCGTCGCGGAAACGAACAGCAGCTGGTTTATTTTGCTCTCGAACTCCGCGAATTTCAGCGGACGGTTATCCAACGCGGAGGGCAGGCGAAACCCATAGTCTACAAGCGTATTTTTTCGGGAACGGTCGCCCTCATACATCCCGCGTATCTGCGGTATGGAAACGTGCGATTCGTCCGCAATCATCAGGAAATCATCAGGAAAGAAGTCGATCAGCGTAAAAGGCGTGCTGCCCTCCTCCCGCAGGGAAAGATGGCGGGAATAATTTTCAATCCCCGTACAGAAGCCCATTTCTCTCAGCATTTCCAAATCGTAATTCGTTCGTTGGGCAAGCCTCTGCGCCTCCAGCAGCTTATCCTCCCGCCGAAGCTCTGCCAGCCGCAGCTGTAATTCTTCCTCAATCCGCTGTATCGCGACTTTCATTTTCTCCGGCGCAGTTACATAATGTGATGCCGGAAATACGGAAATATGGTTCAGCGTACCAATGATTTCGCCCGTCAGCACGTCAATCTCCGTAATCCTGTCTACCTCATCGCCAAAAAATTCCACGCGCACAGCATGTTCGGATGAGCCAATAGGGAAAATCTCCACCACGTCCCCGCGCACACGGAACGTCCCTCGCTCAAAATTCATGTCATTCCTGTCATACTGCATTTCAATCAGACTGCGCAGTACCTCGTCACGGTCCTTTTCCATACCTGGACGCAGGGAAAGCATCATGCCATAGTATTCCTCCGGGTCGCCCAGGCCATAGATGCAGGAAACACTGGCAACGACAATAACATCTTCCCGCTCCACCAGCGCAGCTGTCGCGGAGTGGCGCAGCTTGTCGATCTCATCGTTCACAGAGGAATCCTTTTCGATATACGTGTCCGTACTGGGGACATATGCCTCCGGCTGGTAATAATCGTAATAGGACACAAAATACTCCACAGCGTTATGCGGGAAAAATTCCTTCAGCTCATTATAAAGCTGTGCCGCAAGCGTTTTGTTGTGTGCAATCACAAGCGTTGGCTTTTGCAGCCGTTCAATGATATTCGCCATGGTAAAGGTTTTGCCGGAACCCGTCACACCTAAAAGCGTCTGAAACTTTTTATTGTCCTGAAACCCCCGCGCCAGCCTGTCCACAGCCTCCGGCTGGTCGCCTGTCGGCTGGTAAGGGCTGACCACCTGAAATTTCGGCATACACCCACCTCCAAATGAGAACTTTTGTTCCCTATTATAGCACAGACACATTGCTTTGTCATTATCTTTTTGAAAAAGAATCAGCAGCCGGATGTTTTCCGTCCCTGATTTGTCAGTGAAGCACAGACATACTCCCCTTGCATTGCGGAAATTTCAGTGAAATCAGCGTTTTTTGTCCATTCTCGGAAAAACGCCAATGTAATTCTTACAGATTTATTAGTTTTTTATGAAAGATAACGCAACGCCCTTGAAAATATGGAAATTTTCCGCTAAAATCTAAGAAAGTCGGCTGTGTATTCCGGCGGCAAGGAGGAATGTTATGAAAAAAATAAACATGCGGTGGATGCTTGGAGCAGCACTTGCAGGAGCCATTGCCCTGCCGGGCTGCGGCGGAACGGCTGGCAACACGAATATCGCGGGTGCGCAGACAAAGACTGCGGAGGAATATGTGCAGGCTGCGGCGGACGCTTTACAGAGTGCAGAGAGCTTTGAAGCGAATTTTACAGCTGAAATTTCCATGGACGGAAGCGGCGAGATTTCCACAGGCGCAAAAGTAACTATACAGCGGGAGCCTTTGCAGGCGCGGGTAGATATCCAGCATGATTTTGGCGATGCATCTCAGGCGTCAAACATTTATCTGGAAGAAAAGGACGATGCTGTCAACCTTTACATGAACTATGACAAGCAATGGACGGAAATGACTCTTTCTCCTGAGGACGCCATGAACCACATCCGTATCTATAATACCGCCGATAACATGGTTTCCCTGCTTTCTGCCGCAAAGGACTGGCAGATGGAAGACACCGAAGGCAATATCGTAACGGTTACGGCGGAAATTCCTTCGGAAAAGGTTTATGCTGTGGAAGAAAAAGGGAAATATTTCCAGCTTGCGGGAATGTCCGGCCTTTCGGAAATATATTTTCAGGATATCGGCGCACTTACGGCAGAATTTTGTTTCGACTGGAAAACGGGACAGCTCATATCTTATAAAATCGACTTTGCCAATGCGTTGGAAAGCGTGACAAACAACGTTCTGAAAGAGCTGAACGGCGGCGTGCTGGATAATGGCGTGACTGTGGAAAAATATTTGATTTCCTCGGAAATCACACAGCTGGGCGATGTGGAGGATATTGAGATTCCCGAAGCCGTAAAGAGCGATGCCATCAATTATGAAAAAGAAATCACCCTTCTGGAAAAAAGCGGCAAAACATGATACTATCTTCATCTGAAAAAGGAAACCATACCATGACAAAAGAAGAATTTCTGAAACGAATGAAGGAAGATACGGAATGGGCTCCCGGCTGGGAAGCGATTGAACAGGAGTTTGCAAGGCTTTATCCGCATCAGGAACCAAAGCATTACGCTACCCTGATGACCGCAAGGGCAATACTGGGCGGCAATGAATTTTTAGACGGATATTCCGTCTACCAGTCGCCAAAAGGCTTTCTGCACATCGTGACATTTGGCATGACAGAACTTTATGCGGAAGCAGATGCCTTTGGCGGAGAATGGAACAAATGGGGCTATGAAATGACATTCAAACTGAAGGAGCAGGATGCAGAACACTGCCTTTGGGCAATGGATATGCTGTCCAATCTGGCGCGGTACACTTATACAACGAAACGTTTTTTTGAGCCATATCAATATATCGCGGGCAATGGAAAATCCCTGCATATCGAAGAAGATTCCGCAATCACCGCCCTGCTCACAGTGCCGGATACAGAAGCGCGGACACTGAACACCCTATACGGGAAGACCGAATTTATACAGCTTGTGGGGATTACGGAACAGGAATTGGAGGCAGTCAAAAGCGGCGCATGTGACGCGCGCACTCTGTGCAGCCTGATGCAGGCATACAATCCGGACCTTGTGACAGATATGCGCAGGACAAAGTCATATTTATAATTTGGAAAATACCGACCGCTTCTGCGGCCGGTTTTCTTATGCAGTCTGTTTAATTCAGGTTTTCAGCATAATAAGCCGAAAACCTGAATCCCAGCCGCCTTGTTTTATCCTTCTGTCCGAAAGCCTTTCCCTTCAAAAAACGCCGCCAGCTCCGCCTTTTCCGCTGTTACCTTGCCCTGCACAGCGTCGGGCTTACCGCCGCCCTTGCAGTCAAACAGCGCGCGCATTTCCTCCGTCAGCTCCCTTGCATCTTTCTCCTTGCTCAGCAGTACAAAAGCAAACGCTGCTTCGCCTTCTTTCTTCGAAAACACAGCGGCGCGTTTCCCCGCCTGTTTCAGGAGCGTATCTGCGAAATGCGTCAAATCCTTGCTGTTCAGCCCATCGGCAAAAAATGCAGCATTCTCCGTCCCTTCGGGCAGCTGTGCCGCCTTTTCCGTAAAATACGTCCATTTCAGCTGATTAAACGCCTGTATCAGGCTGTTTTTCTCCGCAAGCAGATTTTCAACCGCTTTCCCTGCCTGTTCCGCCGGCACAGAAAGCTGTTGTCCGGCATACTCCGCCGCATCGGCTTTTTTACGGTAATCCTCCAGCGCACGTTTCCCGCAGACAACCTCCAAACGCGTCCCGCCCTTATAATTCTGCATGCTGATGATTTTGATTTGCCCGATTTCCCCTGCAAGCCGCACATGCGTACCACAGCAGGCGCAGCAGTCATACTCCCCTGCCTGCACAATGCGCACCTGCCCGTCCAGTTCCTTTTTACTGCGGTAGTCCATTGCCGCAAGTTCCTCTTTAGAAGGATACTGCGTTGCAAAGGGCGTATTCCGCCAGATAGCCACGTTTGCCTTTTCTTCCAGCCCCGCAACTTCCTCGGGCGGTATTTTTGTATTAAAATCAATCGTAACCGTTTCTTTTCCCATGTGGAAACCTACATTGTCACAGTTGTATCTGCCGCAGATAATACCGGAAAGGATATGCTCGCCGGAATGGTTCTGCATGAGGTCGAACCTGCGTTCCCAGTTCAGACTGCCTTCCACTTCCGTCCCCGTTTCAAGCGGCTTGTCCGTCGTATGCAGTATTACGCCGTCCTTTTCATGTACGTCCAGCACTGCCGCGCCGCCCAGCGTCCCATGGTCAGCGGGCTGTCCGCCTCCCTCAGGGTAAAAATACGTCCTGTCCAGCGTAACAAGAAAATGTTCTTTTTCCTTCTGGCAATCCAGCACCTTTGCACGAAATGCCGTTTCATATGCATCCTGATAATATAATTTTTCTGTCATTGCTCCGTCCTCCGTTTTCTTTTTCTCGTAACAGTATATCATAAAATGCAGCGAAAGGCAGGAAAAATTTCCCCTGCGGAAATCAAAAAAGCGGGCCTCTCAGAACCCGCTTTCGTCAGTCTTATATTTCCGCTTTCTGTCCGCCCTCGTTGGGTGTGTCCCTTTCTTTTTTCAGCATCTTTACGCCGGCATAAATCACGCCGATGCCGACCAGCAGACGGGGAATGATACGTTCCGCTGCATCAAATGCCCTCCAGATGAAGTCCGGCAGGTACCAAAGCAGACCATGGAACAGCCCCTGAAACAGAACATAGATGCCAAAGATAATCAGCACAGATGCAAACATGCGTTTATTCTTTTCCGTAAATTTCCAGTTCCTGTCTGTTTCGATATAGTCCTCCCAGAGAAATCTGTCCTCAATGCGGCAGAATTCCTCGTCCGGCATTCCCCGAAGGTTATGCACATGGAAAAAGCTGTAAAACCAGATGACCGGCTCTAAGAACCAAAGCAGTTCCAGATGTGCCCAGCCGCAGATTATACCCAGCCCCCAAAACAACACCATCAGGCTGATGCCCTGCTTATAAAGCCCCATGTACATCTCTCCCGCACCGGGGCAGAGTGAAAACACAAATGTCCAAAACCCGTTTTTTCTGTTTGTCATAGTAAGACCCTCCATTTCGAATTTTATATATCATTTCCTTCATATCTTTGACTATACTATATCAAACGGATTTTAGGTTTTCTTTCAGCGTTTCTTAATATTTTATAAATATTAAAATTTTTCCTCAGGACATTGATTTTCCTGGATTTTTTCTATATACAGTCAATGTCGGAATAAGCAGAATTTAGCTTATTATAGTATAAATTAGAGTGTAAATGGTGTAAATCAAATCGCATTACCAACATCTCTTTTAACTGGATCAGACAATACTTTTTTCATTCCACACATTGCAATCTCGCCGGACATGTGGGTATAAATATTCAATGCCATACCCGCACCTGCATGTTCGTTTTGGTGTCTATGCCGGCGGGGACGGGTCACCATATCCGTTGTCAGGAGTACCTTTCTACCCTCGACCAAATGTCCGCCATGCCCGACGCCATGCTGGTCGCTCATACTCATATGTACATGTAAAAGGACTTCGTGTACCTCCTGTTTCCTGTGCCTGACCCGCTTTCGCCAGACATTTATTATAAATATACAAAATAATATTTTTATATACATATATAGACAGGCCTTCCTACTCCTCAATTTTTACTTCCGCTCGAAAACATTCTTATTGGATAAACGCAGGAAGGAAGGTTGTTACCTGAGGGATATATGTTACCAACAGCAGTACGATAACACCAATCAAAAGCATAGGCATGACCGCCTTCAACGTTTTCACAAAACTCGCATCCGCAATCTGGTTCGTCATCAGCAGGCAGATGCCAACAGGCGGAGTAACTAACCCAAGGCAAAGGTTAAAGCTCATGATTATACCAAACTGCAATGTATCAATGCCAAACGCATTCAGCAACGGCAGAAGGATTGGCGTCATCATGATGATCGCCGCATTTGCCTCCATCAACATGCCTATTACCAGGAACAGGAGATTCAGCAGAAGCAATACGATCACTTTGCTTTCCGTCACTGAACTGAATAGTGCCAATACCTGATGCGGTAGCCCTGAAGTTGTCACAACATAGCTGGAGGCTTTTGAAATGCCCACCAGCACCATAATCGCCGCTACCGCCACTACAATAATCCACCCCATCCCCGTCCTGGTCCGCAGCACCTTCACCACGCCGCCAATGCCGATAATGGGTGCATAAACCACCATTCTGAGCATTACCACCACTACCATCTGCACCTGTTGGATGTCATTGGTGCTTCGTGTAATCAGTGATGCCGTGGAAAACCGTTCCATCTCACCGTGGGAGAAAGATACCACCTTGGTAAACACCCGTTCCCGCAGATTCAGGCCAAGCTTCGCTCCGATTCGGGAAGCCAGAAACCCCACCAGAATGGCTGTTGCCATCATCACCACTGAATAAATCAGCATCCTGCCTCCCGTCCTGTAGAGATAATTCCGCTGTATTTTTCCCGAGTCCATGCCCAGCTTCCCGTATTCTTCCTGCAGGAACTGTACTGCCCTCTGGGTAATGACGGTTTCACCCGTATCGCCCAGCCCCTCCAGAACCCGCTCCCGGAAGGCAAGTACCAGCTCGTCGGACAGCACATACCCAAAACTGCTCTCCGGCCCTGCCCCCGTAATGTCAGGCATAGTGCCGCCTTCTTCCGCCATAGACAGGATCAGAATGAGAATCCCCATACTTTCGTCCAGTTTTTCCATGGTGTCTTTATCCCCGCAAAACACATAGCTTCCGTCCGCTGCCTGCTCATAAGCAAAAGACATCAGTTCCGCCTCTTCTTCGGTCATCAGCATCAGAAGGTTATCATACACGGCTTCCCGCATACGCTCCGGCACCGCATTTTCGATGCCCTTCTGCCCGATGCCCACATCCACGATATCCGCCGTGTACTGAGGCAGCGCCAGGTCACAGTAGGCCTGTACCACCAGAAGCACGACAATGGCCAGCACAGACCACCCGGATTCCTTTAAATATTTGAAGATTCTCAGCATACCAGTCTCCTTTCCCTCTCAGGACCTGTCTCTTTCTGCTGTATGCTTTCGTCAGCGAAAGCAGCCTGACAGCCCCGGATCTCATCCGCCAATCCTGCGGAAAATTCCGGAGACTGGGGGATTCTTACATTATAATGGACTGTCAGTTCTATTACAATTAAATTAGCCTTAAAAAAATGGAAAATTTATCCGAAAACTGATTCCGCCTCAGATTCTATAGAACGATTTTCAAAATGAAATTTTTCAAAATGATTTTTTCAGAATAAAGTTAATTGTTCATACATTTCCGGAAACTCATGAAGATACTGAAAACAGGCTTCCATCTCATGAACAATTCCATGCTTCCGACAGGTTTCCCGAAAAATGTGCATCAATTCCTCATTCCTGTCGCTGATCAATTCGTACGAATAACCGTATTTTTCATGATACTTCCGCCGTAGCCCCGGAAAGTGCCGCTCCAGTGCCTCATAGAAGTATTCCCGATTGCCCTGCCGCATAGTTACCCCCATGCCGAAACAGATAATCCCATACACCCCTGCCGAAACACAGTATTCCAACAGCCCTTCGATATTTTCCCGGGTATCATTCAAAAAAGGCAGAATGGGAGACAGCCAGACAACAGTAGGAATGCCGTTATCCCTCAAAATGTGCAGAACCTCTGCCCGCCTCTTGGTAGTACACACATTCGGCTCCAGTATTCTGCACAGATCCTCGTCATATGTAGTCAGCGTCATCTGCACCACACACTTTGCCTTTTCGTTGATATATCTCAGCAGATCCAGATCCCGAAGGATTCTGTCGGACTTGGTCTGGACAGCGGCACCAAACTCGTAACGCGCAATCAGTTCCAGGCATTTTCGCGTGACCTGCAGCCCCTCCTCGCAATGCATGTAAGGGTCACACATGGCGCCGGTGCCTATCATGCACTTCTTCCTTTTGGAGCGAAGCGCTCTTTCCAGCAGCTCCGGCGCATTCCGTTTCACTTCCACATCCTCAAAATCATGCGTAAAACCGTAGCAGACGCTTCTGCTGTCACAATAGATACAGCCATGGGTACATCCCCTGTACACATTCATCCCGTTTTGCGGGGACAATATTCCCTTCACATCCACATAATGCATGACAGCACCCCACATCGCCCTCAACCGTTCAGACAGCACCTTCCGCCCGGTCAAAACTGCGTCCTCATGTCGTTTTGCGAGAGGATTACCCTTCCTTCAGATAAATCTCCACCACCGTATCCTTCTCATCCGGCAGCGGATAGCAGTCCGCCGCATAGGGATTGAAGAAGAAAAACGCATTCTTGTCATACTCTTTCAGGTTCCAGTAATGGGTCTCCTTCACCTCGGAATTATCGGCCAAAAGTCTCATTTTCTCCACTTTTCCGGCCATATTCTCCAGGCACACAGCGCCAACCTGGGGTTCCATCACATGGGCGTAAAGCAGGTTCCCCTTCCGGGTGTAGCGTCCCCACTCCGGCTTGGGCAGCTCCGCGTAACCGCAGCCATAGATGCTCTTTTTGTTCTTCTTCATCCAGGCTCCCACCTCTTTCAGTATGGCCACAGACTCCTCAGGAATCTCTCCCTTGGCGTTGGGTCCCACGTTCAGAAGCAGGTTCCCTCCCTTACTGACACACTCCACCAGCATATGCACCACCATCTTGGCCGATTTATAATGATGGTCATGAGCCGCATAACCCCAGTGGTTGTTCAGGGTAATACAGGCCTCCCAGGGAATCGGATTCCCGCCTTCGTCCCGGATTCCCTCTGGAGGAATCATCTGCTCCGGTGAGGCAAAGTCCCCGGAGTAGGGCGTGGGATCCAGGGTCCGGATGGAACCCGCATCCTCCCCGCTTCCCTCCAGGCGGTTGTCAATGATCACATCCGGCTGAATGGAACGCACCATCTCAATGAGCTCCTTTGCCTTCCAGGTGTCGCATTTCATATCTCCATAGGAAAAATCAAACCACATCACATCCAGTTTGCCGTAGTCCGTGAGCAGCTCCTTAATCTGGCCGAACATGTATTCCAGATAGTTATCGAAATTCCGATTCTCGTTGGAACACTCCGGATGGTTCCGCATGGGATGGTGCATATCCCCGTAATGGGGGAAATCGGGATGCCTCCAGTCGATGACGGAATAATACAGACCCACCCTGATGCCCTCCGCCCGGAAAGCCTCCAGGAATTCCCTTACCAGGTCCCGCCCGCAGGGAGACTTGGTAGATTTGAAATCCGTCAGCTTGGAGTCAAACAGGCAGTATCCGTCATGATGCTTGGCGGTGAGCACAGCATACTTCATTCCCGCTTCTTTCGCCAGTCTCGCCCACTTCCTGGGATCATAATTCTCAGCGGCAAACTCATCCTTCAGAGGCTCATAGTCCTCCTTTGTCAGCTGCTCCACGCTGCGCAGCCACTCTCCCCTGGCCGGGATGGCATACAGCCCCCAGTGGATAAACATGCCGAACCTTGCCTCCTGGTACCACTGTGTCCTCTTTGTTCTCTCTTCCACGACTTTATTCATTATATTCTCCTGTTCATATACGGCATATCGTTTTCCCGCATATTCCTTTCTCTTAATTTACAGTTTCTCTATAGTTTCCCGTGCCGGTTCCCACATTATATCCGGTGATGCCATAGATGCGGTTCATGCTCCTGTTTACAATCACGGCCAGAGGCAGTTTCCCCGGCTCCAGATACATCCTGCGGGCCACGGCTTCCATATCCGCCCCGAAATCGTCCGGGAAAAGGCGAATCTTCGGCAGTGCTTCAAGCACCCTCCTGTAGGCTGGATTACATTTTCAATCACTGCTGAAAATATACAATCAACCCTTCACAGCACCGATCATAACACCCTGTACCAGATACTTCTGCACGAAAGGATACAACATCAGCACCGGCAGAGACCCCACAACGATGGTAGAATATTTCAGCAGATCCGACATACCCTGGAGCTTAGCTGCCGCAGAAGCATCCGAAACCTTTGTCATATCTACCTGACCCGAAATCAAGATCTCCTTCATAACGATGGTCAGAGGCTGGAGCTGTTCTCTGTTCAGGAACAACATGGCATTAAAGTAATCGTTCCATCTTGCCACACCGTAATACAGCATCAAAACCGCCAGGATGGGTTTGCAAAGAGGAAGGATAACGCTCAGCAGATAACGGAAAGGCGAGCAGCCGTCCATCTGGGATGCCTCATACAACTCATCGGGAATATTGTTGACAATGAAAGTACGGCAGATGATCATATTATAGGTGGACATAGCCATAGGAATAATGATAGCCCATCTGGTATCAATCAGATGCAGTTTGTTCACAAGAATGTAAGTAGGCATCAAACCGCCGCTGAAATACATGGTAAACACGAAATACAGGGAAATCTTATTTCTTGCCTTAAATTCCTTCCTCGAAAGAGGATATGCGCAGAGAATGGTCATAAAAATGTTCACTGCAGTACCCACAAACAAGTAGAAGAATGAATTTGCAAAGCCTCTCAGGATTTTCTTATTCTGAAACACGGCCTCATATCCTCTCAGAGTAGGGCGAACAGGAAAGATAAACACTTCTCCGCGGATAACCGCCTGCGGGTCAGAAAAGGATGCTGCCACCACATAGAGCAGGGGATACAGCACGATGACCAAAATCAGGGAGAGAATGAAATATACGAGAAACACGAATGTCTTATCTGTAAGGCTCATGTTACGGAATTTTGCTGTCTTCATATTATTTCCTCCCTCATCACCACAGACTTGTCTCTGTAACTTTTTTCGCAATCTTATTCACGGCCACCAATAGAATAAAGGCTACCAGGGATTGGAACAGCCCGGCTGCCGTAGAGAAGCCGAAGTTCGAATTTATCACACCGATCTTGTACACAAAGGTAGAAATAACTTCCGATACGGATGCATTCAAGTCATTCTGCATCAGGAAAATCTTGTCCATACCGATGCTCACAATATTGGAGCAGCCGAAGATCAACATGATGACAATGGTGGGCATAATGGCCGGAATATCCACATGAAGAATCCTCTTCAGCCTTGTAGCGCCGTCTACAATAGCGGCTTCCTGAAGCTCCAGACTCACACCGGACAGCGCAGCCACATAGATAATAGACGAATATCCCATAGTCTGCCAGATACCGCTCCAAACGTACAGCGACCGGAAAATACTGGCGTCTCCAAAGAAATTCACAGGCCCCACACCGATCTTCTGCAGAAGGACATTGATGATACCTGTCCTGGGATCCATCATCTGCCTCATCATACCTACCAGAACCACGATGGAAATAAAATACGGCGCATAGGTAACCATCTGGACAGTTTTCTTGAACACACGGTTCTTCACTTCATTAATACCCAAAGCCAGCAAAATCGGCACAGGGAAACTGGCGATAAAGGAATAAAGACCCAGAATAAGCGTATTCTTGATTACAGTTACACTGCTTGTGGAAGTCAGGAACTGTTTGAAATATTTCAGTCCCACCCAATTACTCCCCATGATTCCCTTCCTAATACTATAGTCTTTAAAGGCAATAATAATACCGCCCATAGGAATATAAGCAAATACAAATGCGTAAATCATCGGCAGCGCAATAATCGCCCAAAACTGCCAATTGGAATTTTTAATATTATTCTTTTTCACAGCGGGTACTGTAGCTGATGTCTTCTTCATTAAGCCCCTCCATAAATTTTCTGTTGTTATGAACAGGGCTGCCTGCTCTAAGACAGACAGCCCCTTCAGCCCTGCATAACGATAATACCGTATAAATTTACATACGAATCTCAAATCACTTTAGTTTGCTCTGTCATAAGCTGTCTGGTACATCTCTACAAGCTGTGATGCGCCTGCGCTCTCCATATCACTCAGGAACTTATCCCAGTCGGACTCAAAGTTCTTCTCGCCTCTCATAAAGGCTGCAGAATTCTCGGTAATAATCTTGGTCACTTCTGTAGCCAGAGTAGAGCTGTCGGTAGCTTCTTCATCCGTAAACTTAATCTGACCAGAAGCAAAGTTGACAATATTGCTGCTGGAACCATAGGGCTCATACAATTCCTTGGAAGCATCAAACAACAGTTTCTCCAGGCCGTCAGGGGTATAAGGATCCACATCTGCATCTACTGCCCATCCAAGACGATAAGCCTCGGGAGCTACACGAACACATACATCCTGCCAGTCATGGTTCTGAGCCTCACCGGAATAAGAATTCAGAATCTCACAGAAAGCGGGTTCATCATTCAGACCTACTTTTCCTTCAGGATTCAGCACCCAGTCAACGCCTTCTTCAGCGCCGTACTGTGAGCAGAGGTCTCCTGTCTCACCGTAGAAGAAATCCACCCAGCGAAGAGCTGCTTCCACATCAGGGCAAGCGTCAGTAATCATAACACCGCCGGCACTTACACCGTAGTTAGGCTGTGTCCATGCGTTCCTGGTTCCGTCCGGACCTGCGATGGGAGCCATAGGAGCGTACTCCCTGTACAGCTCGTTAGCGGACACGGAATCAATGATATCGGAAATGGTTCCTGCGGGGAAGAACAAAACGTCAGTGGTATTTACCAGACGCTTCATGTCTTCTGATGTCTGGGTAAAACAACCGTCATCAATAGCGCCGATTTCATACAGCTCGTTGATGTATTTCAGACCTTCCTTGTACGCATCCGTTGCGGCCACATTCACAACCGTGCCCGTTGTCTTATCCAATGCCAGCTTGTTGGTGCTGCTGGGGATGAAAGTATACGCGCCAAGAATCCAGTCCTGCATACGCACAAACCATCCGGTATCTGCGCCAGCCACAGCCACTCCGTCAGGAAACTTCTCTACAAACTTCTGACATACATCCTTGAACTCCTCAGTGGTTGTAGGGATTTCGCAGCCGATCTCTCCCAGAAGCCTGGTGTTTACCCACATTTTACGGGCGTACTTACAATGGAAACAGTCGTTGATATTGGCCAGGGAATAAATCTTGCCGTCTGTCTCACGGGTTACATTGATATCGAACTGGCTCATCATCTTCATGTAGTTGGGCATGATATCTTCATTGAGATACTCATCCAGGGGAATAATAATTCCTTCCTTTACACCATACTTCGGAATCCCCGGGTCTACCATAAGAATATCCGGATAGCTTTGATCACCGGGATTCAGCAGCATGGGCAGCTTCTGATCCACATCGTCACGTCCAGCTGTGTAGAAATTCATATGAATTCCTGTCAGCTCTTCCATATACATGGTAAAATCGTTGGTGGCAAAATCTTCTACGTTAGGCATGGACAGCATGAAGATATCCAATTCCAGGCTGCCGGGCTCCACGATAGGATATGTACTGGCTGTATCTGTGCCGGCGCTGCTCTCGTCTCCTCCGGTGCTCTCCTCGCCGCCTGTACTTTCTTCTCCTCCTGTGCTCTCTTCCCCGCCTGTACTCTCCTCAACGGAACTCTCCTGCGATGAATTTCCGGCAGAGCTGCTGTCGCCTACATCGCCGCCGTCATTCCCGCACCCGCTCAGCATCATGGATGCCGCCAGGATTGCAGAAGTCGCCACAGTTAAAATGCTTTTCTTCTTCATATTTCCTCCTTATTATGATGTATTTTTTCAGCCCACAGCACCCTACACCCACAAACCGGAAGTTCTCGGACCGGACTGCGCTGCCATAACCGCATCCCTCCGGTTCCCGGATGTCTTCGGTTTTCAGGCGCTTGTCTGCAAAGCTGCGCTATAATCCATCGTCTTTTCCCGCTGTCCATGGCTGATTCCCCCTGTCCTGCGAAATAACTTCGGCCTAAAATGAATTTGGCGTGAAAAAACTTTGGTATCCCAACTATAAGCCTATGGAGGTCTGTCCCAAAAGATATACTTTTTGGATTATCCCAATTGATTGTACATAACTTGCATTCATTATACTTTTATCTTACAAAAAAGTCAAGAAAATATTTGCATTTTGGGTTGTTTTTGCCAAAAGATATTTCGAACCAAAAAGTATACTTTTTGGGTTTTGCCCAAAATTCCGTTCAAAGCCATTAAAAATGCCGGAATTCCTCTCTCTCGGAATTCCGGCATAATATTTTTTCGTTTTCTTTTTATTCATAAAATGTTCCGTAATTGTTTATAATTCGTTCAGGATACAATGAACAGCAAAGTCCTGAGTGATACCAATATTTCTATTTTACAGCCCCCGCTTCTCTACCAGAACCCGATACAGCGACTCCTCCATCTCCTCATATCCGCAAAACCACTCTTCTCCGATAATCAGAACTGGCAGAGACGTACCCTCAGGTATCCCCAATTGTCCGGCCCGCTCTGCATACCTTTCCATAGAGGAAGCCATAAACACATTGTAAGTGACAATCTCCACATCCAGTCCTTCCTTCTCCTCGGGCGATATACATCTGTTGTACAATGCATAAAAATCCGCGTCCCCCTCGCAGGAAGCGCATACATTCTCATAATAGAACTCCACCTGCAGGGGTTCATCAGTCCTGCCGCAGGCCGAAAAACACAGCAGTATAAATAAAATCAAAAAAACCCGCATCTCCGCTTCGTCCCTTTCTGCATCCTTTATTTTTCGATCCCCTGACCGGTGTTCCCTTCACAACACAGCATCCCGTATCCCGGAAGCCTGGGCAGACCGGTCTGTACACCACGGAAAACCATCCCTTACTTCATTTCCTCCAGAACCTGCTCCATATAGCCGGCTAATGTGTGCTTCAGCTCCTGTACTTCCGTTTCCGTCCAGTACTCTTCCGGATCTGTCAGATCATGGGTATCTTTTGACGTCTCGTAATCATTGCCGATCAGATTCCCGTCAATGTGGAAGGATACATTGGGCACATAGATCCACTGCTCCCCTGTATCGGTATATTGAAGATATCCATCCAGCTGATCGATCAGTTCATAATACTTGTCCATGTCATTCTCTTTTACTTCTTTGGTATTACAGTACCAAATCTCCCGAATGCCCTTTTCCCGGGCTGTCTCATTCAGATAAGGAACATAGGCCTGGCACCAGCCGCATTCCGGGTAACCCAGGTAGACGATTCCCGTTCCGCTCCTCATCAGGTCCAGTATCTCCTCCACACTCCTGTATACAAAGACATTGTCTTCCGTAACCTGGGTATATTCCTCTGCAAAGCGCACTGCGTCATCCGCGGTTTTGCCGTGAGCCGTCTTCCATGCAAAATAAGCTGCAAGCCCCAAAAAGGCAATGCATCCGATGAGGATAATCATTTTCATTTTCTTTGTTTTATTCATATTGTGTATATACTCACTCATCCCACAATTTCTCCTTTTTCCTTTAGTATACCACCTTTTCAAGTTTAGGGCAAAGTTTCCTTACGCAGCAGAGCTGCGGGGAATTAGACCCTGAGAGATT
>OFGA01000800.1_pt1 | contig 23933 bp, 22 predicted proteins | sample 1521471 | NCBI WGS metagenome assembly OFGA01 (sample SAMEA3504086, study PRJEB24116) | mouse gut metagenome | biome: mouse gut; feature: mouse-associated habitat; material: faeces | place: Denmark | collected 2011 | reverse complement strand
TTTACTTACCTTATTATTGATAACGGCTCAACAGATGCTTCAGCAGATACAATCAGGCAATATATGAAAATAGACGCAAGAATTACATATATTCGTCTTGAGAAGAATGTTCCATGGACAGAAAAGGGACTGCTTACAAAACTTAAAGACAACATAAAGACAACCTATGTAGCTATGGTTGATTCTGATGATTACTATGAGCCGGATTTTTTGGAGAAGACCATAAGTATTTCCCGTGCTGACGCGTCAGATATGGTTCAGGTCAATACACTGACATATGCGCATGAGGGCTTTAGATACAGTTATTTTACACATTATTTCGGAAGAAATATCTGTATTGAAGGAGATAAGAAGAAAAACTATTTTATGCTTCGCATCCTTTGTGTCCCTGTGTGGGGAAAGCTGTATAAATCAGACTTGTTCAAGGAACTTATAGATATGATGCTGGATTGTGAGACAGAGTATGACAGAGACTGCAATTTCTGTCTCGATATATCCTGGATGACCTATATGGCTTTGGCCTGTAATCGAGTTTCTCTGTGTGATGACTTATTGCATATCCGTACTTGGAGGCCGGGAAGCAGCGAGCATTCCGACAACCACAGTTCAAAGTGGCTTTCATCTATCGTCTGGTCTTTTGAACATTTGCGAAAAAACGATGTAGAATATGAGGCGGCGCAGGTATTTGAGGAAGCAGCGCTGATGTGGTTATTCAGCCTGCCCAGAGAGGAATATAGTTTATCGGATTTTAGGAAAGGTGATATAGACAATAAGAGGGTCGCAGATTTTTTAAACAGACCTGTTTGTGATAAATATAGAGGGAATCAGCATGGATAAGAATAAAGATATCATTTCATATGATGTTTATGAGTTAGACTTATATGATCTGAAAAATAAGGTTGAAAAGTTAAATGTAGACGAGGTCATTGTATACGGCATTGGAAATAATGGAGCTGAAATAAACAGACTCTTTAAAAATATAGGCGTCAAAATAAAATATTATTTGGATGTAAAGGCAAGGAATGAGGTTCATACCTTTAAAGGGATAAAAGTTGTCGATCCCGAAGTTCTGCTTGAGATGTATAAAGGCGAATACATTGTGATCTCACCAAGTATACACGACAATATTTACGGCTGGATGAGGAAGCATAATATTCCGGATGAGAAATTGATACTGTCTTTTTACAAGACGGAGAGCATGTGCATAGATTATGGAAATCATTATGGAGTCAAACCGTCTGCGGATATTGGATACTGTGGGACCAGAACGGAAAGAGTGAAAGCCACATTTGTGACCATCGCATATAATACGCCGGAAAATTTATTAAGAAGGGCGATTGAAAGCGTGCTTAGGCAGACGTTAAGAGATATAAAGTATCTTTTTATCCTGAATGGGCCCACAGATGATACGGCACGCATAGTAAATGAATATGCCAAGATGGATGCCCGTATAAGTGTGATAGATATGGGGTGCAATCTGCCCTGGACGGATATAAAGCTGCTGAACGCCATCCGGGATAATATTGAGGGCGATTATTGCTGCCAACTAGATTCTGATGACTATTATGATGAAAGATTTCTTGAGGAGGCTGTAGAAATCGGAGATCGGAATCGTGCGGACATCATATGTGTGCGCACCTGTCTTTTTTGTGCAGATAGTGAGTATAACCCCATGGATGCCGGACTGGACTATGACTGGCACGATAAGTTCTATTTTAATGTAGTGCATCCGCAGTGCCATATAATCGGGCACAAAAATATAATGCTTGCTTATGCCAGATCGAAAATATGTTCAACGTTTTGGGGAAAGCTATATACCAACACGCTGATGGAACGATATTTAGATTATCTCACCCATTTGCCGGCTGCAGAACGTGAGCTCTATTACAGATTGGATACTGCGATGACATATAGAATTTTAAGTATGGCGGAAAGAGTTTTTTATAGCGATAAGGTTCTGCATTTTTCGCAATACTCCAAAAAGAATTCAACCTTTACATTGGCTCCGATAGAGTGGCTTATGTCGTTATGGTATTCATACAAGGGGTTGAAGGAAGAAATATATTCGTATTATGGGAAGAAAAAAGCGAAAGCGTATTCAAAAGGATTTCTGCAAGTACATCTTCTGTGGATGGTAGGACGAAAAGGAATGCTTGATAGTGTAGATTCCAGTAAATATCGGGATGCTGTTATAGATCATTTCAGAGAGATGATATCGGATAAGATTTTTAAATCGATCCTGATAAACAAGGGGCAGTATATGAAAGTAGATTGTCGGGAGTTCTATGAAAAAGTATATGCTTTGTCTGGAAAGAGGGATGTGGTATGACGTTTGAGAAAATGGCCATAGATGGGTGTTGTCTCATTAAGCGTAATATACCTTGGGATAACAGAGGATGTTTTTCGAGGCTTGCCGATGTTGAAGAATTCAAAGCAAATGGCTTGAATGGAGAATTTGTACAGATTTCCTTTTCAAAGAATTACAGAAAAGGAACGCTGCGGGGAATGCATATGCAGGCTGGACTATCGGCAGAAGAAAAATTCGTATGCTGTGTTGAGGGTGAGGTTTACGATGTATGTTTGGATTTAAGGAAAGACTCGCCTACATATTTGAACTATTGTTCGGCTGTTCTTTCCGGGGAAAATGGACAGGCTTTTTATATACCGAAAGGATGTGCCCATGGGTTTGTGTCACTTAAAGATAACTCCCAACTGATTTACTTTATGACTTCGGCATATGACCCAAAGTCTGAGAGAGGATACAGATGGAATGATCCGGCGTTTTCGATAGAGTGGCCGCTGCACCCATCGGTTATTTCCCCAAAGGACAACGCTTGGTCGCTGATAGGAGACAAAAGATAGCTGATGAGGATACTTCATATAGCTGCACATATGGGTGCAGGCGCAGGAAAAGCGATTTCCGGGATGGCTATATCAGATAGGGAGAATAAACACAGAATTATTCTTTTGGATAAGCCGGAGAAATCGGACCACATCATAAGGTGCGGGCAGAGAGGGATAGATGTTCTTGTCTGTATCGAAAAAGAACAGGTGAAAAAAGAAGCGTCAGAAGCGGACGTGGTGGTAGTTAATTGGTGGCATCATCCTCTCACATACAAAGCTTTGGTAGAAATTTCAGAAATTCCTACAAGAATTGTTTTGTGGAGTCATGTAAATGGTCTCAATTATCCCAGGCTAAAGTCTGAATTTGCAGCAGACTTTGATGCCTGCATGTTCACATCAAAAGCATCTTTCCAAAATCCTGATTGGAAGCATGAAGATAAGGCAGGTATACAAGAACATTCTGCACTGGTGTATGGAATGGGAGATTATAAGCCCCAGGAATTTCTGGCAAAGAAACGCTATGATATAAGGCATAACATAAGGATCGGATATGTGGGCTCGCTGGATTATGCTAAGCTGCATCCCGATTTTGCCAGATGGCTTAAGGCGGCTATAGACTGCAATAAAAATATCAGATTTGAGATTGCAGGAGATTTGACACAGGCGCTGTCAGATGATGTGGAGAAGATGGGGATTTCAGAATATGTGCAGTTTCTCGGATTTCGGACGGACATACAGGAATTGCTTCCCTTATGGGATATTTTCATATATCCGTTGAATCCGTTTAATTTCGCCACCACGGAAAACGCCTTGCTTGAGGCTATGGCAAGCGGTCTTCCTGTTGTGGCGAGCGACGGGGCTGTTGAGAGAACAATTATTAAAGACGGAAAGAACGGTCTTTTTGCTTCAGATAAAAATGTCTTTGCAGAAAAGATAAAAGAACTGTCAGAAAACATAGAACTTAGAAGGGCTTTGGGACGGAAGGCAAGAGAGGATATGATTGAAAAATATGACGCTGAAAGGAACCGATTACGATTTAATACTGTGATGAACAAGGTTATGAAAAGTCTTAAGAAGACGCATGATTTTAAATCTGTTTTTGGAGAAGATGCGTTCAGTTGGTTTCTGTCGGGCTGTGGAAAAGAAGACGCTGAGAGATTAAAAGAATTATCTGAATACAGTAAGGAAAATTCAGATTGGAAGGAAGCAGTTTTAAGCGCCGGTGGATTTGAGGGGATATATAAGGGACAATCAAAAGGCTCCGTAGAGCAGTTCGGCAGATATTACCCTGGAGATACGAGGCTTAAGAATCTGGCAAAGATTATGAAAAAATCAGAGGAGATGTCTATATGAAAGCAAAAATAGGAACCAGATACCATAAGAACAGGACAGAACTTCAAAAGGTTATTCCTTTAAGCACGCCATTCATACTTTATCTGGATCCGTCAAGCGCGTGCAATCTGAGCTGTAAATTCTGTCCGTGCGGAGGCGCCCATAAGGACCTATGGACAGAGGAGAAACGCGGCAGCATTGGCGTTATGGATTTTGATCTGTATAAAAAAATCATTGATGACTGTCAGGAATTTCCGGAAAAGATTAAGGTTTTGCGTCTATATAAGGAGGGAGAACCTCTTGTAAATAAACGGCTGCCGGAGATGATAGAATATGCGCGCAAATCCGGTAAATTTGAAACAATAGATTTTACAACCAATGGAACACTGCTTCGTCCTGAATTAAACAGGAAGCTTATAGATGCGGGATTATCAAGAATCAATATTTCCGTGGAGGCTCTTGATGCCAGGGGATATAAGGAAATAAGCGGTGTGGAGATGGACTATGACAGATTTATCGACAACATAAGAGATCTTTATGAACACAGAGGAAACTGCCGCATTTTTATAAAGACTATGGCGGATAACATTGACAGGGACATAGAACAGAGATTTTATGGTCTGTTCGGTGATATCTGTGATGAGATAGCAATAGAGCATATCGCGAACTGCTGGCCTGGATTTGAAAATACCACGGAGCAGGTAAACGTATACCATGGTGAAGGCTATAAGGAGTATGTGGTCTGTCCTAGAATTTTTTATATAATTACAGTGAATGCCAACGGCACTGTGTCGCATTGCATTGTAGACTGGAATTATAAAGGGATTATAGGGGATGCCAGGAAACAGAGTATTGTAGATATATGGAACAGTAAGGAATATCAGGATATCCGTCTGGCACATTTGAACTGCAGGCGACGGGAAATTACTCTATGTAAGGACTGTATGGAGATTGAATCTGCAGCGGTTGACAATATAGACGAATACAGGGAAATGCTCCTTGAAAGGATGACCGGTAAGCAATGAAGGTTTTATTTATAGGTGGTAATGGAAATATTAGCTGGTGGTGCGTAGAGGAAGCCATAAGGCGCGGAGATGAAGTTTATGAGCTTAACCGCAAAATGACAAGGGCTACCAGAAGAAAAGTCCAGCCAGAGGTGCATGAAATTATTGCAGACATTCGTAATGAGGAGGCAGCAGTTAAAGCACTTTCTGGTATGCACTTCGATGTGGTATGTGATTTTATCTGTTTTAATGATGCTCAGGCAAGGCAGGCAATAGAGGTTTTTAAGGGGAAAACAGATCAGTATATTGTCATATCATCGGAGGCTGTTTACAAGAGAGAGAGCAGATATTTGCCGTTTCGTGAAGATACGCCGCAATATGACGAGGACGTAGAGGATACTTATATAGCCGGAAAGATTAAGCTGGAGAGGACTTTCAATCAGGCATACAGGGCAGACGGATTCCCTGTAACCATTGTAAGACCTGGATATACCTACGATACCATCCTTCAGGTACCGGTGGGGCAGAATTGCTTTACGGCTCCGCAAAGGTTTATTGCAGGATATCCGTTTTTGATTCCTGGAGATGGGGAAAACCTTTTTGCACCGATGCACTCAAAAGATTTTGCAAGGGCCTTTGTGAATTTGATAGGAAATAAAGAGGCGATAGGAGAAGATTATCACATAGCCGCAGAGCGACTTATTACATTGAATGAGATGGCAGAGACCATCCTTACAGCATTAGGGCTTGATGCAGGGAATATCATTCATATACCTCGTGACGAGGCGATTGGGATAACGGATTTTTACAGTGTTATCGTGAACCAGCAGCATATGTGGCATTATATTTATGATAATACGAAAATTAAGTCTGCAGTACCTGGATGGAAGCAGAAGATAAGCTTTACTGAAGGCATGGAAAAAACGGTTTTCTGGCTGCTTGATGACAAAGTCAGGCAGCGGATCAATCCAGAGTATGACAGGAGACTTGCGGACATATACAGCAGATACTGGAATGGAGGAAAAGTATATTGAGCTCCCTAATTTGTAAAAGTAAAGAAAAAAGAAAGCTTTGCAACATGGGGGAAACTAATGAGATTGTCGCACTGAAATAGAGGTAACAGATGTATGAAATCAGCCATAGTAACCGGCGCAACCGGTTTTATAGGAACGCATCTTAGCGAGGAACTGAAAAGAAATAATATCAGTGTAATGGGACTTTCTAGGCATGACAGCCCAAATACCGGGAGACTTAAAAAAGATATAGATATCGTGTGGTGCGGCATGGATGGTTATGATTCATTTTCGGGGCCTTCCGCAGATACATTTTATCATCTGGCCTGGGATGGAGCCACTGGAGTCGGACGGGATGATGAGGAGTTACAAGTAAAGAATATCGCGTGGACGGTTGCCGCGTTAAAAGCGGCAAAACGTGCGGGATGCAGGAGATTTGTAGCGCTGGGGACGGTGTATGAGAAGCTTGTCCCCCAAGTACTTTTAGCTTCAGAGCACAGAAAAGCTGACTTTTATCTATTGTCAAAGCAAAGTGCCCATTATATGTGTCTGAAGCTTGCAAGGAAGCTTGATATAGAATTCGTCTGGGCAACAATATTCCAGCCGATCGGAAGATATATCAAAAAAGAACAGGTGATGACGTATGCCATAAACGGGCTTTTAAAGGGCGAACCGCCGGAATTTGGACCTGCAATGGAGCCGTATGATATTACAGCAGTTGAAGATATTGCGTATGGCTTGAGGCTCCTTGGGGAAAAAACTCTGACAAAGCAGGAATATTATATCGGGAGCGGCAGTCCTATGCTCATGAAAGAATACCTGCAAAGGACAAAGGAAGTTCTGGGGGTGGATACAGAGCTTAAAATCGGCTGCCGTCCTGACGACGGTTTGCGATTTATGTTCGATTGGTATGACATATCGGCGATTAAAAAGGATACAGGATATTCCACTCGGATGGGGTTTGATCAGGCGGTGTTAAATGTAGCTGAGTGGGTCAGGTCAGGTGAAATGATATGAAGATGATTATATTGGCAGGTGGACAGAAAAGCACAATCAGCGGGGAACCAGAAGGCATGCCTAAGCCCATGCTTTCTATAGGAGGCAGGCCGCTTCTGTGGCACATAATGAAGCACGCTTCATTATGCGGGATAAAAGAATTCATTGTATGCGGCGGTTATAAGATAGATTCAATCAAGGATTATTTTCTGGATTTTTACATATACCAGTCTGACATTCAGGTGGACACAGGAAGAAATACGGTAAAGATTCTTGATAAAAATACGGAGGATTGGAATGTTACCGTTGTGGATACAGGTATAAAGACTATGCCCGTGGAGCGTATAAAAAAAGTGTTAGATATAGCTGGAGAAGATTTCCTAATATCTTACGGAGACTGTCTGTATGATATTTCGCTTGAAAGGCTACAGGATGTTCACAAGGCAGAAGCAAAAGCTATTACGGTAGCTGTTGCAAGGCCGTCGGGACGTAAGATGCCTTTGCATTTTATGAGGGAAGAAGCAAAATGGAAGAATAGTGACAAAGCGTGGACAAGCGCAGGGGTATTTATGGCGAGAAAAGAGGCTTTTACCGGTGAATGCTGTAGGGGAGATATAGAGGACATGCTGTCCCAGCCTTCCACGGCAGTATATAGGCATGAAGGTTTTTTTAACACGATTGAGACATTAAGAGATAAAGCAGCTGCGGAGGAAATGTGGGATAAGGGGATAGCACCCTGGATGGGAATTGTATGAAGGTCGTGATTTTAGCAGGTGGAAGAGGGACAAGGATAAGCGAAGAATCATCCTTGCGCCCCAAGCCGTTGGTAACGATAGGAGGGCACCCGATCCTCTGGCACATAATGAAAATCTACAGCAACTACGGATTTCAAGATTTCATTGTGTGCTGTGGGTATAAGGGCGAATACATTAAAAGATATTTCGTCAGATATGGATTACAGCAGGCCGCTGTGAAATTTAGCTTATCACAGCTTAATGAGAATGGACAGACAAAGGATATTACGGATAAAGGGAGTACTGAGAACTGGAAGGTGATATGTGCCAATACGGGACTTGAGACGCTGACTGCCGGACGTATCCTGAAGATAAAAAAGTATATCGCTGAAGATGAGGAATTTATGATTACATACGGCGACGGCGTAGCGGATATCAATATAGCGAAGCTCATCAGCTTCCACCGGGAGCATGGAAAAATCCTTACGATATCCACAACCCGTCCGGAGGGAAGGTTCGGGGCAATCAGCATTGATAAAAAGGGAAATGTAGAGAGCTTCAAGGAAAAGGCAAGAAGGAGCCAGTCCTATGTCAATATTGGTTTTATGGTAGCAAATAAAAAGCTATTTGATTATCTGGGGGATGGAAACGAAATGCTTGAAAGGGACCCGTTTGAGAGGCTTGTAGCTGATGGGCAGATGGCAGCATATAAGCACTCCGGATTCTGGTCACCAATGGATAATATACATGACAGAGAGTATCTGGAGAAGCTTTGGAGCAATGACGCTCTTTGGAAAATATGGTAAAAATTTCGAGGAGGAAAGATATGAGTCAAATAATCTGGTATGGAGCAGGGAAAAATCTACGGGATCATGAGAAAGAATTTGTGGCAGAGACAGGGTATCCGGTCTGTATTTGCGATGCATCAGAACAAAAACAGGGAACCAAATATACATTTCGAGAGGGGGCAGAGAGCTTGTGATATTGTCTCACTAAATTATGTCAAAGAAGAATATCCGGAGTATGAAGTGTGGATAAAAGACTTTCCCAGAATCTATCAGGATTCGTGGATGGAGTCAATCACCAAGTAGCCCCGGATATGCCGGAGTCATGGGGAAACAAACAGAAGAAAAGACTTTGTGGACGAGAAGAAGTAAAAGATAGCAATATGAGGACAATTAATGATTCAAAATGAGATTCTGCAATCAGACATTATCTATATGGGTGGAAGAGTGGTGCCAATAGGCGAATTTAAGAATGAATTTCCGGATTGGTACGAGATGTGGAGTAAATATAGTAGAGAGGACACATCAGATCAATATATTTTAATTACTGACTATGATTATGGTGTTTCTGCAATTATAAATGCTTTTTATTCTGTTAATTTCAATAAAGCAACGGCTGATTTTATATGTCGCTTTGACGATCATAGAAATGAGGGTGGAATTTATCATCCGCCGATTCAAATTGGAAATAGATTGGTATTTGCACCGTGCAGAGCGCATAGGTGGGCATATTACGATTTGGATACAAATGTGTTGGAATATGAAAATATTCCTGCAAAGTTATTGCCTGAGAACGAGGGAATATTTGTGCGTTCATGGAAATCAATAAAAGATTCACTGATATATATGCCGGGAGATAACGGTATAATCGTAAAACTAGATTATAAAACCGGTGATGTATCATATCATGATTGTTTGATAAAGAACATTCAAGTTGAAAATGACCAGATAGATATTTCTTCGATGTCAACCTATAAGGATTCTGTATTGTTTTTTTCAAGTGCGAGCGACATTGTTTATGAAATTAATACTGAATGTATGACTATAAAAAAGGTACACAGAATTGGGGAAATGATAAAAGGCGTAAAGACAGCATTTGCAATTCCCAAAACAGACTGGATATTTATTGTTAGAAATCCGGATTTAGCAGATGTAAGAGATTGGAAAACAATATATAAATGGAATATTAAAACAGGAGAATTATATGCAATAAAGAATTTGCCAATAAATTCATGTATAGAAAACGCAAAGTATTTCATCTCAGGTTTTTGCCATTATAATGGAGAGTTATATGTCATTCCTCAACAGGGTGATTGTTTTGTGAGGATAGATGTGCATACTAATCAGGCAGAGCGAGTAGAAATAGCGACAGATTTTGACCTGTTAGAACGGAAAAATGATTATTACAGAAGATGGGGAGATGGTATGGCGTTTCCAATGCTTAACTATAATGGATTTAAAAATACTTTTACTGCAACATTGCCGTATGACTTTTCGATTGCAGAGATTAATTTTGACGAAAAAATATTGCTAAATAAAAGAAAATGGCATGTAAGCGGTGTTGAAAGACAGATTCGTAATACTCTGGTAAGCAGGGTGTTTGACGGTGGATTTTATGAAAACGATTTTTATTCATTAAAGGAATTTATAGGAGATATGCAGTGAAAAAGATAGCAATATTTGGATCAGGTGAAATAGGAAAAAGAGTTCTGGACATTTTGGGGAATGATATAGTATCTTTCTTTGTTTCCAATTATCCGGAGGAATCTATATGTGCCGGGATGCCGCTAATATCGTTTGAAGAGTATTTGGAAAGAAGCAACGAAGTATATACAATGGTTGCATCCACAAAATATGCGGAAGAACTGTGCGCTCAATTAGAGGATAATGGTATTACAGACTATTTCGTTTGGGATGAGATGTTCTTGAGTTTGTTCTCTGATGAAAATATGAATCGCTTACCAAGGTATAATCCTGTTTATACAGGGAGTGATTGGTCAAGCTGCCCATATCCCTTGGTACGTGCTTTCTTTATGTACGATATCTCAAAATATAAGAATATCGGTATATATGTATATGATGAGACCTCAAAGCTGCTAGTACAGTTGATGAAGTTGATAGGAAAGTCTTCCAATGTGATTGCTTTAATTCATCAGGGAGAATTGGAAAAACAAATTTTAGAGTCAAATCTTAGAAAAATGGACTGTATAATTTGTGCCGTCAGGAGAGATGACAATTATATTTGTGATATTTATGAGCATGTTAAAGGACTTGACGTTGTCGATTTTTATGATTTGGCTTATTTTCTGCCGGAAACACATAGCAAAAAGGCTATTAAATATAAGAACAAATACAAGGGAAAAAGATGCTTTGTAATAGGAAATGGACCGAGCCTAAGAAAAGAGGATTTGGATAAGTTAGAAAAAAACGGGGAAATAACATTTGCCTGTAATAAAATTCATAATATATTTCCCGAAACATGCTGGAGGCCAGATTTCTATTTTTTAATTGATGTCTGGGTTTTAAAAAGCCAGACGAAAGAACTTCTGAATATTGAGCCAAAGGAGTGCTGTTTTTACAATTATGCATTCTGCAATGGATATATATTATGGAATAATAAGGATAATATTATTCCACTATATCATATGCCAGAACAAGATGGTATCGACAGGCTTACTCGATTTAGCAAGGATATAAGTGTTCAGCATTGTCTTGGGTCAAGCGTTACATATGCAATGCTTCAGGCGGCATATTATATGGGATTTGAGAGTGTTTATTTGATTGGCTGTGACCATTTTGTTGAATCGTTAAAGAAGATGAAAGAGATCAAACATTTTTATGAAAATTCAAATGAGGTGGTATGGGATTTGACTCCAGAATATCTAAAGCTTGATAATCATTTAAAATTAGATAATGCTTATAAAGCGGCAAAGCTAGCTTTTGAAGAGGATGGAAGGAATATCTATAATGCTACGAGAGGCGGGTATTTAGATATATTTAAGAGGGTTGATTTTGATGCCTTATTCCCGGAGGAACAATAAATGAAAGTGGTAGCAGTTGTGCCTGTCAAAACAAATAATGAAAGACTTCCGGGGAAAAATACCCGTCCTTTAGGAAAAATACCTCTTATACAATATTGCCTGGATACACTCTTACAAGTTGAAGAAATCAGCGAGCTTTATGTTTATTGCAGCGATGATTCCATAGAGAGTTTTCTTCCATATAAAATAAAATTTCTCAGCCGAAGCAGGGAATTGGATAAAACGGATACTAATTTTACCCAGATATTTGATTCATTTATAGAGAAGGTTGATGCAGATATTTATGTCTATGCACATGCGACAGCTCCTTTTGTAAAAACAGAGACAATCAGAAAAGAAATATGCGCTGTTATGTCTGGTGATTTCGATTCGGCATTTTGTGCTGAGAAAATACAGGATTTTTTATGGAAAGACGGGACGGCGCTTAATTTTGACGCATCTAACATTCCCAGGAGCCAGGACTTACCGATAATATGGAGAGAGACGTCTGGAGTATATGTTTTATGCAAATCAGTATTTACTGATTTGCATAAAAGAGTTGGCAATAAACCATATATCGCACAGGTTACGAAAAAAGAAGCTGTAGATATAAATACATATGAAGATTTCAGATTAGCGGAGATGTTTTTGGAATGGAACGAGGAGTAACTCATATATGAGTAATGTATCATTATTGGATTGTACTTTAAGAGATGGCGGATATGTAAATAACTGGCTTTTTACACCTGAGAAAATAAGGTCAACAGTGACCAATCTCACGGACGCTGGCATCAACTATGTAGAAATGGGATATCTTACATCAATAACATCTGCGGTAGGCGGCACCCAATTTGGTGGAATAAAAGAGATGGCGGAGTTCCTTCCTGAACACAGGAAAAGCAGCATATATATGGCTATGGCTGATTGCTCCTTATATGATATTGAGGAACTGGAATATAGATCAAATCAAACTATTGATTGTATCAGAGTGGTTTTTTATAAAAGACAAATTGAACAGGCTTTCAGATTTTGTAAAGGAGTAGTATCGAAAGGATACGGATTAATCATTCAACCGATGGTTACAGTCGATTATTCGGTTGAGGAGTTTGAATCATTAATTAGGAAATTTTCAGCCGAATATCCTTTATATTCTGTTGCTGTAGTAGATAGTTTCGGATGTATGGATAGGAAACAGGTCAAACAATATGTGAATGTGTTGGATAGCTTGCTTCAGAAAGATATAAGAATAGGGTTTCATGGACATAACAATATGAATATGGCAATGCAGAATGCATTAGCTTTTATCGAAGCTGCTGACGATAGAGAAATAATAATAGACGGCACGGTTAATGGCATAGGAAGAGGTGCGGGAAACCTGTGTACTGAAGTAATGGCAGATTATTGTAACATGAATATGGGGGCAGATTATGCTCTTGATTCAATAATTAATGTCATGAGTGATGTGACTGATCCAATTTCGAGAGAGAAACAATGGGGATATACCCCCTTTTATATGCTGACAGCCAGACATAAAGCACATCCGAATTTTGCGAATTTCGTGAAGGAAAAGCATGATGTAAGTGTAAAGGAGTTTAGCGAAATTTTAGAAATGATACCAAAGGATATGCTGACCAGGTGTACGAAACCATTTGTTGAAGAGTTATATCAGAAATATATGGAGAGATAGGAGGCCATATGAAATACGGAGTATATTACTTTAAAAACACACACAATATAGGTGATGATATTTGGGCATATGCACAATCACTGTTTTATCCTCACATTGATTACCTTATTGATAATACGAGTGTTTATAAATTTAGGTCAGAAAATGATGAGGATGTAGCCACAATAATTGGAGCATTTGTAGAGCCAAGGAATTATGAATGGTGTTTTTTTCCTCCTGGTAATATAATCCCATTTTTCATTGGCGCATATTTTAGAAGTACTATGTGGGAGTTTTTGCAGAATGAACCGATTGTCAGATATATGAAAGAATTTGCACCAATAGGTACGCGCATGACGACGACTACTAATTTTGATGCTCTCGGAATAGATTCGTATTATTCAGGATGCATCACACTGACATTGCCTGAGATGAAAAAGATGAATGGGGGTTATATTTGCTTAGTAGATGTTCCTGAATATGTTGAATATTATGTGAGGCAGACTGTTGGAAGTAATATTGAAATAAAAATCATTACCCATGAGCTGACTAATCTTGGACAAGAGGTATTTCTGAAACATAGGGAGCTTTGCATTGAAGAAAGATTCAAAAAAGTACGTGAGTTAATCCAAATATATGCAGATGCTAGATGTGTTGTTACTTCCAAATTACATTGTGCATTGCCTTGTCTGACACAGCATACGCCGGTTCTTTTAGCATTACCCAGAGATGGCTGCGGGATTGTAGATATGTACGAAAGGATGGAATGTTTCTTTGAGCTTTTTAATATGTGTTGGTATGAGGACTTCAGAGAAGGTTCGGTGGAATATGATTTTAGGAACCCTCCGGATAATCCGAATACGTATTTGAAGTATAGAGAAAGCTTGATTGGGCATATTGGCGGATTCATATCAGACTGTGAAAAGGGCAATGTTACACGCAGGGAGGTATTTGATGAGGAAGAACGATTGAAGATTTTGACTGATATTCTTGAGGATAAAGTATTCCAGTTAAAGGGAGTTGTTGACTGCAAAAATAGGGTGATCGAAGAAAAGATGGAGGGGATACTGAACCTTCAGCAGCGTCTGAGAAAGTATGAGTCATTCAATGAATGGGAAAATATTGAATTCTTCAGGGACTGGTCAGAACGTTCTCAGAGATTGTCGGAGTTTATTTCTGATGATTGTACATCAATACTTGATGTAGGATGCGGTGAGATGCATATAAGAAAATATTTGAACAAAGGCGTTAAATATTATGGATGTGATTATAAAAAAAGAGAGGAAGGGACGCTGATATGTGACCTTTCAATAGGAGAATTTCCTGATGTGGATGTTTGTACATGTTTCATGGCAGGTGTCTTGGAGTATCTTCAAAACTGGAGGGATGTATTGAGGAATATGTCTCTTCACTGTAATCAGATTGTAATGAGTTACTCAACAAGTGAGGAAGCAGAAGTAAGGGACGCACGTTGGGTGAATAATATATCTGAAATAGAATTAATAAGATTCCTTGAATCATGTGGGTTTCTGCTAAATGAAAAGAAAAAGGTCACTTTTAACAGTATGGGATATAATTTTATAAAGGGAAATAGATATGTTTGATGAAAAAAAGATATTGTTTGCAGAGGATTTTGATGGAAGAGGAGAATATCTTCAATATGAAAATGACTGTATTACATTTACTCAGATTCTCGTTATTCCAAATCTAACATGCTCATTAAGATGTAAGTATTGTGCAGCGGGTAATCAGTATGCAGAAAGAAGAGAATATAATCCAGAGATAACCGTAAACGAATTCGACAAACTAATGGCAGTCTGTAAGACAAGACAGGTGAATATTCAGGGTGGAGAGGTTTTTTTGCATCGAAGATTATCGGAGTTTTTTGATAGGTTTTCAAGAATGAGTAATATAGCAAATTGTGAATCAGTGGCAGTATTTACGAATGCCACGGTAATTCCTACAGATGAACAGCTTAATGCATATGAAAGGATAGATTTGCCAAAAAAAATAATAATTAGTAATTATGACTTGCCACAGGTGAAAGCCCCAAAATTTATTGAAAAAATAAAAGAAAGGAATCTTGATTATTATATCAACCCAATAGATCATTTCTGGTTTCATCCAGGGTCTCCGAAAAAGGAAATCGGATATACAGATGAAGAATTAAAAAGAATACTGAAAAAATGCACTAAGTTTTGCAGAGCTCCCAAATTAATTGACGGAAGATTCTTTGCTTGCGGACAAAATGGATATGCGTTGTATGAGAGACTTAAAGATTTTATAGATATAAGAAATATTGATGCTTTAAAGCTTAGAGATGCTCTTTATAACTATATGTATAAGGTGACCAGCTATGATATTTGTAAGTTTTGCAGAGGACAGTTCGAGGGATGTGAATTGATTCCGGCAGCGGAGCAGCTAAACAATTACAGTGTGAGGGAAAATTAGAATGGATGACAATAAATTACGGTCAAAAATACTATTTCAAGTAAAAGAATACGCCAGGTTATACCACAAAAGGAACGATTCATATACTCCGGGAGACCGTATTCCCTACGCATCCCGTGTCTATGATGAAGAAGAATTATGTAATCTGGTGGATTCGGCGCTGGAATTCTGGCTGACATCAGGCAGATATACGAAAGAGTTTGAAAAGAACTTCGGGGAGTATCTTGGAGTGAGATACTGCTCATTGGTGAATTCAGGCTCATCTGCAAATCTGCTTGCTCTTATGGCTCTTACATCGCCCCTTTTAAAAGAGAGAAGATTAAAGCCAGGGGATGAGATGATCACGGTTGCGGCAGGATTTCCCACAACGGTATCTCCTGCCATTCAATATGGCGTCATACCCGTGTTTATAGATGTTACAATTCCGCAGTACAACCTTGATACGGCCAGGCTTGAGGACGCTCTGTCGGAAAAAACAAAGGTTGTGATGGCGGCGCATACCTTAGGGAATCCCTTCAATCTGAAAACGGTAAAGGAGTTCTGCGACAAGCATAATTTATGGCTTATAGAGGATAATTGCGATGCGCTGGGCTCTGTTTATGAGATGAATGGAGAAAAGAGACTGACAGGAACCATTGGAGATATTGGTACATCATCCTTTTATCCGCCTCATCATATGACCATGGGAGAAGGAGGGGCTGTTTATACAAATAACCCGCTTCTTCATAAGATTATTCGGTCCATGCGGGACTGGGGGAGAGACTGCATATGTGTTTCCGGTGAAGATAACCGATGTGGGCATCGCTTTGACGGTCAATATGGAGAGCTGCCAGTGGGGTATGACCACAAATATGTATACTCGCATTTTGGGTACAACCTGAAAGCCACTGATATGCAGGCGGCAATCGGCGTGGCGCAGCTTAAGAAACTTCCCGGATTTACAGAGAAGAGAATGGAAAATTTCAAAAAGCTTTATACGAGACTTTCGGACGTAGGAGACAAGCTCATCCTTCCAGAAAAATGCCCTGGCTCTGAACCGAGTTGGTTTGGATTTTTGATGACATGCCGCGAGGGTGTGGACAGGAGAAAAGTTATATCCTACATAGAAGAACATGGGGTTCAGACCAGAATGCTCTTTGCGGGGAATCTGATTAAGCATCCCTGTTTTGATGGGATGAGGGAAAAGGGAACAGGCTATCGCGTTGTCGGAGATTTAATGAATACAGAGCGTATTATGAGAGATTCTTTTTGGGTGGGCGTATATCCCGGAATGACAGACGAGAAGTTGGAATATATGTCAAAAATAATTAAGGAAGCCGTTAATCAATAATGATTTATCGATAAGAGTGTAAGTTATATGAAGAATTTTTATAAAAACAAAAAGGTTCTGATTACGGGGAATACCGGATTTAAGGGGAGCTGGATGACACAAATGCTCCTGCTTCTTGGCGCGGATGTAACAGGTATTTCGCTTCGCCCTGGGACAGATCCGAGTCTTTACGAGATTTTACATCAGGGCAACAATATTAATGAATATATTGTTGATATCCGTGATTTTGAACAGGTGTTAAATATTTTTCATAAGGAAAAGCCAGAGATTGTGTTTCATCTTGCGGCGCAGCCCATAGTAATTGCTTCCTACAAGGAGCCAAGGTATACATATGACGTCAATGTTATGGGAACGGTTAATATTTGCGAATGCATCCGAAGGTCGGCTTCTGTAAGGTCTTTTGTGAATGTTACTACGGATAAGGTATATCAGAACAATGAGTGGGAGTTCCCTTACAGGGAGACGGACCGTCTGGATGGCTTTGACCCTTATTCAAACAGTAAGTCATGCAGTGAGCTTGTAACAGCCTCTTACGCCAGAGCATTCTTTAAGGGAAGGGATATTGCAGTATCTGCCTGCAGGGCAGGCAATGTTATTGGGGGCGGAGATTTCAGCGGCTTCCGTATCATTCCTGATTGCTATAGGGATACGGTGTCCGGTAAGGGGATTGCAGTGAGGAATCCGAATTCCGTAAGGCCATATCAGCATGTTTTGGAAGCGGTAAACTTTTATCTCTTAGCGGCAAAGATGCAAATGGATGACAGTTCACTTGCCGGAAATTATAACGTGGGTCCGGAATATTCGGACTGTATCAAGACATCTGAAGTGTGTGATCTTTTTTGCGGCTTTTGGGGAGGAGAGGCAAGGTGGGAGGCAATAGAAACCCAAGGACCACACGAGGCAAACCTGCTGAGGCTGGATACGTCAAAGGCAAAGTCAAGGCTTGGATGGAGACCTGTATGGGACGTAAAGCGGGCTATTAAAGAAACCGTGCAATGGTATAAAGCATTTTCGGATGGTGGAGATATGGCCGGCGTTACCGAAGGTCAGATAAAAACATATCTGAGTGAAGGGAAAGTGTGATGGAAATTATCATATATGGAGCAGGAAATAAAGGACGTGCATATCTTCAGCTTTCCGTTTATTGTTGCTGTCCGTAATGAGAAGGCGGGCGAGGTGGTAAGCCGGCTGAAGAACGATCGAAAGGAATTTTACGCAGGGTTAGACAAATTGCTTGTGGACGAGCTGCATCTGATGTCAAGGATTGATTATGAACGAGAGATTTGCGCCATAGCACATATAGACTCGATGGATCAATACTTTGAGATTGCAGAAAGCGAGGGCGCTCTTGAATTCTTTTGGGCTGACGGAGGCATCTGCCGTGAACTTTTTGGCAGATTAGATTTACAAAATACAGTAGAGTTGGCGTGTGGAAGAGGAAGACATGTGCCGCGTTACATAAATGATGCAGGCCATATTACATTAGTTGATATCCTTGAAAAAAATATAGACCTATGCAGGATGAGATTTTCGGGCGCAGATAAGATTTCATATGTTGTAAACAACGGATATGATTTGTCGGCGCTTCCTGATGACCACTATACATCGTTATTCACCTATGATTCCATGGTACATTTTGAACTATTAGATATATCGAATTACCTGAAAGAAACATACAGAATACTCAGACCAGGAGGAAAAGCACTCTTTCATCATTCCAATAATGATTCGGATTATAAGGCTTCATATGACGATGCAGTTGAATCGAGAAGTTTTATGAGTAAAAGCATTTTTGCTTATCTGGCGTATCGCGCCGGATTTGAAATAGAAGAACAGCGAATTGTGGATTGGGTTAAACCGGAGATAGATTGTCTGACACTTGTTGTAAAAAGGTAGGATACATCGCGTTTATTTTATTTGCCAGCCATACTGAAAAGGAAGTGGATAAATGAAATTGCAGTGCTGCTCATTTGATGAGTTAAATAAAAAAATCAGAGACGGTAATCATGAAATTGTCATGTTTGGAGCAGGTGTGCTTGGACAAGTGACAATGCCGCAGATTTTATTAAAATATGACCTTTTGCCATTCATCAGGTGCTATTTAGACAATGATAAAACCAAATGGGGGAGCAGGATTGAACTGTTTGGCAAATCATTTCCTGTAAATTCCCCATCTTTTTTAGAAAAATGTAAGAAAAATACAGTTATTCTTTTAAATATCAGCAGGTTTCCGGACGTGATCGGGCAACTTCAGGGAATGGGGTGTACCGAGGAAATGGAATGCTATATCACGCCAATGCTGTGTATCTATAATTTTTGCTCAAGTCCATCAAAGGGAGAGCCAAATCTTTTAGAAGAACCCGTTATCCCCAAAAAGATTCATTATATGTGGCTTGGAAGAAAGCCTGTCCCCGAAGAACTTAAAAAATGCCTTGACAGTTGGAGGCGATTTTGTCCTGACTATGAGATTATCCAATGGAATGAAGATAACTACGATATTGCTAAAAATTCTTATATGAAGCATGCATATGAAGCCGGGGCGTATGGTTTTGTGCCGGATTATGCAAGGCTTGATATCCTATATCATCATGGAGGCTTTTATCTGGACACAGATGTGGAAATCAAGAGAAGCATTGATAAACTTAGATATCAGGAGGCATTTTGCGGGGTTGAAAAGTGGCAGACGGTAAATTTCGGGGGCTTAAGCGGGGCAGTAAAAGGAAACCCCATGATCAGGCGGTTTCTTGATGGGAGAAAAACGATAGATTTTATTGATAAAAGTGGTCAGATGAATAAAAATACCTGCGGATTTTATGATACCAGAGTTGCTCTGGATGCGGGGTACATTGTTGACGGTACAACGCAGAATCTCTGTGGAATGAATATTTATGCCTACGATTACTTTCACCCTTACGATTATATGTCGGGAATTCTGGGCAGAACAGCGCATACATATTCTGTCCATTGGTTTCATGAAGGATGGATTGACGAAAAGATGAAGAAAGCGAACGAAGAAGCAGCGAAGTGTTATTTAGCCCTTTTTGATGAGTGCAGGAGCAATAGTATCATATAGATATTCAAAAATCAAGGAGAAGGAGGTTGACATTTGTAAAGTTATAAGTTAATATAAAACCATATTTTGAAGAAAAGGTAGATATGTTTTATGTTGGTGGTATCTGTAATGACAAAAAACAACTAAAATTTAATAAAAGGGTAATTGCTTTGGAGCATAAGCACTAAGAATAGTGTTTTATTTGTGTTACCCTTTTCAGCATCTTGAATGCTGGTTGTTGTTGCCTTACAGAATACTGCATACACCGAGAATAAATGTCTTGTTTTGATGAATAAGAAAGAGGAGGGGTATGACTGTTGCGGTCATGCTTCTTTTGTTTTTGGCCAACCGTGAAATGGAGTGCATGTTTTAAGACATTGCTGCGATCCTTTTATGGGAAGGTTTTGCTACGTCATTTAAGACATATAGCTTCGTGGTTTCAGTCTATTTACAATAGGCAGAAGCCACGTTTTTTATTTAAAAAATTAAAATAATATTGATATGGGAGGTTTTGGGCATGAAGATGATACAGACAAAAAATATAACGAAAAAGTATAAACGCTATAAGAAGCAAGAGGGAGTGATTGGCAGTGTTAAGGGTCTGTTCCACAGAGAGTATGAAGAAAAAATTGCAGTAGATGCTTTTAACATGGATGTGGACGAGGGTGAGTTTATAGGATTGATTGGGCAGAACGGAGCAGGTAAAACAACTCTGGTGAAGATGCTGACCGGTATTATTGCGCCCACAAGCGGTGAGCTTCAGGTTATGGGATTTTATCCTAATAAATTAGAGAAAGCCTTCAAACAGCAGTATGCGGTAGTCATGGGGCAAAAGAGCCAGTTGTTTTTTGAACTGACAGCAGAGGATACATTGAGGCTTTTTAAAGAAATATATTGTATTCCGGAGGGCGAGTATAGGAAAAACAAAAACTTTTTTGTGGAGATGTTTCAGGTACAGGAGCTTATGAATGTACAGGTCAGGACTTTATCATTGGGGGAAAGGATGAAAATGGAATTGATTGTTGCATTACTTCATAATCCCAAAATATTGTTTTTAGACGAGCCCACAATTGGGCTGGATGCTGTGGCAAGTAAACAGATTCGGACTTTTCTGAAAGATGTAAATGAATCAAGAGGAACGACCATTCTGTTGACTTCACATTATATGGAGGATATTAAGGCGTTGTGTAAACGCTCCATTGTGGTGAATCACGGCAGAAAAATATATGACGGCGATACGAAAATGCTATTTGAACAATACCAGAAGAGTAAAAGAATGACGATATACTTTGAACATAGTGTAGAGCCTGATGTGCCAGAAAATTGCAGGATATTAGAAAAAACCAATGACAAACTGGTACTGGAAATACCAAAACAGAATACAGAAAAAGTTCTGGAATCCTATATAGGCCATTATCCCATTCGAGATATTGGAATTGAGGAAGAAGAAATAGGCTCTGTCGTAGAGCGTATTTATAAGGGGGTGTAAAACGTGAAGAAATATTTGGAAATTGCCAAGGCATACATGAAAGCACAGTTAATCTGGAGGTCAGATATATTCGTTGATGTGCTTCTATCAGTGGCCAAGATATTATTTGCATGGATTTTATGGGGGATTTTGTTTGAAGGAAAGGAGCAGATTGCAGGCTTGGAATTTCATGCTATGATTTCTTACTATATCATAAGCTCCTATTTATTTCAGATGGAAAAGTCTGCTGAAATCAGCCAGCAGATGGCGAGTATGTTGAGAAATGGTACTTTTTCAAAATATATGGTAATCCCAGTACAGACCCAAGGATATTTTGTGGCGATGGAAGCCGGAAAGATTGCATTTTCTTCAGGCATTGGCTTTTTAACAATGCTTCTTTGGTTTTGTTTGTTCAGAATTCCACTTAAACATACAGCCAGTGCAAAGATATTGTTATGTGGAATTATCATGGTTGCTTTAGGCTTGTTGTTTATGGCGCAGCTTAATTACTTCCTTGGGATTTTGACTTTAAGATTTGAGGAAATCAGTATATTTCTCATGATAAAAGACAATATTTCAGCGATTGTGACAGGAGCTGTGATACCGCTTGCACTTTTACCGGAATGGGTGATCGCAGGCATGAAAATTTTTCCGTTCTATTATGTCACATATCTCCCAAGTATGCTGTTTATAGGGAAATGTGAGGATGAAGCAGTTACAGGCTTATTCGTTTTAAGTATATGGTGTATTTTGTTTATTATTTTAAATCAAGTAACTTATGAACACGATCGAATCAAATATGATGGAGCAGGAATATGAAAGAAAATTTTAGATTTTTAGCGGAATTAATTAAATTAAGGTTATCCCACATCATGACATTCAGGCTGGGCTTCTTTGGGCCGTTTCTTGTTGACGCCAGTTTTTTTATGGTTCAGCTTTTGGCTTTTGAGGCAATTTACGGACATGTGGATAATATTCGCGGCTGGGGGCATGGGGAAATACTCGTCTTTGTGGGTACATTTTCCTTGATTAATGCTCTGAACATGACAATTTACTTTTTTGGAGTGATTTCCATACCTGAGAAAATACAGACAGGGGAGTTGGATTTGTATCTGACTAAACCGGTAAATCCTTTGCTGCGGATTACTTTTGAGAAAATAAATCCAGGCTCTATACCGCTATTGGCGTTCAGCGTATGTATTATTGCATATGGAATGAAAGAAATTGGCATGAATTATTCTTGGATTAATATCATGGGGTATCTGTTTCTTATTTTTCTGATGGCGATCTTATACTATGATATGGAGTTGCTGATACGATGCTTTGCTTTTTTTGTTTTTTCTGTAAATAATCTGACGAAAATAGAAGATACAGCGATTGAATTGTGTCTGAAAATACCAGGGATTGCTTTTTATGGAGTTTATAAGTTTATTTTTTATTGTGTATTGCCATACGGGATCATTGCAACGCTGCCAACCCAGGTATTTATAGGAGAGTTGTCAGCAAAAGGTCTGGTTTTCGGAGTAGCAATCGTATGTATTTTTACTTTTTTAGCATTGACGTTTTGGAAGTATGGGGTACACAGATATGAAAGTGCAAGCAGTTAATTTATTTTTAGAATAGGTGGGATAAAATGATTCAAACAGAGAAAGTATTAGAATTTGATAGAATTAAAAAGATGTGGAGTGAGCTGGCTCTTACAGAGTGGGCAAAGGAAAAGATTAGGGATACCTCTCTTTGCATGTCGGAGAGTGAATTGATGGCAAAGCAGAGGGAAACAAGCGAAGCCAGAGAGCTGTTGGAGAAAAATGGAAATCCGCCCTTGGTTTCTTTAAGTGGGATTAGAGAGTGCGTTCAAACGGCTGTTAAAGGAGGCTGTTTATCCATCTCACAGCTTGAAGATGTGGAAAAAGCTCTTGTTGCTGTAATGCGGTTAAAGAGTTATCTAAGCCGTTCTAAGCAATGGGAAATATCGCTGGCATACTATGAGGAGAATCTGGATTACCTGGACAATTTAAAAGAAGCCATCGGTCAGCAGATTAGAAATGGCAGGATAGATGACAATGCGTCAAAAGATTTGAAATCATTTAGAGATGAAATTGAGCGAAATGAAAGAAGAATGCGAGAGAGGGCGGATGCGGTTATACGGGCAAATAAAGAAAGTCTGTCCGATAGTTTCAGCACTTTGAGAAACGGGCATATTTGTATTCCGGTTAAAAAAGAATATAAATATAAAAT
>OFGA01000799.1_pt1 | contig 23945 bp, 24 predicted proteins | sample 1521471 | NCBI WGS metagenome assembly OFGA01 (sample SAMEA3504086, study PRJEB24116) | mouse gut metagenome | biome: mouse gut; feature: mouse-associated habitat; material: faeces | place: Denmark | collected 2011 | reverse complement strand
GCTTGATTTGGAACAGGCTCTGGATGCATTGCTGGAGAATATTCCGGCAGACAGGAAATTAATCGCAAAAACTACTTTTCTGCGAGGGTATCAAAGTGTAAAAATGTTAGAACCAGATTATGCTGAAAAGTTAAAGCTGATGCGAAGATTCTGCAATTTATATTCTTATGCAAGACTAATTCGCTGTATTGACGAAGAATATCCAAATGAACCAGATTGGATGATTAGGCTAAGAGAGAAACTGCATAGCAAAATTGTATTTTTAGAAAATAGTGTGACGGGATAACTTTTAATCTTGCTCTTTGCGTAGATATAGTAGGTTATGGTTTGGAAAATACATGTTACAATGTATAAATCAGTTTTCTGGATGAAGTGTACCTATTTTACGGAAAGGGAGCAAAGAGCTGCAACCTTTATTGCAGTTTAAGATAGGGTTGCAGCGTTTTAGTACTTTGAGCAGATAAAAAATAATTCAAAAATTGATTGCTAATTTTCTTTGAGTTGCTATAACAAATGCGTGGCAACATTCTGGCAACAGAAAATTTGCAAGCTAAATTTTATATGGGAGGTAAAAAATGGAGACAAATGCAAAAATATCAAGAGATGTTTTAGAGGAGATTATTAAAGAAGCAATTGAAGGATCGAAAGCTAGTATTGCCTCAAAAATAAGATTAAATGTAGACGAAAATTCATTCTATCATCCAATAGCTAATAATTTTGAAAAGGTTTTGGAGAAAAGAAAATTGTCTATGTATACCGTTGATACCAATTATAATAGGGCGGCCGAAAGTGATGGCGGGAAAGGAGTTGGTATATATGATGAAAAAAACAAAATAGTGACGATGTCAAAGAATAATCAATTTGATATAATAGTGCATATGAATGGTGCAGGAGATATTATTTATCCTGAAAACCTCATACATCTTGAAGTTAAAAAATACAATAATAACCAGGACAGGAAAAAAGATAAGGAAAGATTGCTGTCTACAACAAAGCATCCAGAGGCATTTTCAACACGTTGTTTGGGAGTAATAATAAATACAGATATTTTTGAATCATTTTATAATTCATATAAAGAGAGTCATATCTTTAGAGAACGTGCCGAACAAATAGAAAAATGTTTAGAGGATGTTAAGAAGTCAAACCAAGAGATATTTACTCAATATTGTATAGATTATTCCAAAACGGATTTATGGTTTTCAAATATAATAGCGGGATATCAGTTGGGTGCTTTTGTTGACATTTTTCCAGATAAAATAGAAATCACTTATTATTATTCTGGTGAAGAAGAGGAAATGGAATCAATAGAATTATAACTCTTTACCAGGTACTTATCAAAGAAAGAATAGCAACATTCTGGCAACATATCAAGGAACAAACTTTAACAGAAAAATGGCCTTTAAATCTGAAGGGCTGTTTGATTATTTATCCCCGGAAATGCCGCTATTTCAGGCATTTTCGGGGATTTTGCTTATTGCGTGATAAACCTGTCTGATAACATTATACAACTAAACGAGGACCTAATAAAGCACGATTTGAAAGATACTGTCCGCCCCAGTGTGGAAGAGCCCCCAATGCCCTGCCCGACAAAGAAGCTGATGAACTGGTCAATACCTACATTAGGATATAAGGGCGCTGAAGAAGGGTATAAGATTAGTTTTGTGACTATGGCAGTGCTGATTCGGTTATTGAAGACAGAAGAAATCAATTTATGACACCATGAACAGAGTTCGATTATACTGACCTCAAACAAAGGTTTTGAGGATTGCCGTAACTGTTTGGAGATACCAAAATGGTAACGGCTGCACTGGACCGGCTAATGTACCATTGTAATGTGATTGGTATGGATGTTTAGAACAGGCAGAAAGAGTAAAAAGACGCCCCAAATGTGCCCTTGAAATGAGCTGTCAGGAAAGAGAGGATTATTTAGATATGACAGATATGAAAAAGAAAGTAATGATACGGTTTTTGCTAAAACTGTGGCAGATACAGACCTCTACGAAACGGACATGGAAGTGCAAATTTGATAGACTGGGTGTGCCTGTAGATAAAAGAGAACAATAATACAATCCGCAATCCGACCGGGGAATATAAGAAAATAGAGCCGGATTGCCGGGAGGGAGTACGGCGCAGTTGGAACGATAATGAATGTGGGGCGTGGCGGTTGCTATGCTCCTTATTTTTTGGTAAATGGAGTGGGGAAGTGATATAATAAAACTTGCTGACTGGGATTTATAAAGAATGATAACGGAAGAACTTACCCCAGGCATTTGGCTTGTAGGTAATATAAAGGTAAGGTGAGAAAATATATGGATAAGTTGCTAATAGTTGATGGCAGTAATTTGCTTTTTCAAATGTTTTTTGGGATGCCAGCGAGAATTGTTAATGGTGAGGGAAAAGCAATACAAGGGACGCTTGGATTTGTAGGAGCATTGTTAAAGATAATACGAAAGGTTGAGCCTACACATATTCTTGCTATATTTGATGGAGAACATGAAAATAGCCGTTGCGATATAGATGCAGATTATAAAGCGAATAGAATAGATTACAGCATGGTCAATGATACAGAAAATCCGTTCTCACAGTTGTCGGATGTTTATAAAGCCTTGGATTATGTGGGAATAAACTATATAGAAACAACCAATTGCGAAGCCGATGATCCGATGGCAAGTTATGCACTGTCGTTTTGCAATAGCGCCAATGTTGTTATATGCTCTCTTGATAGCGATTTCTTTCAGTTGATCAGTGAACGTATTTCAGTATTAAGGTATCGAGAAAAAAACAATGGTGTGTTCGGCTCAATATATTGTTGAAAAATATGGCATTTATTCTAATCAGTATGCGTATTTTAAATCTTTAGTAGGCGATACTGCGGACAATATAAAAGGAGCAGAAAAAATTGGTATTAAAACGGCAGCTTCTCTTTTAAGGACATTTGGAACACTGGAAAATATCATTCGTAATGCCGGAGACATAGATAAGCCATCTATAAAAAATTCAATAATAGAGAATACAGACAGAATTAGAAGAAATTACGAATTGATACATTTAGAAAAAAATCAGTTATTGCAATATGATAAATGTGATTTGGAATTCACTGATGTAAGTAAAACAAAAACAGAAGTCTTGAAAGGAATTTTTGTATTTCACAAAAACAGATCCTAAACCTCCATGCCCGCTGGGCACCACCATAAATGAAACTGTGCAGATGGCAGGGTGTTGAAATTGTTTTTGCCATTATCTATACTATAGCTAACGGCAAAGATCGTGTTTATTTTGGGCTTGTAGCCCGCTTCCTAAACTGATTTCAGGTACTCTCATTTGCACCACCATCTGTCCAGCCGCTTGCGGCAGAAGGACGTACAGTAAAATGACAACAGACAGAGTACCGTGCCGTAAATTCATCCACGGAGGTGCCATTATGGATAAAATTTACGACAATTGTTGTGGTATTGATGTACACAAAAAACTCATAGTAGCCTGCTTCAAAAAAGGCAACAAGCAGGAAATACGTGAGTTTGGTGCAACAACCAGAGAACTCCTTGAACTGGCTGACTGGCTCAAAACTGGTGGCTGTAAGATGGCCGCCATGGAGAGCACTGCCTCTTATTGGAAGCCTCTGTACAACATCCTTGAATCTTCTGACCTGAATGCCATGGTAGTCAATGCCCGCCATATGAAAGCGGTTCCAGGCCGGAAAACCGATGTTAAGGATGCGGAATGGATTGCTGACCTTCTTCAGCACGGACTGCTTCAGCCAAGTTATATCCCGGATAAGGATCAACGTGAGTTGAGGGAACTGGTCCGTTACCGCAAGAGCCTTGTAGGCGAACGCACCCGGGAGTTGAATCGTCTCCAGAAAATGCTTGAGGGCGCCAATATCAAGCTGTCCGGTACGGTGTCTGACATCAATGGCAAAAGTGCCAGGAGCATCCTGGAATACCTGCTTACCGGGGAATTCATCGACAGTGCAAAATACGATGAAATGTATGAGCAGAAAGTCATCGCACATAATCTTAAAGCTACAAAGGAACAGATTATTGATGATCTAAATGGTGTTATGACCCCGCTCCAGCGCAGGATGATGAAAGAACTCCTTGCCCATCTGGACGAGCTCAACGCACATATCCGAAATCTGGATGATGAGATTGACAATTTTATGAAACCAGAGGAAAAGCAGGCTTCAAACGCAATCCAGGAAGTAACAGGCATTGGCAATACCAGCGCACAAGCTATCATTTCCGTTATCGGGACAGACATGGGCCGTTTTCCTACCGACAGGCACATTTCTTCCTGGGCAGGACTATGCCCTGGTGATAATGAAAGTGCCAAAAAGCGGAAATCCGGCAAAACCCGGAAAGGCAATGTGCTTCTGCGAACTACACTGATCACCTGTGCACATGCTGCCGTAAAGAACAAAAAGTCATATTTCTATGCACAGTTTATGAGGATCAGCGCCCATCGGGGATCAAAGCGCGCATATGTTGCAGTTGCCCATTCCATGCTTATAGCGATATACCACATCCTTAAGGACGGTGTGGTCTTCAAGGATCTTGGAGCTGACTACTATAATCAATTCAATAAGGAACGCAAGATCAATGCGTACCTGAAAAAGTTAAAAGTGCTTGGCTGGGAAGTTCCAGTAGTTGCCGCCTGAGCCTGACAGCGAAGCTCAAAAAGAACCTTTTAAAACTTGATAGGGGCAGTCTGCGCTTTTTTAGCTACCCTGAAGGTTTTGTTTCACAGTAAATATATATGCTTCCCCATGTACATGTGAAGATGTAGCGGAGCGTTTGCTTCGCGAGATACGAATACATGAAGAAGGTCTTCTCGTCTGACATAGACCGGACGGGCTTCGAAATCATTTTTTGCGTATAAATTCTGCTGTTCATAATTCTCTTTTGATTATATAGTAGTAAATGAGAAATGGAAGTGGTATAATCAAGAAAACAATTCAGGAAGTTAAAGGAGTAAATGATAATGAAACTTATCATAACAGATATTGAAAATTTTAATATTCCGGTAAGAGGAGAACATAAGGTCATTAAGCCTAATGGAAGCATTCGCCATTGTATTGGTTGTTTTGGATGTTGGGTAAAAACGCCGGGCAGATGTGTACTTCATGATGGTTACGAAGAAACAGGAGGAGACATGGGTAAATGCACGGAATTAATTTTAGTCAGTCGCTGCTGTTACGGCGGTGTAAGTCCATTTGTGAAAATGGTGCAGGATCGTGCGATTTCCTACATTCACCCAGATTTTGTTATGCGAAAAGGAGAGATGCATCATAAACGAAGATATAAAAATGTTATTACATTGTCATTGCACCTCTATGGCGAAAATATTACAGATATAGAGAAAGAAACAGCCAGAGAACTGTTGAAAGCAAATGCAGATAATTATGATAGTTTGGTAAAGGGTGTTTACTTTTATAAATCTCTAGAAGAATTGGAGGATGTTGTTTTATGAGAATTTCGTTAATCAATGGAAGTCCAAAGGTAAATAACAGCGCCAGTAGTATGCTCTTAGAAGATTTAGCAGGATGCTTGGGAGAGAATGCAGAAATTGTAGATTTTGGATTTCATTCACCTACTATTTCAAAAGAAGTAGTCGAAGAATTGGAGAAAACAGAGGCATGGGTATTTTTGTGCCCTCTCTATGTGGATAGTATTCCAGGACACTTGCTATCTTGTCTGATCCAATTAGAAGAAGCACATATACATAATCCTGAATTACACATTTATGGTATTGTGAATTGTGGCTTTTATGAGGGCATACAAGCTGAATTTGCATTAAAACTTTTACAGAATTGGTGTTTAAAAACAGACTTTATCTGGGGTGGTGGTATTGGTGTCGGCGGCGGAGGGGGGCTGGCAATGATGCCCAAACTAGAATCCGGACATGGACCCCGGGCGCCGATTGAGAAAGGATTAGCAGAACTTGCGGATATTATCCTAAAGAAGGAAGTACAAAAAAATAAGTATGTGTCCGTTGCATTTCCGCGTTGCTTATATAAAATGGCGGCACAATTAGGATGGCGCCAGATGATTAAAAAAAATGGTGGAAAAGTCAAGGATTTGCGTAAAACATGGGAATAGAAAATGCGTATAACCATTCTGATTAGTAGGGAACGCAGAGAAAAAATGATTGTTACGCTTTAGGGGGGTGAAGCAAAAGCGACAATTTTAGATGGCTATATTTTAGATAAAAAGTATTTTTTATTGCCTTCATGTGGCAGATTGTATTTCTATTGCTTATTTATGGACGGCTCGCAAGCCGTCCATAATGTCAATATGGAATTTTGATTATAACCTGTGCGCCGCCAGTCTTTTCAGAGTTGCTTAAAATAAGCTGTCCGCCATGTTTGGCTATTATGGAGTCTGCTACATAAAGACCTATTCCATAATGCGATTTGGAATGTCTGCTTTGTTCGTCCATATAAAATTGTTCGGTCGCATGTTTTAACGCTTCGGGAGAAAAACCACTTCCCATATCAGTGATAGAGCATAGGATTGAATTATCTTTTTCATATACTTCAAAGAAAACTGTTTTTCCTGCTGGTGTATATTCTATTGCATTTGAAAAAACATTTGCAAAAACTCTTATCAGTTGTTCACTGTCTGCAAAGATATATTCCCGATCAACATTCTCCCTCCATTCCAAATAGATATTTTTTACAGCGCACAAACCTTTTGCCTGTGTACGGATTTCCTGCAATAAGGAAGATAATTTTACATTTTTACGGCGAAAAGGAAAATTCTCTTTTGCTTTTGTCATGTCAATTAGCGTTTCAATATAGTCCTGCATTTGAACAACACTGCCCTCGATATAGTCCGCACATTCTTTCTGATTATCGGCAAGTATCGTGTCATACAGCAGCTCCGTATTTCCACGGATAATAGTCAGTGGTGTTTTCAAATCATGTGCCAAAGCTGAAATCTGCTCCTGCCTTAATTTATCCGCTTGCCATTGCTCGGCAAGCGAATTTTTTAGTGCCTGTTTCAAGTGTTCCAATGCGGATAAGGCGCGGTCTACTTCAAATATGCCACTACTTTCAATCTTAAAATCCAAATCCTGCTTCTCAATTTTCTGGGTTACGATAAGCAGTTTGTCAATTTTCCTGCCCGTATATTTCCCAAACCAATGGGAAACAAGGAGCAGCAAAACGATAATCTCAATCATTATCAGCCCGATAAGGCAAAAGTCGGATGTCGGGCATATCCGTCGAAGCGCTGGATTGCTGAATTGTGAAGTCAAACGGTATCGCAAAAGAATGACTTCATTCTCACGGTCAACAATCCGAACACGGTATGGGTGAACTACATTCTTTCCGTTTATGACAGCTTTCTCCCAAAAGGTGTTGGCGGTATCTTCTGATAAAGAACCGTACTGGAACGCACCTGTGGGAGAATAAACGCCATAATCGCAAAAGCTGGGAATGTCGGCTGTATCAAATAATTTATCTGCCTGTATTTTTTCTGCTGCGTCATCAATACTATCCTCAATATTCATGGCAGGAATAATGACTTCTGTATTGATGAAGAGCATATATAGACCAACATTAACGGCAATAATGAAAAGGATACCTCCAGCAACAGTGAATATATACCGCATGAACACAGAACGTAGTTTTTTTACTCCCATTTATAACCCACCCCCCAAACCGTTTCAATAGGGGATAATTTGACAGCCGCTAACTTACTGCGGATATTTTTTACATGAGTGGCTATCACACTATCGTCACTTTCTCCCTCAAAACCAAAAACAGCTTCATAAATCTGCTCTTTTGAAAAAACCTGTCCCCGGTGCAAAGCCAGATATTCACATATTTCATACTCACTTTTGGTTAGAGGGAGTTTATTCCCATTGACTTCCGTTTCCTTTGCGTTGATGTGAAAGATAATGCCCGAAATGGATATGGCATATTTCTTTTCTCGGTTATCTCTGCGTAAATGTGCATTTACACGGGCAAGCAATTCATTTGTACCAAAAGGCTTTGTGATGTAATCGTCGCCGCCAATTCCCAAACCACGAACAATATCACTTTCCTGTGTTTTTGCAGTCAAGAAAATAATAGGGCAATCCACAAGGGAACGGATTTGATCGCATAATTCAAAACCGTCCATATCCGGCATCATAATATCCAGCAAAATCAAATCATATCGTCTGAAATCTATATCAAGAACGGCTTTTGCATTTGCTTGAAGTGTTACGGTATGGGCGTCTTTTTCGAGAATGCGTTTTATCAGTTGAAGCATTGCGTTTTCATCATCAACAACTAATATATTCGCCATATCAATCCCTCCTGTCAGACTTCATTTACGGTCGCCCCAAAAGGCATAAGGGCGAGTTTTGCAATCTTAAAGCATTGCATACCAAACGGTATGCCGATAATTGTACAGCATAGCAGTATTCCATTTATGCACGCTGTTATGGCAAGCGGAATACCACTGATTATAAGCCATACAAGGTTTGCCAAAGTTGAAATTGCATTACCGCCATACTGAATTTCTTTTCCAAAAGGGAAAAAGGTAAGAGCAGTAAATTTGAAACATTGCCGCCCAATCGGTATTCCAATAATGGTTATGCACCAAAAAATGCCCGATATTGTCCATGCCAAGCCCTGCCATAATCCTCCGCACAGGAACCATATCACGTTTCCCAAACAACCCATATTATATCATCTCCTCACTCATTTGTACACTTTCCCTCGTACCGCAAAAACCACACGAACAAAATTACAATAAACAAAACCGTCATGCCCGCGCACATGCTTATCCCGAATTTAAGTTCTGCGCTAACAGCAGTTAAATCCTGCAAGGCAAATTGAAGTGCGAAATCACTAAGACGTATTCCAAAGCCATATGGCAGCACAAACCACAAGCCTGTACCTAAGCCCGTTTGGAGCAATGCAGCTAATAAACTGCCAATAGCTCCCATTCCTATGCAGACCGTTCTTCCAAACCGAAATGCCAAAATAATAGAAAGAGCATATAGCAGTATATTACTGCTCCACAAGGTCAAAGCCGGTAATACAAGGGATGATGTCGGCAAAAGCAATTTTGTTCCTGTCGCCGGAAGTAACAAAGTAAATAGAAATATGCTCAATAATACCGCAAGCAATCCGGCGGCAATCAGTAACAGGAATTTAGACAAAATGGCTTTCGTTTTGGAACGCAACACTAAAATATTCTGATAATGCCCCGCCCGGTTTTCCTGTCCTGCGGTAATCTCACAAACGATACTAATAACAAAAGGATATGCGATTGCGAAAAGCTGAAAGAATACCGCAATTTTGTTTATATCGTTTACAGCCGCAAATGTCGCATACAGTAAAACAAGTGCCACTCCCAGAAATGGGAATAAAACATGTATCCAAAAGAACGAAGAATTGCGCAACTTGTAAAAATCGCTTTTTAGATAATGATATAACTCAATCATGTGTTATGTCTCCTTTAGTGAAAAGCCATGCTGTAAGCAAAAAACACAGTACCGCCAAAATCAAGCTAAGCAAAACGGCAGGAATGATTGTTCCAGTATTCAGCAGAAAAGAACCATTTTCAATAGGAATACCGTTAGGGTGCATTTTGAAAAAGGGGCATACAATGCGTGCTGGAATGGCAAATGGATTGAGATAAAACAAATCACTTTCTGCTCCAATCGTGGATAAAATGTTGCAGCTAAAGGAAATTAGTACAGCGGTAAGATAATTTGTTTTTTTGGCAAGCAACATAATAAGCGGAAGCTGCCAAACGTAAACAAGAAACAATAACATACAGCCCAAAAAACCATTAAGCGGGTCAATGTTCATCACGGTAAAAACACCAAAGAGCGTACAGCCACCCCACATTACAAAATTGGTTAATAAAAGCAGCACAGCAACCGCAAACAGCTTGCCAATCCAGATTTTCTTCATGTCAACAGATAAACAGAGAATATTCTGATACTGTGTGCGTTTTTCACAACTGATAAAGCTGGCACACCAAATAGCAATCGTAATCGGCAGTATCAAAATATACCACCAATTATAGGCTGTAAGCTGAACAAATTTGCCACTCAAGATGTATCCTAAACTCAAAGTAACGATAGGAGCCGCAACAAATAGCTTTAATGCAAACGTATGACGTACTTTTAATAATTCAGAATGTATAAGATGAAACATTATTTTTCCCCCCTTTCGTTATTAGCAGCTACAACACGCATAAAAATTTCTTCTAAACTTGTGCCTTTGTTTATTTTGCTTTCATAGCCCAACTTCCCGGCAGAAATAATTCCAATGTGTTCCGCAATCTGTTCTACTTCGGATAAAATGTGGCTGGATAAAATTACTGTAATTCCATGCGCCGGAAAAGAACAGATAAGTTCCCGTAATTCTTGAATACCAATAGGGTCTAACCCGTTTGTCGGTTCATCTAAAATCAACAATTTAGGTGATGATAACAACGCAAGCGCAATGCCAAGCCGCTGTTTCATTCCCAAAGAAAAATGTCCCGATTTCTTTTTTCGGGTGTCTGTAAGGTCAACAATCCGTAAGACTTCCTCAATGCGGGTATCGGGAAGTCCGAGCGCAAGGGTTCGCACTTTCAGATTTTCGTATGCAGTCAGATTTTCGTATAGGGGCGGCATTTCAATCAATGCGCCAATAGATTGTAAATCGCTGCGGTTCCATGCGTGACCGTCAAACTCAATTTCTCCCGATGTAGGGCGCAAAATGCCAGTGAGCATTTTAAGAATGGTAGATTTGCCTGCTCCATTCGGTCCCAGCAATCCGTAGACAGAATTTCTCTGAATGTTCAGAGATACATTGTTTACTGCTGTCTGCCCTTTGAAATTTTTACAGAGGTTTGTTGTTTTCAAAATCATATCCATAATCATCATGTCCTTTCACTTAATTCTATTAGTATCATAAAGAATATTTTTGAAGATTTCATAAAGAAAGTGGATTTTTGTTTATTTCTTATGAATATGAATAACAATCTCTCCAAATAAAGGAAACCATGTAACAATAACACTTTGCCAAACAACACTCCAATTTACATTTTTCGGAATAACCAAAACCTCCATTTCTTCCATTTACTTTTCCATAACCATATGATTACATAACTGGCTATGGGAAACCCCGTTCACAGCAAGTTATACGACATTTCCACAATGCCTGCGCCTACGGAATCCATCCCATTTATCTATCTCATTCATGGAATCATTATTTTACAGATAAAACTACAAAAGGGGAAACAAAAATGGTCAAAAATGGTCAAAATTCGACATTAAAAAAAGTGTACCGTCTTGAAGTTTTACCTCATTCCGATACACCTTAGTGAATGTAATATATTGTTAATTTTGACAATTTCTCTTATCCAATATTTATGTAATTTTATTTTCATTTTGACTGTGCGCCTTTCCCAAATCTGAATGTATTTTTCAAAAAAATGCAATACAATTCTTTCAAATATAAATTGTATTGCAGCGCAAACACTTTCTCAAAAGCTGTTACGCTCAGCTTATAACATTTGTACATCTCAATTTTCTTTTATCTTTCCTAATAGAAAATCATTTAACACAGCGTTAAGCCCCTTACTATTCCTCATAGGAAAATCATGGCCAGCTTTTGAAAGTATCATGGTTTGGCAACAAGCATTTTTACCAAGCATATCAAGAGATAGTTTCATATCCTTTACTTCGCCGCTGCCGCATATCGCCAGCATCGGTACTTTGATAGATAAATATGCAGGGACATATTGCTCATTTTGCAAAAATACTTCAATCAAATCAGCAATTTCTTGTTCATCGTCTACTAACAATATTTTACCGTTCATAATTTTTCCTCATTTCCTTTTACCTGATGGTATCTTATGGGTATTATTATACTGTGTTTATATGAATTTTTCAATTATAGTGAAATAATGAGAGGGATTCCGTAGTAGTCGGCATTGTGCCGTAATGTGTATAACTGGCTGTTTATGGAATTGTGGGTAACTCTGTTTGCAGGATGTGGGAAAGCTGCCCTTTGCTTTTCCATGTGCTGTGAACAGAGTTATCCATGATTCCATAGCCAGTTATGCACATTTCCACAATGCTCCCTTGCTTTTCCGGCTCTTGATGTCCAGAGGGGGCGGCTATGCGGTTTTCTCTGATTCCTGTTTTTTCTGTGGTGATTTTGTCAAGATTAGTTGACGCATTTTCTTCAAGGATTTTGTATCCTATGCTGCTTCTTTCAGGGAATCATAGTATTGCTGTCGTTTAACCATAGGAGGAAGCCCTCCGTTGGCAGAGCAGATTCTTCGGTTATTCCAGTAGCTGATGAAATATCTCCAGATAATCGTCCTGAGTTCATCTGTGGTCATTTTTTCCGTATCATAACGGTCGTACAGCAGTTCTGATTTCATCCTTGCCCACATACTTTCACAGCGGGCATTATCATGGCATCTTCCGCCTGCACTGTTCATACTTTGCTGTATGCCGTACTGCCGGACCGCATCGCGGTAAAGCTGGCTGGTGTACTGGCTCCCTCTGTCACTATGGATAATGGCTCCACGGATACCGGGGTACGCATTAAAAGTATTTTCCAGTGTCTGAACACATAACGGCGCCTTCCTGTTGGTATCCATTGCCAGACCGACCACGCTGGAATCAAAACAGTCAAAAACAGCAGAAACATACAGTTTTCCATCACTGGCTTTGATCTCTGTTATATCGGTAACACATTTTGTCAGCGGCTCCTCTGCATGGAAATCACGTTTTAACAGATCGTCTGATTTTCTGGCTTCCCTGTCCGCTTTTGTGATCCCGTTTGGCCTGCGTCTGGGAGGATGGCTGATTCCGATCTCTTCCATGATACGGTAAACAGTGCGTTCACTGGGAATATTCACATTTTCCGGCTGCTTCAATGTCAATGCCTGATACATGCGGATACGGCCATAAGTATCATTGCATTCATCTTCCGTAAGAATCTCTTTCATGGCCTCCGCCAGTGGCTGATATTTCCATGGGCAGTCTTTGTTTGCAAGATACTGGTAAAATCCTTGTCTGCTGACATGGAGGACTCTGCAGAAAAAAGCGATATCCCCTTTTAATTCGCCGTCTTTCGTTTTTAATGCAATAAACTTCATTCTTTCGTTTTTGCTGGCTTCAGACGGCTCGCAGCGAAAAAAGCGCTGGCCTCCTCCAGAAAATCATTTTCTTTCTTCAAACGGCGGTTTTCTTTCTCCAGTCCTTTTACCTGACGGCGAAGCTTTAGGAGTTCCCCGTTAAGCGTCATAGCGCTTTGTGGAGTCTGTGAACCAGCTCCAAGGCCAAGATTGCCAAGACGGTTAGCCCGCGCCCAGCCATACATGGTGTTTTTGGGAACTCCGATTTCTTTAGCAGCTTTAGCTTGTCCGATTTCTTTAGCGAGCTACACTGCCTGTACTTTGTATTCGTGGTCATATTGTCTGTATTCCGCCATTTTGTTCACTCCTTATTCTCTTGATTATATCTCAAATCCTTGAGAATGTGGTGTCAACTTTATTTATGCCATATCAATGTCGGAAAGCCGTGCGGTCTGGAAAGAGGCGCTTGCGGTGTACTCCGTCAAGACTGCCACCGACCCAGACAATCCGCAGGAAGTCGCCACGATGGACGACAACAAGAAGCAGCTCCTAAAGGACATCTTCTGGGAGATGAACGAAATCAGCTCCCGCACCGAGGGCAAGACCGAAACCCAGATAACCGAGAGCGATGACGGTCACGGGAACATTGTAGAAACGGAAACCACCGTCACTCAGACCTACCTTTATATCACCATGAGCCATAAGACCGCCAAGGAAATGGCGGACAAATACGGCTTCAACGAGGAACAGCGGCAGCAACTATCGGAATTACTTGCCGAAGAAAACAATTCCCTCTGGTCTGCGGCGCTTTACGGCATCACCATCGGGGACGGCGAAATCGTCACCGTGGCTCTGTCACAGGTGGGCAACGCAGGTGGCGAGCCGTACTGGAGTTGGTACGGCTTTGACGGGCGTGTGGAATGGTGTGCCTGCTTTGTTTCGTGGTGTGCCGACCAGTGCGGCTATATCGACAGCGGCATTATCCCCAAGTTTGCAGGCTGTGTCAATAGCTCTCAGTGGTTTAAGGACAGAGGGCAATGGCAGGACGGTGGTTTTACGCCAGAAGCAGGACAAATCATCTTCTTTGACTGGGAGGGTGACGGGGAAACCGACCATGTAGGCATCGTGGAACGGTGCGAGGGCGGCATTGTCTACACCGTTGAGGGAAACTCTGGAGATGCGCGCCGACAGCGGAGCTACCCTGTCGGGAGCAGCTCTATCTACGGCTACGGATGCTTATGTGACTAATCACATAAAACACCTTATGTAGAGAAAGCACTTATGTAAAGAGAATGGGTAAATCTTTCATAATACCGAGAGATTTACCCATTTTTATATATCAAAACTTTACATAACACATAGGCAGTTCATCTCCTGACGATATACTTGGCACAGGAGGTGTTCAAAATGGAAAATAAAAAAATCACGAACCTTGAGGAACTAATCAACCAAACAAAACAGAACCTGAAAGACACAGGATACAGCTCCACGTCCCTCTGCGTGCATGGGAAAATATGGAGAGAGCTTTCCGAATATCTTTCCTCTAAAGGGATTGCATCCTATGCGCCAGTAAATGGTCTGGATTACCTGCATTACAAAATCAATTATCCAGAAATCCTTGAAAGAACCCTTACGCATGACGAACGGGATTTCATCAGAGCCATCCGTTTCCTTAACGAATATCAGGAAAACGGCGCAATCCCTTCAGCCCTTCCACGCAGGCGTATCATATGGAACAGCGAAACAGAAAGCCTGCGGGAAGAGTTTGAAGTTTTCTGCCAGAAAAATCTGAACAGCAGGTCAACTGTAAAATCACGGATGTATGCTGCAAGCCGTTTTATGCAGGTTGTCCTTATTGACAAACAGGTAAAAGTTGAAAAAATCAATGCTAAAACCATATCGGAGTACGCCGCTGGACTAAGCGGCTACTCAAAAGCCACTGCAACCGTTCATTTGACAGGGCTGCGTTTTTTCTTCCGCTTTCTTTATGAAAAAGGATATGTTAAGGCAGATGTTTCCCCCTTTGTGCCACGGCTTCATGGCGCGACTGGCGAAAAAATACCGCATATCCTCAGCGAAGATGATGTCAGGAAACTCCTTGATTCCATCGACAGGGGAAATCCGATTGGGAAAAGGAATTACGCAATCCTTTTGATGGCGGCGCTGCTCGGGATGCGTGACAGCGACATCACGAACCTTACCTTTTCCAATCTGGACTGGGAGAAAAACAGCATTACATTTTTTCAAAAAAAGACCAGCCGCATGGTAAAGCTCCCATTACTGCCAGCAGTAGGGGATGCGCTGATTGACTACCTTAAATATGGCAGGCCGCAGACTGACAGCAGCTATGTGTTTGTCAAGCATAAAGCCCCTTTTGAAAAAGCCGTGTCTTTTTATTGCGTCATGTCTGTATGTATCAGCAACGCAGGTATCAGCGTGGGAAAAAACGTCAGCCACGGGCTGCATATACTCCGCCACACACTGGCGAGTGAACTGGTGCGCCAAGGGGAAGCATACAGCACGGTATCGGCAATCCTCGGGCACTCTGGAATCGGCTCGACGGACGCCTACACCCATATAGACCTTGACGGCCTGCTTAAATGTGCATTGGAACTTCAGGAGGTGACGTCACATGAATGAATATATCGGAAAACTGTGCTTTGAAAGCCAGTTTGCGCAGGAACTCACAGGCTTTATCCGTGAAAAGCAGGGGCTTGGAAACAAATACATATGCGAGATGCGGAATTTATGGCACTTTGACAAGTTTGTGAAAGAAAATGGCTTTCAGGAAAATACCATTACAAAAGAAATATTTGAAGCATGGACTTCCAAACGTATTTATGAGAGGGATAAAACCTGCGAAAACCAACGGAACACTTTCAGGCAGCTCTGCCAGTACATTGTAAGGTCTGGCGGGGACGCTTATGTGCCGCCCGCTATGGCACGGTTAAGGACAGACAGGGCATACCGCCCGCACATATTTACAAATGAGGAATTACAGAAATTTCTTGATGCAGCCCGTGAAATGGAACGCTCTGAAAAAAGGCGGAAAGTTTTCTATATGCTTTTTTCACTGCTCATATGTACGGGGATGCGGCTTGGGGAAGCGTTGAATCTGGAAAAAAGCGATATATCTTTTTACAATGGCCATGCCGTAATCTCCATAAGGGAAGCTAAATTCAATAAAGAGAGAAAAATACCACTGGCAGAAGAAATGACAGCCCAATTCAAAGAATACCTTCAAGAAACCGCCCTGCTTTTTCCAGACAGCACGGCGATCTTTCCTGCCGGGCACGGACAGGCGTATTCAGAACACGAAGTATATGTGACATTCCGCAAAGCGCTCTGGAAAGCAGGAATCTCCCATGGAGGCGCAGGGAAAGGGCCGAGAGTGCATGATTTCAGGCACCCAAATGTCAAGCCCAAGACAAAAAGTTTTTGAAGTTTTTTAGAAAGTTTTCGGTTGTGCGCTACGCTCCTATCGGGAGCGTTTTCTCATACCTCCATGCAAAAGTCTTTCATCTTCCAAACGATCTCCACCTGATTATTCGGATAGATATACACCCGGTCAATCAGCGTGTCGGCCAGCCCAGCCGTCAGACCGCCAGCCCCAACTACTTCCCGCGCCAGTTCAGTCCTGGCGCTTTTCGATTTTTCGTCCATCTCCATCTGTGAAGTCTGCGCTTTCAGATTGGAGTGGATTTCCCGGAGCCGGTCAAGCTCGCTGTCAACAGCGGCCTTTTGGATTTTGTAGTCCTCCATGGTGATCTGCTTCAAAATGAGCTGTTCATACAGTACCCGTTTCTGATCCAGGTAGCCCTCGATCTGTTTGTCATATTCGGCCTGCTTCGCAAGCTGAATATCCAACTGTCCAGCGTTGGAAAGGTCAGTCACATTCAAAATAATCTGTGCCTGCTTGGAAAGGATTTCATATAACATCCTTTCCAATTCCGCCTCTGTGATTGTCAGACCATGGCAGGGAGCGGCTTCATTTACTTTGCTGTGCCGACACTGAAAATAGTGGTTTTTGTTTGCTGTGCGCGGCATAGCGTGGCGGCAGCATCCGCAGAACACCTTGCACCGCAGAGGGTAGGCGTTGGCATTCTTCTTGGGACATTTGAACCGGGGCCGCTGGGCCTGCACCTGAGCGAACAGCTCCCGGCTGATGATAGCCGGATGATGGTCGGGAATCTTGATCCACTGGCTTTCATCCTTCATCCGTACCCGGTGTCCGCCTACCTCTGTCACCTCCCGCTTGCCCATGATGTAGGTGCCGGTGTAGCGTTCATCGTCCAGAATATGGACCACCGCAGATGTGGACCAAATCCCGCCGCACCTGGAAATGTCGTGACCGTTGTAGCCATGGGCCGCTTTGTACTCGGCAGGTGTGGGGATATGGCGTTCAAACAGAGCCTTAACGATCTCATTCGGTTTGTACCCATTCTTCGCCAGTTCAAAGATCATCTGGACAATGGGAGCAGTTTCCTCATTCGGTTCCATGCGGCCATTCGCGCCCTTCCGGTAGCCGTAAGGACAGGTCTTGCTCTGGTATTCACCGCGCCGGAACTTCACATACTTGGCGCTCTTGTACTTGATGGACAGGTCCCGGCTGTAAAACTCACTGACCAGATATTTGAACGCCACATTGATGCCGCCTGTGTCTCCATGGAGCTTATCGCTGTCAAAATCATCGTTGATGGAAATAAAGCGGATGCCGTACAAAGGGAAAACCATTTCCATAAAGTACCCCACTTCAATGCTGTTGCGTCCAAACCGGGTAAAATCTTTCACAATGATACAGTTGATTTTGCCCTCCCGCATCTGGTCAAGTAATTCCTGGACGGCTGGCCGCTCGAAGTTGGTCCCGCTGTACCCGTTGTCGATGAACTCCAAGACCTCCACATTCTTAACACCCTCCATAGCGTCAACATACTGGTGGAGCGTGTTTTTCTGGTTCTCGATGCTGAAACTGCCCACCTTGCTGTCCTCCGTGGAGAGCCGGATATAGAGGGCAATCACATAGCTGATCGGGCTGTTACTCATTCCCCAGCACCTCCATCACACGCTCAAAACCACCCTCAAAGGAGAAGTCAATGGAAACATCATCCGGGCCGTTTACCGTGACCCGTTCAATCAACTGGTTTACCAGCAGGGCGGAGAGGGCCGTGTCCTTGTCCACCGCCGCCAGCTTATCGGCCATGCTGGTATAGCGTTCCATCTGCCGCTCCAACTCAGATTGCCGGGACTGAAGCTGCTGAACACGTTCCACCGCGACGCTGATCTTCTGGTTGTAATCCTCCTGCATTTCCTGATATTCCGCTCTGGTGAGGATTCCCTTGACGAAACTCTCATAGAGGCCAGCGCGAAGGGCTTTGTTTTTCTGCATCTGATGCCCCAACTCGGCAATCTCCTGGTCCACCTGGGCCTTCTGTGCGGCAATCTTGCTGTCACACTGTTTCAGCCGCAGGGCTTCTCCCATCACAACCTCGGCCTTCTGCCGGATAATTGTCAGAATCGCATCGAATAAATCAGGCTCCGGCAAATGGATGATGCCGCCGGTGCAGGACCCCTCTCCCATGCGGTCATTGGAAATGCAGCGATAGAAATACCGCCCATGGCTTCTCTGCCTGTGAAGGTTCTTGCCGCAGTAAGCGCAGAACACGCGCCCCCGCAGAATGTTCTCACTGTAAGGGATTTTGGCGGTCCTGGTGTACTTTGACGCCATCTGCTCCCGGACGGCTTGGGCCTTTGCAAATACCTCCCGGCTGACCAGCGGCTCATGGGTATTGCGTACCACAATCCAGTCCTCCGGCTTGGTAAGGACCTGCTTATGGCCGACATTGGTGTGCTTGCCCTGCACCATATCCCCGGTGTAAACTTCATCAGCCAAAATCTTCCCCACTGTCCAGGTCTGCCACTTGCCGCTGCCAGCCAGCTTGTTGTCATAGCTGAACAGTCCGCATGAAGCATGATAGTAACCGGGGGTCATAATGCCCTGCTCGTTCAACCGCTTCACGATCACATTCAGCGCAGCGCCGTCAAGCGTCCACTGGAAAATCTGCCGGACGATGGGGGCGGTATCTTCATTGACCAGCAGGCGGTGACAGTTCTCCGGGTCCTTCCGGTAGCCGTAGGGCGGACGCGCCCCCACAAACTCCCCGTCCCGCATGGCCTGATTCTGCTGTGCGCGAACCTTCTTGCTGATGTCGGCGGCGTAAGCCTCGTTTATCATATTTTTCAAAGGCACAATCAGGTGGTTGCCGCTGTTTTCGGAATCCTCGTTGTCAAATTGGTCGTTGACGGCGATAAACCGCACTCCATGGAGCGGGAAATACTTCTCAATGTAGTACCCGGTGTCGATAGTGTTCCGGCCCAGCCGGGAAAGGTCCTTCACCACGATACAGTCAATTTTGCCGTTCTCTATATCCGCCAGCATCCGCTGAAAGGCTTCCCGCTCAAAGGTCCGGCCCGTGGTGCCGTTGTCGGTGTAGACCTCCGCAATCTCAATATCCGGGCAGAGGGCGATATATGCCTCCATGATCTGCCGCTGTGTCTCCAGGGAATCGCCCTTCTTGCCGTTGAACTCCACCGACAGCCGGATGTAGAGCGCCGCCCGCCAGATTTTCATGGCGGCTTTCTTCGGCTTCTCCTGGGTTACAACGTCTTTTCTGCTTTTCCGTGCCATTTATGCCGCCTCCTTTTCCATTGCCAACAGCGTGTCCAGAATTTCCCGCAGGTCGGGCGGGAGTTTTCCCAGCCGGTCCAGACGTTTCAGCATCTTGACATACTCAATCAGATAGCGGAAGGTGATAACCAGATCATTCTTGCCCCTCACCCGGATGGACTGAACCATAGCGATCACCGCTCGCCGGTCCAGCGTGGTCATAGCGGAAAACGCCTTGAAGTGCTGGGTCCACCGCAGGCGAGAGCTGCTGTTGTTCGTCACCAGCTCCATTTCGGCCCGCAGTCGGTCAATGGCCTCCTGCGCTTCTTCCGCTCGCCCGGTGTAGAGATTCTTCAAATCCTGATAGTCCTTTTTGCTGATAAGATTGCTGATAAAATTCTCGTACAGCGTGGCTTTGAACTGGCGGGCTTCTTCCAGCTTGACTTCGTTATCCGCGATCTGCGCCTTAAACTTGGCGATTTCCTCCTGATTGATCTGTTCCTCGCTGATGCTGTCCAGCAGCTCGTCCAGGGAGACAACGTGCTGGATGTGGGCTTGCAGACTGACCAGAACACAGTCGATTAAATCAGCCTCCTTCAGCATGACCGGGTGGGTGCAGCCCTTTTTCTTCCCGATAGGACAGTGATAATAGATGTACTTCTTGCCCTTGACCGTGTTGGTCTTACGGGTCATGCGCCCGCCGCAGCAGCCGCATACCAGCAGGCCGGAGAACAGATACACCGCCTCGCCGTCCGGGGCTGTCCGGGTGTCCAGACTGGAAATTTTCTGAACAAGGTCAAAATCCCGCTTCTGGATGATCGGCGCATGGGCGTTCTCAATGCGAATCCATTCCTCCGCTGGCTTCTGGATGATGTTCTTCAGCTTGTGGTTGTGGGTTTCCTGCCGCCCCTGCAAGAGAACGCCGGTATAGGTTTCCTCCTGCAAAATGCGAATCACCGCACGGGCGGACCACTTAGCGTCTGGCACATCTGCGAAGCCGCCAGTAGGGTGGGGCAGGCCCCGGCTGTTCTTGTAGGCCATGGGGGACAGGACGCCCAGCCGGTTCAATTCCTCCGCAATGTGCTTTGCGCTGGCTCCGTCAATGCGGCGGCGGTAAATGTCCTGCACCACACGGGCGGGGTACTCGTCAATGATAAGGCGATTCTTATTCTCCGGGTCCTTGCGGTAGCCGTAAATGGGACAGGAGCCTACATAGTCCCCGTTCTGCCGCTTGGTCAGCAGTGCGCTCCGGGTTTTCACAGAAATATCCCGGCAATAGGTATCGTTCAGCAGATTTTTCAAGCTGATATGCAGATCATCGCCGTTCTGCTCGTTGGCGGTGTCGATGCCGTCATTGATGGAAATGAACCGGACACCGTAGGTGGGAAACACCTGCCGGAGATAGCGTCCAGTTTCGATGTACTCCCGGCCCAGGCGGGACAGGTCCTTGACGATCACGCAGTTGATCTTGCCGGAAACAATGTCATTCATCATCTCCTGGAAGGCTGGACGGTCGAACAGAACGCCGCTGTAACCGTCGTCCACCCGCTCCGATACCAGCTCAATGTCCGGGTGCGCCGCCACAAAGTCCTCGATCAGCTTCTTCTGATTGGCAATGCTGTCACTCTCCACGCTGCGGTCAGCGGAGTAGGAGAGGCGCAGGTATGCGTCACCTTTGTACTTAGGCATAAAAAGTCACTCCTTTGCAAATGCCGTACTCACCCAGCAATGCAACGAAGTGACTGATTCATCCTTATTCAATTCTTTTTCCAGTCACAAGTATAGCACACCTCCACGGGTAAGTCAACACATTAAAGTGCTAAATTAAAATCTGTTTCAGGCAATCTTCCAAAGACACGCCGTTGTCGGCAAACTGCGCCCGGACGGTGAATTTGCCGCACTTGAAGCAGTAGGGATTTTTGATCTGACGGAGAAATTCGGCAATTCGTTCTTCCTTGGGGAGCTTCGGGTCCACAGACACATCCCGAATATCGGCCAGGGGCATACCAGCAGGAGAAGGAGTAGCGTATTCCATATTACTGGCCCCCTCTCAGCGTTTGAAGCGGTAGGGCAGCTCTGCGCCCTCGCCGTTGTACTTGTCCAGGATGATACGGGCGAAGCGCAGGCCAACGTCCGTTTCAATGCGGCCCAGGCGGATGATTTCCTCCGGGCTGACGGCAGACATTCGCCGGATAAAGGTCCGGTCGCGCAGCTCCGTCTCATAGGTCTTGACGAACCGTGCCATACCGGAGAGCATAGACGCTTTGAGGGAATTGGGCGTCCCTTGCCACGCTCCGGCCATCAGGGACAGCATCCGGGCAAAGCCCTCGCCGCCGAGAAGCTGATAGGCGTTGATAAGGGTGCGGACGGGAGCGATCTCAAAGGGTTCGCCGGTCGGCTCATCCAGCGCCCAGGTAAAGCCAACTTCCTCCACCAGACGCTTGACCTCCGTGACCTTTGCGTCCGTACCGGCTTCCACCAGAGCCTTGGTATGCTGGCGCGGGGTCAGCGGGGCCTTGTCTGTGTCCAGCTTGGCATACATATCTGCTTCTTCCTCATAGGTCATGCCGGTATGGATGATGCAGGGGACGATCACATCCCCGCCGCCCGCCATCTGGCGCATAGCGGCAATCCGGTTCTGACCGTCCACCACATTAAATTTGCCGTCCCGGAAGCTGACCACCACCGGGGTGAGCTTTCGGTCGTTCCACTCCCGGACGATCTCATCCACCCGCTGTTGCTTCACCGTCCGCTGGTAGGGAAGGCCGGAAGTCAGCTGGCTGGTGGAGAGGGTACGGATAGCGCCGGGGTTACTGTACGACACCTCGGCGGACGGGAAAAGGGTCTGCTGCTCCGCTTTGGGCGGGGCCTGTTTTCTGCGATAGCTCATTTCTTCATGCTCCTTTTCATTTGTTTCAGTAAATCGTGGATAGCGGTTGAGATCGTCCCAAACCGCTCTTTCAGATAATCAAGCTGAACCTGGGATATGTCTGGGAAAGCGGCTGCGCAGAAGGGGTCACTATACCATGCAAATTCCCGATGAAATTTCTCGATGAACGAATCCAACTCCGCCAGCAGGGAATCTGGGGTATAGCTGCAATCCTTATCGGGATTTTTCAGATCGGCTATGGATTCCTCAAACGTGGCGAAGTGCCTCCCGCTGGACGAGTAGGGGACGGAGGGCGGCGGGGCCTCCACTGGTGGTTTCGGCTCCGTTGGTTCCGGGACTGCTGGGGGTGGCTGGTATTCGTTCATGGAATCAATATCGCCTGCCGCCAGTCGGCTGGCTGCTTCCCGCTGCTGTTCTGGTGTCAGCCGGGAGAGGGACAGAGCATCCTTTTTTGTGAGCTTGGTATCAGAATCCCGGAGAATGCTTTAGGCCTCCGTGGTCAGGTTTTTGGCGGTCTGGATTTCCCTTCGTACCGTCCTGGGGTCAACGCCCCATTTGTCCGCAGTATCGTCAGCGAAAGATTTGACAGGAGCAGACGGACATTTTGTCCGTTTGCTTCGATCACCCCCTCGCTTCGCCTCCGGGTGCAGACTTTCGTAGATTTCCTTCCGCCGCAGAAGCAGTTCCCGAAATTCATCGTCAGATAAATCCTTGCGGACAAAATTCTCGTCTATCTCCGCCAGTTCCACTTGCAGGCCGTCCAAATCGCTGACGGTACACTCGATCTCCGTCCGGCCCAGCAGCTTCATAGCTTCCAGCCGATGCAGTCCGGCAATCAGGGTATGGGCCTGATCTACCATGATGGGGTTAATCAGCCCCACCTCTAAAATGCTGTCAGCCAGCTCCTTCACGTCTCCCGGCGCGGCCTCCCGCCGTCCGGGATTAACCGTGATCTCGCTGATAGGAACAAGCAATATCCTCACCTCCCCGGCCATGGGCCGCAGTTTCGTTCATCCTCGCCGGATGGAACACCTAAAGCCACAGTTGCCTATGGCGTCAGGTCTTTCATCCGGCTGACGGGCGGGAAACACCGCGCCGGTCCTGGTTGTGTCCTCATTTTGCGAGGAAATGTGACCGGCGCGGGTTCCCTGATTACCCTTTCTAAAGAATGTGTGCCGTATTATCAGGCGGCATGACCGCCCTGCTGCTCTCCCCCGGCACGGGAGTATGTAAGCCCACCTTTGGCGTGGCGGCGCGATACCAACAGACGGTGGCGGCAGGTGACTAAGCTGCCCAGGCCGTT
>OFGA01000795.1_pt1 | contig 24044 bp, 21 predicted proteins | sample 1521471 | NCBI WGS metagenome assembly OFGA01 (sample SAMEA3504086, study PRJEB24116) | mouse gut metagenome | biome: mouse gut; feature: mouse-associated habitat; material: faeces | place: Denmark | collected 2011 | reverse complement strand
CCCCGCCGTAAGACGTTCCGTAAAGGTCATAAGTATCAAAACTCAGGTGTATATGTCCATCTGATATATAGAAATCAAATTCCCCGATATCGCGGCCCCTGATATTATCCAGCGCGCCCGTCTCTTCCGTGTAAGGGTCTGCGATAGCAACCGCATCCGCAATCTGCTCCGTAATCTGATCCGCCGTCCCTTCCAGAATGTCGGTGAGGCGGAGCGCTTCCCCGGTGTCTGTGCGGAAGTTATAATAACGGCTTTCGCTTTCCCTTATGCCGCCAAGGTAAATTTCCTGTGTCTGGATGACGCTCACATACTGCGCTGTCTGTGATTTTATTTCGGCGGAGACGGTATAATAATAGTTTTCCGATTGGGGCGGGTTGCCTTCCACGATATCCCATAAATCAGCCAGCCCGCCGCTGTCATCGTTCAAAAACGCATCCTGAAGCCCCTCAAAAAAGGCATTGACTGTTTTATAGCCGTCCGTGTCTTCGGGGAAATCCGGGATTTCATACCAGATTTCTATATCATGGCCCCGGGAATCAATGGCAGTGCGACGGATGTTCCCCTCCGTGCTTACCGCCGCATTTTCCTGGGCAGGCGCCTTGCTGCCTGCGGCTGTGCCGTTTCCGCCCCGGAGCAGTGCGGCCAGTTCTTCCGCATCCATCCAGTCACCGGCCCATGTCCAGCTTACATCGCTTGCGCCGAGATGCCCGTTCCCCAGATTCCAGTCCTGCCATGTCAGGTACCATGCCATATCCTGTCCGGCGGCTTCAGCCTCGCTGCGGGTAAGGAACACGCCGTCAAGGGAAGAGACAAGGGAGCCGTATTCGTCACTGAGCAGGAGCCCGCTGTACCCGTCTTCGGGCCAGTTGTCGTAATCCTCATACTGGTATATCTGCCACTTGTCCTCCGTCAGCGTGCCAAAATCATAGGCACCCTCAAAAACACCATGCTCCGCAATATATTCCCTGAATTTGTCCAACGACGGGGCGGTATCGCCATACAGGAAAAAGTCCTCGTATGTATGGGCAAGCTCCGCCATGCCATCCGTAAATGTGTAAAATCCCGCATCCGTAAGCAGCCCTTTGTCCGTCACGGCTGTATCTCCATGGATTTCCCCCAGCCTTCCTCCGGCACCGGCTGATGCTTCTCTGCCGTCCCAGCAGTATATCCGCGACACATCAGCCATACAGCCGCTATCATCCCCATAGCCGGCATCCGCTCCCCATGCCACGAACAGGGCAGGTATGCCGTTTCCCGCGTCAAACAGGGCGGCGCGGCAGAACGGCACATCATATCCTTCCTCCCGGCTTTCAGCGATACATGTATCAAGCGCCCCGGCAAAAGCCCCGGCCTGTTCCATGGTCATTGCGCACTGGCCGGTATCACCCGTATAAGGCAGGGCGGCAAGGGCTTCTTCCGGGAAAAGGGGTTCTTCCCGTGCCGCAGCAGGCTCTTCCGGGGCGGCTTCCTGCTCTGTATTTTCTGCTATGGGAGCATTTCCCTGTCCGGCTTCCGTCTCCAAACGAATGGAATTTTCATCCGCCTGTTCATTGCCATTGCGGAGGATCGCTGCAATGCCCGCCGCAGTTCCGCCGATCAATACAAGCCCGGCACCTGCCACGGCAGCTGTCTTAATGGAAATGCCTTTTAAGGCATGGGCGGCTGTCTTGGCGGCAGGACGGGCGGATGCCCCGGAAAGGGAAGCGGCGGAAGTCGCAGCGCCCTGTTCCATTGCCCTTGATGCCGCCTGTGCCGCTTTCTCTGTGTCCACGCCTGCCTCTGCATCCATGCGGAGGAAATGGAGCAGGAGCGGTATGGGTGCAAGGCTGTGTAGGCGTATGCCCTGTTTCTTCTCATAATCAAGGACGTTTTCCTTAATGGCCTTCCTTGCGTAGTTCAGGCGGCTTTTGACGGTGCTCTCCGATGTGCCCAGCACCTCCGCGATTTCCTTCACGCTCATTTCATCATAATAATAGAGCAAAATACAATCTCTTTGCGCCTCTGGGAGCGCATCGACGATTCCGCCTATCATCCGGGCAGTCTCCGCATTATCGAAAGCTTCCTCCGGCACGGTCTGCCTGTCTCCGTTTTCGATATTGTCAAGGGCGCTGTTCCCTTCTTCGTCCTCAAGGATTGGCAGGTCGGCGTGGGTGCGGGTAAGGGCGTTCTTACAGCGGTTTGCGGTCATGCGCCCCAGCCATCCCCAGAAAGCCGCCGGTTCGTTGAGCGTGCCGATTTTCGTATAAACCAGGAGAAGAATCTCCTGCGTCATGTCCTCCGCATCCGCCTTGGTCCTTAAAAACCTGCGGCACTGGTAGGAGACGGGCGTGTAGGCGGCACGGAGAAGTTCCTCCATTGCCGCTGCATCTCCTTTTTGGCTCTTTTTAATCAGAGCTGATAATTCTTTATTCTCCATCATCAGATACCTTTATATAAAATTCCGTCCTTCACATTTTTTTAATGGCTTTTTACCTCAAACACATAGGACATATTTTCAATCTCATATGCGCCATCATCTAAAGGGTTTACCTTACTGCTGGCAATGATTGCATAACCATCATCCGTCAGTTGGTATGAAGCAGAGTCCGCTTCAGAAGCTCCACTCGCTGTATCACTCGCAGTGTAAGCCGAACCTTCCCTTATATAATATTTAACTGTGCATCTGTAATGAGCCGATTTTTGCACTGTTCCTTCAAGCCCTCTCAATTCAAGCACTTCATCCTTATCTCCTGCAAGAAGCCACATAGTCCTGTTATCATTTTCAATAAGGCGGCCTTCATACTCATCAACCCGCAGCCCTTCATCACCATCAACAAAAACCCGGCTGCCCCATCTATCAGTATTAGGCACATACATTACACCATCTCGATGTGATAGCGGCACACAATAGCCGCTCTCTGCAAGAGGCTCAATCTCATATGAAATAGTTCCCGTAGTAAAAACTACAATTTCATCACCTGATGAAAAGTCGGCAGTCTGGATTATTTCGTCATCGCCTAAGAGAATAAAGTCACCACCAGAGAGGGGACCATTCTTTATAGTTATTGGATAAAATAAATCTCCTTTTTTAACTGCATATATTGTACGCTGATTTTCCAGTTCCGCTAATGCTTCTTCCAATGTACAGCCGTCTAAACGTGCGTCTTTTACAATGGCATCTTCCTCTGTCGCAAATGTTTCTTCTTCCTGCCCCGTTTCGTTTTCCTCCGGGCTGGCAGGGGTATTGCCTTCAGCTTCCATAGCAGGGGCGGCTCCTTCTGGCCTGTTCATGGATTCCTTCTGGCCGCACCCAAAGAGCATCCCTGCACATGCCGTTGCACATAATGTCATTACAATCTTTCTTTTCATTTTCAATCGTCTCCTCGTTTCGTTAAAATTTAAGGCATCCGTGCCTTATACTTATCAGACACGGTCAAACCGCATCTGGTTTTATTTTTTCAAATTTTTCTTGCAGGACTTTCTTCTGCATCCTGCAGGATATACACAAACGGGAAAACGGACCAGACCGGCCCATGGGAACAGCAGACAGAAAAAACTTTCCGCCTGCATTTTAGATTATTGCATCAGCGCCTTACCCGTTGTGCTGTGTACTTTCTGCCTTTTATGGCAGGGATTATCCCATTAACAGTTATCCCAGAGGGGGAACAGAGATTTCCGCCCCCTCTGAGTGGTTTCACTGCCGGGACAAATAAAAAGACGGCGCAGGATTTCATTTACCCACACCGTCATAAAGTACAGCACACAGACCCAAATCACCAGATTTCCATATTGATAAAACAGGGAATATCTAGTAAAATAGGTATTGGCGCATAAGTATTTATGCTGTGTTAGGAGCCGGTATCTCCTGCATAGGGACGTAGGAAATTGGCGTTTCCTGCGTCCTGCCTTTTTTATTCATCTCGTAACCTTAATTATAACGCACTGTAATAGGATTTTCAAGGCAAAATTGCCGCCCTGTTGTCTGCCATTAAGGTTCTTGTCCAGTATTCCAAGCGTTTGGAAAATCCCATGTTTTTGTTTCCTTTCCTTATTCTATTATAGCCGAGGTACACAGGTAACGGGCGCAGGCATCAGATAAGCTTCTTTTTGTGCCGGCAGTGCCGGGCAAATCTGTTAATGTTCCACTTCAAAAATCTGTGAGCCTTTTTTAAATTGCCTGGAACATCTCGGAACACATTTCCTTTGTGCATTACATTCAATCACCTATATGGCTGGAATCCGGCAGGCACAAAGATGATGGGGCGGGGCCCTTGCCATCCCCTCACGGCAAGGGAGCCCGCCACCCGGAATCATCCTTCCTCGCAGACAAGCTTTAGCTTCATCTGCTTTCCTCCACTGAACGCCTCTTTCACGAGCTTGTCAATCTTGCCGGCCACGCTCCTGTACCCGCTGTAGCTTTCGATTTCAAGCAGTGTCCTCGGCACATGGTTTGCCAGCGGTTTGCCAATGTTATTGGCTGCCAGGCCGTTAGCCGTTCCCAGAGGCTTCGGCGCACCATGGACAGGCGCGGATACGGCAGGCTTCGATATTTCGTGGACAGGCACATCAGCTTTCGGAACTTCACGGACAGGTAAGGATTCTGCGGGTCTCGCCCCGGAGATTACTGCCTTGGGCGCGTCAACCACGGGCTGTTCCGGCTCGCCTTTCCTCAGCCGGGTAATGGCCCTCACGCTCATATCCGGCGTGACCTGCTGCTGCATTTCCTCGGGCATCCCAATCATGGCTAACAGCTGGGAAGAACTGAAATTGCGGTAGCACTCGGCAATGCTCTCGATTACTTCGCCGTTTCCATCCCTCTCCGCATAGGTCTCGATGATGTTGATGAAATTACAGCAGGTGGACTTCTTGATGCCAAACTCCTTCTCGGCATAATCCATGATGTTCTTATAGTCCAGCACCCTGTACATGTTGTTGTTCTTAATCCAGTGGAGCTGGAAGCCGATAACCAGAAAGCTGTTCTGGATATTCCGCATTTCCTGCTTGATAACGTTAGTCCTCTCGGTAAACTCCTGTTTCATCCTCTTGAGCGGGGAATCCACGACCTGTACAGTCGGCTTTTCGGATATAGCCGGGGGATTGGGCACAGCCGGGGGATTCACGGAAGCTATGGGATGGGCCGCCTTTTCCCCGGCACTGGCTTCCGGCTTCACGGCCTGGACCGGGGCTTCCGCTTTTGCTTCGGGTTTTGAAGCAGGTTTCCCAGCCTTAGGCGTATCAGCCTTTACTTCCTGTTTGGCCGCAGATTTCTCAGTCTTAGGCGCTTCGGGTTTGGAAGTAGATTTCTCTGCCTTAGTCGGTTCCGCTTTCGCTTCGGGCTTGGAAGTAGATTTCTCTGCCTTAGCCGGTTCTGCTTTCTCTTCGGGTTTGGAAGTAGATTTCTCTGCCTTAGCCGGTTCGGCTTTCTCTTCAGATTTGGAAGTAGATTTCTCTGCCTTAGTTGGATCAACTTTCTCTTCAGATTTGAGAGAGGTTTTCTCAACCTTGGCCGGTCCTGCTTTCACTCCCGGCTTCAATACCGCATTGGGCAGGGCCACAATACCCACATTTTCCATGCCATCTGTTTTTACTGTTTTCGTTTCTGGTTCTTTCATATACATAGGCTCCTTTCACTGCCCCGGGGCAGATGATAGTGGCTGCTCCATACGCATGGAGCGTTTCAGGTTTTTCTGCAATAGCGGCCGGCGCCGGGAAAGGCGCCTTTTCTGCCCGCCAGCCTCCGGCAGGCGTGACGGGCACAGGAGCCGCAGACTCATGAGAAGATTTCGATTGCCCCGGTGTCAGCATGGTAATAGTAGGCATTGTCAGAGAGGACTTCATCCGGCAGGACTTGTTCCGTATTGGCTGCCCGCACCATGCCGCACATATATCTGCCATCTGCCGGGCCTGGCCCCGCAGGCGTGAGCAGCACCTCATAGATGCTGGACGGCAGGATATAGAAATTCCCATGCTCCTGCCCGAACTCACGCAGTATATCACCGTAGAGCATGGCGGCGGCATTGCTCATATCCCCGCTGTAACAGCGAAGGACGTACAGCGGGATGGCAGGGATGCCGTCTCTCTCTGGAAACAGCCCCTCCGGCGCATCGTCACCCATCACATCCTTGATTACGTCCTCCAAAGACTGCAATATCACGGGATACAGCCTCCTTGTGTTTTCCAGCGCATATCCATACAGGGTCTCCTCATCCGTCTGCCACAGCCTGAATATATGGTCCGTGACAGTGATGGTCCCGCTCTTTTCCCCGCCAATCGTGACCGGGACAAAATAGACGATGGCAAGGTCGAGGAAATCCCGGTGGGGCATGGATTTGAGCTTTTCACGGTTGCGCTCCCTGTTTACGGGCTTAAAGCAGATAAGGCCCCTGACGGCTTCAAAATCCGTCATGTCCGGCAGGCTGAGCCCTCCCTTTATCCTGCATCCCTCATAGAGCCTGGCCGCATCGTCCTCGATGTCCTCCATCCGGCGTCCGTCCAGATACTCCCGGTAAAAGCCTTCCATGTAGATATTGGGGGTCACGTTCTCCCCATCCTGCATGATGACGATTCCTGTCAGGCGCACGCCGTTATTTTTATCCGTCTGGACGGCCCTGACCTCACAATCCGGGTACCGGGCCTCCAGCCGTTCCTGCATGGCCCCGACAAATGCCTTGAATCCCGCAGGAATCCCTGTTATCGCTGCATACATATTTTCATTCATGCTTCTGTTTCTCCTTTCATGCTTGGCGCAGGGATGCCCCGGTGCCTATAACGCCGGGGCCATGCCTGCTGTTTCATTCTGGTGTTGTTTTAAGGCGCCGCTGTTTTCCGGCTGCGCCGCTTCCGGGAGCCGGCCATAAAGGCTGTGCTGTTTTAAGTCATATTTCCTGACTTTCCGTGCCGCCTCCCCTCTGGTAAGGAGCCATGCCTCACTCAATGGCGTATTGAGGACGGCGCTGACGGGCTTATTGGCCTGCTGGCTGATATACCTTGCCGTCTCAAGGTCACGCCCGGCGCCGAGGCAGAGCATGTTGTCGCAGTTGTTCAGGATTGTCATCGCTTTTGCCTGCCCATAGAGCGATTCCAGCTGTGAGAGCGACTGGATGATGACGCTCACTGAGATTTCCCGCGAACGGATAACGGATATGATTCTGTCAAAATCCGGTATCACCACGTTTGAGGCGAAATCGTCAAGGTAAAACCGCACGGGCACTCTCAGCCTGTGGCCGGGGCTTTTGTCCGCAAGCTCACACAGGGTATGCAGCGCCTGCGTGTAAAAGATATTTGCAAGCCGGTACATGGAATCGTCCGTGTCGGATATGGTCAGGAACACCGCCGTCTTTTTCCTGCCCAGTTCCTTGATGTTGATTCTCTCAGGGTTGGTAAAAACCCTCACCGCATCACCGAAAGAGAACGGCGCCAGCTTGGAAGCAAGGAAGCTGAAGATGCAGGCGGCAGTCTTTTCGGCGCTTTCCGACACGGACTGGAACAGCCGGTAGCGGGAGAGCGCAAAACTCCCCGGGTCCACCACTTCCAGCTCCCTCATAAGGGCCTTATATCTCCCGTCCCGGCCCATCTCCCCGGCAAGCCGCACCACGCTCCCGGGATGGCGCTCCCCCTCCGGCAGCGCCTCGAGGACGTAGCTGACGGCGGATTCCAGGTAAATCCTTGCGGTCAGCTCCCAGTAGGGGTCATGCCGGCTCTCAACGGGCACCATGCAGGCGGCAAGGGTCAGGATATCCTGCTCCCGGTAATGCCCCTCACGGTCCGGCCTGATGCAGGCAAGGGGGTTGTAGCCGTAAGGGGATAAAGCGCAGTCGGCCAGGTTTATCTCTACAACCTTATAGCCTTCCTGTGCCAGGATCGGCCCGACTTCCGGGCAGATTGCCCCCTTGGTGTCCGCGATGACCATGCTCTCACTGCACTGTAAGATGTTCGGGATGACATAGCCCCTTGTCTTGCCCGCACCGGACGGGCCTATGATTAAGTCGTTGTTGTTCAGCCCGGTAAGCCATGTATCGTTGCTGACCGTCCGCCCATGTGCGAGGATTCTGTAAGTATCGTCCATGATGTTTCCGCCTCCTTATATCCCTGTGATGATGCGGTCGGCAAGGCGCCACGCAACCGCCTCTTCTGCGTTGAAATAACTGTCCTGCCTTGTCTTTTCGTATACCTCTTCGATGGTGTGGCCGGTATGATCTGCAAGGATTGAGGCGGTAATCTCCCTCGTCTCCATGAGCCGTCTGCTGGCCTGCTCAACGCTCAGTGCGCTGCCACTGATTCCCGTTGTGAGCGGGTCGTGTATCATCACGGCGGCATGGGGGAGCATATCCCTCTTATTCCCGGCAGCGAACAGCAGCGCCCCCATAGAGGCGGCCATGCCCACGCACACGGTACGGATGGGGCAAGGGATTCCTGCCATCACGTCATAGAGGGCAAGGCCGTCCGTGACCGAGCCGCCGGGGCTGTTGATGTACATGGTGATTTCTTTCTCCGGGTCTGCATGGTGCAGGTAGCGGAGCTGTAAAATCAGTGAGTAGACGGATTCACGGTTAATCTCGCCGACAACTTCGATGGAGCGGCGGTTTGTGAAAAGCTCGTCCTGTACCGGGCAGTAGGTGGTGCCCTCGGAACTCTCTTTTATGATGTGCGGCGTCATAAGATACAGATTCATATGCGTTTTCCTCCTTTTTTCCAGATGATGCTTTTATCGCAGAAAGGCTCGATAAGGATGCGGCAGATTACTTCGTCACAGAGAAGCTCCGGCAGTTCCCCTCGGTACGCCCATGAGAGGATTTCCGCAACAAAACTGTCAGAGACGTTCCCGTATGCCTCATCTGATGCCATGCAGTTATAGACTGTGGAATAATAAAAATCGCCGCGCATGTCGGAGAGCGCATAAAAATAGCAGAGGGTGCCAGTCCAGCAGACAGCCGGATATGCGTTGTTTACCCCGTCCCCGCAGGCGGCAAGCCTTTCTTCAAGCCTCTTCTTTTTTTGCATCCTGCGCCTCCTTCCATGCCCGGTAAGCCTCACTCATGGGCGCCGCAAACAGGCGTAACAGTTCCCTGTGCGGGAGCGTACCCGGCCCGGGCCTTTTGTGCCTGCCTATCAGGCGTGCCGTCTCACGGACGGTCATTTCTTCAAGCCGTTCCGGCGGGATGCCGAGCATCATGGCGAGCCTTGTGCGGCAGTTGTCGTTTTTCATGTAATCAGATAGCTGCATATTTCCAAACGCTTGGACTGCACAGGCATCATACTCCGGGTGTATGCGTTCCCGTCCTGCCTTTTCCAGCTGTTCTTCAAGCGGTATCTTTTTGTATGCCATGGAGCCTGCCCCTTTCGTATTTTTCCTGTTGGGGATGCGGTAAAGAATCCCTCATAAAAAAGACCGGCAGCGGAAGCTGCCAAGCCTCATAAGGAAAAGTTATTTTGTTGGGATATGTGGAAAGAATGTCCGTTTCATTTAGGCACATGGGAAAAGACAGGATGATATATATAGAAGAAACTGTCCATTTTCTCCGATATGCACATGGGAAATGGGAGGGGGAAACTACGCTGACTACGATAGGACTACGGTAAAAAACAAGGGCGTAGCGGCCATAAATCCAGTATTTATGCGGGTTTTATGGATGATAACTACGCTACTACGATAAAAACAGAAAACTTTATAGGAATAATAAAAGACACACCTGTATGGTGTTAAAATAGATATTATATATAATAAAAAAGTTTCTACCGTAGTAGCGTAGTTACCGTAGTTGGATTGCCTAAAAGCCGCATAAACACTGCACTTGTGCAGACTACGGTAAATTTCCCCGTGTAGTTTTTCACTCTTTTGCGTAGTTCCCGCCGTGCAGAAGAAAGAATCACCTTGCGTTCAGGCTCCCGACAAAAACAAGGTAACAGGCGAAATCGCCTATCCGTTTCCTGTCTTCTCCGAGGACGTCACGCCACATGGCAGCTTTTCCCTGTGCTTTCAGGTATCTTGCAAGGATGTTTAGGCTGTCTATTACCTGGTTGTGTCGGGAAGTGCGGGCGGAATCCTCCCCCATCCGTTTCTCCCTGTCCCATAACGGCCAGCCGGCCCTTGACTGCGAATACTTTACTGCTGCGGCAAACACGTTTTTGAATAGATCAGCGGAATCCGCATCGAGTTTCGCATCGTCCAATATCTGTTTATGCAGGCCGGCCATCTCTTCAGGCGTAAGGCTCCCCGGCATGGATTTATAATCTTCATAAGTTGAAAACAAAATGTACACCTCCGGATTGATTTTCATAACAGAAGTATAACAGGGGAAAGGGCTGGCAGGCAACCGGGGGGGGATGCTTTTTCTGTTTCGGGCTGTGCCTGGCAAATATAAAGTTCTTATAGATTATTTTCTGTGTAAGCACAGCCAATACGCCCGGAACGTCCTGGAACACATTTCCCCTTGTGCCTGTTATCCATAAAACTATATCAAGCTGTGCCGGAGACGGTCAGCCGTTCCCGGCTTTTCTCTGTAATCCACTCGGCTTCTCCCCTGTGAGGGGCTGGATGCAGGCGATATGGTCAGCAGCATAAAATGCGTTTGCGGTCAGCTGCCTCTGCCACGCCCCGGCCTTGGGAGACCACTTGAAGCTGTTGCTTTTCAGTTCGGAGCGTGCGGCTTCGTCAGGTTTTTCATCAAAATATATCCTGAGCCGGTTATCCTCTTTGCAAGGCTCCGCATAGCCGCCGTCGAACTCCCAGCCGGCATAAACGGTCTCTGCTTTCCGTTCCAGTTCCCCAATCCGCTGTTTTACCCTGCGGATTTCAGCGCCGTTGTTGGAGAGCTGCCAGGGCAGGTAAGGCGCGTTTCCATAGTGCCAGTCAGATTCCATGTCGGATTTTAAACTCTGGACCTGTTCCGGCGTGAGGAACGGGCAGCCGTCAAGGGTGCCTTTCTCCCGGAAATAGCTGTTGACCAACTTCATGGTCTCCTGTGATTCTTCCAGATTTTCAAGCTTCTTTTTCAGCTTCTCCACCGCATCCGGGTCGTCAGAACTGATTCCCCCTGTGCCAACGCTCCTTATCTTATTAAGGATTTCCTGAATCTCTCTCCATTCCTCCATGTTGCGGTCACGAGCAGCATTCTGTTTCTCCTTCTTCCGTGTAGGGAAATTCGCAGGCCCGCAGATAAAGACAGAGGGAACTCTGGCATCAATGGCATATCCGTTGTTCATGTTCTGCGCGAGTTTGCGGGAATAAGAATCAAGAAGCCTGTCTATCTTCTCATGGTATATAGGGTCAACCTGCTTTTTCTGGTTTTCCGCAATCTCTGCCGCCCTGTCCATCATGGTCCGGTATTCCGCAGTGGCGCTCCCCGCCTTATATTCCGAAAAGCTGTTCATCTCCTTTGCGCGGCGTGCCGCATCCTCATTGATTTTGTAATAGGTAACGTTATCCATCCGTTCTCTCCTTTCATCCGGGCCCGGAATCCTTCCATACGCTTGGAGGGGAGCCGGGCCCATGGGTCTTCACACGATACTGATACAGCCGGTCTCCCGGTCATAGCGGTAGATATTGTCGGACAGGAAATCCTTATCCCCCGTGCTCTCATGGTTCACGTTCCTGAGAACGTTCTGCAGTCCCGCCGGGTCATTTCCTTCCTCATCTGAAACAACCGTCATTTCATTTATTGAAGTGGGCAGGATATAAAGGTCCCTGCCCAGTTCCCGGGCAAAGGAATCCAGCAGGCCGTCATAGAGGACTGCCGCCGCACCGTAGAATTTCTCGCTGTTGGTGGCTATGTACATGCGCCCGCCGCCGTCATCATCCTCATATCCCGTTTCGGGTGCGTTACCGTAATCTTTGAAAACGTCCTCCATATCCCGGACGCTCCCGGGGAAGATTTTCTGCGTGTTGGCGAAAGCTTCCGTGAAAAGAGCATCCGTGTCCGTGACGCCCCATTTCTCCACAAGGGGGTTATCCACCGGGAGATACAGCCCTTTCCCGTCTTTTGCCGCCACTGGGATATACAGCACGGCCGCCAAATCCAGCCAGCGTATGCACGGCATTGTCTCCAGCAGTTCTTTGTTTCTCCCATAGTTCATCAGCCTGAAGCAGATGCGGCGGCGTACCAGCTCAAAATCCTCCACAAGGTCCAGAAGGCCTGAGCCGTGGGAATCGTATTCCTCACATGCGGAAGTGATTTCACAGAAGACTTTCCAAAGGCTGCACCCATCTATGTACTTGTTATATAGGCCGTCCAGGCACACTAATGTGGAGAGGGTCCGCGCAGGGTCTATGATCGCAAGCCCCGTCACGTTCTGGCTGCGCATGATTTCCACGGTCATTTCCGGGTGGGATGCGGCAAACACGGCCTGGAAAAATTCAGCGAAAGCCTCCATGGTCTGTATCTTCTGGGAAAACAGGTATTTCTTATCTTCGTCCATAATCTCGGTTCCCTCCTTTTTTGTTTCCGGTATTTCTCCAAACGCTTGGAGAAGAAACCGTAACGCATTGAAATATCACCCCGTTTTTCTGTTGGGCCTGTCCGGGGATGCAGCCAGCTCATAAGCCTCCGCCAGCTCTTTGGCCAGCGGCTTCCTGTAGGTCAGCTCCCCCCATGCGTGCAGGTTTCCTCCCGCAACCGGCCGCCTCCTGTCCTCGTCATAGTTGACAATCACAACCGGGGCGTTGCCATCAGGCTTGGGGTAAGCGCCGATGTCCACCGGCCTTTGCGTAGAGTAATAGCGGTAGTATCTGGCCGGATTCTGTCGTGGTCTTTGCCCTGCCTTGCAGAGGCATCTGTAATTGTCCGCCCTGCGGCGGTAATCCCTTTCAGCTTCGTCCGTCAGCACAAAACTGCGCCCATGGTAAAAATCACGCCCGAAAGGCGTTTCCGTGAACTGCCAGACCATAAATCCCTTATCCCTGTCTTTTGCCTGTGCAAGTATGAAGCCATGGCCTGTTTCAAACAGTATGCTGTTTTGAATCCCATAACCGTCCAGCGTTTCCATTAAAATCAACCCTCCTTTCACAGTGATAACCGGCACAGGGGGACCTGTGCAAATGCGCAGGGAGAGGATTATGCGGAAAAGGACATAAAAAAAGCCCGGCATTCCGCCAGACCGTATGTGTGCAGCTGTTTGATAATCCGCCATCCTCCAAACGCTTGGAAAGAAAATTCATTTATAAAAATTCCCCTGCATGGTATGCAACCGCAGGGGAAAACATGCTTTTTGTTATATAAATTTTGGAAGGGTTTAGAAACCTTGGACACTTGGCACAGGCTTCCCTTTTGTGCCTGCCTTCGCCTGATGCCTCCGAATCCTATATATCCAGTCCAGAGGAATAGCGGTTAGAAGTGTCCATATCCTTAATCTCCCATGTGTCCCTGCTGATAAGGAAAAAAGTAATTTCCGCCTTTCCTGATACCAGATTACTGCCGGGGGCTAAATCATCCTGGCTCCTGATGTCCTCATGGCAGTTGATGAACTGGTCATAGCATTCCTCATTGTCAAGCACAAAAGAATACCTGTCCTGTTTATTATCATAACTCTCATACTGGCTGACTATCTCTTTGACAGCAGAATCATCCGGCCTGCCGGAGAACTGGTAATAAATGAAATGCCATTTGCTCTGGCATTCACCTTTTTCCCGCTTTAGGATTATATGCCGGATATCCGCGTCAATATCCTGCCCTTCATCAGATTCGTATATCTCCTGTGACTCCATATCATCAGACACTTCATATGTCTGATGGTATTGGCTGTATATGTAACGCTGCAATGCTTCCGGGAGTGGCGGAATCCTGTATATGGGAACATAAGCAAGCTCCTCCGCACGTTTGATTAGTTCCAGCTGCCCTTCGTCCGATAGTCTGTCAAAAGCGGCTGTCAGCTTTTTAAGCCGCCGCGCATGTACATTTTCAACACGGCGTACCGTTGGTATATCTTCACTGCTGTTTTTGTCTGTGCTTTTCTCATATAGTTCAGAGACCGGGACGCCCAGCGCATTTGCGATTGCTTCTGCCGCTGGGTATTGCGGGCATCGCTTGTTGCGCTCATAATTGGACAGGCTCGCTTTTGTAATGCCAGCCGCATCAGCAAGTGCATCCTGCGTCATATTCTGCGTTACCCTTAGCTGTTTTACTTTTTCACCGAAAGTCATCGTTATCATCTCCTTTATTACAGTATATATTAATATGAAAAAAATGCAACCAATTTTATAATTATTTAAAAAATGTTTTTGTTAAAAATATGTTGACATATGAGGCGCAGTAGACTAATATATAATTACGTTGATTATTTCAACTATATATTTTGTTATAATAATGACTATAAAGGAGGAAAATGCCATGATGATTGACAGGGAACGAATCGACACACTCCTTGCAGAGCAGGGTATCACCAAAGCGGTCTTGGCAGAACGCTGTGGAATATCCAGGCAGAACATCAGCATAATTACCCGCCGGGGCACTTGTGAGCCCCGGACTGCCGGGAAGTTAGCCGCTGGTTTGAATGTTCCGGTATCGGAAATCATCAAACAGTAAAACGCTGTCTCCAAAATGATGCCGTCACGCGCTAAGCGTGGATATTGTACCTTGACAACTAAATATGGGAAAAGAAAAAGATATAGGAAGGGAGAAGATATTATGGCTTCGAAATCACGTAACCAGCTTATTATGGAAGCGGCAACAAGCTATCTCTCAACGCTCAATCCAGGTTCACTGCCATGTGCCGCTGATATGGAATCGGAACTTTTAGAGTATGCCAACGACCAGATTGAATTGGCTAATGCGAGCATTCTGTCCAAAGACAGAAAATATAAGATGCTCAGCAGTCTGCCCGCAAGGACCATCGCCCAAATCATCCTACGGTTCTATCCTGTCGCAAACCTTAAATTAGAGGGCGGCACAAAAGCGCTTGCTGTCTATTGCGGTTCGGGAAAGAATAAAGGGCTTTATGATATGGATGAAGATGCGATAAAAAGGATAATCGAGCAGTATGGGGCAGACATGTCAGAAAAAGAGATTTCTGATGTATTCGCAAAACTTGAACGTAATGCGCCGTTCCTTAGTCTGACAAAAAATAAGGACTTAATCCCGGTCAATAACGGCGTTTTTGACTATGAAAAGAAGCTTTTGCTGGATTTTAGCCCGGATATGGTGTTTACCTCAAAATGCGGCGTTGATTACAATCCTTCCGCTCAAAACATTACTATACACAACCCGGAGGACGGGACCGACTGGGATGTGGAGAGCTGGATGCTGTCATTGTCTGATGATTTGGAAATCGTGAACCTCCTTTGGGAAATAACGGGCGCGTGTATACGGCCAAATGTTGTATGGGATAAGTCAGCCTGGCTTTTTGATGCAAACGGCAATAATGGCAAAGGAACGCTTTGCCGGATGATGCAGAATTTATGCGGCGAGGACTCCTGCGATTCTATTTCCGTGGAGGATTTCGGGACAGATGCCTTCCTGGAAAACCTTATGCGGAAAACCGCCATTATCTGTGATGAAAATAATGTCGGCACTTACCTCGATAAGGCAAAAAATTTTAAAAAAGCTGTCACGGGCGACCCCATCACAATCAACCGCAAATACCGTTCCACTGTGAAGTTCAGGTTCTGCGGGTTTATCGTGCAGTGTATGAATGCGCTCCCCAAAGTCAAAGACCGTTCTGAATCCTTTAACAGGCGGCTGATCATAATCCCAATGACCAAATGCTTTACCGGGATAGAACGGAAATATATCAAGGAAGATTACTTGGGTCGCAGGGAAGTATTAGAGTATGTCCTCCATAAGGTGCTCCATATGAATTACCACAGCCTTAGTGAGCCTAAAATCTGTAGGGAGTTGGTTGCTGAATTTAAGGTATACAATGACCCTTTGGCCGAATTTTGGAACGATTTCCGCGGGCAGTTTGTCTGGGATTTGCTCCCATTTGCGTTTTTATATGATTTATTCCGTGAATGGTCACGGCGGTTCTGCCCCTCTGGCAAGATTATAGGCCACAACAGCTTCTGCCGTGAACTGCGGAAATTGGCCGCAAACGATATGGAATGGGAAGCGCCAGAGACCCCAAGCACCACTGGCCGGAAATTAGACCGGCCCGAACCTCTGATTGATGAGTATAACGTAAAAGGCTGGCAGAACCCTAACGTGTGTGCTGTTTATACACTCCAAAGGCAGCATACAAAAAGCTCATACAGGGGCTTGGTGAGGAAGCTGCCGCCAGTCTGCCCGTCTAACGCAGATGGCTGTGAAGAACATTAAAAATCCAGAAACAAAAGCGCCTCAGCCGGCAAGCAAAAAAGCGCATAGTGTTCTGGATCAGTAACTGGATACGGTTATTATAATACAGAATATATGTAAATGGAAGCATTTTTTACCGCCCTTGTTGCTTTTTACAGCGGCACTGAGGCGGCGCCATTCCAAACCGTCTGGAAAATTTTGGGGTTTTTATTATCCTTTCTGAACGGAAACTTTTTACAATGCAGGCACTTTTTAAACGATTTTGATTCTCAGGCATCGCTATGTATGATGCCTTATAACAAGGAGGAGATTATTATGAACGATACCACTACAGTTCCAATCAGTGAAAAATATGTCCTCACAATCAAAGAAGCTTCGTGCTTTTTTTGCATCGGTGAGAATAAACTCCGGCGTCTTGCGGCAGAGAGGCCCACAGCGAGATGGGTCGTCATGAACGGAAACCGAATCCTGATAAAGCGCTGCCAGTTTGAAAAATTCCTTGACAGCACGGACGTAATTTGATTAACTATCAATTTTTTCAGCCAGGATGGACCTGGCAGGAAAGGAGGCCATTATGCCATATGATTTTAGGCCTAATGAGATTTTCGGCATTGAGGATGCTGCGCCATCCAGTCTCACGGGCACGGAACTTTTGTACGAATCAGAGCTCGGAAAGCCTGGAGGTCCTGACTATCTTAGGGAAGAGGTAAGGCGCAACAAGGCTGGCAAGTATTACATGTATGTAAAACGTGGCGGGCGTGCCTGCTATTTCAACAACTTATCCTATGATTCTGCGGGTCAGGAATTTACTTTCCCAGTTACGCCAAAAGCGCTTGCGCTATGGGCTGGGAAGCGTTTATGCGGCAGCGATTTCTCCCGTGCCTTTAAGGGCTTTAACAGCAACGTTAAAATCAAGGAAACGGTCTGGGAATACCAGCGGGGCACAGATGAGACCCAGCCCGGATTCATCTATGAATACCTGAGGAAAACGGATACCGATACATATGCACTGTTTTCTACAGACTATGCCTACCCATGCTTTGGGTGCAATATCGCAGAAGCGAAACTGGGCAGACGTAAAGTGCGTTATGACCTGTATCTGTATTATATAACGGAAGACGCCGCACGCCGCTGGGCGGAAGCAAGGGGTATGGACCAGTATACCTTCAGGGAAGTCTTTGGCTGATGAAGCTGCTGGTTTAGTCTAAATCCTTGACGGCCAGGACAAAATCCAATGTGATTTATACGTAATACAAAATAATAACTTATCAAAATATGGTTGACAAAGAGCCCGGGATATGGTATAATATAAGTAGCATATCTGGGCCCTTTTCAATCAGGAAAGGGGCTAAATATGTCAGAGAAAAGACGTGATAATAAAAACAGGATATTGCACAAAGGGGAAAGCCAAAGAAAAGACGGTCGATATTGCTATAAATATGTAGACAACTGCGGGAAACCACAGTTTATTTATAGTTGCAAATTAGTGCCCACTGACCGTGCGCCCAAAGGCATGCGCGATGATATTTCGCTGCGGGAAAAGGAAAAAGGAATCCAGCGTGACCTTGAAGATGGGATTGATGCGTCGGGCAGAAAAATGACTGTGTGCGAGTTGTACGAGAAATATACACGTGTCAGGGGGAACGTCAAGCCAAAGACCGTGGATGCCCGTAACAGCCTCTTAAGGAAGCTTAAAGGCGATAAGCTGGGCAATGCACAGATAAGCGCCGTAAAGCCCTCTGACGCCAAAGAATGGGCTGTCAGGATGCGTGGCAAGGGGATTGCCTATACGTCCATCAGCTGTGATAAACGGTCGTTATCTGCCGCATTCCACATGGCTGTGCAGGACGACTTAATCCGAAAGAACCCTTTTGACTTCAAACTCAGCACAGTGATTGAGGACGACAGGGAGGCGAAAGCGCCGCTCACGCCGGAATTGGAAAAAAGCCTGATGGGATTCATTCAGGGGGATTCCATATACAGAAAGCATTATGATGAGTTTATTATCCTTTTGGGCACAGGGCTCAGGATTTCAGAGTTCTGCGGGCTTACGGCAGGAGACATTGACCTTGAGGGGCGCAGGATTACCATTGACCACCAGCTCCTTAAACACACCGGGAAAGGCTACTATGTGGATAAGCCGAAAACCCAGAGCGGGACAAGGGAAATCCCAATGGGCAAACCTGTGTATGAAGCGTTCAGGCGTGTACTCGAAAACCATAAGGACACGGGCATTGTGATTGACGGGTATGGCAATTTCCTGTTCTGCACCCGGAGGGGATACCCAAAGACGGCTATCAGCTTTGAAGACACTTTCCACGGCCTTAAAGAAAAGTATAACAGATACCATGAGGAAAAACTGCCTGAGAAGTTCACGCCGCATACATTAAGGCACCCGTATGTCAAGCACAAGACAAAAAGTTTTTTAAGAAATTCCAGAGTTTTTAAGGCCGATTTTTGCGCCCCATCACATTCCCTCTGTACAGAAGTCTTTCATTTTCCAGACAATATCAACCTGATTTCCGGGGTGAATATCCACACGTTCAATCAGTGCGTCAGCCAGGGCGGTATTTAATCCGCTGGCGGCTGAAATTTCCTGCGCCAGTTCCAGTCTGGCGTTTTTTGTTTTTGCGTCCATTTTCGCTTGGGCGATTTCAGCGGAGAGTGCGCCCTGGACTTGCCGTAGCCGTTCCAGTTCCGCATCCACATCGGCTTTCTGTGCCTTGTAGTCCTCCAGGGTAATCTCTTTCAGTAAAACCTGCTCATATAGCACCCGTTTCCGGTCAAGACAGCTTTCTACGCGCTGGCTGTATTCCGTATGCGTTGCAATCTTAGTATCCAGCAGGCTGGCATTTGAAAGGTTCTCCACGTTCAAAATCACCTGCGCCTGCCTGGAAATAATCTCATAGAGGATTGCTTCCAAGTCCTTTTCAGCAATCCGCAGGCCGTGGCAGGCAGCAGACTGATCCACCTCTGTATGCTTGCAGACAAAGAAATGGCTTTTACTTGGATTGCGCGGCATTGCGTGTCCGCAGCAGCCGCAAAAGACCTTGCCGCGCAGGGGGTACAGATGTACGTTTTTCTTTATGCAGCGTTTTTTCGGCTTTAATTCCTGCACCCGCTGGAACAGCTCTTTGCTGATAATAGCCGGATGGTGGTCGGGAATCCTGAACCATTCGCTTTCATCACGGTTCCGTACCCGGCTGCTCCCCACCTCGACCACCTGTTTCCTGCCCATGACATAAGTGCCAATGTAGCGTTCATCCAGCAAGATGTTCCGAATGGTCGATCTCTGCCAAATCTGATGGGTTCTGGAAATATCGTGAATCTTTCTTCCCTTGGATGCTTTGTATTCGCCTGGTGTGGGGATTTTGCGCTCGTACAGTTCCTGAATGATTTCGCTGGAAGTACAGCCGCGCCCTGCCAGTTCAAAGATAAGCCGGACATTGGGGGCTGTTTCCTCATCCGGCTCCATGCGCCCGTCCGTGCCTTTCTGGTAACCGTAGGGACATAACACGCTCTGGTATTCTCCCCGCCGGAATTTCACATACTTGGCGGTTTTGTACTTGATGGAGAGGTCACGGCTGTAAAATTCGCTGATCAGGTACTGAAACGCCACATTGATACCGCCCGTGTCGCCATGCAGCGTATCGCTGTCAAAGCCGTCATTCAGGGAAATAAACCGTACCCCATACAGCGGAAAGACGCGCTCCATAAAATATCCGACCTCAATGCTGTTGCGCCCAAAACGGGTAAAGTCCTTGACGATGATGCAGTTGACCGCGCCCTCGCGTACCTTGTCCAGAAGTTCCTGCACGGCGGGCCGTTCAAAGTTTGTCCCGCTGTAACCGTTGTCTACAAATTCCAATACCTCCGCATGGGCGGCATCCTCCATCGCATCGGCGTACTGGTGAAGCGCCCGCTTCTGGTTCTCAATGCTGAAACTCCCCACCTTGCTGTCCTCGGAGGAAAGCCGGATATAAAGGCCAATCACATAGGGTTTATACATCTTCCAGCACCTCCATCAGCCGCTCAAAGCCGCTCTCAAATTTGAATTTCACATGAATGTCCTCTGCGCTGTTGACGGTAACGCAGTCAATCAACTGGTTTACCAGCAGGGCGGATAAGGCGGTATCTTCGCTGACTGCCGCCAGCCGTTTGGCTATATCCGTATAGCGTTCCATTTGATTTTCCAGCGCTTTCTGCTTACTTTGAAGCTGCTGCACACGCAGGACTGCCGTTTCGATTTTCTGTGTATAGTCGGCTTTCATTTCGTGATACTCTGTGCCGGTCAGGATGCCGGTAACGAAGTTCTCATACAGGCTGGTTAAGAATACCCGGTTGCGTTCCGTTTCCTGCTGTAACTTAGAGATTTCGGCGGTCATTTCCGCCTTTTTCGCAGTGATTTTGTAATCCTGATGTTTCAGCTTTGCGTGGGTTCCCACCACAACCTCGGCGTGTTTGCGGATAATGGCTAAAAGCGCGTCAAACAGCCTTTTTTCCGGCAGATGGGTAACACCACCCGGACAATACTGAACGCCCATCCGGTCATTGGCAATACAGCGGTAGGAGTATATCCCCCGTGACCTCTGCCGGTGCAGGTTCTTCCCGCAGCAGCCACAGAAAATACGTCCCCGGAGAATGTTCTCCGTGTAGGGGATTTTTTCCGTCCCCTGCTTTGCCGCCGCATGTTCCCGGACAGCCTGCACCCTTTCGTACAGTTCGCGGGCAATCAGCGGTTCATGGGTTCCCCGCACGACAATCCATTCAGAGCGGTCAGTGGGAACCTGCTTGTGGCCGACCGTTTTCGATTTCCCCTGCACCATATCGCCCATGTAGACTTCATCCGCTAAAATCTTGGAAACTGTCCATGTCTGCCATTTTCCGCTGCCCATGAGCCGCTTATTGGTAATCAGGCCGGTTTGAGCCAGATAGTGACCGGGCGTAGGATAGCCGCTTTGATTGAGCCGTTTTACCACCTCATTGAGCGATATGCCGTCAACCGTCCACTGGAAAATCTGCCGGACGATGGGGGCGGTATCTTCATTGACAAGCAGCTTGTGGCAGTTATCCGGCGCTTTTTTATAGCCAAAGGGCGGACGCGCCCCCACAAACTCCCCGTCCTGCATCGCCTGCCGCTGCTGGGCTTTTACCTTTTTGCTGATGTCGGCGGCATAAGCTTCATTTATCATATTTTTCAGGGGCACAATCAGATGGCTGCCGCTGTTTTCCTTGTTTTCGCTGTCAAACTGGTCGTTGACTGCAATAAACCGAACCTGATGCAGCGGGAAATACTTTTCGATATAGTAGCCGCTGTCAATCGCGTTCCGCCCCAGCCGGGAAAGGTCTTTGACGACCACGCAGTTGATTCTGCCGCGCTCCACATCGTCCAGCATCCGCTGAAAGGCTTCGCGCTCAAAGGTGCGCCCCGTTGTGCCGTTGTCGGTGTAAACCGCCACGATTTCAATATCCGGGCACAGGGCAAGATAGGCTTCCATGATCTGCTGCTGGGTTTCCAGCGAATCGCCGCGCCTGCCGTTAAATTCCACGGACAAACGGATATAGAGGGCCGCTTTCCAGACTTTCATCCCCACATGGGCGGGCTTTTCCTGCACAATGGGGTTTTTCCTGCTTTTCCTTGCCATATTAAACCGCCTCCTTTGTGGTTTCCAGCCTTGCCTTTGCCTGCTGGTATTCAAGCTGGTAACGGAATGTGATTTTCAGATCGTTCTTGCCCTCCACATGGATACACTGGATCAGGGTGATAACGGCCCGTCTGTCCAGGGATGTCATGGTGGAAAACTCCTTGAAATGCTGTGTCCAGCGCAGCCGGTCATTGGTGTTGGCGCTGGCCTGCTCCATTTCTTTCCGCAGGCTTTCAATGGCTTCCCGCCGCTGTTCTATCTGTGCGGTATACTGGTTTTTCAGGTCGCGGTATTCCTTTTTGTCAAGAAAGCCGCTGACGAAGTTTTCATACAAAGCCGCTTTAAACTGCATAGCCTTTTCAAGCTGTACCTCATTTTCCGCAATCTGCGATTTGAAACCGGCAATCAGTTCCTGATTGATCTGTTCCTCACTGATGCTGTCCAACAGCTTTTCCAGCGATACCACGTTGCGGATATGGGCTTGCAGGCTTTCCAGGACGCAGGCGGTCAGTTCATCCTCCCGCAACATGGTAGGGTGTTCGCAGCCGTGCTTTTTTCCGGTGGGACAGTGATAATAAATATACTTTTTACCCTTGACGGTATTGGTTTTTCGCGTCATACGTCCGCCGCAGGAGCGACAGATTAAGATGCCGGAAAACAGATAAACCGCATCCCCGTCCGGCGCTGTCCGGGTGTCCAGCCCCATGATTTTCTGCACCAGTTCAAAGTCCTGCTTGCGGATAATCGGGGCATGGGCGTTTTCGGTGCGTATCCATTCTTCGGCAGGCTTTTCAATGATGTCCTTGATTTTGTGGTTATGAGTGCTTTGTTTGCCTTGCAGCAGGACGCCAGTATAGGTTTCCTCCTGCAAGATACGCAGGATGGCATGGGCCGACCATTTTGCTTTCTGGCTGTCCGCATAGCCCTTTTTCGGATGTGGCAGGCCCCGGCTGATTTTATAGGCCAGCGGGGAGGGAATGCCCAGCCGGTTCAGTTCGTCCGCGATCCGTTTGGCGCTGGCCCCGTCAATGCGGCGACGGAAAATGTCCCGCACGACCCGCGCCGTGTCCTCGTCAATTACAAGCTGATTTTTGTTTTCCTGGTCTTTCCGGTAGCCGTACACCGGGCAGGCTCCCACATATTCCCCGTTTTTGCGCTTGCTCAGTAAAGCGCTGCGCGTTTTCACCGAAATGTCACGACAATAGGTGTCGTTCAAAAGGTTTTTCAGGGAAATGTTCAAATCGTCGCCATTATGCTCATTGGCGGTGTCAATGCCGTCGTTGATGGCGATAAACCGTACCCCGTAGGCGGGGAAAATCTGGCGCAGGTAACGCCCGGTTTCGATGTATTCACGCCCCAGGCGGGACAGGTCTTTGACAATCACGCAGTTAATGGTTCCCTGGGTGATGTCCTGCATCATTTCCTGAAATGCGGGCCGGTCGAACAGAACGCCGCTGTAACCGTCGTCCACTCGCTCGTTTACCAGCGTAATGTCAGGGTGGGCGGCTACAAAGTCCTCCACCAGTTTTTTCTGGTTGGTAATGCTGTCGCTTTCCTCGCTCTGGTCAGCCGTATAGGAAAGCCGCAGGTATGCCGTTGCATCGTATTTTGCCATAAAAAAATCACTCCTTTGAAATTTACGGACTTTCCCCATAAATCAAAGAGTGATTCGGATTTACCTGATGCAATTCTTTTTCCACTGTCAGTATAGCACAGGCAGGCGGGGAAGTCAACACGTTAAAGCGCTAAATTAAAACTTGTTTCAGGCAGTCCTCCAAAGATACGCCGTTTTCCGCAAACTGTGCCCGGACGGTAAACTTGCCACACTTGAAATGGCAGGGGTTTTTAATCTGCCGGAGAAATTCTGCCACCCGTTCCTCTCTGGGCAGGCTCTGATCCACGGATATGTCACGAATATCGACCAGAGCAGTATCGGGCTGGTTGTTTGCTGTGTCCTGCATCGTCATGGTTTGCTCCTCCTCTATGAATGAAAAGGGCCGCAGACGGGGTAGTCTGCGGCTCCTATGTACGTTTTCCCATCAGCCCTTGAAGCGGTAGGGCAGCTTGCGCCCGCCGCGCTGCTGGGTGTTATACTTTTCCAGAATGACGCGGGCGAACCGGAGGGCGGCTTTATTGGTGGAGAAGTCCATCTTGCCGCGCCGGATGATTTCCTCCGGGTCAACCGCAGACAGCCGCT
>OFGA01000792.1_pt1 | contig 24194 bp, 25 predicted proteins | sample 1521471 | NCBI WGS metagenome assembly OFGA01 (sample SAMEA3504086, study PRJEB24116) | mouse gut metagenome | biome: mouse gut; feature: mouse-associated habitat; material: faeces | place: Denmark | collected 2011 | reverse complement strand
GTAATTTTTTGTACAGAAAAGGAGCTGCGCACTAATTATTTAGTGCGACAGCCCCGTGTTGTGCGAGCTTAGGCGAGCGTCTTACAACACATATGGGCGTTTCCGCCCCTGCTTTTGAAAAGCCCTGTGGATATTTGGCTTTTGGGTTTGCCCTGGCAAATAAAAAACTGCCACAACCAAAACAGGGCAGAGTTGCCCTGATCCGGCTCATAGCAGTTTGAGTGTCCGTTGATGAAGTTGTGATTTTATCCACTAAAGATTTTAACAAGCGGCAGGAGGAAAGTCAACAAAAGATAGCAGGAGAAAAACAAAAGACGGAGGTATAAAGGCTGTCAAAAGAGTGGGGCAGGAGAGAACCGGAAAACTTTTTAAATTATTTTTTTGAATAGGAACGGATTGTTCGGGTTCGTTTTTTACAATGTGATTGGAGAATTAGCAGAAGGGAGGTGAAGCATGAATACAGCAGACCGCAGGACGGAAATCATTAACATTCTGATTATCCGGCGGCGTACAACGGCAAGGGAACTGGCGGACGAATTTGGCGTCACTACCCGCACGATACAAAAAGATATTCAGGCTTTATCTCCCGGATACCCGATTTATACAAAGCAGGGAGGGGATGGTGGGATTTTTATAGGGGATGATTACAAGCCATATGTGAATACCCTTTCTGCTGACGAGCTAAAAACTCTGCGTGAAATATATGGACAGGCAGAGGGAGCGCAAAAGAAAATCCTGTTGCAGATCATACATAAATACGGCCCCGATAAACTGGAATTATAAACTTGCCATTCCGCTAAAGCACATAATCTTTACAGAACTGTTCATAGCAGACAGAGAGTGCTTATGTGCTTTTTGGGCTGGCAAGTCCAGAAGAGATTTTATCCAAAACAGGCAGAGGGTTTTCTGCCCGCCAACGCAGGTTGGCGTGTGTACCTTGATAATTGAATATGTAAATACATACGGGACGTGTGGGATGTGCGGAGCCGCTATGCGGACACGCCAAGAACTGCCTGCTTCCATTTTTGTGTGGAAGTGCATACGAGGGAATACTGAAATCTGGTATTGAAGTTAAGGCAGTGAGCGATGAATGTCTGGCAAAAAGTGTAGCAGTTACATGAGGCAATGAGGCATATCTTTGATAATGATACTTCCGGGTTTTCCGGTCAACATAGAATGACGGTGCGATACCGATGTGGACAGTGTAATGAACTGTCACTCGTATGTGTTTTTTTGAAAGAAAAGCTATTGTCTGCGGATAAAAGGATAGGAATTTTTACAACCTGTTTTTTTATTGGTAGATAATACCGTGAAAGGAGGATTATGAAAAACGCAGGTAATTTGAAAAAGGTTGAAGTAATAAATGTAGTGAAAGAGAAATATGGAAGAAAACGCTTTGTAAGATACAAAACAGGAGCAGAGCTTTACGATATGAGCCAGAGTAGTTTTGAAAATTTGGCTGAAGAAGCAGGTGCAAAATATAAAATTGGTAAAATGGTGTTAGTGAACTGTGATATATTCGAGGAATATTTAGAAACTTTTCGTATGAGCAATAGAGAGTAGTATGGGAAGTGAGTTTGCAAAAACAAAATACAAATTACTAATTGCAGAACAAAAATGTTGACTTTTTGTTCTGCAATTAGTATAATAGGGGAAAACAGGAAGGAGGTAAAAATTCAATGGCAAAAATGGGGAGACCAAAAGTTGCATCCCCAAGAAAGGTTTCGGCAGGCTTCCGAATGAAAGAGGAGGACTATGAGAAACTGAAACGATTTGCCTCTGAACATAATTTGACCCAAACAGAAGCTATTGAGAAAGGCTTGGATTTGTTATACCAACAATATCAGAAAGCCGGACTCTGACTTGCAAACTCTCTTTCTTGAAGATTAGGAAGGAGAAGCATGGCAAAAGCAAGAAAAGACCTTAAAGGGAGAGCGCTTTGGAAAGGGGAATGTCAACGTGCATCTGACAAAAGATATGTTTATACATATACGGATGTGTATGGGAAACGTAGAAGCGTTTATGCAAATGATTTAGCTGAACTCCGAAAGAAAGAACAGGAGTTAATGAAAGATCAGTTTGACGGAATTGATTCGGCAAAAGCACGTAATATTACACTGAATAAGATGTTTGAGCGCTACATTGCTACGAAATACGATTTGCGTCCTAATACATTTCATACATACAAATATCTTTATTGGCATTATGTAGGAGAAATGATGGGGAAGAAAAAGCTGATAGACCTTAGATATGCGGATATGGTTCACTTTTATTTCTATCTGATTGAGGAAAAACAGCTTAAAGTCCGTACTGTTGAGTATATCCATATTGTTCTTCATTCTGTATTTGAGATGGCGATTAAAGATGAAATTATCCGGCAGAACCCGACACATGGGATTATGGCGCAAGTAAAGAAAAAAACAGGGTATTCACGAGAAACAAAAGCCCCTTTGACAATGGCGCAACAGCAAAGATTTATGAATTTTACTGCTAATGATCCTGTTCATGTGAAGTATGTACCGCTGTTCACTTTTTATCTTGGCACAGGCTGCCGTATGGGGGAAGCGTTAGGACTGCGGTGGGATGATGTAGATTTTGAAAATCGCATTATTCATATTACTCACGCTGCTAAATATCGTCCGGGAACAGACGATAAAGCACAATGGATGATTACGGAGCCAAAAACAAAGGCAGGCATTAGAGATATTCCCATGATTGATCAGGTATATGATGCTTTAAAAGCGGAATATAAGGTACAGCAGGAAAGAGGTTTCCCCACTCCTACAATAAGCGGCATGACTGGATTCATATTTGTGAATGAGGAGGGCAGGCTGCGCTCCCCGGAGGCAATTAACAGAGCAATCGACACAATAACAAGATGGTGCAACAAAGAGGAGGAGCAAAAGGCTCAGGAAGAAAACAGACAACCCATTATCATCCCTCATTTCAGTTGCCACGTTTTTCGCCATACGTTTTGCACACGGTTTTGCGAAAATGAAACGAACATCAAAGTAATTCAGGAGATAATGGGTCATGCAAACATCTCCATAACGATGGATATATATGCCAAAGCTACGGAGGAAAAGAAAAAGCAAGCATTGGACGAACTGTCCAAAAACCTGAAAATCTTTTAACATTGCAATTTAATATCTTCAAGGGAGTGTCTGACGCTGTTCTTCAAGATAAAAATTGACAACAATTTTGACAACAAATTTTATAAAAACCGTACTGAACAGTACCGAATAATACTTTTTTGAGAAACTGCTTAGAGCCTCTCCGGTTCTGGGTATTCTACACCGAAAGTATCGACGGTAACACGCTGCATTACTTGATTTTCAAGGGGTCTGTTGGAATAATCGGTAGCTGTTTCAGCAATGCGGTTCACCACTTCCATACCTTCTATGACCTTTCCAAACGCCGCATAAGCGCCGTCCAAATGGGGGCTTGTCTTGTGCATGATGAAGAATTGTGACCCTGCGGAATCAGGCATCATGCTTCTTGCCATGGAAAGGACACCCTCTGTGTGCTTCAGATCATTCTTTACGCCGTTTTGAGCAAATTCGCCTTTGATGCTGTAGCCGGGGCCGCCCATACCGGTACCTTCCGGGTCTCCGCCCTGGATCATGAAACCTTTGATGACGCGGTGGAAAATAAGCCCGTCATAAAAGTTCTTCTGGATCAGGCTGATGAAATTGTTTACAGAGACGGGAGCGATCTCGGGATAGAGTTCCGCTTTGATCACGTCTCCGTTTTCCATGGTAAAAGTGACAATAGGATTTTGTGCCATAATTTAATTTCCTTTCTGCTGCTTGTATTTTGCAATATCATTTTAAATTAAAATATCCCGATTGACAATGTTAAAATTATGATATAATGGAATCAATACTTTGCCTGGCGGGGTTAGTGACTTTATTTAGCGGAAAGGAAATTTTTATGAAAACTCTCGTATTTGGTTCCCTGAATCTGGACTTTATCTACCGTGTTCCTCATATCGCCGCTCCCGGCGAAACGCTGTCTTCTTCCCGGCTGTCTCTTTCCTGCGGAGGCAAGGGGTTAAACCAGAGCATTGCGCTGGCTAAAGCCGGCTCGGAAGTGTATCTGGCAGGGAGTGTAGGTCCTGACGGAACTCCGCTTCGGAAGATAGCATCTGAAAACGGAGTCAATATTTCTCTGCTGCGGACCATAGAAGAACGTACCGGCAACGCGATCATTCAGGTCAGTGATGCAGGGGAAAACAGCATAATCCTGTTTGGCGGTTCTAATTTATGTAATTCAACAGCTTATATTGATGAAACACTTTCTCATTTTGAAGCAGGAGATATTCTTCTGCTTCAAAATGAAATTAATAACCTGCCTTATATCATGCAGATGGCATCTGAAAAAGGGATGTTGATCGCACTGAACGCTTCGCCGTGCAATAAGAATATTTTCTCCTGTCCGCTTGATCTTATCCACTTTCTTTTTGTCAATGAAATTGAAGGTGGTATGCTAAGTGGAACTGACGAGCCGGGGGAAATGGTATGGCCGCTTAGGAAACTCTGTCCCCAGGCCCATATTATTTTGACACTGGGGGAAAAGGGATCTTTGTATTTTGACGGAGAAACCCTTCACAAAGGTACTTGCTTTAAGGCCAGAATCGTAGACACCACCGGCGCGGGAGATACCTTTACCGGTTATTTTCTGACTGCATGGGCAGAGGGGATGAAAGGAAAAGAAATTTTAAATCTTGCTGCCAAAGCCTCTGCGATAACGGTATCTACGGCCGGCGCTGCGATTTCTATTCCTTACCGCGGTCAGGTAGATGATTTTGATTAAAAATGACGATTGCCCTAAACGAAAAAGGAGAACAACAGTATGAAAAGATCAAAAATAAACGATGCTTTGAAAAAAATGGAGACTATGATCAATGAACAGCGCTTTGCGCTTCCGCCATTCTGTCACTTTACCCTGGCACAGTGGCAGGAAAAAGGACATGATTATGACGAAGTCAGGGATAATATGCTGGGCTGGGATATTACGGACTTTGGCCTGGATCATTTTGATAAGGTCGGATTTTCCCTGATCACGTTGCGTAACGGTAATATTAAGGATTCCAGATATACCAAACCTTATGCGGAAAAGCTGTTATTTCTTGATGAGGGGCAGACTGCTCCCATGCACTTTCACTGGAGCAAAATGGAGGATATCATCAACCGCGGCGGCGGTGATGTGCTGATTCGCGTATATAACTCCACAAAAGACGGGCGGCTTGCGGACACTGACGTTTCCGTGCACATGGATGGCCGCACGCTGACGGTTCCCGCAGGTACTCAGATAAAATTGACTCCCGGTGAATCCATAACCATTCAGCAGTACATGTACCACGATTTTGAACAGGTATCCGGCACTGGCCCGGTACTTCTTGGCGAGGTTTCCATGTGTAATGATGATAATGCCGATAACCGTTTTTATGAAGCAATCGGACGTTTCCCGGCTATTGAAGAGGATGAGCCGCCATACAGGCTGTTGTGCAATGAATATCCGGAGGCAAAATAAAGTTTTTTGGGATTGACTATGTTAAAATGTATTTTATTCCTGCTTTCAGAGGAAGTGCTTTTGGAAACGCTCATGTGTCTTTCGGATGAGGGAAAATCCTCAATATTATCCGAACTAAAATCCCATGGCGTGGATGTGGGATTTGGATGGGCACAGGCGGAAGGAAGTATAAATCCGGAAGAGGTAAAAAAAGATCATACTCTGATCGTGACAGATGTGGCTGCCATATTTAAAAAGCTGCGAGAAGCGGGCTTTTATGTGGCAGCTTATTATCATGAAGGAAACCGGGCGGAGGATTTTTCCGGTGCGGCTTATGGGATAGAGGATCTTCCCGCAGTGGAATATGAGTCCTATGACAAGGCATTTAGGCGGCTTGCAGGGATTCCGTGGGATATTTTGGAGACAAGCCGTATGAAGGTTAGAGAAAGTATTCCGGAGGATGTGGAGGAATTTTACCGGATCTACAAGGATCCGTCCATTACTTTGTTTATGGAGGATCTGTATGAAGATAAAGAAGAAGAAACCGCCTATGTGAAGGCATACATTAAGCAGGTCTATGGCTTTTACGGCTTTGGACTTTGGACCGTGCTTTTGAAGGAAACCGGACAGGTCATTGGCCGGGCCGGGTTAAATGTACGGGAGGGCTATGAATTGCCGGAACTGGGTTTTGTCATAGATGTGGAGCACCAAAGGCAGGGATATGCCTATGAGGTGTGCCAGGGGATTTTGGATCATGCCAGGAAAGAGCTGGAATTTGATGCCGTGCAGGCTTTTGTGGATGAGGGAAACCTGGCGTCGATCCATCTTTTAAAGAAGCTGGGATTTGTGTGTCAGGGCGAAGTGGAAGCGGACCGCAGGTACCTGCTTTACGTTATAGATATTCATGGTAAGGGTGATTGAAATATTGACAGGCTTCCCTTCCTTGTTATCGTGGTTGAAAGATAGATATCTTTGTGGTATCGTAAAAGGAAATAGAAAATTGCGAAGGAAAACAGGATGATGGAAAACTTTTTTTTACCAGTGCAGGCGGCGGAATTTGATATTTTGTTTGCATTGCAGGAGCTTCACTGCGGCTGGTTAAATGTGGTCATGCGCATCTTTACGGAACTGGGGAATAGCGGGATCGTGTGGATCTTGACCGGGCTTGTGTGTATTTTTTTCAAAAAAAGCAGGCGGTGCGGCGTTTTGATGCTGCTTACCATGTTGATGTGTCTTATTTTGGGGAATGGTGTCATTAAAAATCTGGTTGCCCGTCCAAGGCCATTTCAGGCCTTTGACAGGGAAATTGTGCTGTTGATTCCGCCGCCGGGAGAGTATTCTTTCCCGTCCGGGCATACCCTGCACAGTTTTGCGGCGGCAGTCACTATCTTTTTACATAATAAAAAGGCGGGGGTGGCAGCGCTCCTTCTGGCAGCTTTGATCGCTTTCAGCAGGTTGTATTTTTTTGTGCATTTCCCTACGGACGTGTTGGCAGGTATGGTACTGGGAACCCTTGCGGCGTTATTGGTGTATGCGCTGGCGAAGAAGGTAAGGCCGTTGAAGGCATAAAAGCAGTTTTTAAGTGGGATGATAAAGTTGTGTTCCATAATTTTAATTTATATAGTATACTGGTAAGATAACATAGGTAGAGAGGAATAAAGATGAACAAGGGAAAATATTATATCACAACTGCAATTGCTTACACATCAGGGAAACCTCATATAGGCAACAGCTATGAGATCGTGCTGGCGGACAGTATTGCAAGGTTTAAAAGAAAAGACGGTTATGACGTGTTTTTCCAGACCGGAACGGATGAACATGGGCAGAAGATCGAGCTGAAAGCCCAGGAAGCGGGGATCACGCCGAAGGAGCTGGTGGACCGGGTGGCGGGAACGATCAAGGATCTGTGCGCTTTGATGGAGATCTCCTATGACCATTTTATCCGCACTACGGATGATTACCACGAAAAACAGGTTCAGAAGATCTTTAAGCGGCTTTATGACCAGGGGGATATCTATAAAGGAGCTTATGAAGGGATGTACTGTACCCCCTGTGAGTCGTTTTGGACGGAATCCCAGTTAAAGGACAGAAAATGTCCTGACTGCGGCAGGGAAGTGAAGCCCGCAAGGGAGGAGGCATACTTTTTCAAGATGAGCAAGTATGCGGATAGGCTGATCAAACATATTAATGAGCATCCGGAATTTATCCAGCCGGTATCCCGCAAAAATGAGATGATGAACAATTTCCTTCTGCCGGGGCTGCAGGATCTTTGCGTGTCCAGAAGTTCCTTTAAATGGGGCATTCCGGTGGATTTTGACGACAGGCACGTGGTGTATGTATGGCTGGATGCGCTGACCAACTATATCACCGGTATCGGCTATGACTGTGACGGGAACAGCACGCAGCAGTACCATGACCTTTGGCCTGCGGATCTGCATTTAATAGGGAAAGATATCATCCGTTTCCATACCATCTACTGGCCGATCTTCCTGATGGCATTGGATGAGCCGCTGCCGAAACAGATCTTCGGGCATCCCTGGCTTTTACAGGGGGAAGGCAAGATGAGCAAATCGAAAGGGAATGTGCTGTATGCGGATGACCTTGTGGATTTCTTTGGGGTGGATGCGGTCCGGTATTTTGTGCTGCATGAGATGCCTTTTGAAAATGACGGAACGATCTCATGGGAACTTTTGGTGGAGAGGATCAATTCTGACCTTGCCAATACGCTGGGAAATCTGGTGAACAGGACGATTTCCATGAGCAATAAATATTTTGGCGGCGAAGTGAACAATAAAGAGGTTTATGAGCCGGTGGATGAGGAATTAAAGCAGGTAGTGACCGGAACTTATGATAAGGTAGCTGCCAAAATGGAAGAGCTCCGGGTGGCGGATGCCCTGACGGAAATATTTGTATTGTTTAAACGGTGCAATAAATATATTGACGAGACGGAACCCTGGATACTTGCGAAGGACGAGGCGAAAAAAGACCGTCTGGCAACGGTCCTTTACCATCTGGTAGAAAGTATCATGGTGGGTGCGTCTCTCTTGGATCCTTTTATGCCTGAAACCGTCCGGAAGATTGCAGGGCAGTTAAATGCGCAGGTGCGGGATTTTGAACAGCTTACGGAATTTGGCCTGTATCCTTCCGGCAGCAGGGTTACTGAGAAACCGGAGATCTTGTTTGCAAGGCTGGATGCAAAGGAAGTTGTGGAGAAGGCGGAAGAGATGTTTGCCGGGCGGAAAGCGGCGTCAGAAAAGGAAGATACCACAGAGCAGAAGGAAGAAACCGTGGTGATCGATATAGAGCCAAAAGAAGAGATCACATACGATCAGTTTGGCAAGATGCAGTTTCAGGTAGGCGAGATCATCGCCTGCGAGGAAGTTCCGAAATCCAAGAAGCTTCTTTGCTCTAAGGTCCGGATTGGCAGTCAGGTAAAACAGATCGTTTCAGGGATTAAACAACATTATAGCGCCGATGAGATGGTCGGGAAGAAGGTTATGGTATTGGTCAATCTGAAACCGGCAACCCTTGCAGGAGTGCTTTCAGAAGGGATGATTCTTTGTGCGGAAGATAATGAGGGGAATCTGGCACTTCTTACACCGGAAAAAGATATGCCTGCCGGGGCGGAGATCTGCTAATGAATAATGGGGGTTACGATGGCGAAAAAGGAAGAATTTACATTTGATTCAAGGGATGGGGAAACGAAGCTTCATGCGGTCAGGTGGGTGCCGGAGGGGAAGGCAGTCTGTATTTTGCAGATTGTCCACGGGATGGCGGAATATATCGAAAGATATGAAGAGCTGGCCCGGTTTCTCTGTGAGAAGGGAATCCTGGTAACAGGGGATGACCATTTAGGACATGGGAAAAGTGTTTCCCGGGATGGCGCTTACGGGTATTTTTGTAAACAGGATCCGGCAACTGTGGTGGTCAGGGATGTCCACCGGTTGAAAAAGATGACGCAGGAGGATTATCCGGGTGTGCCTTATGTGATCTTGGGTCATAGTATGGGATCCTTTATCCTGCGCAATTATCTGTTCCGGTACGGAACGGGAATTGAGGGGGCGATCGTTTGTGGAACAGGGTCAAAGCCCCAGGCTTTGGTGAAGGTAAGCCAGGCGCTTGCGGCAGTGCAGGGGCTGTTCTTTGGGGATGCCCATGTGGCAAAGATGATCGATAAACTGGCTTTTGGCTCCTACAACAAAAAAATTCCGGATGCCAAAACGTCCTTTGACTGGCTTTGCAGGGATGAAAAGGTAGTGGATGCCTATAGAAAAGATGATCTGTGTGGTTTTACCTTTACGGTAAACGGCTTTAAGACGTTGTTTGGGTTATTAGACCGTTTAAACCGGAAGGAGAACCTTGTCCGGATGCCCAAATATCTGCCGGTGCATTTCATAGCCGGGGATATGGATCCGGTGGGGGATTACGGCCAAGGGGTCAAAAAAGCTTATGAAGATTTTGTGGCGGCGGGTATGGAGAGGGTTTCCATAAAGCTATATCCCGGCGGCAGGCATGAATTGTTGAATGAAATGAATAAACTGCAGGTTTATGGGGAAATCTATACATGGATCATGGAACGTGTAAAAGAGTACCAGCTTTAGAAAAGAATGGAGTTTGTTATGAAGAAAAAAATGGTGATATCTGTTGTCTGGCTTTTTCTGGCAGCGGTGTTAGTGTGTATGCCCGTACATGCGTCTGAAAAAGATGCGGCAGGTATTGTGGAGCAGATCAAGCAGCAGTTGTCAGAAGCCTTTGACTCAATGGATGAAGATACTGCCGTTGAAGTGTTTGCCTTTTTGAAATCTCAGGTTTCAGAAGGAAATTTAGCTTCTGATGAGGGGGTTGAAAAGGCGATCACGGAAGGAGAAAAGAAATTTGGCGTGGAGCTTGATGAGGCAGATGCCAGGGCCCTGGTGGATACCATGGAAAAATTGGAGGATATGGGATTTTCCGCGGAATACGTAGTGGAGAAAGCGGAATCACTCTACGGGGAGTATGGCGCGGAATTTGTAGATCATGCTGATGAGCTGGTTAAGGGTGCGGTGGCCAATGCCGCCCAAAATGCTCTGAATAGTTTTTGGGATAATATCAAAAGTTCCGTGAAAGGTTTTTTTGACGGGTTGTTTTCGTGACGGCGGAGGGCGCCGCGAAAACGAAAATGGTGTAAAACAGGAGGCTTGTTGAATGAAAATTGCATTTTATGGAACAAAACCATATGATAAAGTATGGTTTGAGCCGATGGCAAAAGAATATGGATTTGATATACGTTTTATAGAATCGGCATGTAATCAGGACACCATATTTATGGCGAAAGGATATGACGCGATCTGTATCTTTGTGAATGATTATGTGGACGCTGATATGATCCAGGAATTATATGAAATGAAAGTCAAGGCTATTTTGCTGCGCTGTGCAGGGTTTAATAATGTGGATGTGAAGGCGGCCGAGGATAAGATCGTCATACTGAGGGTTCCCAGTTATTCGCCGGAGGCGGTTGCGGAGTTTTCCATGGCGCTTCTTCTTACGGTAAACCGTTTGACACATAAAGCTTATAACAGGACCAGGGATTTTAACATGAGCCTTAACGGCCTGATGGGGATGGACCTGCATGAAAAAACGGCAGGTGTGATTGGAACCGGTAAGATCGGACAGGCAATGATACGGATTTTAAATGGTTTCCAGATGCGTGTGATCTGCTACGATCCCTATCCCATAGAAGGGCTGGAGGCGGAATACGTATCCCTTGAGGAGCTTTTTAAGTCCTCGGATATCATCTCGCTGCATTGCCCGCTCACATCGGATACCCGGTATATCATTAATAAGGATTCTATTGCTCTTATGAAAAAGGGGGTTTATCTGGTCAATACTTCGAGAGGCAGTCTGATCGACACGGAAGCGTTGATCGACGGGCTGTTAGAGGGGAAGTTTGGCGGCGTGGGGCTGGATGTGTATGAGGAGGAGGAAGGCGTGTTTTATGAGGACAGATCGGGAGATATCATAACAGATGATAACCTGGCTCGTTTGATGACATTCCCTAATATGCTGGTCACATCCCACATGGGATTTTTTACCAAAGAGGCAATGCGCGCGATTGCAGCCACAACACTGGAAAATGCTTATGCGCTGGAAAACGGGCTTCCGCTTGTCAATCAGGTGGGAAAGGAATTGATTCCTTAAACGCCATAGGAAATTATGGAATTTGTAATAAGGGGCATAATCTGCTATAATGATTCCTTGATAACAGTAAGGGGAAATACAATGGAGGAACGATCGCGGTATAAGGTTGGATTTGCAAGTCAGGATCAGTGGGAAGATGCTATGGGGCTGGCATGGAAAACTTTTCTGGAATTTGAGGCTTCGGATTATTCGCCGGAAGGTGTCAGAAGCTTTGAAGATTTTGTTACTGATACCAATCTGAAAAGGATGTTCCAGGCAGGTGTTTACCAGATGATGACAGCGTTTGACGGCGGGCGGATGATCGGCATGGTCACGCTCCGCAATCAGATGCATATATCATTGCTCTTTGTGGATAAGGCGTATCATTTTCAGGGAGTGGGCAGGGCATTGGTCTTGCAGATGGCGTCTTATGTACGTAAAGAATTTGGCACTTCCCGGATGACGGTAAACGCATCGCCTTACGGGGTGCCTTTTTATCATAAAGTGGGATTTCGTGACATTGGGCCGCAAAGGTGTGAGGATGGTATTATTTTTACGCCTATGGAATATATGTTATGATAGGAAAGAGGGTCTATGGAATACATTCATAGTAAAGATATTTTCAGGCTGATCCGTGATACCCTGAAGATGGCAGACAAAAGGGTGATCGAGCATGGTTCCAGAGTAGCCTACTACTTTTACAAAATGCTGGATTGCCAGGGCGGATATGAAAAATTTGAACTGGCGGATTTTGTGTTTTTAGCTTCATTCCATGATATCGGGGCTTACAAAACAAATAATCTGAAGGATTTTGTTGGGTACGAATTTAAGGCGCCTATGCCTCATACTACATATGGGTATCTTATTTTCAAACATCTTTCACCTCTTAAGGAGCTGGCTTCCGTTATCTTGTACCACCATACCAACTTTTTACAGCTTAAGGGATTAAAGTATGAAAGTAAGGATATTGCAGGGCTTTTAAACTATGCGGAAAAGATAGATATCTTTTCGCGGGCCATGAAGGATTCTTTTAACATGAGCATGATTCAAAAGCAGGTTGGAGCGGTACTTGACCCATCCGCACATGATTTGTTCCGAAAGGTAATGATCAAGGAAGACGTGCTGGCTAAAGTAAAAAGCGGTGAATATCTGGAAGAACTGGAAGAAATCATCGACTATATGATCTTTACCAACGAAGATAAGAAAAAGTCGCTGGAGATGTTGATGTTCTGCCTTGGTTTTCGGAGCGAAAAGGCGGTGGTAGATACGGCAAGGTGTATTTCTATCACGGAAATGCTTGGCTCAAAGCTTGCCCTGAAACAAAAAGAAAGGGAAGAGCTTTATTATGGGAGTCTCCTGCATGACATCGGAATGCTGGCAATACCGAAGGGAATCATAGAAGCGCCCAGGAAATTATCTCCCGAAGAATATGCGAAGGTAAAGATGCATGTGCATTTGGCGGAAAGAGTTTTGAATGACCAGATGGCAAAGGAAGTGGTGGAGATTGTAGCAACGCATCATGAGCGGTGCGACGGCAGCGGTTATCCAAGAGGACTGACCGCAAAGCAGATGAATCGTAATCAGGAGATCCTGCAGTTTTCCGATACGGTTTCAGCCATGATGGGAGAACGTTCTTACAGGGAATCCATGGACGGGAGAGAGATCATGGACCAGCTTAAGGCTGAGGCGGTAAGCGGGAAGTTTAATAAGTATGCGGCCAATGCATTCTGGGACAACTATGATGAGATCATGCAAAGGGTGAAGGTTCGTTCGGACGAGATACTGGTTACATACAGGAAGCTGAACCAGCAGTACGTTCAGGCTTCTAAAAAGTTTAAAGAAAAATAAAACAAAGGAAGAGGAAAGCTATGGGTAGACTATTTAATTTAGACAGCCCCCTTATGTCAGGGCTTAGCAAAGTGGCGGATTTGATCTGGCTGAACATTTTGGCGTTCATTTTCTGCATCCCGGTTGTTACCATTGGCGCATCAATAACAGCCCTTAACTACGTGGCGCTTAAGATGGTCAGGAATGAAGACGGCTATGTTACAAGGGCATTCTTTAAGTCTTTTAAGCAGAATTTTAAGCAGGCAACGATCATATGGCTGATTATGTTGTTGATTTTTGGGGTGATCATAGGGGATCTGGTGATCTTTACGTTTTCTACCCTGGCATTCCCGGTGTGGCTCCGGATTGCCTTGGGCGTTATAGGGATATTAGTGGTCTTTTCAACGATGCATGTGTTCCCCGTGCTGGCAAGATTTGAAAATTCTATAAAAAATACATTTAAAAATTCCCTGTATATGGGAGTTCTGACATTGCCCAAAACTGTATTGATGATTGTGATATGGATAATCCCTGCAGTGGTAACGATCTATTTCCCCCAGGCATTTCCCTTCGTGATTGCCCTTGGAATCTCAGGGCCGGTATTTTTGTGCGCTATGCTTTATAATAAAACCTTTAAGCGCTTTGAGCCCCAGGAGGAAGAAACGGCAGATGCCGATAATTGGTTTTTGGAACCGTTGGAGGATGAAGCGGGTGCTTTAAGGGAAGAGGGCGGGCAACAGGATGCCGCAGTTACGGAACAGGAAGATGAAGGCGCAAATGAAGGCGGAAAACAGCAGTAATTGTACAAAGTGTCCATTGTGCATCCGGATTTATTAGTAATGTTGTCAGGTGCAAAAAAATAAGATATTCATTGTAAGCATTTTTTACAAGAGAGATTGAAATCTTTGTGGAATAGTGGCATAGCCAAAGTTTGTAAATTCATGTATACTAAACACATACTTGATCGTGCATCAAAAATTCTAAGGAGGCAAATGAAATGGCAAGTTTATCTTTAAAAAATATCTACAAAGTATATCCTAACGGATTTGAAGCTGTTAAAGACTTCAATCTGGAGATCAAGGATCAGGAGTTCATTATCTTCGTAGGTCCTTCAGGATGTGGTAAGTCCACAACTCTTCGTATGATCGCTGGTTTGGAAGATATTTCTTCTGGCGAACTGAAGATTGGTGACAGGGTAGTTAATGACGTAGAGCCTAAGGACAGAGATATTGCAATGGTATTCCAGAACTACGCTCTGTATCCTCATATGTCAGTATATGACAACATGGCTTTCGGGCTTAAATTGAGAAAAGTTCCGAAGGATGAAATTGATAAGATGGTTAAGGAAGCAGCTAAGATTCTTGACTTGACACCGCTCCTTGATCGTAAGCCGAAGGCTTTGTCAGGTGGTCAGAGACAGCGTGTTGCTATGGGTCGTGCAATCGTTCGTAATCCTAAGGTATTCCTTATGGATGAGCCTCTTTCCAACTTGGATGCTAAGCTCCGTGTACAGATGCGTGTTGAGATTTCCAAACTGCATCAGAGATTAGGAACCACTATCATCTACGTTACACATGACCAGACAGAGGCTATGACATTAGGTGACAGGATTGTAGTTATGAAGGATGGCGTTGTTCAGCAGGTAGATACACCTCAGAACCTGTATGAGAGACCTTCAAACCTGTTCGTTGCAGGGTTCATGGGATCACCTCAGATGAACTTCCTTGACGCAGTTGTTGAAGTTAGCGGTGACGTTGCAAGCCTGAAGATTGCAGGGAACAGCATTCCGCTTCCGGCAGCTAAGTCCAAAAAGCTTATCGCTGGCGGCTACAACGGAAAGACAGTTACATTTGGTATCCGTCCTGAAGATATTTATGATTCAGAAATGTTCCTTCAGACAGCTAAGTGCTCATTTGAATCAACCATCAAGGTTTACGAATTGCTCGGTGCAGAAGTTTATCTGTATTTTGATCTTGCAGAGTTCCCTCTCACCGCAAGAGTTGATTCTCGTACAACCGCAAGACCTGGCGATGCAGTTAAGTTTGCATTTGATGTTGACAAGATTCATGTATTCGATAAGGAAACAGAGCAGGTTATCACAAACTAGTTTGACAAGGGGGATGCGAGAGCATCCCCTTTTTTACTATGGAAGTGTGAAATAAGCGGTTTTTGTAGTAAAATAACAATAATATACGTGTGAAAGGATGAAAATGAATGATATCTGCACAGGTATTGATGAATTGTATTGAAGAGCTGAGAATGATCACAAGGGTCAATCTGGCTGTTTTTGATTTAGACGGGGCTGAAATTGTCTCCACGTTTGAAAGCAGTGATATCTCACCGGATATGCTAAAAGGCTTTGCCCAGTCCCCGGCGGACAGCCAGGTGATCGGCATGGACCATCTGCTCAAGATTACGGATGAAGGAGAACTGGTTTATGTGCTGGTAGCCCGGGGGAGCAATGACGAAACCTATTTGATTGCAAGGATCGCAGCCAGCCAGATCCAGCAGCTGATAACGGCTTACAAAGAGCGCTTCGACCGCAATAATTTTTTCCAGAATCTTTTGCTGGATAATTTTTTGCTGGTGGATGTATACAATCGTGCCAAGAAGCTTCACCTTGAGGTAACGCTTCCCAGGGTGGTCTATATCGTTGAGACTCAGTCCGGTAAGGACAGCACGGCGGCTGAATTGCTGAAGGGGATGTTTTCTGCGCAGTCAGGAGATTTTGTTACGGCAGTGGACGAAAGCCGGGTGATACTGATCAAAGCCCTGGAGCGGGGCGACGGGGAAGAGCAGATCGAGCAGACGGCGCAGACGATCGTGGATATGATGAGCACGGAGGCGATGCTGAATGTAAGAGTTGCCTATGGGTCGGCGGTCCAGGAGCTGAAAGATGTCTCTAAATCATATAAGGAAGCGACCATGGCTCTTGACGTCGGGAAGATTTTTTACGTGGAAAAGAAGGTCAACTCTTTTGGCAGTCTTGGAATTGGCCGGCTGATCTACCAGCTTCCGATCAACCTTTGCCGTATTTTTATCAGTGAAATTTTTGGGGAAAATGACCCCGGTGATTTTGATGAGGAGATTGTCTCCACGGTAAACAAGTTCTTTGAGAATAATTTGAATGTTTCGGAAACCTCCAGGCAGCTTTTTGTGCACAGGAATACGCTGGTCTACCGGATTGAAAAACTGGAAAAGAGCACAGGCCTTGATGTAAGGACATTTGATGATGCGTTGACATTTAAGATTGCTATGATGGTATATAATTACATGAAGTATCTGGAACAATAGGCGATTGGAGTAATGAACAACCTTATCTCCGAATACAATATAATGGTTCACACTATAATATTGTCAGGGGGGATGAGGTTGTTTTTATATGGAAAAAAGATAGTATATCTTTCTAAATATCAGGACGGAAAAAAAGAGCCCGGTGCCGGGTTTGCAAAGTTTACAGGAAAGAGTAATGAGTGGTGTGTGGAGATTAGGGTCAAAAAAGAATTTTGCGGCAGAGAAAAGGATTGGGTTTTATATCTATTGGTAAAAAATGAAAAGATCATTGTGGGAAATCTGACGGTACAAGCCTGTGGGCTGATTGCCATGAGAAGTTTTTCCGTCAGCGGTGAAAGGATTTCTATGAAGGGGAGGGACTACGACGGAACGGATATTTCCGGCATAGAGATCAGGGGAAGCGGAGGAACATTTATTGCGGGGTATCTGCAAGAACCTGCCGGGGAAAGAGGACTTGCCGGGGAAAAGGAGACAGCCGGGGAAAGAGAACCTGCCGGGGAAAAAGAGTCAGCCGGGGAAAGAGAACTTGCCGGAGAAAAAGAACTGGCCGGGGAAAAAGAAGCGGAGCGGGATTTTCTGGCGGCGGATTTGGGAAATGAGCTGCACAAGGAACTACAGGAAATCCGTTCTTTTGACAATAAATGGGAACAGCTTATGAATGATTATCCGCAGATCCACCCTTTTGGCGATAACCGCGTTTTTATTACCATAGAGCCCAAAGATTTCATCATTCTTCAGGCATCCTACCAAAAGCTGGTAAACAATAGCTTTCTCTTGCATGGGTTCTATAATTACCGGTATTTGATATTAGGTCCTGATAAGGAAATCAGGGAAAAGGACAAGGAGTGCTTTTATTTGGGGGTTCCGGGAACATACTTTGAGAGAGAGCGGATGGTGGCGGTGATGTTTGGCTTTGAGGGATTTGAATGTGCCGGTCCTGTGGAGATCGGAAAGTTTGGGTTTTACATGAGAAAGGTAGAATTGTAAAAAGAAGACCGCAGGCTTTATCCTCGGGGAAGCCGCCATGCGTTACCTGAGCAGTTAACTAGGATCAGGCACCCTTGCGGCACATGGAAAATTCTGCTTAGTGCTGCTTTGTTCCCAACCTGACACGATTCGCAGACATCCATTGCGCAAGACCCAATCTTCAAACGCCACTTACTCAGGGCAGCCATGACAGCTTCCCTGAATACAAAGCTGTACGGTCTTGTTATAGTATAGGGGGTCGGGAAAGGTTTGTCAACTGGGAGTTGTATTTTTGCCCTATATTTGATAGTATTAATTTAAGCATATTTTAAAACGCCAAATGGAAGATAAGCAAATGTTTATATCAGGATTCCATAAAACAACATTATTGGATTATCCCGGATGTATCGCAGCCGCCATTTTTACAGGGGGCTGTAATTTTCGTTGTCCGTTTTGCCATAACAGTGGATTGGTGCAAGATCCCTTTAAAGAAGGATTAGTACCGGAGGATGAAGTATTAGCATTTCTGGATAAAAGGAAAAAAATCCTAAAAGGTGTCTGCATTACCGGAGGAGAACCCACCTTGCAGCCTGACCTGCCGGATTTTATCGGGAAAGTAAGGAAAATGGGCTATCGGGTCAAGCTGGACACCAACGGCTACCGGCCGGAGGTTTTAAGGGAGCTTTTAGAGAGCGGACTTTTGGATTATGCGGCGATGGACATCAAAAACTGCCCGGAGAAGTATGGGGCGGCAGCCGGACTTATCCCCCCCGGGAACGCAGGCGGATTTGAACTGGGGAAAATTGAGGAATCGATAAAACTCCTGCTGGATGGCCAAATAGATTATGAGTTCCGGACCACTGTGGTGAAGGAACTGCATACGGTGGAAGATATAGCCGCGATTGGGGCCTGGGTGAAAGGAACCCCGGCTTATTATCTGCAGAAATTTGAGGATAGCGGGCATATCATAGGGGAAGGATATCATGAACCGGACCCTGAAATCCTGCAGGATATGGTACAGGCCCTTTCGGGAATACCGGAACTGAAGGGGAAGGTTCACTTGCGGGGTGTTTCCTAGACCGGCAGTCTAAGGACTGACCACTCAATATAGTACGATGTGAGGGAAAAGGATGACAGAACAGGAAAAATACATGAAGGAAGCCCTCAGGCAGGCGAAAAAAGCATATGATCTGGGTGAAGTTCCCATAGGCTGTGTGATCGTATACGAAGGGAAGATCATCGGAAGGGGATATAACCGCAGGAACACGGATAAAAACACCCTTGCCCATGCGGAGATCACGGCGATCAACAAAGCCAGTAAAAAGATGGGCGACTGGCGGCTGGAAGGCTGTACGCTTTACGTGACGTTAGAGCCCTGCCAGATGTGCGCAGGGGCTATCATACAGGCCAGGATTGATGAGGTGGTGATGGGCAGCATGAACCCCAAAGCGGGCTGCGGCGGCTCTATCCTGAATATTTTGGAGATGCCGGAATTTAACCATCAGGCTAAGGTGGTCCGGGGAGTCCTGGAGGAGGAATGCTCCCGGATGCTCACTGACTTTTTTAAGGAGCTGCGGGTGCGCAACAAGCTGGAGAAGGAAGCTATTCGCTCACAATGTTCTGAACCCACGCCCCGCTCTTTACCATAAAGAATCCTATGCAGACCTTGATGGACTCCGTAAACTGGACAAGGAAAAACACAAGATAAATTGGTAACGTGGTATGCCTTGACAGGAAGAAGGCAAAGGGGATCATCACAACCCAGGTAAATACACTGTCAAACAAAAAGGTGATGACGGTCTTTCCTCCGGAACGGAGTGTAAAATAAGTACAGTGGGAAAAGGCGCAAAGGGGCATCACCGAAGCGGAAATGGCGATGAAGACCCTTGCAAGCTCCCGGATGCTTTCTTCCGTATTATAAATAGAGGGGAAATATCTCCCAATGACCATCATAAACGCAGCCATGACCACGCAGCATCCGACGCTGAAAAAGATCATTTTGTTGTCCGCGTCTTTTGCTTCTTCCAGCTTGCCTGCCCCTAAAAACTGTCCTACCACAATGGAAATGCAGCCGCCAAGCTGGAGATAGACGATATTAAACAGATTGGTGATGGTGGAAGAAATATTCTGCGCAGCCACCACCTCAAGGCCCCGGACAGCATAGCACTGTACGATCACGGTCATCCCGGAAGCCCAGAACATTTCGTTGAGCATAAGGGGTGTGCCTTTTATAAGGATATCCTTGCAGATACGGCCCGGGATGCCAAAGCTCTTGTAAGCGCCGATGATGTAGGGATTTCGTTCTTTGTTCCGGTGGGTCCATAATAAGACGATGCCGCATTCAATGAAGCGGGCAACCACTGTCGCGATAGCGGCTCCGGCTACCCCCATGGAAGGGATGATGTCACCTACACCGAAGATAAGCGCATAGTCAAGGATCAGGTTTGTGATCACGGCAACAATACCCGCCAGCATGGGAACAAAGGTTTGCCCGGTCTCGCGGATAGAACTGATATAGGTCTGGCTTAAGGCAAAAGGAACAAGGCCAATGATCATGATCGCCAGATATTCTTTGCCGTAATTAAGGGCAAGGGTGATATCCCCCACGCTTCCGGTGTCGTTTAGATATAAGGAAATAAGCTGGGTGTTGCAAAAGCTTAAGAGACATAAGGCAACAGCGGAAATGAGGGCGCTGGTGTAAAGCTTAAAACGAAAAGCGTACTTCTGCCCCTCATAGTCGCCCTTCCCGTAAAACTGCGTGCCAAAAATTCCGGCGCCGGAAACACCGCCGAAAATACAGATATTAAATACAAACATAAGCTGGTTGACAATGGCGACACCGGACATTTGCTCGGTGCCGATCTGGCCTACCATAATGTTATCCAAAAAGCTTACGAAGCTTGTGATGGCGTTTTGGATGATCATAGGAACCGCAAGGGAAAGGACCCGGCGGTAAAACAGTTTATCCCCGATAAATTTTGACTTGAATTTCCTCCACATGATAATCAATTTCTCCCTGAAAACGATTTTAATTGCCATAGTCAGACCATTGTAATCAATCCTTGCAGGAAAGTCAAGTTACGCTTTACGTTATTTGCATAAACTGTTATAATAATCCACAAGAACTTATTTGAATAGGCAAGGTGTAAAGTCAGCCAGTCAGGCGGCTTTGCACCTTTTTGCAAAGGGAGGGGAAAGGGTGAAATATTTAATTGTAGTAGATATGCAAAACGACTTTATCACAGGAAGCCTTGGAACCAGGGAAGCACAGGCAATCCTGCCGGAGGTGGTTTCCAAAGCAGCCGGATATGAAGGACGGGTCATCTTTACAAGGGATACCCATGGGGAAGATTATCTGGACACCCAGGAAGGAAAGCTTCTGCCGGTAAAGCACTGTATTTGCGGTGAAGAGGGCTGGGAGTTAGCCGACGGGTTAAAAGAACTTGCTGGAAAGGATGGGAGCCGGGTTTACGATAAGCCGGCCTTTGGCTGCCGGGAGCTTGCGGAGGATTTGAAAAAGGAGCATGACAGTCAGCCGATCGAGGAGATTTTACTGTGCGGGCTCTGTACGGATATCTGTGTGATTTCCAATGCGCTTATTTTGAAGGCCTTTCTGCCGGAAGTGCCGATCGCGGTAGATGCATCCTGCTGCGCCGGGGTGACGCCTGAAAGTCATCAAAATGCATTACTGGCAATGAAAATGTGCCAGATTGATATCAAAAACAACGAGAAATAATGAAGGAAGGGGAAAGCAGATGAAGCACACCCAATTCAACGAAAGGAATATTTCCATGGTCATGGATATGTACGAGCTTACCATGTCCAACGGATATCTGAACAAGGAGTTCCAGGATACCATAGCGGTTTTTGACGTGTTTTACAGGAGTAACCCGGATCAGGCAGGTTTTGCGGTCTTTGCCGGGTTAGAGCAGGTGGTGGAGTATGTCCAAAACCTTCATTTCAGCCAGGAAGATATTGATTATCTGCGGTCTAAAAATCTGTTTACGGAAGAATTTCTGGATTATCTGCTGCATTTTAAATTCCGGGGGGATATTTACGCCATGCCGGAAGGAACTATCATGTATCCCAATGAGCCGATCATGACGGTAGCGGCGCCCCTGATTGATGCCCAGCTGATCGAGACCGCTTTGCTTTTGGAGATCAACCATCAGTCGCTGATTGCTACGAAGACAAACCGGATCGTGCGTGCGGCCGGGGGGAAGCCGGTATCGGATTTTGGAGCAAGGCGCGCTCATAATGTGGATGCTGCCGTTTATGGCGCAAGAGCCGCTTACATCGGCGGGGCATCTTCCACGGCAACGGTCCTGGCAGGGAAAATATTTGGAATCCCAATTTCCGGAACTATGGCGCATAGCTGGGTGATGTCTTTTGACAGCGAGTATGAGGCATTTAAGGCTTATGCGGAGAGTTATCCGGACGCAACGGTCCTTTTGGTGGATACCTATGATGTATTAAAAAGCGGTGTGCCCAATGCGATCCGTATCGCAAATGAAATTCTGATCCCCATGGGGAAACGGTTAAAGGGGATCCGGCTGGATTCCGGTGACCTTGCTTATTTATCAAAGGAAGCAAGGAAGCTTTTGGATGAGGCGCATCTTACGGACTGTATGATCGTGGCTTCAAACAGCCTGGATGAGTACACCATTGAATCCTTAAACCGGCAGGGGGCGATGCTGGACAGTTACGGGGTAGGGGAGAAACTGATCACCTCATCCACAACGCCGGTGTTTGGGGCCGTGTATAAGCTGGTGGCAATTAACAAAAACGGAACTTTTGTTCCTAAGATTAAAATTTCTGAGACCGTTGAAAAGATAACCAATCCGGGAATCAAGGAAATATACCGGGTTTATGACCGGGAAGGAAAGGCAGTTGCGGATTATCTGGCGGTGAAAGGGGAAGTGATCGATGCCGAAAAACCGGTGCGTTATGTGGATCCGGTGAATTACTGGAAGAACCGGTGCTTTGTGGACTGCACTTTTAAGCCGTTGCAAAAACAGATCTTCAAGGACGGAGAGCTGGTGTATGAGCTGCCTTCCTTAGAGGAGATCAAAAGTTACGTTCGGAACCAGCTGACTCATGAGATCTGGGAGGAGGAACAGAGGTTTGAAAATTCACACTCCCATTACATGGATATGAGTCCGGCAATGTTTGAACTGAAAATGGGTCTGTTACACGAAAGTAACAGACAAGAGTAAATATGGGGGATTACTGTGAAAAATAAATTTTTCACAGACATATTTGTGCTTGCGCCCAAATTTGCAGGCTTTTGAAAACATGGAGGATTGTTATGGAAGTAGTATTGCAAAACCTGACGAAAAAGTTTCCCGGCCGTGACAGGAAACCCCGGGGGGATGTGATTGCGGTCAATGACTTTAACTTTGTAATACCGGACGGGAAGCTGATCGGGCTGTTAGGGCCGTCCGGGTGCGGCAAGAGCACTACTTTGCATTTGATCAGCGGCCTGCAAAAGCCTACCAGCGGCAAAATATTTTTTGGAGAGGATGACGTGACGGATCTGCCTCCGGAAAACAGGGGGATCGGGCTGGTGTTTCAAAATTACGCCCTTTATCCTCATCTGACGGTGAAACAGAATATTTTGTTTCCCTTGCAGAATTTAAAGGGAAGGGACAAGCTCTCCAAAGAACAGATGCTGGAAAAAGTTTATGCGGCGGCAAAGCTTGTCCAGATAGATGAGTTGATGGATCGTAAGCCGCGGCAGCTTTCCGGCGGGCAGCAGCAGCGTGTTGCCATTGCCAGGGCATTGGTGAAGATGCCGGGAGTTTTATTGTTGGATGAGCCGTTATCCAACTTAGACGCAAGGCTGCGGCTGCAGACCAGGGAGGAGATCCGCAGGATCCAGAGGGAAACAAAGATCACAACGATATTTGTGACCCACGACCAGGAAGAGGCCATGAGCATTTCTGACATGATCGTGGTGATGAAAGACGGGGTGGTCCAGCAGATTGGCAAGCCCCAGGAGGTTTATGACAGCCCGGAAAATCTGTTTGTTGCCAGGTTTTTAGGAACACCGCCCATCAATATTTTTAACGGGCAGATCAGGGATAAAATGCTTTATATCGGGAATGACGCCATTTTGCCGGTGGGTGATATTCCGGATGGGCCGGTGTATGTGGCTATCCGGCCGGAAGGGTTCCTGCCCGGAAAAGACGGGGCTTTTTGCTGCAGATTAAAGGGTGTGGAAGTGATGGGGCGGGATATCAGTGTGGTCTGTGAAAATGACGCATCCATAAGTACTGCAATCCGGGCAATCTTAGGAACGGAAAGCAGGGTGGATACGTCAAAGCCTGAAATCCGCTTTGGGGTTCTTGCGCGGAAGGTGTTCCTGTTTGACAGGGAAACGGAAGAGAGGGTTTATTTTGAGGGGGATGGCCATGAAAAACAAGATAAGTAGCAGC
>OFGA01000791.1_pt1 | contig 24208 bp, 20 predicted proteins | sample 1521471 | NCBI WGS metagenome assembly OFGA01 (sample SAMEA3504086, study PRJEB24116) | mouse gut metagenome | biome: mouse gut; feature: mouse-associated habitat; material: faeces | place: Denmark | collected 2011 | reverse complement strand
GCTGATCTTTTACTTCTGTTTACGCTCACATTTCTGGTTTGCAACTGTGCAGGAAGTCTTGCAGGCAGACTGACAAGATGCCTGGCATTCCCCGCAGCCACCTTTTACAGCAGACTCTTTCAGATTCGCGTGATTGATCGTTTTCACATGTTTCATAATCCAATTCCTCTTTCCTTTGAGATTTCCAAATTATAATATCATTATACCATAAATTCCGACAAATTCAATCGGTTCAGCGGAACTTTTTCCGCTTGTTGACCCCGACTACCCCGCCCAATGCGGAGGCAAACAACACGGCTGCCAATTTGGTAAATGCCACTGCGCAGAAATCTGGACCATTCACCGTAAGGTTGGTGAATGCAAGCAGTAAAAACATGCAGATTCCACAACAAACTCCCACCAACATGCCCCGTCCCCGGGAAAAGGCTGCGCTGACATATCCAGCAACCAGACCCCCCAATACAAAGGTTAAGGTTGCAACAAACGTAATCAGCATCTGTGGCAGATCACGGAACTGCATAACCACTGACATGAAAGTCAGCAACAGAAAACAGGCAACCGTCCCAGCTACAATTCCATAAACCACCGGACGAAGAAACCGTTTGATTCCATACATATCAGGCTGTTTCATACCAATTCCCCCTTTTTAATCAGGGCATTCAGCCAAGCATCTGGATATGCCTTTTCCATTTTATTTGGATTTGGATGAAGCTTTCTCGTGCGAAGTATTATTCATCTGAACAGCCCAGCGGGTGATCCGGATTTTGCTGCGGTCCGATCCAGTCTCGATTACAAGATGGTCTTCCCGCATCGAAACAACGGTCCCGATAATGCCGCCCACTGTGACGATCTCATCCCCAACTTCAAGGCTGTTGCGCATCTCCTGTGTCTCTTTTTCACGTTTTTTCTGCTTATAGCTGTGCACGATGAGTTCTACCAGTGTGATCACTCCTGCAAGGAGCGCCGGCAATTCCCAAAAGTGCATGCCCAGACTGTTGTGTGTAAAGTTATACAAATTCATCCACATTATTTTGTCTCCTTCCCGCCTGTGCGTCCTTACCTTCTGTTACTGGTTTTGTCTGTGATGCCAAGCTGCCTTTTTAATGTTTCTTCCGCCAACTGGTCTTTCAGTTCCGCCAGCTTCTTCTGGCGTTTCTTCATGCTGTGGGTGAACCATGAATAGATAATCAGGGTTGCCAGCATCAGTAAGAAGCTCATAATACAGCACTTGTGGTCATCTATTTCCTTGTTAGCCAAAGGAATCTCTTCCTCTGTAATTGGTGTTACTGTTACATTTCCGTCATCATCTGTTTCGATCAGCGCTCCCTGTAAAGGTACAGGTGCATCGCCTACTGCTACCAGTGCCGGTGCTACTGGCAATACTACCGGTATTGTTCCTGCTGGTACGGGAACCGGCGGTGCTACAGGCGTAGGCACTTCCGGCGTTACAGGTGGTGTCGGCGGTATCGGTGGAACCGGAGACACATCAGGTTCTTCATCGTCAGGTTCTGTAACTGGTTCGGGCTCTGTAGTCGGTTCAGGTTCCTCTGGTATCGCTGCGTAATAAACCCAAATCTCCATATTACTTTCTGGCATTGTACCCGTTACAAATTGTTGGCTGTAAACATATCCAGTAATTGCAGGTGACTCGATTGTATAACCTGCTCCTGCCTTATAATACCGCTCAACTGACCCTGCAGCTGTAGTTCCATCACCATACAAATAGTTGACTCTCAACCTATAAAGCTTTTCGATGGTTACTTCATCACTATTTTCAAATTCCTTCCCGTCACTGAATCTTACTTTTACAGTATTTAGAAAACTCTCTCCGTTAAATGCATCATCTACTGTAACAGTATAGTACGCATTTATTATTCTCTTTCCGCCAGCTTCTACATTTTCAAAAACTACTTCACGCTCATCTTCTCCGTAACCTTCAAAAGTAACACCCGGCAATTCTTCAACGGTAATTGTCTGTACTTTATCATAAATATTTGTTACTTCTATAGAAAATGCAACTTGGCTGCCCGCTTCGTAAACTCCTGCATCATGCGCTTTAGTGACTACATCATCTGAGAGCACTCGATCAGTATTATCTCCATCTGTCACAGTTAATGTACCATACTCACATGTGATGAAATAGTTTGTTAATTTAATGTCCTTACTATTACTCCGAACCTTAAAAGTATTTTTTGAGCTACCTACTAATTTTTGTTGTCCGGTAAAGTCATACCCTATATTTCCTCTTTCTGACTCAACCCAATCTATCGTATTTTCGTCTAAAATTGTAGGATTCGTATAATACTCACCGTTATATTTTTCAGTTAAATCTGCGGATTTAACTGTTACCGGTCTCGGAGAAATCGTTACAGGAACACTTACAGTTTTTTCCTCACTTCCACGAGTAACTTTTACCGTTACATCTCTCCTTGTCGCATCCTTAAATGAGTTTTCTACAGATGTACTACCAATAAGATACTCTACTGCATCACCCTCAATAACTCCTTCTACTACAATTGAGCGGACTACTCCATCATACGTAGCAACCACGGGATTAGCACTAATATCTGCAAAATCAGCCGTCCAACTACCTGTAATTGTTACAACATTATTCGGCATTGTAAATGTGCCATTTCCTATTGATACATTTGAATCTGCTGTTGCAGTCCATCCACTAAATATATATCCGGAAATACTTGGCGTACCCGCTACTGTAACGGGTTGATTCAGGAAATACTCTTCCGATCTTGGCAACAGTGCTACTGCTTCATCTGGAATATTTCCACTAAAGGTATAATTTACGCGGAATTTAGGAACTTCAATCGTCTCTGCCGTCCAGCTTCCCGTTACGGTAACGTCTTCTTCACCCATCACACCGTTGTCAGGCACCGTCCAACCGCTGAACGTGTAGCTCCCGTTCACGTTCCCGTACCCGTCATGGGTATAGTACACCGTTCCGCTTGTATAGGTCTTATCGACCTGTCCCGCATAGCTCTGGCCCTTCACGATCCCTCCGATCGTCTCCGGCAGTGCGGGCGTCACTTCCTTCCCTGCCCTGTCATAGAGCCCGCCCGGGAGCGTTCCCCAGTCGTAACTCACGTTGTGAACCTCCACCGTCTGGGCGGTATAGGTCCATGTTCCTTCTACCGTGACGTCGGTATCGCCCATCTTATGGGCTCCGGCTTCCGGGCTCCAACCGCTGAACACGTATGTCCCGTTCACGTTCCCGTACTCGTCATGGCTGTTCACGGTGTGCCCCTTTCCGTATGTCGGGTCCACCGTGTACTCCTGGCCCTCCACGTACCGCCGGTTGTCTGTCGGCAGCGTCACCGCATCCTTGGCGTACACTCCCTCCGCTCCGGCCACCGGTGCGTTCTCGCCCCAGCTGTATGTCACTCCGTGGTCGGCCACCGGGATCGCCTCATATACCCACGTTCCTACTATAGTTGTATTTCCTTCAATTTCCCCGCTTGCAGGAGTCCATCCCTGAAATACGTATTTACCATTTACATTTCCATAGCTGTCTGTAGTCTCTACAGCAGAATACTGTTTTGCATCTGCTGTAAAGGAATCACCATAACCATATGTTGCATTATCTATTGGAACTTTATATTTATTTTTTACTGGCTCAGGCGTATCACCCGCCCACTGATAAGTAACTTTATACTCATCTTTGGACCATTTCGCTGTATATGTTACATTTTTGGTTACACATTCATCAATTTCAGGTGTCCACCCCATAAATGAATACCCATCTTTTGTAGGCTCATTTATTTTAGGTGTACTATCTCCTTTTTTCAAACCGAAATATTCCAGTTTCTCGCTGGTACTACTTCCACCGTCCAAATTATAGTTTACTGTATACGTTTCTTCTATTTTTACATTTGCACTTGCGGGTCCCTCCTCAACCGTAATTTCTTTATTCGTGCAGTCAATGGTATTTGTGAGTGTTTTCCCCGCATCTTCTTCGACTACTACATATTCGCAAGTAATCCATATGCTATTTTCCGCTCCATTTGAAAGCTTATCAATAATGAAACACCCATCCTCATATTTTACGTCCAACTTATCTGCGCTAACGTAAACAAGTTCCCCATTACCATTAAAAGTATCTTCTATGACAACATTACTTAACTCCTTAAAAGCATTATTTTGACTGGTATTTTCCACATTGATATAATAAGTAATTGTTTCGCCTACCGAATATTCAGGGCATTCGACTCCTTCGTTTCGCTCTTTATCAGAAGTTTTAGACAATTTAATTTTTTTATCTAAACCACCATCTTTATCTTCTTCCGCCAAAACAGAAATGCCTACTCCATACACGCTGAAATGCTCAGCATCAAACTGAGCATTGTTGCCGCTGGCAACATCCGCGACTTTTTCAGCATTTCCATCTTCTACATGATATACTGCGGCATCACCATTCTTAACGCCAGCTCCTGTGATTGTCACCTTGACGGTGTCATCCGGCTGGATTTCATTTCCGTCCGCATCCCAAATCGTAATATCATATAATTTCAGTTCAACAAGTTCTTTTCCATCTTCCTTTGCGCTCTTTTCAACAGCATCCCAAGCGGAGGAAGTGACTGAAACAGTCTCTACCTTCACTTGTGCGCCTTCCGGAAGTTTGCCCACTACTTTAATTTTAGCGCCGTCATCCGCAGTTGCGGTCAACGTCTGTTCCAATTTACTTTCTTTCTCAAGGACATAATACACATTGACTACATTAGCTGTTTCATCTTCCGTAATCTTACCATTTTTATTCTTAATCGTATCAAGAACATAACTCTTTTTATTATGTGTTACCTTCTCCTCAACACTGTCAGAATCAAGGATCTGATTACCAAGCACGCCATTTTCCTTTTCTATCCTGACAGATGTATCCTCTACACCGTCAAAATGGAAACGGATTTCATAGCTATATTTCCCTTCCGGGTCTTCTTCCTCTTCCAGCAGGGCATAGTAAATGCTTACCACGTTTTTCTCTGAATCTTCGGTAACCACGCCATCTTCATTTTCAATTTTGTCAAGTTCGTAGTTTTCTCCATTATGGATTACTTTCGCCTTAACACTGCTAGCATCAATAATGCTTTCATTAAGCACGCCATCTTCTTTTTCAACCCTGGCATCCTCATCTTCCACACCATCATAATAGTAGCAGATTGTATAGCTGTAAACTTCCCCTTCTTCCTTCTCCGGGCTTGCACTCGGCACCGCACTTGGGCTTACCGAAGGCGAAGCGCTTGGATCTATAGCAGGAGAAACACTCGGGTCTGCTGGCTGGTCAGGCGTTGTCTCAGGACTTTCCGGCAGCACTTCCGGCGTAGTTGTTTCTTCCGGATTTACGTCAGGTTCTTCAGGAGCTTCTGCCGGAATTTCTACCACATCTTCCTCTACAGGTTCCTCCTCTGTTTCCTCCTCTGTTTCCTCCTCGTTGCTTTCCTCTGCCTCAGGCTCCGGATCTTGTTCCGGTTCATCCACCTCAGTGGGAATCACTTCCACTTCCTCGCTTGCCGGCTCTGCCTGATTTTCTGCCTGTGTTTCATCTCCTTCCGCACGCAAAAAAGCGTCTGAGGAATACACACAGGTTGTCGCAATAAGGACAACCGCCAGAAGAAAAGCAATCCATCGTTTTAAGTTTCCTTTAAGAATCTTTTTCATTTCTTCTCCCCTTCCTTGTATGAAATATTTTCAGGTGACATATGCTTTATCCACCCTTTAAACTTGTTATTAAGGACTGTTTCCAATCCCTTATATAAGTGAAGTGTCATAAAAAGGGGGAGGGGGTTCAAAATTTTTATAAATATTTAAAAAAATTTTTTTATTTTTTACATTTTAAAAAAGGTGTGCTATACTGCCAATAAAAAGTATCCTGTTTACGGGATACGGTTCGGGGAGGTGACTGCATATGGTTGTTTTGGATTATAATTATCTTGCGGACTTGGTTATCAATGCGCAAAACGGCGACAGCGATGCTTTTGCGGAACTATATGCGGCGACATATCAGAAGCAATATCACTTCGCATTCAGTTATTTGAAAGATGAATATCTTGCTCAGGATGCCTTGCAGGAAACCTACATACTTGCTCTTCGGAACCTCTCAAAACTGAGGGATCCCATGCTTTTGATCGCATGGCTGAATCAGATCAATTTCCGCGTGTGTTTTCATCTTCACAAAAAGCAGGAACGCTACAATGCGGAGCTGATTGGTTTTGATCATTCCGATTCAGAGACTTCCTCAACACAAAATACCCCCCCCCAATCGGAAATGACGGTCAGCAGTGCGGAAGAATTGATCGTCCAGGTTGATTCACAAAAATTTTTAATGAAACAGATCTTAAATCTCCCGTTTACGGAGTCTCAGGTGATCATCCTGAAGTTTTACCGTAACCTGAAGCATGATGAGATTGCCAAGCTTATGGATATCAGCAGAAGTACTGTTAAACGATATTTAAAGAGTGGAAAAGAGCATCTGGAAAAACTACTTCAACAGCAGGGAGGTGACTTTTTTGCATGAAACAATTTAACAAAATTTCAAAATATAATTTGAATATGGAAGACGCTAACCGGATTCTGGAACAAGCTTTTAAAGCCGCACAGGCGGAGCCTAACACCATCCCGTTAGATGTCCTTGCCGCCAATGGACTTTTTCAAAAAAAACGTCATACTGTTCGTAACATTTTTATCGTAACGGCAATAACAATCTTCTTATTGCTTGCCGTTTTATATGTATCGCGAATCCCATCCTCCTTTACCATAAAGAATAAAGCGGAAGAGGATGAGTATAATCCCGTTTATCAAGTCAATGTGGATTCGTTTATGCTGGTAGATAGGGTAAGTGTCTCTATTGATGGGAGACACATCCCTGTATATGAGACGGAATCTCACGTATATTCCGTAGAACCTCCCGTTAACGGGCAAATGGAAATTACCGTAACGCTCCTTAATCAAAAAAGCGCAACTCAATATGTTGATGTCACTATGGTGGATAAAGACAACCCTGTTGCAGAGAGCTGCCACAGGGAGGGCAGTCTGATCTATCTCTACCTTTCTGATGAACTTTCAGGCGTTGACTTTGACCATATACAGACCACTACCCTTGACGGGAAAAACGTAGAGCCCATTTCCGTTGACCCTTCCTCCGGATGCGTTACCTTCTCCCATCTGGAAGAAACCGTGAATGTCTATGTTCCTGATCATGCCGGAAACAGGCTTCAACTTATCTTGTCAATTTCGTGATTCCCTGCCTAAATATGCATATACTATATGCCCAAAAGCCCGGCCATGTACTCCACCGTTATCATGACCGCCTTAACATCCACCGCAAACCCCGGCTGATGGATCAGCTGTCCCTTCCCGGTTCCAATCTTAATATAGCATCCCGGTATCTGTTCTTCCAAAAAGGAGAAGTCGTCTCCTCCCATGGATCTTTCTTCCGGCACCACCTGCAGGTTCATTTTCAAAGCTTTTTCCCTGCAGATTTCCACCATCTCCTCGTCATTTATTGTTTCGGGAGAAGCGGCTATCCACTCAACTTCCGCATTCATCCCATAGCCAAGAGCCGTATATTCGGCAATTTCCCTGATACGCTGTTGAACAAGCTGCCTGTCTTTCTTGTCCATGGTACGGACTGTTCCTTCAAGCTGTGCGGTTTCCGGTATCACGTTCCAGGTGTTTCCTGCCTGAATCCTGGTCACACTTAAAAGCGCCGGGTGGAAAGCATTGATATCCCTGGTCACAATAGTCTGGAATGCCTGCACCATGGCAGCCGCTGCAGGAACAGGATCCTTTCCGTCATCCGGATGCGCCCCATGGCAGCCCACACCTTTCACAGTCACCACAAAACGGTCCACAGCCGCAGTCACAGCGCCTTCCCGTATCCCGATGGTTCCCACTTCATTCGTGGGATCCGCATGGATTCCCCATATCCGCTGCACATCGGTCATCACATCCGTCTCCAATATTTTTAATGCCCCTAATGCGGTTTCCTCAGCAGGCTGAAAAATAATCTTCACCGTGCCTGACAATTCCTTTCTTCTTTCCTTTAGCAAAAGCGCACAGCCTATCCCTACCGTAATGTGAAAATCATGCCCACAGGCATGCATCTTTCCGGGATAAACAGAAGCATAGGAAAGCCCGCTTTTTTCCTGGATCGGCAAAGCGTCTATGTCACAGCGAAGAGCCTGGATCGGACCTTCCTTTTCTCCCCGGATAACTGCGATCAGGCCGGTTTCCAGCCCGCAGGGCAGAATCTCCACTCCTTCCTCTTCCAGGATTTCCCTGATCTTCTTTGTGGTCTCATACTCCTTATAAGATAATTCCGGATGGCTGTGAAACCACTTAAAAATCTCTTTTAACCTGCCATCCAAATCCTGAAAATCTTCCAAACTGCCCATAACCGTTACTCCTTCAACTTTTTTGATTAAAAATCATCTTCTACTGTTAGGGTCTAACGCATCCCGCAATGCATCCCCGATAAAATTGATCGCCATTACCAACAGAACGATCAAGATCCCCGGTGGAAGCCAAAGCCAGGGCTGTCTTGTCAGCACCGTAAGAGACTGTGCCCCGTTTAACATATTCCCAAGACTTGCCGTAGGCGGCTGTACCCCCATCGCCAGAAAGCTGAGGGCAGCCTCATCCAGCATGGACAGTGCCAACACAGACGTGGCATACACCAGGATTGGGGCTACGGTATTGGGCAGGATCTCTGAAAACAAAATATGCCGCAGGGGCATCCCTGCGATCAGGCTTCCCTTTACAAAATTACTCTCCCGAAGACTCAGCACGTTCCCTCTTACCAGTCTTGCAATCCCGGGCCAATCCACGAAGCCTAAAATCAATATGATACTCCACATACCCGGTTTAAAAATCGAAGCCGCCACCAGCACCAGCAAAATATAAGGGAAAGACATGACCATATCCGTAAAGCGCATGATCACCATATCCAAAACACCGCCAAAGTACCCTGCCATTAATCCCAGCACCACTCCTGCCGCCGTAGAAATCAGCGTGGCAAGGATTCCTACCAGAAGGGATACCCGCATAGCGTACAAGATCCTGCTGAACACATCCCTTCCAATCTGGTCTGTTCCCAGCCAAAACTCCTTACTTGGCGCACTGCCAAAGCTTCCCACGATCTCATCCGGGTCAAAAGGCGCGATGATCGGGGCGAAAAGCGCCGCAGCGCCAAGTATGCCTAAAATGACCAGGCTGATCACCGCCAGCTTATGACGCCGGAAACGCCGAAGGACAGTCTGAGAATAGCTTTCACTGACGATATCCTTCTGTTTCCAATTCTTTTGTCCAAAATCTCTTTCTTTCACTTACCATGCCCTCCTAATCTAACTGGATGGCAGGGTCAACCAGCGCATACAAAATATCCGTAATCAGGTTGGCAGCCAATACCACCACCGCCGACAAAAGACATACTCCCATAATCACCGGATAATCCCTGCCGGATATGGCGCTCATGGTCATAAGCCCCAGCCCAGGCCAGGAAAATACCTGCTCCACGATCACCGCACCGCCAAAAAGCACCGGAATCTCCATCCCGATCACCGTTACAATAGGGACCATGGCATTGCGCAGGGCATGTTTATTGATCACAAGAAAACGCCCAATCCCCTTTGCCCTTGCGGTGCGCAGATAATCCTGCTGCAAAATCTCCAGCATAGCGCTTCTAATGTAACGGATATTCCTGCCCGCAATGGATATGGCAAGCACCGTTACCGGCATCACCATATGCCGCGCCACATCCCCAAAACTGCCTGCCGTTCCCAGCGTGCTCATACCGCTGGAAGGAAGCCATCCAAGCTTTACCGTAAAAACGAAAACCAACAACAGCGACAGAAAAAAACCGGGGATACTGCTGCCCAAAAAAGAAAACGTCACCAACCCATAATCCCCTGCGGAATACTGATGCACCGCACTGTAAATTCCTGCCGGAATTGCGATCAAAAGCCCTGTAAGAAGGGATACCCCCATCAAAAGCAAGGTGGGCCCTAAATGGCTGCCTATCATGCCGCTGACCGACTGAAAGGACTTGATGGAATATCCCATATTTCCCTGCAGAAGCTGCCCAAGCCAAACGAAATACTGGATATAAAAGGGCTTGTCCAGCCCAAGCGCTATGGCCTTTGCCTCCACGGCCGCTTCCGAAACCCTGGGCCCTTGCAGCATTTCCAGAGGACTTCCCGCAAGACACATGATCGCATAATCTATAATCGTGATACCGATCAAAACCGGGATTGCGATCAAAATCCGTTTAATGATATATTTACTCACTGCCATCCCTCCTTACCCGCCATTACAATAGGGCATGCCGCCTTATGCCCTGTTCCCGCCTCCATCTCAATCAGCTGCGGCTCTCTCTGGCTGCAGATCTTGGCTGCGTAGGGGCATCTTGGATGAAACCTGCATCCTGCCGGCGGGTTTGTGCTGTTTCCTGCCTCCCCCTGTAAAAGCTGGCGTTCTTTCTCTTTTTCCAAAGGATCCGGAACCGGCACAGCCGCAAGCAGCGCCCGGGTATATGGGTGGATCGGATTGGAAAAAACCTCCTTAGCCTCCCCGATCTCCACAATTTTCCCAAGATACATCACCGCGATCCGGTCACTGACATAGTTCACCGCCCCAAGTCCGTGTCCCACAAACAAAAGCGTCAGCCCAAGCTCCTTTTGAAGCTCGATCAAAAGATTTAAGATCTGTGCCTGAATCGATACGTCCAGTGCACTGACGGGTTCATCGCACACAATAAAACGCGGATTCAAAGACAATGCTCTGGCAATCCCGATCCTCTGCCTCTGACCGCCGGAAAACTCATGGGGATATCTTCCAAGAACACTCCTTGGAAGGCCCACCATATCCAAAATCCTGACCATGTCCGATTCCACTGTCTTTTTGTCTGAGATCTTATGGTAAAGCATGGGCTGAGACAGGATTTCATAAATATGTTTTCTTGGGTTCAAAGAAGAATAAGGATCCTGAAACACCATTTGAAGCTGGGTCCTGATGCCCTGCATCTCTTTCTTGTGCAAAAGGGATAAATCCTTTCCCCTGTAATAAATTTTTCCTTCCGTAGGCTGCTCTAATCCCACAAGCTGCCTGCCAATGGTAGATTTCCCGCATCCTGATTCCCCTACAAGCCCCAGTGTTTCCCCTTCCATGATGGAAAAGCTTACGCCGTCCACTGCCTTCACGTGGGCTGTGGTATGGGTGATGATCCCGCCCTTGACGGGATAATATTTTTTCATATTTTCAACTCTTAAAAGCGGAGCCGCTTCCTCCCTGCCAACTGATGGCCTGCTCATACCGGTATCCCCCCTTCCTTCATCACGACGCACCTTGCCCTGTGCCCTTCTTCAAACACGAAATTCTTCTGGGGCAGGCCGCACACTTCCCGCCGGTAAGGACAGCGCTGGGCAAACCGGCATCCGGTGATATCGTCATAATTTTCCGGCACCATCCCCGGAATGGCAAAAAGCTTCCTTTCCGCCCTATCCCTGATGGTGGGCACAGTCTTCAAAAGCGCCCGGGTATAAGGATGCTTAGGATCTGTAAACAGGGTATATGCCGGCGCCTCCTCGATGATCTGCCCGGCATACATTACCAGCACCCGGTCCGCCATGTTTGCCACCACGCCAATATCATGCGTGATCAGGATCATAGACATGCCGGTTTCCTTTTGGAGCTCTTTGAGCAATTTCATGATCTGAGCCTGTATGGTCACATCCAGGGCCGTGGTAGGCTCGTCCGCAATCAAAAGCTTCGGGTTGCAGGAAAGCGCCATGGCAATCATCACACGCTGCCGCATTCCGCCGGAAAGGGTATGAGGGTATTTTTTCATTACCCCTTCCGGATCCGGCATTCCCACCTTTTCAAGCAGGGAAACCGCCCTTTGCGCCGCCTGATTTTTCGGAAGTTCCATATGAGCCATAATGTTTTCCATGATCTGACTGCCCACGGTAAAAACCGGGTTCAATGAAGTCAGCGGATCCTGGAAGATCATGGTCAGCCGGTTCCCCCGAATCTCATCCAGCTCCTTTTCTGTCATGGAAAGTAAATTCTTTCCCTCAAACAAAACTTCACCCTCCGAAACCTTTCCGTCTCTTTTTAAAAGCCCCATAATAGACAGCGAGGTCACGCTTTTACCACATCCGGATTCCCCCACAATGCAGACTACTTCCCCTTCATCCACATGAAAATCAATATGGTCCACGCTGATATTTTTACCGTAATCCCCCGTAAAAGCGGTCGTCAGCCCTTTTACCTCCAGCAAATGTGACATTGCCTATCCTTTCTGCACAAATACCACAGTACGGCCCTTAAGCCGCCTGCGGTATCTGTCCTGACCTTAACTCAATTTTCTGCCTGCTTATTTCAATTCCCAATTCTGTACATTGTTAAAGAAGCCATAGGCGCTTGGCTCCGCACCGGAAAGCCGGTTATTTACCGCTCCCTGGGCGCTGATGATATAAACGGAAAACATCGGCACATCCTCCTGTACTTTCCGGTCTATCACAGAGTACAAATCCCTGATCTCTTCGATATCACTGGTCTGCTGGGTTTTCGCAAGGGCTTCATTGATCCCCTGATCCGCATATCCTGTCCAGCTTCCCTCACCGCCAAGCAGCCAGCCTGCATCCGGGTAAGGGTCCACCGGCGCATAAGTATACTGTACCGCCATGATATCATAATCCGTGGAACCCGCAACGGTCATCAGCGTGGCAAGATCCACCGTCTGGACCTCCACTTTAATCCCGGCCTCAGCCCACTGTGCCACCAGCACCTGAGCGCCGTTTACAAAGGTACTGTCCCCGGAGTTAACGTAAAACCGCAGTGTCTGGGAACCATCCCATCCGGCTTCGGCAAGGAGTGCTTTTGCCTTTTCCGGATCATACGGAACCGCTTCAAGGCTGCTGTCAAAAAACGGACTGGCTGACGATAAGAAACCGTCTACCACTTCCCCGTGGCCTTTTAACAGCTCATCCACCAGCTTCTGCCTGTCAATGGCATATAAAAGCGCCTGACGTACTCTCACATCCGGCAGGTTAGCCGTCTGGATGAAAGCGGACTGATTCGTGATCGGCGAGCCGTAAACCGTTTTCACGTCAGCAAGGGCTTCTATGCTTTCATAATCTTCCTGAGGGATAGCGGTCATGGTATGGTGGGTAATGTCAATTTCACCCGACTGCAGTCCGGAAAGCACCTGGCTGGAATCCACAATCCTGATATTCAGCTTTTCAATCTTCGGTGCTCCCTTCCAATAATCCTTGTTTGCCGTATAGCTGATATAGTGGTCATTATCAAAACCTGTCAGGATATAGGGCCCGCTGACCACATCCGGCTTATTGAACCATTCTGCGGTAAGCAGCTCTTCTTCACTGAACTTCTCAATAATATGTTTGGGCATAGTATGAAGATATCTGGCATAGGTATTCTCAAAAGTGGTAAGCGCCATGGGATATTTTGCGGTAAACTGGATGGTCTTATCATCAATGACCTGGATTCCCGAAATACTTTCCGCATTTTGCTCCACAAATCCGTCATCTCCCACGCCTTCAAACGCATAAAGCATCAACGTGGTATTGCTGACCACAGGGCTGGCAAGCCTGCGTACCGTATATTCCACATCCGCTGCCGTGACCGGCGTACCGTCGGACCATGTGGCCTTATCGTCAATATGCACCACGAAATTAATGTTATCCTCCGTTGTAACAGAGTCTGCCAGCATCCCCTGAAAATTCAGATCCTTGTCAAGCTCTACCAGCGGCAGGAACATTAAACCTACTGCGTATTTGTTGATCTCCGTCTGGTCAATGACAAAAGGGTTTACACCTCCAAGAGAATCGGTAACGCCGACATTTACCACACTCTCATTCTGAGCCCCGCCGCATCCCGCTGCCGTAACCGCAACCAGGAAAGCCAAGGAAAAGCCGAGAATACGATTTATAAATTTTTTCATATTTTCCTCCGTTCTGACACCTAAAAACGATAGTCAGTTCATTGTACTGTTACCACCTTGAAATGTCAATATTTACCGGCCAAATTCTGAAAAAGAATCCTGCTTTCTCCTCATGTCTCCTTAGCCGCAAACATCGGTGTGGATAAATATCTGTCTCCGGAATCAGGTAAAAGGGCTACAATGACCTTCCCTGAATTTTCCGGACGCTTTGCTAAAATCGCTGCAGCTTTTAAAGCGGCGCCGGAAGAAATCCCCACTAAAATACCCTCTGACACCGCAAAAGCCTTCCCTTCCGCAAAAGCTTCTTCCTCTTTAACCGTGATGACCTCATCGTAAATTTCCGTATTTAAGATATCCGGTACAAAGTTTGCCCCAATTCCCTGTATTCCATGCGGCCCTGCCGTTCCGCCGGAAAGTAACGGGCTTAAAGCCGGCTCCACACAAACCACCTTCACCTGGGGATTTTTAGATTTCAAGTACTCTCCCACGCCGGTAATGGTTCCTCCGGTTCCCACCCCGGCAACAAAAATATCTATTTTCCCTTCCGTCTGTTCCCAAATCTCCGGTCCTGTGCCGTTTTTGTGGGCTGCAGGATTTGCAGGGTTGTCAAACTGCCCCAGGATCACTGCCCCTGAAATAGACTCTTTCAGCTCTTTGGCCTTATCAATCGCCCCCTTCATTCCCTTTTTCCCTTCGGTAAGCACCAGCTTAGCTCCATATGCGCTGAGAAGGTTTCTCCTCTCCACGCTCATAGTATCCGGCAACGTTAAAATTGCCTGATACCCCTTAGCTGCCGCTATAAGCGCAAGGCCAATCCCGGTATTCCCCGACGTAGGCTCTATGATCGTTGCGCCGGGCTTTAAAATCCCTTTTTCTTCCGCTTCCTCCACCATGGCAAGGGCAACCCTGTCTTTTACCGATCCTGCCGGGTTTAAATATTCCAGCTTTGCCAGGATCACCGCATCTGTAACGCCGGCTTTTTCACTATAGCGGTTTAATTTTAACATAGGAGTGTTTCCTATCAGCTCCAATGCACTTTCTTTTATTCTGCTCATAATACCCCCTTATATTCCATTTCCTGTCAGTTTTCCTGATCGATCGCAGCTTTCAGTCTGCATAGCGCAGTCTCCAGTACCTTCCTCGGGCATGCCACATTGACCCTCTGGAATCCCAGCCCTGCTTTCCCGAATATAGTTCCCTTATCCAGCCAAAGGCCTGCTTTTTTGATCACCAGATCTTCTAATTCTTCCTCCGAAAGGGCAAGCTGCCGAAAATCCAGCCACACCAGATAAGTTCCTTCCGGCATACACATACTGATCTTCGGAATATATTTGTGCAGATATTCCTTTACAAACTGCATGTTACCCTTTATGTATTCACAAACTCCCTGATACCACTCTTCCCCGTGCCGATAAGCCGCCTCACATGCCACAAGTCCGGCGCCGTTGATCTCACTGATCCCGGTAGGCCGCATTGCATCCAGAAACCGTTTCCTAAGTTCCCCAGCCGGAATGAAAATATTAGACGCCTGCAGGCCGGCAATATTAAAGGTTTTGCTTGGAGCCGTACAGACCACCGCCATATCCCGGTACTCTTCCTTAAGGGAGGCAAACACATGATGCTCCCCTTCCCACACAAAATCAAAATGGATTTCATCGCTGACCACGATCACCTGATGCTTTTTACAGATATCCCCAATGGTCTCCAACTCTTCCCGGCTCCATACCCGCCCTACCGGATTGTGTGGATTACATAGGATAAAGAGCTTAACCTGCTCCTTGATTATCTTTTTCTCAAAATCATCATAGTCGATCTGATATCTTCCGTCCTTATCCTGAATCAGCCCGCTGTTTACAATTTTCCTCCCGTTATCCAAGATCACCTTGCTAAAAGGATAATAGACCGGCTGTTGGATCAAGACTCCATCCCCTTCTTTCGTAAAGGCGCGCACCGCCGTGGCAAGGGCATATACAATCCCCGGAGTCTTCACCAGCCACTCCTCTTTCACATCCCAGCCATGATGGTCTTTCATCCATGCACTGACCGCTTCAAAATAAGATCCGCCGGACTCACTGTATCCATAAATCCCATGTTCCGCCTGCTTAATAAGAGCATCCTGAATATATGAAGATATCCGGAAATCCATGTCCGCCACCCATAAGGGCAAGATATCTTCAGGCATCCCATTTTTTTCCGCAAAATCATATTTCAGGGAATTGGTTCTCCTTCTGTCAATTATGGTGTCAAAGTTAAGATTTCTTTCCGCCATGTCATCCTCCGTCCTTTATCCTTGCTTTTAAGAAGCCTTCGCCAGAACTTCCATTATAGATTATACATTAAAATCTTTTTTTAGGCCACAGGATAAATCCTTGCGGATAAAATAAATGCTGATCCCAAACGTAAGTCCTTCCGTCACCGGCAGCTACACAGCAAACCGGCCCTGTATTTACCATATTGACAAATACCCAAAACAGCAGTATATTACAATCACTTTGCATCATCTGTGCCCACACGGCATAAGTTAGTACAACAACATTGACATACAAAGGAACTATATAAAATACCATGAAGAATCTATTAAACTATCAAACATCCGAATATGACTGCGGCCCTGTCAGCCTGTTAAACGGCATCCGCTATTTATTTGAACGGGAAGAAATCGTTCCCGATCTGGTCAAATTTATTATGCTCTACTGCATGGACTCCTACAATGAAGCCGGAGAGCTTTGCAAGCACGGCACTTCTGCCGCTGCCATGAATTATATGGCAAGCTGGATGAACCATTTTGGCCGCGTCAAGAAGTTTCCTATTGCCTGCGAGTTCTTTACCGGAGAGGAAGTGGTCATCTCACCGGAAAGCCGGATTGGCCTTGCCCTGAAAAAAGGCGGCGCAGTGGTAGTTCATGTTTTCCTTGAAGTGCCCCATTACGTTCTTTTGACCGGCATGGAAGACGGCCGCGTGCTGTTGTTTGATCCTTTTTATGAAGAGCTTGACGACCCTGAACTGGATGAAGAATATGATACGGATGAGATCGCGTTTCTCCTTGACTGTCCTAAGAAAGCAAACCGCTCCGTCAGTATGGAACGCATGAACCGCACCACGAAAGATTATTACGAGATGGGAGAATATGCCTGCCGAGAGGCATTCATCATGTACAATACAACTTTACGCTGAAATATCGAAAAAGCCGATACCCGCAAAGTACCGGCTTTCTTACCGCCAAGCCATTTCACTGCTCCATCTGTCTTCCCAAAAATCCTGCCGCAGACTGTACCAGCTTCTGCTCCACTTCTCCCATTTTCCCCTTGCCGTCGTTGTCAATAAGGACAACACCGCCTATCATGTCACCTTCGCATATAATAGGGTAAATCGCCTCCTGCTCAAACTCATCGGACATATCCTGGGTGATCGGGATAAAATTATTATCCCCCTTTGACGCAATGATCATTTCCCGCTTTCCAAGGCTTTCTTCCAGCTCCTTGCTGATAGACTTCCCTAAAATCCCTTTATAACCGCCGGAAACAGCAATGAACTGATCCCTGTCGGCAATCAACGCGATCTTTCCTGACGCCTGTGCCAGGCTTTCCGCATACTGCTTTGCAAAAGTAGCCATTTCCCCAATCGGCGAATATTTTTTCAGGATGATCTCCCCTTCCCTGTCGGTAAATATTTCCAACGGATCGCTTTCGCGGATCCTCAAAGTCCTCCTGATTTCTTTCGGAATGACAATTCTCCCCAGATCATCTATTCTTCTGACAATACCTGTTGCTTTCATAATAACAGAAACCTCCATTTACGCTACTTGTATTTTCGTCACACTTTTAAAAAAGTCGTGCTACTAGTATCTGTAAATGGAGGTAGTTTATACCTGTAATTTTACTTTTTTTAAACCATACTGTTTTAAATAACTATGTACGCATCTCCTCTGGTAAATATTTCATCAACTCCTCCACCAGCGCATATACCTTCGTTCCCGGAGCAATATCCGCTGGCGTTTTTCCCTTATTTTCTTCCATGATCCGCTTTGCATACCGTACCGCCAATTTAAGATTTCCCTTCTCCATCAAAATATTAAATATATCCTTCATATTCTTCCGATACTTTCCAACCCCCAGTTCCCTAAACTTATCATTTAGGAATTTAGCATACTCCAACCTATGATTATTTGAAGTATAGTATGCAAAATGCAAAATAAACCAAAATTCGATACATTCATTGCTCCACGCCGCATGATACTGCAGCCTCGGATTTTCCAGATTCAGCTTGTCTACCCGTTCTGCTACTCCGTTAAAATCTTTTGCCGGAAAACTGTCCTTATCATACACGCACCAAATCTGCCCTTTGTCAATCCTATTTTTACGAACATATTGCTCTGCCTTGCCAATTACCCGCATTGTCTCTGCAGCACATGGCTCAATTTCAATTAAGACCATATCTTTATAAATTGGATTATCCTCTATCAATTGTTTAAATCCCTCAAAATAAAGCGGTTCCGTCTGCTCACCCTCACAGAAGATATAATAACGGTATTCCTTCTTCTCCAGATATTCTTTACGCCTCTGCTTTCTCCACATTGTCGTTCCAGCTTTTTTAGGCATTGACATCTCTCCAATCTATAATTGTTTTCAGATATGGATCTGCGCCATATTTGCCCTCTAAGTATTGTTTATCATATTTTGCATCCATACGGACAGATTCTCCCTTTGTATTCTTAAATTCAACCAGCGAATAGAGCTTAGAGTTCTGCTCCTTTCCTTTTGCCACAAACCAGATTTCATCACGGCGGAATATATCATTGTTCATAGTAGACAAGTCATGCGAAGTAAAAATAAGCTGTGCGCCATTCCTGTTAATTTCCATATTATTGAACAACATAATCACATAACGCAATAATACCGGATGAACTTTTGCATCCAGTTCATCGATCACTAAGGTCGTTCCGGTAACAAGACTTCTTGCAATAAAAGGCAGCAATCCAAACAGTTTTTTTGTTCCACTGGATTCTTCTGACAAAGCTAATTCTGTGCTATATCCATTAACAGTGTGCTTTGTATAAACTTCTATATGATTTTCTTCTTTTTCTTCAATCCGAAAATCCTCTATATCCAAATCCATCTCATGAATCATATCCAGCATAAGTTTTTTTACTTCATCTGTCTTGGCTATCGCTGTCCGCAATTCCTGCCTTGGATTCCCATAATTTAAAAAGTCGATGGAATCTTCAAACCATCCAATTACATCAGAAATCACCTCATTCTTTTTATAAGTGATTCCTAAATAAGATAATAAAGGCAGATTTCCCGAAATTTCTTCGCTGATTTTAATCTTACCAAACACTCCTTTTAATTCAACTTCATTCCCATTCCTTACAAAGAGGAGCGAACGCCTTCCGGTATCTAATTTAATCCGATCTAAAACCTCATAAACAACAAGGTCCTGTTTCACATGAAGAACATAACAGTATTCTGCAATCCCAGTTCTAAAAAACACTTCAAACTCTGTTGGTTCTTTTCGCATTTCTTCTGAAAAGGCAAACGGCTCCACCGGAATCTTCCTTGCCTTGTATTCACACTCTGTTTTATCACAGGTTGCGCATAACGGCCTTAAAACCTTTGCATCCAGCGTATGCAATGCCTCTAAAACATTCGATTTACCACCGCCATTCGGACCATAAATCACCGATACCGGCAAAAAGTCTTCTCCATCTTCTGTTTGAATGATTCTATCCCTATGCTCCATGATTGCTGCGGCTTGCATATCAAAAGTTATCTCTTCACGAATGCTTTTGTAATTTTTCACGGTAAACTGGCATAACATAGCTTCTACCTCCATCTTATATCTATAATTATGCATAGATTTCCACTTTTGTAAACAATATTTGAGATTTTATCTCATATTTTTATCTGAAATTTTTATTCTCATCAAATTCCGGTATAAAACTCTCCCTGGCCGTATCCCCTTGCTGGATATAGGCATTCTCCACCCCAAGCCTGATGGCATAATCCACCACCATTTCATACTCCCTCTTAGTAACCTTCCTGCAAAGCTCCCCACATCCCGCATCCCTTAATCTCTCCTCCAACGGCGTAAACTGGTTCATCAGACTGAGGAATACCCGGTTTCCGTAAGTTTCATACACATAGCGGATCACATCCTTTGCGTTTTTCTTATGCCCCGGCAAGAGCAGATGGCGCACGATCACGCCTCTTTTCATCATTCCGTCCTCATCAAAAGAAGGCGCTCCCGTTATCTCCACCATCTTGGCAAGGGCTTTTTTTGCCACCTCCGGATAATCCGGCGCTTTGGAAAACCTTTCCGCAAGCCCTTCGTCCATATATTTAAAATCTGTCAGGAAAACATCTACAATTCCTGACAGATACGCAATGGCCTCCGGCTTTTCATAACCGCTTCCGTTATATACCACGGGCAGTATCAGCCCTCTTTGCTTCGCCAAATCCACCGCCTGTGCCACCACAGTCAGATAATGATCCGGCGTGACAAGGTTGATATTGGCAGCCCCTTTTTCCTGTAATTCCAAATAAATTTCCGAAAGCCGCCCTGCCGATACCTCTTTTCCCCTGGATCCTGCTGCGATCTCATAATTCTGGCAGTACACACACCGCAGGCTGCAGCCTGAAAAAAACACCGTTCCCGAACCCTTTTCCCCTGAGATGCAAGGCTCCTCCCACATATGAAGAGCCGCCCTTGCCACAAAAACCCTGTGATCCGTCAAGCAGTATCCCATTTGCCCTGCCACCCGATCCACCCCACATTCCCGGGGGCAGAGATTGCAGGGGCTGATGCCAAGCCTGCTTCCACCCGCCGTCACGTCTGCAGGTCCTGCCCCTTCCCCGGATTCCGCTTTCCTTCTCATTCCGCTCCTTCTCCATATATCTCATCCCATTCATCCCTTGGGATTGCGGATATATTTCCTACATCATAATAAACCTCATAAAACAGATTGATCCAATAACCGTTGTCCTCATCCAGATCCGAAGCGTGCATATTGCTGTACGGGTTCTCAAAAGCTTCCCGCAGCTTCGGAAGCACCACGATTCCGTCACCGTTCACATCCGCCTTTTCTTCCCTTAAGATCGTAATCCTCTCATTTTCCTCCCGGTAAATCCGGGCAAGGTTGACCAAATTTTCGAGATACGTAAAGCACAGCCAAAGGCAAAGTACGCTGACCAGACTATATTTAGCCGCCCGGATCACCTGCTCGCTTTCCGTAACATCCACAATCCCCTGAATGCATGCAACAAACAAAAACACCCCTGCTCCAAAAAACGCCCGGTTCATTGGCGTAGGCGCAATTACCAGCGCATAACAGGTTGCAACGGCACACGCCCAAAAGATAACGCTTTCATTTCTGCGTATCTGTCTCCACCCCTGCAGCTTTTTCTGGACCACCAAAAGCGCCAGCACGATCAATAGGATCACAAACAGGGTAAAAAACAGATCCCGCACCGACATGGAAACCTTATAAGTCCGGGAAAGCAGTCCCACAAATCCTGTATACTCACCTTCCCGTTTTACCAGACTCCGGTTGCGCACCCCCGGTGCCGAGATCATACCAAGAAGGCCGCAGCACATGCCTAATACCGCCGCCCCCATAAACGGATAAAACGCTCTTTTGCCTTCCTTCCTTTTATCCCACCAGAAATTAAGGCCAAAAAGTAAGACCAGAAGCAGTCCGCCGCCGGAAGTATTTTCATTACACCAGCCTGCCCCAATCCCGAAAAAAAATGTTCCAACCGCTATGGGAATCTGGTGCTTCATCCGTTCCGCCTTCCCCAGCAGATGCCGGAAAAAAGTTACATATCCTAAAATGATCACACTGCCCCACAAATAATTGCAGGCCCCGCAGATCCAGAGCATGGTCTGCCCGAAATCCACCGTAAACCGCCACAGAAATGTAAGAATCAGCAGTAAGACAAAAATATCATATTTCTTTTTTCTCTTAATATTGGCGTAGATCAGACCCATAAGCGCCACAAACATCAAGCTGTTTACCACGTTAAATATCTGCTTGCTATACACCAGCGAAAGCCGTACATTAAATTGCCCGATCACCCTTCCACTGTTAGAGAGATATTCCCCGTACTGCTGTTTAATCAAGTCAAAAAAACTATCCGCCTGCTGCACTTCAATCTTATAAAAATAATCATCTGACATATAAGGGGTCAGAAAATTATAAGCAAAGATACTGACAAAAGATAATACCAAAATAATCCAAAACATTTTCTTCCGATGCTTTTCTATGAAATCCGCCATCATTTATCCCTTTCTTTTAATGCTTTAAAATCTATTATAACAAAAATTATGTCCTTGTCTATATAGTGCACCTGCTAAAAATATGCTATACTTAAGCAGATAACGTAACAAATATAGATTTTTAAAGGTGGTTTTTATGAATGCAAAGGTTTTAAAAACGTTAGAATATACCAAGATCATTGATATGCTCACCGAAAAGGCTTCCTCCGACCCCGGCAGGAAGCTTTGCCGGGAGCTTACCCCCATGACAGATTTAGATGCGGTCACACTGGCCCAGACCCAGACTAAGGACGCACTTTCCATGTTGTTTGCAAAAGGGTCCACTTCTTTTGGAGGCAACCATGACGTGTCATTTGCCCTTCGCTCCCTGGAAATCGGCAGCAGCCTTTCCGCCCCGGAGCTTCTTAGGATCGCCGGGCTTTTGGATAACGTTAACAGGATCAAAGCCTACGGACGTCCGCCCCGGGATGACGAAAAGGAGACATCCCTTACCGGCTATTTTAACGCCCTGGAGCCATTGACCCTGCTGGCAAACGAGATTCACCGCTGTATTCTTTCCGAAGACGAGATTGCGGATGATGCCAGCCCCGGTTTAAAGCATGTGCGCCGTTCCATCACCATTACCGGAGATAAGATCCATTCCCAGCTTGCTTCCATGGTCAGCGGTTCCTATCGCAACTACCTGCAGGACGCCGTAATCACCATGCGGGATAACCGTTATTGCATCCCGGTAAAATCAGAATACAAAAGTCAGGTTCCCGGCATGGTCCATGACCAGTCCTCCACCGGATCCACTTTTTTTATTGAGCCTGCGGCTATCGTCAATCTGAATAATCAGCTCAAAGAGCTTGCCATAAAAGAAAAAGAAGAGATCGAGGCAGTCCTTGCCGATTTGAGCGGCCAGAGCGCAGCCCATGTGGAAGAGCTGAAGACCAACCAGCAGGTCATGACCTTCCTGGATTTTACCTTTGCCAAGGCTTCCCTTGCCATGGACCAGAATGCCACCATGCCACTCTTTAACAGGGAGCATTGCATCCGTATCCGGAAAGGAAGACATCCCCTTCTGCCTGCCAAAAAGGTGGTTCCCATCGACATCCACCTTGGACAAGATTTTGACCTTTTAGTGGTCACCGGTCCTAACACCGGCGGAAAGACTGTCTCTTTAAAAACGGTAGGCTTATTTACCCTGATGGGTCAGTCCGGACTTCATATTCCCGCCCTTGACCGTTCAGAGCTTTCTATCTTTACGGAAGTTTTTGCGGATATCGGGGATGAACAGAGTATTGAGCAAAGCCTTAGTACCTTTTCTTCCCATATGACCACCATCGTATCTATTTTAAAACAGGCCGATGAACACTCCCTGTGCCTGTTTGACGAATTAGGGGCCGGCACCGACCCTACGGAAGGAGCGGCGCTGGCAATCGCCATTTTAGACCACCTCCACACCCGCGGGATCAGGACTATGGCCACCACTCACTACAGTGAATTGAAAGTATATGCGCTCTCCACGGATTTCGTGGAAAACGCCTGCTGTGAATTTAGCGTGGAAACCTTAGCGCCCACTTACCGGCTTTTGATTGGCATCCCCGGCAAAAGCAATGCCTTTGCCATTTCTTCCAAATTAGGACTGCCGGATTATATCATTAACGCTGCCAGATCCCAAATCACCACAGAAGAAAAAAGTTTTGAAGACCTTATTGCCGATTTAGAGCAAAGCCGTGTCACCATCGAAAAGGAGCGGCTGGAAATCGCCTCTTATAAAGAGGAAATCAAAACCCTCAAGGAACGGCTTCAGGCTAAAAATGAAAAAATAGACCTTGCCAAGGAACGGATTTTGCAAGAAGCCAACGAGCAGGCACGGGAGATTCTCCAAAACGCAAAGCAGGTGGCAGACGAAAGCATCCGGGTTTACCAGAAAGCAGGGCCTGGCGCTTCCTTAAAAGACTTAGAAAAAACCAGAGAACGGCT
>OFGA01000782.1_pt1 | contig 24340 bp, 23 predicted proteins | sample 1521471 | NCBI WGS metagenome assembly OFGA01 (sample SAMEA3504086, study PRJEB24116) | mouse gut metagenome | biome: mouse gut; feature: mouse-associated habitat; material: faeces | place: Denmark | collected 2011 | reverse complement strand
ATCTACAGAAAAAAGGAGAATGCAGGCATGAAAAAATATGGATTTGGCGTGGACATCGGGGGCACGACGGTTAAGATGAGTCTGTTCGAAATGACAGGACATATGGTGGATAAATGGGAGATTCCGACAAATACGCAAGACCATGGAAGCTCCATTTTAAGCGACGTCGCTGCGGTCATCGAAGGCCGGCTCGTACAGGACGGGATATCCAAAGATGACGTGGAAGGCATCGGTATCGGCGTACCGGGGCCGGTAGTGCAGGATTCTGTCGTTACGGAATGCGTGAATCTGGGATGGGGACGCGTGGATGTTGCAAAAGAGCTTGCGGAAAAGACCGGATTAAAGGTCAGAGTCGGAAATGACGCAAATGTCGCTGCGCTTGGCGAAATGTGGCAGGGCGGCGGCAAAGGATACAAAAATGTTATTATGATTACACTCGGAACCGGAGTCGGCGGCGGCATTATTATCAATGGAAACGTAATTAACGGTTCCAATGGCGCCGGCGGCGAGATCGGACATGTGTTTGTGGATGAGACAGAGGAAGAAACCTGCGGCTGCGGCAAGCGCGGCTGCCTGGAGCAGTATGCATCGGCAACCGGAATTGTCCGGCTTGCAAAACGCGCACTGGCAGCGGATGACCGGGAAAGCTCCCTGCGCGGGGAAGAAACCATAACGGCCAAGGCAGTGTTTGACGCAGCCAAAGCCGGGGATGCCATTGCGCTTGAGGTTGTGGAAAAAATGGGGAAAATTCTCGGGACAGCGCTTGCCAATGCAGCCGGCATTTTAGACCCGGAAGTATTTGTTATCGGCGGCGGCGTGTCCAAGGCAGGCTCGATTGTCATAGAAGCCATCCGCAAATATTACATAGAACGTGCGTTCCATTCCTGCCGGAATGCAGATTTTGCACTGGCACAGCTTGGAAATGACGCGGGCGTATATGGCTGTGTTTACATGCTGTTAAACGGCGATTAGCATGCGGCTGCACAAATATTTGTTCTGTCTGGAGAAGCCATGAAATTAATCATTCAGATTCCCTGCTATAATGAGGCAGCTACGCTGGAAACAGCATTGAATGCCCTGCCGCGGCAGATAAATGGCATTGATGTAATTGAATACCTGATTATCAACGACGGCAGTGTGGATGATACAGCCGCAGCTGCACGAAGGTGGGGCGTGGATTATATTGTAAATTTCCGCTCCAACCGCGGGCTTGCGCGGGGATTTCTGGCCGGGCTGGATGCCTGCCTGCGCAACGGGGCGGACATTATCGTCAATACCGATGCGGATAACCAGTACGAAGGGGCGGACATTGAAAAACTCGTCCGCCCGATTCTGGAAGGAAAATCGGATATTGTTATTGGCGCGCGCCCAATCAATGAAATCGAGGATTTTTCTCCTTTGAAAAAAAAGCTGCAGCATTTTGGCAGCTTTATTGTGCGCAAGGCAGGAAAGACGGATATTCCAGATGCGCCGAGCGGGTTTCGGGCCTACAGCCGGGATGCGGCCATGCGGCTGAATGTAACCAATGAATACACATATACACTGGAAACCATTGTTCAGGCAGGACGCACAAATATGGCCATGCATTCCGTCCCGGTGCGAACCAATAAAGAAATCCGCCCGTCCAGGCTGATGAAAAGCATGACGGGATATATTAAAAAATCCGTTTTTACCATCGGGCATGTATTTTTAATGTATAAGCCGCTGCACTTTTTTGTCACGGTTGGCAGCATTATTTTTCTGGCCGGGGCAGCAGTCGGCATCCGTTTTTTAAACTTTTATGTGCATGGAGCCGGAAACGGGCATATCCAGTCGCTGATTCTGGCAGCAGTGCTGCTTCTGCTTGGCTTCCAGACAATTATTATGGGGCTGATGGCAGACGTGATTGCTTCCAACCGCAAGATTTTGGAAGACGTGCAGTACCATGTGCGCCGGATGGATTATGACGGCGTGCGGCTGTCTAAGGAGCTGGAACAGGAAAAGCGGGAAGAAGCAGGAGACACAAATGCGGCACAGTCAAACGGACCTGAATCTGAAAAAATGCCTGAAGCTGGCGGGTAATGCTGTCTGTGCGTTATCCGTCCTTTTTGTGCTTTCCACGCTCTGGCGGACGGATTTTGATTTCGGGCAGGTGGAAAACTGGCGCATGTTTTTTACTGTCTGTGCAGCGGGCATCGTTTTAAAAGCGGCAACGGTATTTTTATCGGCAGGTGCCTGGTGCCTGTGGCTGGAATTTTTCTCCGGAAGGCGCCTGGAGCGCCGGGAAGCCCTGCATGTGTATGCAAAGGCAAATATTGGGAAGTACCTGCCAGGGAATGTGATGCATTATGTGGAGCGCAGCCTGTTTGCCGGAAAGCTGGATTTATCCAAAAAGCAGGCTGCGGCGGCAACGCTTTGCGAGATTGCAAGCCTTGTGCTGGCAGCATTGTTTCTGGGAACGGTACTGGCGTTTTCCCAGGTCCGGGATGTGCTGGAAGCTGTTTTTTTAAAAAAGCGTTTGGAATTAAAGACAGCTAGAGATGCCCTGTTTTCCGGCAGCAGCGGTGGCATTGCCGGGACAGGGGCAGCGGTGCTTTTTGCAGTGGCGGTTTCAGCCGCAGTTCTGGCAGCGGCCTATGCTTTTATCCGGTGGCTGAAGCATCAGAAATGTGCGCAGCCTGTTCTGGTTTTTGGCAAAAGCTTTCTTCTTTATGTGCTGGTGCTGGCAGTGCTGGGCCTTATCTTTGTATGTTTGTACTGGTACTGGGCCGGGAAGCCGCAGGCAGGAGAGGCATGTTTGATGATGGCCGCTTACAGCATTTCCTGGATGCTCGGATTTGCTGTCCCGGGAGCACCGGGCGGAATCGGCGTGCGGGAAATGGCACTGTCCATGCTGCTGTCCCCGGTTATGGACGGGGATGTCATTGCCGTGTTAAGCGTGCTGCACAGGATGATTACGGTTGCGGGGGATTTTCTGGCTTATCTGCTGCGCGGGCGCGGATAAGCCAGAGCGTGTGAAAAATCCGCTGGGATGCTGTTATGGCTCAATCTGGAATTTTGCACTCAGCGTCCAGAATGCTTCTCTGCTGTTTTGTGCATTTTCATAAAATGTTTTTACAATGCGGTAGGTTCCGGGCTTTAATGTACCGTACAGCCAGTCCCAGTCTGCCTTCCAGAATACAGGGCTGCCTTTGCCGGCCGTATAGGCGATATCATCAAATCCAAAATCTGAAATTTTGTATGCCACATCCTGCCACTCGCCTTTTTTATAATTCTTTTTTTCCAGCCGGAATGCACTTTCAAAGATTATGTCACGGCCGGATTTGTTTGTAATGGCAAGCGTGGCGCTTTTTGCAGAGCTGCGCCTGATTTTCATGGAAACGCCGTTAAGGTTATTTTCGTTATAGGCAAAAATATGGAACGTATCATCGATGCGCACTTCGATGCGGTTCTGGCGCCTGCCATACTGGAACGGATATCCTTTTCCAAAATTGGACTGTCCTTCTTTGGAAGGAATTTTATCCGGGGAAACTGTTTTTTTGACGGTTCCGTCCATGACGCCGCAGCGTGGAGCAGTTGATATTTCGCCGGTGTCGATATACAGTTTTTGATTCAGCATCAGCATGCGCTTTAAGCATTCTGCCTGTGCGCCCTGTTTTGCAGCTTGGGCTGGTGCAGCCTGAGGGGTGTCCGGGCTGGCATCTGGCTGGTACCTGCAGAGTTCGGCTGAGTCTGCAGAACGGGAATCTGTGCCAGCGGCAGAGATGCCAGTGCCTGTAAAGCCCAGGCTGGCAGAAAGTATCAGGCATAGGAATTTCATTTTTTTGTTCATTATACGGCCTCCTTGTAAAAGTGTTTTATAATAGAACAGTGTATTTTTTTGCAGGTTTTGTTGCAGCAGAATTTCAATGCGGCTGATTTCTTCTGCCATGCCGGATAATCCATTCCTGTGCCCTGCTATGCCCGGTTTTCTCCCATTGAGCAATCAGAAAATCAGCTTTTTCCGGTGCGTCTTTATACAGGTCATTGAGATTATTCCCGACGCTTTTTTGGACAAATTTTTCCGGGTCATCTTTTAAATTTGTAAGAATCCTGGAATACCGCTCAAATTCGTCCAGTGCCACAAGTAATTTTTGCGACCATGGCAGCCGGGTACGGACGCCTTCGCTCGCAAGCCGCCGGACATGCACATTTTTATCGGCTGTCCATGTAATCAGCTCGTCCATGACTTCACCCGGATGTGCCCGCAGCAGAGGACGGATTGCAAATTCTCCGGTAAATCGTTTGGTTAATTCCTTTAAAAAAGAAAGGGATAACATCCAGTTTTCATTTCCGTGCCGTTCCACATATCTGCCAGCCGGCCAAAGCCACCATCCAGACCGGAACATTCCCTCAGGCTGTGCTAATTCCGGGCCGAGCATGTGAAAAAATGCCTCGATATGTTCCGGGTAACTGCCAGGCATGTTTTCCTGCATGGCGTCTGTAATACAGTCCAGCCTTGCAGATAATTCCCTGCTGTCCAATATGCCGGCCAGGGAATCACAGAAATTTTTTTCGTTAAAGCCTGGCAGTACTGCATGCAGTTTTTTGGAAAAATCAGAAATATATTCGTCATTATAATAATCTTTATGCTTCATGGCTGTATGCTCCTTGTTATGTTTCTAAATACTATAACATAAAATCAGTCTTCGCAGCAATCTGAGTTCTGCATTTCTATAACATAGAAACAGTTTTTGTTGAAATTTGGCTTCTGCATTTACGAGGATTGAAACCTGACTGGAAGCAGTTTTTATTTCTGGTTATTTCGAAAAAAATACCTGTTGCAAAAATATCGAAAAACGGTAAAGTATAAAGAAGAAGCCTGTACAGGAAAAGAGGTTCTTTCAAGGGGGATGACAGCATGATGACAGAGGAAAGTTCAAAATCGGTAAAGATTCATATAAAAGAGCAGGTTTTAGAAGAAATCAGAAGCCTCGCAGAGCGGTGCGGGATTCATAAGGTGCTGCTGTTTGGTTCCAGGGCAAGGGGAGACCACAAAGAACGCAGCGATATAGACCTCGCCGTATCTGGCGGAAATATTGTGCAGTTTCGGCTGGATATTGATGACGAGGTACGCACGCTGCTGATGTTTGATGTGGTAAATCTGGATGGGCCGGTACAGGAACGTTTACGGGAAGAAATAGAACGGGAGGGGATTGTCATATATGAAAAAGCTTGAAAATTTTTCGGATGCGCTGGAAAACCTGAGACTGTGCAGATGTTATTCTGCTCCATATGACGTGGTAACACAGACTGGACTGGTAAATTTATTTTCCATTTGTTTTGAACAGTCCTGGAAAGCCATGAAGGAAATCCTGGAAAAACATGGCTATATGAAAACAGGTTCTCCTAAAATGATTATTAAATTGGCTTATCAGGCGGGAATGATACAGGATGAACAAGGATGGATGGAACTGCTGGACCAGCGAAATGAAGCAGCGCATACTTACAATAATGAAACGGCACTTCAAATTATAGAGAAAACGAAAGGAAGATATCTTGTCTTATTTGAAGCATTGGAAAGAGAACTGTTAGAAAACTGGCTGTGAATATGAAGTGCTGTTTAGGAAAACAGACGTAAAGGAGTGGCTGTCCGATGAAAGAGAGCAGAAATAAAACCATCACAATTGCAATTACAGCGGCAAGCTACAGCGGCAACAAGGGTGCGGCAGCGATGCTGCAAAGCTCGATTTCCCAGCTTCTGGAAGCTTATGGCGAAAGGCTGGACATCCGGCTTATGAGTGTTTACCCCTGTGAAGACCGCAAGCAGTGTCCGCATGCGTGTGTCACGGTGGTACCGGCGCAGCCGCAGAAGCTGCTGTTTGCAGCATTTCCCTGTGCGGTATTATACCGCGTGGCAGGGCGGTGCGCGCCTGTCCGGGCACTTTTGCGCAAAAATCAGATTCTGGACACATATCTGGAAACAGACCTGGTTATTGACGAGGCGGGCATTTCTTTTTCAGACAGCCGGGGATTTGTCATGAACACCTATGCATTTGTCTGCATGGCAGTCCCGATGCTTCTGGGTGTTCCGGCCGTGAAATATTCCCAGGCGCTCGGGCCGTTTCACAATGTATATAACCGGCTTCTGGCAAAGCTGGTTCTGCCTGGGCTGAAGCTGATACTGGCCAGGGGACGGCTTACGAAAGCGCATCTTTGTGCCGCTGGCATCTGCAAAAACGTGCATCTTTGTGCCGATGGTGCATTTTCCATGCCGGTGGATGCCAGCGTGCGAAAGCGTGTACAGAAAAAATCCGGGCTGGCAGGAAAATCACGCATGGCGGCGCTGTCCGTCAGTTCCGTGGTGGAAAAAAAGTGCAGAAAGGCCGGCATTGATTACTGCAGGATTATGGCAGGATTTATCCGGTATCTGACAAATCAGGGCTGGCAGGTGTTTCTGTTTCCAAACGCAGCCCGCATGCATTCCGCAAAGCCGCGCAACAATGACCTGATGACGGGCGATGCAGTAGCAGCCGCATACTGGAAGCAGGAAAACAGCGGCTGGAAATCCGGTATGCAGGAGGGGCTTATCTGGGAGCGCCGGGAAATGGATGCAGAAGAAATCCGGGCCCGCATTGCACAGTGCGAGGTGCTTGTGGCATGCCGCTTTCATGCCATGGTCTTTGCACTGTCGGAACAGGTGCCGGTGCTGCTGACAGGATGGAGCCACAAATACCAGGAGGTCATGGAGCAGTTTGGCCTTGCAGAATATGCGGCTGATTTTTCAAACCTGAGCCTGGAAGGACTTTGCAGCAGCTTTGACGCCTTTATGGAAAATCAGGAAGAAATCCGGCACAGGATAAAAAAACATCTGCCAAAGGTGCAGGAAAGCTCCCGGCAGAATGTCCGGCTGATTGTAAAGCTTTTGGATGAGCTGGCTGCTGGCAGGGAATCATAAAAAGCAGGAAAAATAAAAAGCAGGAAAAAGCACGATAAAAGGCGGAATCAAATATGAAACAGAAACATGACAGGAAGAACAAAAGCAAGAATCAAAAGAATCAAAGGAAAAAAGGCTGTACCGCAGGCTTTGAAAATCCGGACCGGTATATCGGGAAGCATCTGTGCTGCTGCATGGGTTATGCTGCGGATGCCGGAGTGCGTGCCAATGCAGCATCGGGCGGCATGGTGACGGCACTTTTATGCAGTCTTTTGAGAAATCACGATATCGACGGCGTATGGGCTGTGAAAACGGCGTTTACAAAAGACGGTCATCTGACCTATGAAACGTTCATTGCAAAAACGCCGGGACAGATTCGGGACGCATCTTCCAGTGTGTATATGGACATTCCGATGATGTCGCATTTAGGCCAGCTGCGCCGGTTTGAGGGACGTGCAGCAGTTGTGCTTACTCCCTGCATGATGCGTGCGTTTTGCGGCATTTTGCAAAAGGATGAGAGCCTGCGCAGAAAAACAGTACTCAGAATCGGCCTGTTCTGCAGCGGTGCGCATGATGTAAAAGCGGCCGAGTACGCACTGGATAAATGCCATGTGCCCCGGGAAGGCGCGCAGCGCCTGTATTACAGGCGCGGGCACTGGCGCGGGATATCCAGTGTGATATATGCAGATGGAAGCCGGAAGGATTTTTCCTATACAAAATCAATCTGTGCTTATAAAAATGCATTTTTCTTTGTTCGAAAGAGCTGCCTGTCGTGCAAAGACCAGTTTGCAGAATGTGCGGATATCAGCTTTGGGGATGTCTGGCTGGCAGAAGTAAAGAAGGAGCCGGTAAAATATACCGGGTGCGTGGTGCGCAGCGAAAAAGCGCTGTCCTTTTTAAAACGTGCCGAAAGCCAGGGGGATTTGTATCTGCGTCCGATGACGGATGCAGACATGGTGAAAAGCCAGAAGCGCGCACTGATTTTTAAGTTCCGCGGCAGCCGCTGGAACCACAGGCTGGCCGGGTGGCTTGCAGCGAAAAACAGGCTTTTTTCCATAGAGCGTCCGGAAGCACTGAAAAGGATTCCGATGCGGGCGGTTTATTATTATATGTGCATGATACGGCTGCTGCTGAGCTGGCAGTAACATCGTGGTATAATAGGGATAAAAAAGATGCAGATAAATCGATGAATGAACGGACTTGCCAGGACGCAGGCTGGGAAGAATCGATGCTGAACCTGTAAGAAAAGCGGGAAACCATATAGATAAATTATAATCTGACATAAGCCGGGAATTGGATAGAAACAGTTCCTGGCTTTCTTTTTGCTGTAAGCTGCTTGAAATGTGATAAAATATATCTATTATAATCTTTAAATTCTATTTGGAATATTTTTATTTGAAACATTTCTTTTAGATAACATTTTATAGTAAATTGTTGTCTGAAAGTATTCTATATCAAATCGTTTCTTTTTGCAAGTGCTAAGAAAAAATTGTCTATATTTCCAGTTTTATGTTCTTATTTTCCATTTTTGCGGGCAGTTTTTGTCTATCTTTCACAAAAAATAAGAGTGAGTTAGAACTTATATATTAGTTTAATTGAGACGGAGTATTTTGGGGATAAATGAAAAAAGATTACAGAAAAAAATAGCTATAGTGCCTGGAATCCCTGATAAATAAAGGCTTTCGGAGGTTTTTAGGCAAGCGGAAAACATAACAGTTTACTATAAATTGTTATGTTTTAAGGCGGCTGAATTTTGAGAGGATTGCAGAAGAAAAGCAGACAGGGCCTGATGCTTATGAAAAAGTCCTGTATTGTGCGCAGCCAGGAATATGGAGGCAGAAAACAGGCAGGCTTGAGTTTGTAAGACAGTGCGCCTGTCCTTGTGAGAAACGGAGCCGGAAGGTGAAACGGGAGGAGATTATGCGGGAACTGGATTATGGGAAAATGGGGATGCGCATCCGCCAGGTCAGGAAGGCAAAAGGCTGGTCGCAGAATGAGCTGGCAGAAAAATGCGGCATCAGTATGTCATTTTTAGGCCATATTGAGCGCGGCAGCAGAATTATGAGCATGGAAACGTTTGCGAATATCTGCAATGCGCTGGATGCAGGGGCTGATGAGCTGCTCTGGGGTGTGGCGGCTGCGTCAGATGCCGTGCTGGATATGTGGAACTTGCCAGGGAAAGACAGAAAAGGCAGGGGCAGTCAGGATAAGAAGCAGGATAAAAAGAACCTGCACAAAGGCGGCCGTGCAGAATCAGACGGGCAGAGTCCCGGGGAAGAAACAGGTTATGGAACAGACAGCGGGAAGCCGGACAGCTATGCGATGTATGTCAGGATTATGAAGTCTGTGGCAGAGATAATGAATGGGTCATAAATGGAATAAAAAACAATAAATTGTTTTTTCAGAATCAGCAGTGCTTTTACAGGCTGTATACAATAATGTAACAGATTGGAAAATGTGCACAGTCTGGATGAAACCGGACTGTATGAAAGGATAAGAGACAGGGATGGACAGACAGGATTCCTGGAAAAGGACAGAGGAAATGGAAATTGACCTTGCAGACCTGTTTCGCAGGCTTTGCAGGCAGTGGAAGCAGATTATGGCCTGTGCAGCAGTGTGTGCGGTTATTGCAGGCGGGTACGGATGGATCATGGGCAGTCCGGCTGAGGAGATATCTGGCGGGAAGGTACAGGAAGAACTTACCGAAGCAGAAGAACAGGCTGTAATGGATGCAGTCCGGCTGGAAGCAGAAACGGGGGAATTGGAAACGTATCTGCAAAATTCCGTGCTGATGCATGCAGACCCATATGAAAAACATAAATACGTGATGCTGTACAGCATAGACCGTGCAGACAGGCAGGAACTGGCAAAAATTACGGAAAGCTACCTGAATTTTATAATCAATGGCGGAGCTGCGGACATGCTGGAAGATTCCGGGAAAAACAGGAAACTGGAAAAACGCTATCTTGCAGAGATTGTGTCTGCATACCAGAAAATCTATAGTTCCCCATATCTGATAACCGTGGACGGAGATGCACAGGAGAACATGTTTTCGGAATCGCTTTTTTACGTGGAAGTGACAGGGCGGGATGAAAAAGAAGCCAGGGAACTGGCACAGGACATGCAGGCCGTGATTAAGCAGTATTCGCCAGAGGCAGCAAAACATGCTGGAAAGCACAGGCTGGAGCTGGCCGGCAGCATGCACAGCGTGACGGCAGACAGCGGACTGCTGGCGCAGCAGCGGGAGAAAAAACAGCTTCTATCGTCGAACCGGACGAATCTTCGGACAATAGTGGATGCATTCAATGAGGCACAGCTGCAGGCATATCAGGAAGCAGCAGGACTGGAAGAAGGACACGGGAAGGAAGAAATACTGCAGGAAATATCTGACGGAAATGCCAGGTCTTTAAAAAAATATATTTTTCTCGGGTTTGCAGGGGGGATTATGGCATATGCCGGGATATTTTCGTGCTGCTATCTGCTGCGTGATACGGTCAAAAGCCTGGATGAAATGAAAAGGCTTTATACGTTTCCGGTTTTTGGCGGGATTTCTATTGGAACAGGGAAAAAGAAATGTGGCAGTGCAGAACAGGGAATATGCAAAAACACATATGAGCATGACATGGACAGGGTTTTGAACCGGATTCGGATGTTTTGTCAGAGAAAAGGGACAGCACATCTGTATGCAGTATCTGATTTTGCTCTGAATGAGCAGGAAAAAGCATGTCTTGAAAACCTGTCAAAACAGCTTGCGGAATTGGGCATTAGAATGGAGACTTGTGAAAATGCTGGTGCAGGTGCTGCTTTGTGGGATGTTATGTCAAAAGCAGGTAACATCCTGATGATATGCCGGACTGGCGTGACAACTCACAGGATGATAAATGATGCAATGGAATTTTATTTGGAAAACAGCATGGAAGTTGCTGGCGTGGCAGTATTTTTACAGGATGCAAATGGATGCAAATAAAAAACCGGACCCAGATATGGGAGTTTGAAGGCTGCATGGATGGGAAAGGGGTAAGAGACGCAGGCGCGCAGGCGCAGGAATCCCGGGGCAGGAGCAGCTGTGGGGATGGCGGAGCCAGCTGTTTTGTGCGGAATAAATCAGGAAACTGCAAATGAAAGCCTGAAAATGATAAATGAAGCGGAATTGATAGAGGAATCTGCCGGAAAGCTGCTGGCTCAGCTGGATGAACTGATAAAAGATGGAATCATCGGCAGCAGCAGTGCCTTTTTATTTTTTAATGACAGTTCGACAGATGCCACCGAAGAACGTCTGATTCCGCATATGGGCTTTCCGTCTGATATCGTATATTTTGATGTCAGGCCGAGGGAAAAAGGTGAATCGAAGTATATATTCTCTAAAATGCTTGCACTGGCAGTAAATGGAATTACGTCTTTCAGTGAAAGGCTAATTCGGGTGATTTCCTGTCTTGGAATTTTGATGTCTCTGTTTGCAGTTCTTATGATTGCCTACAGCATTTATATGTATATTGGCGGCGGAAATATTTCTGGATTTATATTGAAACAAAGAGACGGCCAAGATATGTAATTGAGTCGGCTATACTGCCGGAAGATAGTAAAAAGCAGAAAGGAGCTGGGCAGAAAGACATCCAGAGAAAATGAAATGCGGATAAAAACGAACCTGGTATGTATATGCTCTCTGGCGGGAAATGTTTTTCTGATTCAATGAAAATATAATCATGCGTATGTCAATTATTACGGTATGTTATAACAGCGAAGCAACGATAAGGCGTACCATAGAATCTGTATTAGGACAGACGTCCAGTGATTTTGAATACCTGGCTATTGACGGTGCATCTGCTGACAGGACACTCAGCATCTTACAGGAATACAGGCACAGGTTTGAAAAACGCGGTATTTCTTATCGGATATACAGCGAAAGGGATGAGGGTATTTATGATGCAATGGATAAAGGCATTGCAAAATCCAGAGGAGAAATTATTGGTATTGTTAATAGTGATGACTGGTATGAGCCGGATGCTGTGGACACTGTTCTTAGAATAAAAGAAAGAGATGATTTTGATATCTGTATGTGTTCCATGAATCTATGGCATGACGGAAAGAAGCGGGTAAAAATTCCAAGAATCAGAAAGTTTTGTACTTCACGGGATTTCTGTCATCCGTCAATGTTTGTTACAAGGAAAACTTATAAGCGGATAGGTGTCTATGGCAGGAAATTTGTTTATTACGGGGATTTTGATTTCTGGCTGCGTGCATTCAGAAATAGCTTAGATATTACAGTGTCAGGGGAGATTGTTACGAATTATGCAACTGGAGGCATCAGCAATCAGAAAAGTGCTGCTGGAATGGCAGCACGTATTTGGGAACGCTGCTGCGCATACAGGAGGAACGGATATTCAAGGCTTTATTACATGGAATCGGTGCTGATGGAAACGGCAAAAATACTGTTTGTTTAAAGCAGGTTTATGGAGAAAAATTATAAAAATTATCGAATGAGAGAGGCACAGCTGTATTTATGAAAACAAAACATGTGATGTTAGAATCTGACAAGATATATGTGGCTGGACATCGTGGTATGGCAGGAGCTGCCATTATCCGCCGTCTGCAAAGGGAAGGCTTTGAAAATATCATTACACGTTCGCATGCAGAGCTTGACCTGACAGACCGGGATGCTGTAAATGATTTTTTCAGGTCAGAAAAGCCGGACTATGTTTTTCTTGCTGCAGCAAAAGTCGGCGGCATACAGGCGAATTGGGAAGCGCAGGACCAGTTTTTATATGCCAATACAATGATAGCATTTCATGTCATAATGTCGGCATTTGAAAACCATGTGAAAAAGTTCTGCTTTCTTGGCAGCAGCTGTATTTATCCACGTGAATGTCCGCAGCCTATCAGAGAAGAATATTTGCTGGCATCCCCGCTGGAAATTACAAACGAAGGGTATGCGCTTGCAAAAATCAGCGGGCTGAAGCTGTGTGAGTATCTGAATACAAAATATCCAGACAGGGCAGATTTTATTTCTGTTATGCCATGCAATCTTTATGGGCCTGGGGATAATTATCACCCAGAACATTCACACGTTATTCCAGCACTGCTGCGTCGGTTTCATGAGGCAAAAGAATCTGCCAGAAGTGAAATACTGTTGTGGGGGACGGGCTCAGCCAGACGTGAATTTCTGCATGTGGATGATATGGCGGATGCCTGTTTTTTCCTGATGCAGAATTATTCCGGTGATGCAGGGGTACAGCCGTTCATGCCGGGAATATCCTGGGTGAATGCCGGATATGGCCAGGATATTACAGTCCGGGAGCTGGGTGAGAAGATAGCTGCCATTACAGGATTTGAAGGAGATATATTGTATGACGCCATTCATCCGGACGGTACTCCGAAAAAGCTGCTGGATTCCTCAAAGCTTTTCAGGCTTGGCTGGAAGCCGCGCATCAGCCTGGATGAGGGACTTCGAAAGACATATGAAGATTACAGGGTAAATCAGGAGAATTACCGGAAATAATTTTCCAGAGCCGCTGAAAAAGGAATATATGAAAATTTTACTGATAAATGAAGTGTGTGGCAGAACAAGTACCGGGAGAATCTGCGCGGAAATTGCTGCACATTACGAAGCAGCTGGACATAAAGTGAAAATTGCATATGGGAGAAACCGTGATGTGCCAGCATGGTGTGAAAAGTATGCAGTCAGGATTGGAAATGATTTCAGTGTATATGCCCATGCCTTATACACAAGGCTGCTGGACAGGCATGGATTTGGTTCAAGGAGTGCAACCAAACGGTTTGTAATATGGGCAGAAAATTACAACCCGGATATGATATGGCTGCACAACCTGCATGGTTATTATCTGAATATGGAAATCTTGTTTGGCTGGCTGAAAAAGAAAACTCATGCTGAAATAAGATGGACGCTTCATGACTGCTGGCCCATAACAGGGCATTGTGCCTTTTTTTCTGCTGTCAGATGTGAAAAATGGAAAACAGGATGTTTCCAGTGTCCGCAGCGGAAGGAATATCCTAAAAGCCTTTTTCTTGATTATTCCGAAAAAAATTTCAGAAAAAAAAGAGAATTATTTACTGGCATAAAAAACATGACGGTCATAGTACCGTCTAATTGGCTGGCTGATATTGCCGGACAAAGTATTCTTCGCGAATATCCAATCCGGGTCCAGTATCATAAAATTGACAGAAACATATTTTACCCCGCTAAGAGCCGGATTCGGGAAATATACCATTTATCTGGAAAAAAGATAATATTAGGTGTTGCCAACGTCTGGGAGAAAAGAAAGGGACTGGATGATTTTACAGAGCTGGCCAGAATGTTAGACGAATCATTTGCAGTTTTGCTTGTCGGACTTTCACGCAAGCAGATAAAAAAGCTTCCGGCAAACATTATCGGACTGGAGAGAACAGCTGATGCAGAAGTACTGGCAGGATTATATTCAGCCAGTGATATTTATATTAACGCAAGCAGGGAAGAAACGTTTGGAATGACGACTTTGGAAGCAATTTCATGCGGGACAAAGGTCATTGTATATAAAGGAACCGCATGTGAAGAAATATTGAAGCAGTATGAAAATTGCGGACTGGCTGTAGAACCAGGGGCAGAAAATCTGAAAAAAGGAATCAGGATTCTTTTGAAAGATGCGGAAGAAAAGCATAGGAGAGAAACAGTTGAAACATCATAAGCCGAAATTATTATTTTTAACCAATATCCCATCTCCATACAGAGTCAGCTTTTTTAACGAATTGGGGAAAAAATGCAGCCTGACGGTTACTTTTGAAGGAAAAACGGCTTCTGACCGGGACAGGCTCTGGAAACATGAAAAAATGGAATATTTTCGTCCGGTATTTTTAAAAGGAATCAGGACAGGAACAGATCATTTTCTGTGTCCTGGAATTATCAGAATGCTGAAACAGAAATGGGATGCTGTAATTGTCGGAACATATGCCACGCCGACAGCGATGCTTGCGATTGAATATATGAAGATTTACAGCATCCGGTTTTTCATAGAAGCGGATGGAGGATTTGTAAAAGCAGACAGCAGGTTTCGTTTTTGGTTAAAACGCCATTTTATTTCATCTGCGTGCGGGTGGTTCAGCAGCGGGGAAGTGACTACAAAATATCTGGTACATTATGGGGCGGATAAGAATAAGTGTTATAAATATCCATTTACTTCTTTAAAGAAGGAAGACATGATAAAAAACAATGTTCCGTGTGCGGAAGACCGGAGAATGGCAAAGCAGGAGCTTGGCATATACGAAAAATATGCGGTTCTTTCTGTCGGGCGTTTTGCATATGAAAACGGTTATGGAAAGGGATTTGATAACCTGATGCGTATTGCGGAAAAATCTGCAGATGATATCGGGTTTTACATTGCAGGGGATAAACCGGCAAAAGAGTTTCTGGACTGGAAAAAGGAAAAGAAATTAAAGCATGTGCATTTTATTTCGTTTCAGGAAAAAGACTGGCTTGCGAAGTATTACATTGCTGCGGATATCTTTATGCTTCTTACAAGGGCTGATGTATGGGGGCTTGCTGTGAATGAAGCCATGGCAAATGCCTTGCCGGTCATTACAACAGATAAATGTGTTGCCGGAACAGAACTGGTTGAACATAACAGGAATGGATTTCTTGTTTCTCCTGAAAATTGGAAAGAGGCGGCAGCGCATATGGAACATCTGCTTCAAAACGGGGAAATGAGGGATAAATTTGGCAGATTCGGTTACGAAAAAATATGCCGTTATACAATCGAAAATATGTCCCTGGAGCATTTGAAAATTTTGCTGGGGGGGGGTACTGTAATCCGCAAAAATTATGCAAAGGCTCGTCTGGGTATTGTTCAAGATAAGATGGTTCTGACTGCTTCGCAGATAATACCAAGAAAAGGCATTGATGTGCTTTTGGAAGCTGCCCGTTTGTTAGATGATAGTGAAGCTGGTTTTTATATTGCAGGAGGCCGTTTGCCGGAAAATATGAAAAAACTGGTAAAATGGAACAGCCAGGTGTACTTTGAAGGGTTTAAAACAAAAGAAGAATTAGGGGATTATTATAGGGCAGCCGATATTTTTGCATTTCCAACCAGGATGGATGTTTGGGGGCTTGTGGTGAATGAAGCGATGTCATATGGCATCCCCGTCATTACAACGAATCAGTGTGCCGCCGGACTGGAATTGGTTTCAGATGGGGTAAATGGAAGCATTATTTCTGTGGATGACAGTGTGGCCCTGGCAGAAAAAATCATGGAAATTTTCGAGAATAACCGCATTCTGGAAATGGGAATTCACGCATGGCATGCGATACATGGCTGGACGATAGAGGCTATGGTGCAGGAACATATGAAGGTTTTTCAGGAGCAGTTGAATGGAACAGAATAACAGGAAATATTTTGTGCAAGTAATGAAAATTATGGAGACAGTTGAATGAAAATTGTTTTATGTGCAGCAGTCATACCAGAACAATATGAAAATAAGATTGCCAGCCTGTCTATTGCCGGAAACCGGTTTGTATTAAATATGTCAGACGAATTAAAAAAGCAGAACAAAGTAAAGATTTTATCTTACCTTGCAATTAGTTTAAAAGAAAGTGACATCCGGGAATTCGCAAAACTGCCGCCGAAGAATGTATTCTATGTAGATAAATCAGGATTGAAATTAAAAAGTGTTTTACAGTATATGTTTTTAATGATGCACTGGATAAAAAGGGCTGACTGCTTAATAACCTATAATGCCGTCTATGCATGGCTGGCTGCTCCTTGTCTGGCCAGGATGGCAGGGAAAAAATCGGTTCTGATTTTTGCTGACTACTCTGCGCCTGATGCATGCAGGGGCATATTAAGAAAGATTTATGCACTTCTGCAGCTGCAGGCAGTCAGGCAGTACGATATCGTAATCGGGCTTTCAAAAGAAACAAAACGGTATTTAAAAAGAGGGCAGAAGTTTCTTTGCATGGAGGGTGGCATCAGCAGACGGCTTTATGACCGATTTTCTGAATATAAGAAAAAGGATGGAAACGATATCATCTTTCTGTATGCAGGGACTTTAGAGCCTGTAACAGGCATTGATTTGCTGCTGGATGCATTTGATGGATTAAGCGGACACCAGTTTCAGCTGTGGATTAGCGGAAAAGGCTCGCTTTTGGAAACAGTAAAGGGTGCTGCAAGAAAGGATGGGAGAATCAGGTATTTGGGATGTCCATGTTATAAGGAATACTTAAATAACCTGGAAAGGGCAGATATTCTTATTAATCCAAGGAATATGGCGCTGCCTGAGAATCGGAACAACTTTCCGTCGAAAATCATGGAGTATCTTGCGACGGGAAAAGAAATTATCTCGACGAAATTTCCGGGCTGGGAAAAATTCAGGCAATATATGGAATTTTGTGGCAGCAGTCCGGATGAATTGCTTGCTTGCATGAAATGTCTGGCTGGTTATAAACCGGATATCATAAAATGGAAGCAGAAAAGAATATTTGCCCGGGAATTTTTATGGAAAAACCAGATAAAAAAGATGATGGATGTTATCGGGAATCTGGACAGTGATTTATCACATGCAGGGGGAGGCAGATAAAGTTGAAAAAGGCATTAATTACGGGCGTGACTGGACAGGACGGTTCATACCTGTCAGAACTGCTGATGGAAAAAGGATATGAAGTACATGGCGTAATCAGGCGTTCTTCTGTAGATTACCGGGAACGGATAGCACATCTGGAAGGAAAGGAAAATTTCCACTTGCATTATGGTGATGTCGGAGATTCCATGAGCATGGTGAATATAATTGGCTCTGTGCGCCCGGAGGAAATTTATAACCTGGCAGCACAGAGTCATGTTCAGGTAAGCTTTGACGTTCCTGAATTTACAGCTGATATTGATGCGGTAGGGGTTCTGCGGGTGCTTGAAGCCGTTCGTGTTACAGGGCAGGCACAGACTTGCAGGATTTATCAGGCGTCTACTTCAGAGTTGTTTGGCAAGGTAGAGGAAGTGCCGCAGTCTGAAATGACTCCTTTTCATCCGTATAGTCCTTATGCTGTGGCAAAGCAGTATGGTTTTTGGATTACAAAAGAGTATCGGGAGGCTTACGGAATGTTTGCATGCTCCGGTATTTTGTTTAATCATGAATCGGAACGGCGCGGAGAAACTTTTGTTACCCGCAAAATCACCCGGGCAGCCAGCCGTATTGCACAAGGAAAACAGGAAAAGCTGTATCTTGGAAACTTATCATCCCTGCGTGACTGGGGCTATGCAAAAGATTATACAGAATGCATGTGGCGGATGCTTCAGCATGGCATGCCGGAGGATTTTGTCATTGCAACAGGCATGCAGCACAGTGTCAGGGAGTTTTGCATGCTTGCATTTCATTATGCGGGAATAGAACTGGAGTTCAGGGGAGAAGGACTTGATGAAAAGGGATATGATAAATCTACTGGCCAGATAATTGTAGAAGTTTCGAAAGATTTTTACCGGCCTACGGATGTTGTGAATTTACTGGGAAATCCTGCCAAAGCGCAAAGAGAACTTGGGTGGAATCCGCAAAAAACCAGTTTTGAGGAGCTGGTAAAGCGGATGGTCAGGCATGATATGGAACAGACTGCGGTTGAAAATGCAAGGGAACATATCGGTACAAATCTGGCTGAATATCTGGAAAAAGGAATTATAAAGTAGCATGTATTAGAAAAATAACAGGTTAATGGGGGAACAGCCAAATGTATATCAAACCCAGAATACTGCTGTTTGACAGCATTCTTTTTCTGATTTTATACCAGCCCGTGATTTGCAATATAACAGCAACGTATTATCTTGCAGCCATGCTTATGGCAGGCATTTTTCTGATGTCATTGCGGGAGCGGAAATTTCTGTCTGTCAAAAAGGAACTATATGCGCAGTGGATGCTGCTGGTTTTGGGTGCTGCATTTTTATACTGCAGTATATTTCATTTTGATTTGCATCTGATTAAGCAGATTGTTCTGCTGCTTACGCCGGTCATGCAGTACTGGTATGTCCGGGTATTCCAGGCAGATACAGGGATGTCTGATGCACAGATAGCGGAGGAACTGGTAAAAACAGGCCTGTTCCAATGCCTGCTGTGTGTGGTGATGATGATATTGCCACAATTGCGCCAGATGCAGATTGCATATTTGAGTTCTTTTGAAGGAAACCAGATAGTGGATGCGCATATTGCCGGAATCCGGGTGTTTGGAATCGCAGGATATAACCAGTATTTTTTTTCAATGGGAATGATTCACGGTCTTTTGAGTATTTTTCTTGTTTATAGGGGTTTTATGAAACACAGGCTCAAAGATATGTTTCTGGCAGTTTTCATGCTGCTTCCGTCAGTTTTAAATTCCAGAACAGGAGCCATGATGTCTGTCATCTGCATGATATTTCTTTTAACAGCCTGCATAATCCGGAAACAGGGAAAAATTCCGCAATGGATGATTCCTGCAGTGGTACTGGGACTGTCTGGAATGGCCTGTGCAGTGTCTGTTATCCGGTATGCCGTGCCAGATGTATATGGGTGGTGGAAACAGGCCGTGTCAGTTTTGTATGACCTTTTTACGAATAATACACAGTCGCAGGCAATGGTCTGGGATGGAGGGCTGATGCCTGGAAACTGGATTCTTCCAAAGGGTATGGCATTTATTTTTGGAACGGGCAGCATACCAAAAGAGGAATATGCACATGTGCAGCTGGGCGGGCTGTTTGATTCCGGATATGTCCGGATTATCTGGACAGGAGGAATTTTTCTGCTTGCTATTGTGGTGGCGGCGTATTTTTTTCTGGTTTTTATGAGCAGAAAAGGAATAGCAAAAGACAGCCAGATTTTTCGTTTCGCAGTTCTTTTTTACCTGATGCTTGGCACGTTAAAAGGAACCGTTTATAGTACACTTCCATTTCTTTTTCTGGTCATGACAATATCGGGATGCTGTAAGATACAGGAAAAACAAAAACTCTGGAGCTGTCCGGATATGGAAAGGCGGAATGCTGATGTATGTATATAATCCAGAAGTGTCCGTGATTATTATTTCTTATAATCCGGTCTGGGAGAAATTTGAAAATACGCTGTTATCGGTGGTGATGCAAAAACGGATAACGATGGAAATCATTCTTTCGGATGATGGTTCTGCGCAGAATCTGTTTCATGAAGCTGAATGCCTGCTGCAAAGGCATGGAATTAAAAACTATCAGTTTCTTGCGTCTGATAAGAACAGGGGAACGGTGAAAAATGTATATGCAGCACTCAAAAAAGCAAAAGGGCGCTATGTGCGCATGATTTCCCCGGGAGATTACCTTTATGCAGAGACAACCCTGGCAGATTCTGCCGCATTTATGCAGCGCAGCCATGCCAGGGTCTGTTTTGGAAAGCCTGTTTATTATAATGACGATAATGGTTTTCGGATTATCGATTATCACAGTGTGCCGCGAAACCTTTTTTTATACCGCAACAGGAGAAAGGAAAGCTGGATTCGGAGAAATTATCTGGAACTGGATGATATGCCATTGGGAGCCTCATTTTTCTGCGAACGCAGCATCTTGTGGCATTATGTTTCAAAAATTGCCGGAACATTAATGCTTGGTGAAGATTTTGCATTTAATCTGATGGTATTTGACCATGTTAAAATTTATTTTTTTGATAAGCCGGTTGTCTGGTACGAATTCGGGCATGGGGTCTCAACGTCAAATAATCCGGTTTATGGGGCAGTAATGGAGCAGGATTGGGAAAATATGAGGAAAATTATGCGAAAGTCCCGGCCTAAAACCCTATATGACAGGAGGTTTCAGGCATATATCCGTATACATGATGCGAAAAAGAATAAGCAGTTACGCCGGATTATCCGGTATGGTATGTACCCGGATATTATTATCTGGCGCATGGCATGCAAAATAAAAAATGAAAGAACGGTTTTAAAACCGGACTATCGTTTTTTTAATAAGATTCTGGAAAACAAAGGAGCAGAAGATGCAGGTCATTAAATATATGTTCCAGCCGCATGGAGATGACAGGGGCCAGCTGGTGGCGCTGGAAGAATTTAAGGATATTCCGTTTCGGATTAAGCGTGTTTATTATATGTATGATACGGGAGAAGGGATTGTGCGTGGGCATCATGCACATAAAAGGCTGGAGCAGATTCTGGTGTGCATTCATGGCAGCTGCATGATAAAGCTGGATAATGGAAGGGAAACAAAAACCGTGCATCTGGAAAAACCTTATGAAGGACTGTATGTTGCAAAAAATATGTGGCGTGAAATGTATGATTTTTCAAAAGATGCCGTGCTGCTTGTTTTTGCATCTGAATTATTCGATGAGTCCGATTATATCAGGGATTACGATGAATTTTTAAAGTTTGCGCTTAACAATGCTGAAAGAAAAGAAGGTGAAGCATGAAGCAGGTACCATTTGCAACTGCCGCATGGCTGCATGGAGAAATCCGCCAGGAACTGGATGCCGCATATCAGCGTGTGCTTGATAATGGATGGTTTATACAGGGAGAAGAATGCAGGGCATTTGAAGAAGCATATGCTTCGTATATTGGGACGGACTTCTGCGTGGGCGTGGCGACAGGACTCGATGCACTGTATCTGATTTTAAAAGCCATGGATATCGGGGCAGGGGATGAAGTCATCATCCCGTCGAATACATTTATTGCAACTGCGCTGGCAGTGTCTCATGCAGGCGCAAAGCCTGTATTCGCAGAACCTCAGATGGAAACTTATAATATCGATGCAGGAAGGATAGAGGAACATATTACAAGCCGTACAAAAGCCATTATCGCCGTGCATTTACAGGGCCGTCCGGCAGACATGGACCGTATTTTTGAAATTGCAAAAAAGCATGGATTAAAGCTGATTGAAGATGCGGCACAGGCACATGGAAGCCGCTATAAGGGATGCAGGGCGGGCAGCCTTTCGGATGCAGCGGCATTCAGTTTTTATCCTGGAAAAAATCTCGGGGCACTGGGTGACGGGGGATGCGTGACAACCAGCGACAGGCAGCTGGCTGATAAAATACGGATGCTTGGAAATTATGGTTCTGATTATAAATACCACCATATTTATAAAGGCACAAATAGCCGTCTGGATGAGCTTCAGGCAGCTTTTCTGAGGGTTAAGCTGAAATACCTGGATGACTGGAATGAACAGCGCAGAACGATTGCAAAACGGTATCTGGATGGAATAAACAATCCGCAGGTTATTCTGCCGCCGGAAAGCACCTGTGAGTTTGAGCATGTTTATCATATATTTGCTATCCGATGCCAGAAGCGGGATGAACTGGAAACGTACCTGAACAGCCATGAGATTGGAACGGTAAAGCATTATCCGGTTCCAATGCATATGCAGGAAGCATATGGGGATTTTGAAATCAAAAAAGGCAGCTTTCCGGCTGCGGAAGAAATCAGCAGGACAATTCTCAGCATCCCGCTGTATTATGGGATGACGGAGGAAGAAACGGAATATGTTATTGGAAAAATCAATGCATTTGAATCCTGACAGAAGGCTGCGGAGGCTGAAATACAAAGATGCACAGCGGATGCTTTTATGGATGCATGACGACAGCGTTGTGGAATATTTCGCACAGGATTTCAGGCAAAAAACGTTTGAAGACTGCCTGATGTTTATTGAAAAAAGCTGGAAGGATAAAAAGAACCTGCATCTTGCAGCAGCAGACCAGGAAGATAATTATCTGGGAACGGTCAGCCTGAAGAATATCAGGGGCGGCAGTGCAGAGTTTGCCATAGTCATCTGCCCGGATGCAATGGGAACGGGTCTTTCCGCAGAGGCAATGAAAGAAATGATAAGGCTGGGATTTGAGGACATGAATTTGAAATGGATATACTGGTGTGTTTCCAAGAAAAACCAAAAAGCACTGCGTTTTTATGATAAAAATCAGTACCGCCGCGTGCCGGAAAGCGAAGCTGCAGCATATGCGGGAGAGGGGCAGAGACAGGGCCTTATCTGGTATTGCGAAAGGAAGCTGTAAAGACAGCGCCTGCTCGGTGGAAAACCATGGAAGCATTTTAAACATGGGGTTTATCCAGAACAAAGAGTCTTATGGAAGCAGGTATCAGTTGAACAGAACATATTATAAGGAGTTTTAGGGCATGTCCCATTTATCAGTGCAAAAACTGGCAGACCGGTATCGGCACATGCCTGTTACAGTGAAAGCGGCTCTGGCATATACAATATGCAGCATTGTGCAAAGAAGCCTGTCCCTGATTACCGTTCCGCTGTTTACGAGGCTGCTTTCCACGGCAGAATACGGACAGGTAAATGTGTATGGTTCATGGCAGGGAATCATGACGGTGTTTATAACGCTGCAGGTACCGTTTGGTACTTTTTCTGCCGCAATGGTGAAGTATCAGGACAGGCGTGATGCGTATACCTCTTGTGTCCAGGTATTCTGTGTGGCCATGGGTATGGCGGCACTGGCAGTTACAGCGGTATTTGAACCGTGGTTTAGCGCGGTATTTGAGCTTCCGGGCTGGCTGGTAAAGCTGATGGTGCTGGAAATAACTGCAAATGCGGCAATATATTGCTGGTTTGCAAGAGAAAGATATGAATTCCGTTACCGTCCGGTTGTGTTTTTGACACTTGCACAGTCGGCCGTTTCCATTATTTTTTCTGTTTTGTCGGTATTAAACAGCAGTGAGCGGGGATATGCGAGGATAGCTGGGAATTCTTTTGCGAGCATCCTGTTTGGCACGGCAGTTTTTCTTTTGTGCCTGTACCGGGGACGGAAGATTTTTGAATGGAAGTTCGTGAAGTATATCCTGGGCTTTAACCTTCCGCTGCTGCCGTATTACCTGTCACAGATAATTTTTAATTCCAGCGACAGGATTATGATAAGCAGCCTGAAATCATCTTCTGAGGCAGGAATATACGGCATTGCGTATTCACTTGGCATGCTGCTGAATTTTGTATTGTCAGCTGTTTTAAATGCGTTCCAGCCATGGTTTTTTTCCAGAATTGCTGACGGGACAGCGGCGGAGAAAAAAAAGATAACGACATGGATTGCTCTTGGCATGGCCGTGCTGGTGCTTGGAATCCTTATGGCAGCGCCTGAAATCATTGCGGTGATGGCAGGAGAAGCATATCAGCAAGCTGTATGGGCCGTGCCGCCAATTGCAGCCAGCCTGTATGCTTATTACTGTACGTCTATATTTTTGTATCTGGACTTTTATCATGAGAAAAAAGCTTATATGAATGCGGCGACGATACTGGCAGCAGTTCTTAATGTGGGTCTGAACTGGATTTTGATTCCGCGTTTTGGTTTTGTTGGGGCTGCATATACGACACTGGCCAGTTATCTGGCGTTTGAGTTTGCGGCTTATTATTCTTACCGCAGGATATTAAAACAGTATGGATATCAGGAAGAACTGTTTGCGTCAAAAGCGCTTTTTCTGATACAGATAGCAATCACAGCCATACGGCTTGACCACCGGCTCTGCCGGTGGTTTGG
>OFGA01000777.1_pt1 | contig 24412 bp, 29 predicted proteins | sample 1521471 | NCBI WGS metagenome assembly OFGA01 (sample SAMEA3504086, study PRJEB24116) | mouse gut metagenome | biome: mouse gut; feature: mouse-associated habitat; material: faeces | place: Denmark | collected 2011 | reverse complement strand
CCACCGTGTTCAGCCCCTGGGTCAGGCCGCCCATACCCAGCGCGCCTACCGCCATATCGTCCGCCACCAGGTTCAGTCCCAGATTTTCCGTGGCGAAGCGGTAGGCCTCCTCCACGCCCACGGACTGGAGGGCCTGGACGGCGATGGTGTTGATGGACTTTTGAATACCGGTTTTTACGGTGGTAAAGCCGCTGTAGCCCTGAGGCGAGTTCTTGGGCCAGGGGGCACCGTTAAGCTCCTGCACCGGGTAGTTGTCGAAGACGGAGCCCGGGCTGATGGTTCCCGCATCCAGGGCCGGGGCATAGGCCGTCAGGGGCTTCATGGAGGAGCTTCGGAAAATTCTGGAAACGGCAATGAACGGGTAAAACGGGGGGCTTTATGAGCAAATTCAAGAATTTATTTGTTTTGCAGATGAAAATGCAATCGGATTTTACGCAGGAAACGCTTCGTTTCCCGGGCCCTTCCGCGATACGAAAGTAGGTTTTTTGCCCAAAATCGCTAAAAACAGTTGACGCGGAGTGAAAAAGATGGTATACTGCTACGGTAAACAAAGAAGAAGTTCCGCTTCTCACCTTACGGCTCGGAGCCGGTAAGGTTAATACAGCAATAAGACAGAGGTGTACTCTGTTTTTCTGTGTGCGGCGGATTTCTTCCGGCGCTTTCTTTTTATTTCAGAGGGGGCGTTCTGTGGCAATTATTTTGGGGAGGTGCTTGACATTACTGATTTAATGATCAATGAGCAAATCAGGGACAAAGAAATTAGACTTATCGATGAAAACGGCGAACAGCTGGGCATTGTTTCTTCGAGGGACGCGCAGAAAATCGCGGACGAAAAGAAACTCGATCTTGTGAAGATCGCGCCAACGGCGAAGCCGCCCGTTTGCCGTATCATGGATTACGGCAAATACAAATTCGATCAGGCGAAAAAGGAAAAAGAAGCCAGAAAGAAACAGAAAACCGTCGATGTGAAGGAACTGCGGTTGTCCCCGAGTATTGATACGCATGATGTTCAGGTGAAGGTCAAAAAAGCCAATGAATTTTTGAAGGACGGCGACAAAGTAAAGGTCAGCATTCGTTTCAGAGGGCGCGAAATTGGCCATTCTAAAGCAGGAATGGCGATTTTGGAGGATTTTGCCAAGCAGACGGAGGAATTTGGCGTGATCGATAAACAGCCCAAAATGGAGGGCAGGAGTCTTGTCATGTTCCTTGCTCCGAAGAATTAAACCGCAGGACGAAAAGAACTATCGGAATAGGCAGTGCGCGTTTGCGTACCGTAGGACATTTTTAGGAGGATAAGGTTATGCCTAAGTTGAAAACGAAAAAAGCAGCAGCGAAGAGATTCAAAATCACTGCGACAGGTCAGTTGAAAAGACAGAAATCCAATACACAGCATATTCTTGGTAAGAAGTCCAGAAAGAGAAAAAGAAACCTCAGACACGCTACAACTGTGGATAAGACAGTTCTGAACAGTGTAAAGAAACGCCTGCTGCCTTACGCATAAGGGCTGACGAACAACATTTGGGATACTATTTTTAGGAGGACTTATCATGGCAAGAGTAAAGGGCGCATTGAACGCGAGAAAAAGACATAAAAAGGTATTGAAGCTGGCAAGAGGCTACCGCGGTGCGAGAAGCAAACAGTACAGAGTTGCGAAGCAGTCCGTAATGAAGGCAATGGCGTTTGCGTTTGCCGGCAGAAAGCAGACAAAGAGAGAGTACAGAAGCCTGTGGATTACAAGAATCAATGCGGCTGCAAGGCTGAACAACATTTCTTACAGCAAGCTGATTCATGGCCTGAAACTGGCTGATATCAATATCAACAGAAAGATGCTGGCAGAGCTGGCAGTTTCTGACCCTGCGGCTTTCACAGCACTGGCTGACGCTGCAAAGGCAAAACTGTAAGGTACGAAAATATGAAAAGGCTTTCTGAAAGGAAAGCCTTAGACTGTCAAAAAAACTCTCTTCCGTGTCGCGGAAGGGTTCGGGAAACGAAGTGTTTCCCGAATGGAATCCGCAGGGCAGGCTTCGCCTGTCCGAGGAAAAGGGTGAGTTTCAAGGCTTTTTCAAAAGCCGATGGAACGAGGCGCTTTATACTGACAGTCCTTCAAAAAAGGCTTGAAGGCGTAGCCTGAGCCTTTTTTGACACACTGAGGCTTTCTGAAAGGAAAGCCTTTTTCTGTACAGATAAGACAGGCAGGAGGGAAGGTATGGGAACGGTATTTGTCAATGCGTTTGGCTTTCTTTTTATGATACTTTTGGGGTTCACGCTGAAACGAACCGGCTTATTTTCGGTAGAGGACAGCGGGCTTTTGAGCAAGCTGGTGCTGAAGATTACGCTGCCAATGGCGATTATACATAATTTCCGTTCGCTGGAGCTGTCCCCGTCCTTTCTGGTGGCAATCGGGCTGGGGTTTGCAGTCAATTTTGCGGCGATTGGGGTCGTCCTGCTTGTGACGAGGTGGCAGCCTGCGCCGAAACGGGCGTTTTACATCATCAACACGGCGGGCTATAATATCGGGCTCTGCACACTGCCGTATATGTCCAGCTTTTTTGCGGCGGAGGCGATTGCCCTGCTCTGTATGTTTGATGTCGGCAATGCAATCATGTGCTTTGGAGGGACGTTTACCATTGCCATGACGGTGGCGAAAGGCAGGGGCGGCGTGGACAGGCGGGAAATACTGAAAACGCTGTTTTCGTCCATGCCGTTTGTGACATATCTGGTGATGATACTGCTCTGCGCCACACATATCCGCCTGCCGGAGCCGGTTTATACAGTGGCGGGCATGATCGGGCAGGCGAATGCTTTCCTTGCAATGCTTCTGATTGGCATACTTTTTGAGCCGAAAATCAACAGGAGCGAATTGAAGGATATGGCAGGCGTTTTTACACTCCGCATGGTCACGGGGATTGCGTTTTCTCTGCTGATTTACAATTTCCTTCCCGTCCCGCTGATGTACCGGCAGATATTGTCCATTATCGTATTTTCGCCTATTTTGAGCGTTGCGCCGATTTATACGGAACGCTGCGGCTATAACCGTTCTGTGGCGGCGGTGCTGAATTCGTTGATGTTGCCGTTCAGCATGGTGGTAATGACAATATTGCTGCTTTTACTTCGAATTTTCTGAGGAAAATCAGTGGGGGAACGTACAGTCAGCGGAAAGATGGCGGCCTGCGATTTCAAAGAAACGTCTTTCAGCTAAAGAACTCCATTTTTGTTTATGGCGGAGGAGCTGCACCTTCATTTGTATGTTGCAACCTTCCACGGTGAATGTACGGATTTTATTTTCCCGCAAGGCGGTGGCAAGGCAGTAATCCGGAAGAAATGAAATCCCCATGCCTTTTGCTACAAAATCTATGATATAGGAAGTAATGCCGCATTCTATGCAGTAGTTTATGGGGACGGCGTGTTTTTCCATGAGCTTGTCAAAGGAATCCCGATAATTACAGTTTTGTTCAGTCAAAAGGAAGGTTTCCGTTTTCAGCTGTTCCGGAGAAATATTTTTTCCTGCAAAGGGATGTTCCGGTGCGCAGAAAAAGAAGATTTGGGTATCAGCTGTGAATATATTTTCAAGTTCGGGACGGAAAATAGGGGAGTCCAGCAGCAATACTGCGTCCAAAAGCCCTTTTTCCAAAAGATTGAGCAGTTCCAGGTTTGTTCCAATCTTAACTTTTAACGTCACCGCAGGGCATTTCAGAAGAAATTCTTCCAAAATGGGCTTTGCTGTGGAAAAAATAATAGATTCGATGATGCCGATTTGCAGTATGCCGGAAGGGGTTTCTGTATTGGAAATTGTTTCCAGAGCTTCTTCCTCCAATTTTGCCATACTGTTGGCATAGGCAAGGAACTGGCGGCCTTTTTCGGAAAGAAAGACCTTTTTGCCGATACGGTCAAATAAGCTGACGCCAAGCTCGTCCTCCAATAGCTGTATCTGGGTGGTGATGGTGGACTGGGCATAGCCAAGCGTTTCTGCTGCTTTTGAAAAATTTTCAAATTCTGCTACCTTGATAAAGGATTTAATATTGCGAAGTTCCATAAATACACTTCCTTTCCATATGTAATATTAATGATAGAGAAAGATGCGAAAAAAAGCAATGGTTTCTTGGAGGAGATTATGATGAAACAATGGGAATATAAAGTTGTAACGATTGCAACGAATGCAGTTCTGACCGCGAAGCAGTATGAGAAAGCCGCGCAGGAGTTTGAGGCACAGCTGAATGAACTGGGCGCGGACGGCTGGGAGATGGTACAGCGTGCGGACGGTTTCTTTTTCTTCAAAAGGGAAAAGAACGGCTGATTCTGGCAGAAAAAACTTTTCTCTTGTAAAGGAAAAATACTTGACAAATAGATGGACTGCCGTTAAAATAGGAAAAGTGGTTGTAAAGTAGTTTTCCTTTACAGGAGGCGGAACGATGGACGATATTCTGCACTTGACACTGCTCTATGATTTTTACGGCGAACTGCTGACGGAAAAGCAGAAGCAGGTCTATGAAATGCATTATCAGAATGACCTTTCTCTCTCGGAGATTGCGGAAGAACTGTCCATCAGCCGGCAGGCTGTGCGTGACCAGCTGCTGCGGACGGAGAAAATATTGCAGGGATACGAAGAAACGTTGCATTTGATTTCCCGTTTTCAGGAGCAGCGCAGGGCTGTGGAGGAAATGAAAGCAGTCATGGAGGCGATGGAGCGGGAGCCGCTTGATGGGAAACTGGCAGAGGCTGTTTCCAAAATGAAAAAAATCGCCGATGGCATCATATTCTGAAAGGAGGAGCGGTCTGATGGCTTTTGAAAATCTTTCCGGCAAGCTGCAGGAGGTATTCAAGCAGCTGCGGGGAAAAGGCAGGCTGACGGAGGCTGACGTAAAAGCGGCTATGCGGGAAGTGAAGATCGCACTTCTGGAGGCGGACGTCAATTTCAAGATTGTAAAAGGATTTATCAAAAAGGTTACGGAACGCGCCATCGGCACAGAGGTGCTGGAGGGGCTGAACCCGGGACAGCAGGTTATCAAAATCGTAAATGAGGAACTGATAGACCTGATGGGGACGACACAGAGCCGTCTGACCTTTGCGAACCGCCCGCCGACGGTATATATGATGGTCGGTCTGCAGGGCGCAGGCAAGACCACTTCCAGCGGGAAACTGGCAGGGCAGCTGCGCAGGCAGGGCAGGAATCCTCTGCTGGTAGCCTGTGACGTTTACCGTCCGGCGGCAATCAAGCAGTTACAGGTGGTAGGGAAAAACTACAATATTCCTGTGTTCGAGATGGGCGATAAGCTCAGCCCTGTGGAAATTTCCAAAAAGGCGCTGGAATATGCTGCGGAACAGCATAACGATGTAATTTTGATCGATACGGCAGGCCGTCTGCATATCAATGAGGAACTCATGCAGGAACTGCAGGATATCAAAGCGGCAGTCAAGCCGCAGGAAATTCTGCTGGTCGTAGACGCAATGACGGGTCAGGACGCTGTAACGGTTGCGGAGAGCTTTGACAGCCAGCTTGGCGTAGATGGCATTATCCTGACAAAGCTGGACGGCGACGCAAGAGGCGGCGCGGCTCTTTCGGTTCGGAGCGTAACGAACAAGCCGATTAAATATATCGGCATGGGGGAGAAAATGGAGGATTTGGAACCGTTTTACCCCGACCGCATGGCATCCCGTATCCTGGGCATGGGCGACGTGCTTTCCCTGATTGACAAGGTGCAGCAGAACATCGATGAGCAGGAAGCCCTGGAAATGCAGAAAAAAATGCGTTCCAATGAATTTACGCTGGAGGATTTCCTTTCGCAGATGCAGCAGATTAAAAAAATGGGCCCGCTGAAAGATTTGATGGGCATGATACCCGGCATGAACAAAATTGATATGGACGCCGCGCTGAAAGGCGTTGACCCGGCAAAGGAAATGGCTAAGACAGAAGCGATTATACAATCCATGACGAAGGAAGAACGGGCAAACCCAGCTATTTTGAACGGACCGAGGAAAAAACGCATTGCCAATGGCTGCGGCAGGACGATTGCAGATGTGAACCGCCTGCTGAAACAGTTTGAGGAAATGAAAAAAATGATGAAACAGATGAACAATATGCAGAAAGGGCGCAAAAAAGGCCGTCTGCCGTTCTTCTGATAAGGTTGGCTTGACTTCCCCAAAACGGGATAGATGTAGAGCAAAATGAATTGGGACTTAGGAGGTGAAAGACATGGCAGTAAGAATCAGACTGAAAAGACTGGGTGCAAAGAAGGCTCCTTTTTATAGAATCGTTGTTGCGGATTCCAGAACACCCAGAAACGGCAAATCCATCGAGGAAATCGGTTACTACGATCCTACAAAGGAACCTGCTGTTCTGAAAGTTGATGCGGAAGCGGCTAACAAATGGCTCACAACAGGCGCACAGCCTTCTGAAACTGTAAAGGCTCTGCTGAAAAAAGCAGGCGTTATCGGCGAATAATCCGAAACGGAGGGCTTGACTATGAAAGAACTGCTGGAAGTCATTGCAAAAAGGCTTGTTGAAAATCCGGAGCAGGTTTCTGTGACAGAAACGGAAAACGACAGGACTCTTGTTCTGGAGCTGAAAGTGGCTCCGGAGGATATGGGCAAGGTCATCGGCAAGCAGGGAAGGATTGCGAAAGCAATTCGGACTGTTGTGAAGGCGGCCGGCGTCCATGAGGATAAGAAAATCGTTGTGGAAATCGTACAGTAAACCCCGTGAGGGGGTTGGGGGCACAGGAATTCCTGTGGAACTTTGCTTCGCATTGAACGAAGCAGAGGTCAGAGCCCTCAGGTTTTCTCAGCAATTCAGGCAGGGTGGGGACACCCTGCTGTTTTTATAGGAAGAAAAAGACAGAGGTGCGTATGGAAAAGTTTTTTGAGATAGGCGTAATAACGGGCACGCATGGGATTCGGGGAACGATGCGGGTATTTCCCACAACACAGGATCCCTCCCGTTTTGGACGGCTGAAAGAGGTGACTGTGGAAAACAGGGGAAAACAGGAAATCTTTCATATAAAAAAGGTCGCGTTTCACAAGAAGTTTGTCCTGCTGACTGTAAAGGAGATCACGGATATTAACGCTGCCGAGCTGTATAAAAATGCAAGACTTCTGATTCCTGATGCGGAGGCGATTCCACTGGAGGCGGACGAATACTATACACGCGACCTTTACGGTCTGCGCGTGGTGACGGATGAGGGTGAGGAGCTTGGCGAGCTGGCGCATATCTATGAAACCGGCGCGAATGATGTTTATGCTGTGCGGAAAACGCCGGAGGACAAGGAGCTGCTTATTCCTGCTATCAAGGATTGTATACGGAATGTGGATTTGGAAGCGGGCGTTATGACGGTTCATCTGCTGGAGGGATTGAGAGCATGAAACAGTATTTCATATTGACACTGTTTCCGGAAATGGTGGAACAGACACTTTCCCACAGTATTATGGGGCGGGCGCAGAAGGACGGGCTTATCTCCATAAAAGCGGTAAATATACGCGACTATACACTGAATAAACAGAAGCATGTGGACGATTACCCGTATGGCGGCGGCGCGGGTATGCTGATGCAGGGCCAGCCGATTTATGATGCTTATCAGAGCATTATGCCGCAGGCGGCAGGCGCGCGGGTGGTTTATCTGACGCCGCAGGGCAGGACATTTACCCAGAGCATTGCGGAAGAGCTGGCGCGGGAAGAAAGCCTTGTGTTCCTTTGCGGGCATTATGAAGGGATTGATGAGCGCCTTATAGAGGAGATAGTGACAGATGAACTGTCTATTGGAGATTTTGTGTTGACGGGCGGAGAACTGGCGGCGGCGGCGGTGATTGACGCAGTATCCCGCCTGACCCCGGGTGTGCTGGGAAAAGAAGAGTCTTTCGTGGATGAGAGCTTTTCTGATGGCCTGCTGGAATATCCGCAGTATACCCGGCCACCTGTGTTTATGGGGCGTGAGGTGCCGGAGGTACTTTTAAGCGGGCACCACGAAAACGTGGCAAAATGGCGCAGAGAACAGGCGCTGCTGCGGACAGCAGAAAAACGTCCCGATTTGCTGGCAAAGGCTGTGTTGACAGAAAAAGACCGCCTGTTTCTGCGGGGACATGGGATAGATATCGTAAAAAAAGGAAAGAACGGGAAGGAGTGACAGCATGATTCAGGTTGACGAAAAGGAATGTATTGGTTGCGGGGCTTGTGAAAAGGACTGCTTTTTGCAGGCGATAAAGGTACGGGAAAAGAAAGCGGCTGTTCTGAGGGATTGTTTCCACTGTGGCCATTGCGTAGCGGTTTGTCCCACAGGTGCGGTTTCCATGCCGGATTATCCTATGGAGGATATCAAAGAATACAACAAAGACGATTTTCTCATGGACGCTGGGAAACTGCTGAACTTTATCAAGTTCCGCCGCTCTGTTCGCTAGTTCCAAAAGAAACAAATCCCCTGCTCTGAAATCGAAAGCATATTGGAGGCGGGGAGATCCACCCCGACTGCGGGAAATCGTCAGGACGTTTCTTATATTGTCCTGCAAAAGGAACTGGAGTCATTCAAGCCGCTGGTATGGGAAGGGCTGGACGTGCTGCTTGAGATGGAAGGGGTTCCGTATACGCGTATGCTGAAACCGCTCCGGCAGGCACATCAGGAAAATCCTGCCGAGGACGGGCTGTTCTTCGGCGCGGACGCACTGCTGCTGGTGTTTGGGGAATCCTCTGCACTGAGCGCGGGGCTTGCCGCCTGTTCTATGGAACTGATGGCACAGGCAAAAGGAATCGGCGTGCTGTACAGTGGATTCTTGCAGGGTATCATCAATATTTCCCCGAAAGCAAAGGAATTTTTGCAGCTGGACGGGAAAAAGACGCTCTGCGCCTGCATGCTGCTTGGGTATCCGGATGTGCAGTACCGGAGGACAGCGCCCAGAAAACCAGCAGTTGTGCAATGGAGATAACATGTTTTTGTATATTCAAAACTGCAAAAGGTTTTAAGACAATAAAAAGTCCGGCCGGATTGAAAAACTCAACCTGGCCGGACCTTTTTGCTTTGCTTTTTCAGAAGCCTTTAATCCAGCTGGAATTTCTGCGTCAAATCATTCATCAACTGAGATTGGTCTGACAGATTCTGCGCAGTTGCCGCGCTTTGCTCAGAAGTAGCGGAGGTACTCTGCACCACAGAAGAAATCTGGTCAATACCTTCCGTTATCTGCGAAATGGCAACGGTCTGGTTTTCGATAGCCTCCACCACTGCATGCATTCTGGTAGTGACGTTTCCGGCGATGGAATTCGTTTTATCCAGCGATTCCGTTACTTTTTCCACCACCAGCCCGCCTTCTTTCACAGCGTCAATGGAGCTTTCAATCAGTTCCTTTGTAGCTTTGGCGGCTTCATCAGATTTGGCCGCCAGATTGCGAACTTCATCGGAAACAACGGCGAAGCCCTTACCGGCACTGCCTGCGCGGGCAGCCTCAACAGCGGCATTCAAAGCCAGAATATTTGTCTGGAACGCAATGCTTTCAATGGTATCAATGATTTTACGGATTTCGGAGAAAGAGCCGGAAATTTTCTCCATGGCGGTATTCAGCTCTTTTACATAATCTACGTTGATATTCAGTTGTGTACCCACCTGATTCACAAATTCCCCCGCTTCTTCCACAGCCGCGACGGTCTGTTTGGCGTTTTCTGCGATACTGCCAACAGTAGAGGAAAGCTCATGGACGGCACTGGCCTGCTCCGTTGCACCCTGGCTTAAAGACTGCGCCCCGTTGGACACATGCCCTGCGCTGGCAGCTATTGTTGCGGCGGACTGGCTGATTTGAAGGAGCATATCTTTCAAGGAACGATGGATTGCTTTGATAGATTTTTCTATTGCTACGAAATCGCCCCAGTATGTACGGGTAATATTTTCCCGGAAATCCCCCTGTTCCATTTTGCCAAGGTGGTAGGACGCATCCTGCACCACGTCATTCAGGCGGTGGATGGTTGTATCCAAGGCTTTTGTCAGCTCTGCCGTTTCATCCTTTGATTTTACAGCAGGGGCGGCATCTGCAAATCACCTTCCGCCAGCTTTTCCAGGCGGGTGACGCAGGAACGGATAGGATTGGAAATCGAGCGTCCAACCATTACTGCGATAGGGCAGGTGGCAAGAATGACCAGCAACACCACCAGAAGTGTGAGCAGAATGCTTCGGTCCAAGGTAGACTTAAATTCCCGCTGGCTGGCTTCAATGGCAATGCTCCATTCCTGATTGCCGTCAATGGGGGCAAACCCCACAAATTTGTTATCGCCATACAGCTGATAGGCTCCCGTGCCGTTTTCCCTCTGCACCATACGCTGGTTCAGTGCGGCAACATCCTCCAGGCTGGCATCTGTTTTCGCAGCGTTTATCATATTAGAGCCCTCTTCTACGATAGCCCGTTCCCTGTGGCCGATGACGTTGCCGTTATGGTCCAGCACATAAGCTACACCATCGTTGCCCATAGCCAGATTGACAACGATATCTGACAGGAAATCTGCGCTAATACCGCCATAAACTGCGCCTGCGAACTGGCCGTCTTCAATGATGGGAACCTCCAGCAGGAATATCATCTGCTGCCCATCGTTCATAATATCAGAAATATAGGGCTTCATGCTCTGCTTGCACATCTGAAAATATTCCTCTCCGGCATAGCTGAAGCCAGTGGAGGAAAACCCATCAGCGTCCATTTTCCCGGTATAAAGAAACCCGTTTCTCTGTGCAATATCATCCCGGACAGGAATCAATTCCGGTGCCGCAGGGTCAGACTCCCGAAAGATGTCAGAAGCGGCTGCCTCCTGCAGAGCAGTCCAAAATTTATCCATGTGCCATTCCACGGCATCTGCCGCCATCTGGGTAGCAGGCAGCATTGTTTTTTCCATTACGGCATCAATTCCGCTGGCGTTCAAAAGGGCTGTGATTACGCCGATCAGCACAGCGCTGACCAATACTGCTGACAACATACTGATTTGAATTTTTGTTTTGATCGACTTCATGTTTCCTTTTCCTTTCGTTCCATTTTGTTTCTGGCGAAAAAAGATTCGCCTTGGATTTCCCATCCCGTCTTTCACATATATCACAGAGGTTCTGCGTTTATGCGGGGTGGAAAAGGCCAGAGAATGTTATAAGTTTTTCATTATATTTATATCAAAAAAAGTAACATAAAGATTCTGAATGTTCAATACAAATTGTTTCGGATTTTATGCAAAAAACAGGCGTTAAAAAAATGCGAACAGCATTCCATTCTTTTTTGCTGCGGCAAAAAAAAGCAGGGGAAAGGCTGAGGGAAAAAAGGCGGCAAAGGGGAATAGAACATGCAGGTTTGGATTTTATCCGCTGTTTTGTTGGAAAGATAATTGTGTTTTGTGATGCTGATTATGGATACCTTCGTATGACAAGGAAATACACGCTTTTTTTCAACCACAAACGAATGGATAGGATTGAAATTCAAATTGATTTTAGAATGTAAACTACATATGTTTTGTTAAAGTTTATTAACATATACCAAATTTCAGAAAAATATTGTATAATTATAAGTATATGTCAACAGGATTCGGATTATATTTGCCGCTGTTAGTAAGGAAAAACACAATATGTGATATTTTTCGTCAAACTATTTTGGCGGTTTTTGTCTTATTTTATCGATACTTTGGGTAATCCGTAATCTATTCCGTAGTGTTTTTAGACTTTTTTGTTTACGATGGTCTAAAGGGGTCGAAAATATGCCGGAGAGAGAAGCACTCGCAAAATATCTGAAAGAATATCGTAAAATATACAATGAAACTCAGGTTGAATTTGCGTTTCATATTGGCATAAGTGTAGAAGAACTGAGCCTTTTGGAACGACTGAAAGGCAATCCGAATCTGAATACACTACAAAAAATCGCAGCATATACGGGCGATACGGTTTCCGACCTTTTGCAGGTGGAGGATAAAAATTAGGCAGGCAAGACAGGCGGACGGACTGTAATACGCTGCCGGAAAGAAGGGATACGGATGTACAAAGCATTGCTGGACGGATATTTCGCATCGGAGGAATATGCGGAAACAGAACAGGGAAAGCCATATTTGGAGTTGACAGCATTTCTGCGGGAACATTTAGATGATGAGGCATTTTTAGATTTTGAAATGATTTTGCATACACAAATCATCCATACAGCTGAAAATGCGTTTATCGCAGGCTATACAGCTAAGGTGGAGAACGGTGTGCATTTTCTGCGCAGACCGCGGAGGGGCCGCAGAATCAGATGAGAAACGGAAGCCGCCTGAAAAGGCGGGGTTTTCGTCTGTTTGAAAATTAACGGAAATGTATATCTGTATAATGGTAAATGTGCATAAATTGACGCTGCAATTTTAATGAAAATCCATTATGCAGAGCCTGAAAATACGGAGGGAAAAGATACAAAAAAAATAATTTGTATCATAAAATTCATCTTAGCATGAACCAATACGCACAAAATGAAAAGTGGAAAAGTATAAAATCCATTTTTCTTTGCGGAATATAAGAGAAAGGCACATTTCAGGATCAGGAACTTGTTAAAAATAATACATCTATCTGCGCAATATTATTCATTTTACAGAAAAAGTGTATTGGGGTTATGATGGTTGTATAAATAAACAATAGGATTTTGACGACAGGAGCGGAAGGGAGTTTTGGAAATGGCAAAGAAAAAATCAATTTTAGACCTCTATAAAATGAAAGAAAATGGAGAAAAGGCGGTTTGGATTGTACTGTACGACAGCTGCTACGCTTCTTATGCGGAGGAGGCCGGCATGGATATGATTCTTTGCGGAGACTCTATGGGCATGATTGTTTACGGGCATAACGGTACAGTACCGGTTACGATGGATATGAGTATTGCACACTGTCAGGGCGTGCGCAGGGGCGCGCCAAACACCTACCTGATTGGCGACCTGCCGTTTGGTGCGTACCACGCAAGCACAGAGGACGCAGTGCGTAATGCGGTACGATTCTACAAAGAGGCGGATGTGGACGCTGTGAAGCTGGAAGGCGGTGTAGCAGTTGCGGATAAAATCAAGGCGATAACAGAGGCTGGCATGGTCGTATTCGGGCATATTGGCCTGACGCCGCAAAGTTCAGCCTCTATGGGCGGCTTCAAAGCGCAGGGCAGGACAACAGACAGCGCGCGGGCAGTTATTGAAGATGCGATTGCCGTTTATAAGGCGGGTGCGCGGACACTCCTTTTGGAGGGGGTTCCGGAAGAAGTCTGCGCGTATGTGCATAAAATGCTGCCGATTCCCGTTTATGGCATTGGCGCGGGCGCGGAGTGCGATGGACAGGTCATTCTTGCGGCGGATTCCCTTGGAATGTACAAAAACTTTACGCCGAAATTCGTAAAAAAATATGCAAGCATTGCTGAGGTTGCGACAAAGGGTATGGAGGATTATATTAAGGATGTAAAAGAAGGCGTATTCCCCGGACCGGAGCATAAATATAAAATTTCCGGCGACAAAGAGGAATTCGATAAGCTGTTCGCGGAAATGGAGCAATATTTTAAGGATTAAGGAGGGAACGTAATGCCGGAATTTGCACAAAGAATGCAGGATATGGAAAAGACTGCCGTGATTATCCGAAAGCTGTTTAATGCGATGTCTGATCCGGAAACAATCTCTTTCGGCGGCGGTGCACCCGCGCATGAGGGGCTGCCGATTGAACAGGTTCAGGAAATTTGCACTGAGGTAATCGCAAGAGATAAACGCGGCGTGGAGGCACTTCAATATGGTACGGTGCTGGGCGTGAAGGACCTGCGGGAGGCAGTTGTGAATCAGCTGCTGAAGCCCAAGGGTGTGAACGCTGATATTGACGAAATTCTGATTGTAAATGGTGGCCTGGAAACGATGAATCTGCTCTGTCAGGTTTATATTAACCCCGGAGATGTTATTCTGGTGGAGTCCCCGACGTTTGTACACTGCGTGGAGATTTTTGAAATGTTTCAGGCAAAGTGTATCGCGGTGGAATGTGATGAATTCGGTATGGTGCCGGAAGATGTGGAGAAAAAGATAAAGGAATATCACCCGAAGTTTGTATATGTCATTCCCACTTTCCAGAATCCTACGGGCAAGACCCTGCCTGCCGACCGTCGGGAACGTCTGGCACAGCTGGGCAGCCGGTATGACGTAATCATTCTGGAGGATGACCCTTATCAGGAACTGCGGTACAGCGGAGAGCCTCTGCCGCCCATCAAATCCTTTGATAAAACAGGACATACTATCTACGCCAACAGTTTTTCAAAGATATTTTCTCCGGGCAGCAGGCTGGGATTTGTACATGCCACAAAGGAAATCATTATGAAGCTGTTTGATGCGAAAACGGCGACCAATTCACATACTTCATCACTGGCACAGGTGGTCTGTGCAGAGTTTTTCAACCGTGGGTATTTTGCGGAACATCTGAAAGAAGTCTGCGCGATACACAAGGAACGCAGAGATGTGATGATGTCATGTATTGACAGATATTTCCCGGAGGGGACGAAAAAGGTTTTTCCGGACGGCGGTTTGTTTACATGGGTAGAATTGCCCGGCGGGCTGGATACAGAAGAACTGCTGAAAGAGGCAAACGAGCAGAATGTGCATTATATTGCCGGAGCCGGTTTCTTTGTGGAAGGCGGCGGGAAAGGCAGTAACTGTATGCGCATCAGCTTCGGCAATGTTACGCCGGAAAAAATTGAGATTGGCATGAAGCGGCTGGGAGAACTGTTCTGCTCGAAACTGGGCCGGTAAAACCGAAACGCGCGGAAGTACAGGAGGGATACAATGGGAAAAATAAATCTGTGGGAAATGCTTGAAATGTGGAAAAAAGAATGTAAGTTTGTGGAGCTGTCCTATGAGGTTTCGCCGGAAACGCCCCATTGGTCAGGCTTTCCGGCAATGAGTGTCGCGATGCCGTTCGACTATTCGGCCGGGTTCCGTGTGCATGAATTTACGTTGGTCAGCCAGTATGGTACGCATGTTGATTCACCGCTGCATTTTGTGCCGGGAACAAGGGGCCTGCATGAGATTACGGCAGAAGAAATGATACTGCCGCTTTGCGTTGTGGATATTTCCAAAAAGGTAGCAGAAAATGTAGATTATGCTGCAACGGAACAGGATATCAGGGACTGGGAAAGCCAGTACGGGCAGATTCCGGAAAATGCGTTTGTCGCGCTCCGCAGCGACTGGTCGAAGCGCAGCGATATGGACAACTATGACGCAGAGGGGAATAAACATTACCCCGGCTGGGCATTGGACGCTCTGGAATTCCTTGTAGAGCAGAGGAACGTTGCCGCTGTCGGGCACGAAACCTCTGACACGGATGCCGCGGCGGATTCTGTAAAGCATGGTTATATCTGTGAAACATATATTTTGGAACAGGGATGTTACCAGATTGAGCTGATGCGGAATCTTTCGGAGGTGCCGCCTGTGGGCAGCGTGATTTTCTGCGGGTTTCCTAAAGCAAAGGATGCGTCAGGATTTACGGCGCGCTGTATAGCAGTCTGTTCAAAGGATTGACAGAGGGGACCGTTTATAAGTTTTAATAGATAAAAGGCGGAGCCCTGTTCTTATGGAGTTTGGAAAGAGCAGGGCTTTTGTGTTTCGGCTGTTTTAAGAAACAGGCTGTTGAGTGGCTGGATGCCTCAATGGGGTGTTATTGCTTTATTTTCAAGATATCCCTGTTTTATCAGGCGAAAATATGATATTGTTATAAGGCAGGCATACGCTTTGGAAAGACTGTGCCTGCGCGAAACACTGAAAATAGCTGACAGTATGTCGGAAACAGGAAAAGGACAGGAAAGCGGGAGAAAGCCGGTGGAAAAATGTCATTATGGAATTACGCGATTTTTGATTTAATCGTAACAGCGGGAAACCTGCGACGGGCGGCGGGGCTGATGAACCTTTCGGCTTCGGCGGTAAGCCATTCTTTGACGAAGCTGGAAAAGGAGTTTGGCTTTCCTCTGCTGAAAAGAGACAGGACGGGAATCGAACTGACGGAATACGGACGGGAAATACTCCCGCATATCCGCGCCGTTCTTGCGATGGACCAGAAGCTGCACGCCGAGATTGAACGTATCAGCGGCATTATACGCGGAAGCGTTAGAATCGGTGTAATCAACAGTATTTGCAGTACGTGGCTGCCTTCCATCATACGACAGATGCGGCGGGAATACCCTGAGGTCAGGGGGTGCATTATACAGGGCGGATATGACGATATGGAACGGGGGCTTTGTGAAGGTACGCTTGACCTGGCATTTGTTTCCATGCCGACAAAGCGCGATATTTCGGCAATCCCGCTGCTTCGGGACAGGCTTCTCTGCGCAACGCCAAGGGATTTTATGCCGCGGAATAAAGAATACATCACGATTGATGAAATCAGGGAACAGGAAGTGATTGTTCCGGGAACAGGTTCGGATTTTGACGCTATTGCGTTTATAAAGGAAAATAACCTTGAGCTGGAAATGCCGCATAACATTATTGAGGACAGCTCAATCATTGCATTGGTGGAAAGCGGGCTGGGCATAACGATTGTGCCTGAGCTGGTATTGCAAAGTGTAAAAGGAAATGTCAATGTGTATCCGATTGAAAGTGCGCCATACCGGCTGATTGGCATAGCCACACAGAAAAGCGAGTTTACTACTGCGGTGGCAGATGTAATGCTGAAAATGATTCTGAATTATGTACAGGTAGAATATTCACAGGACATGCCATATTTCAGAAAAGAAAAACGGACAGAAAAATAAGGACCTATCCGTAAATTATCTACGCACTTCCTGAAACCGGATGGGCCTGTCATTTGCAGAACCCTTTGATACGCGTGTTGATGGCTGAAACCTTTCCGCTGAACGCTTGTCTTTTTCCCGTTTTTCCCCTATAATGAAAAAAACGGGAATAGCAGACGCTTGGCTAAAAAACCAATCAAAAAGTACGATTTGTTTTCTGAAGTCAGGCTGCCTTAGAAAGGAGATTTTCTTTTGAAAAATGAAGCGATGGAAGAAAGAATCAGCAGGCTTTCTGCCGATTATATTTACCAGCAGGCGGTCGGCAGCCTTCTGCTGACGCTGATGAGCGCGATGGAAGATGCGCAGAAAGGAACGGCTGGCCTGCCTTACGAGGTGCCTGAGGACGCCTTGCGTATCAAAAAGAAAACGCAGGAATATCTGCTGGAGCTGAAAGACCTGCTGGATGGCAGTGCGGAGGCACGCATGGCGGCGTTTGAGGACTGCGCTGCTCTGAAAGTACAGCTGATTGGCATTTACGAAGCTGTTTACAGTTATCTTTCGCAATGGAACGTGATATTTACGCTTGTGAGGGATCAGGTTTCTCTGCGGAAATATAAAGAGGAACACCTTACGGAAAAACAGATTGAATGGTCGCTGTTTTTTGCGGACTGTCACGCGTTTATTGAGGAACAGGAAACCCCGGAAAATAAGGCGGCAGCAATCGGGCAGCTGTTGAAGTGTATACCTCTGCGCGTGGCGCGGGAGCGGTATTATGAGGAAATCCAAGGCATATTGGAAAATGCTTTTGCCGAGGAAAGCAGAGAGGCAATGGAAGCGGCTTTCCATGCGTTCCTTTCCTTCTGCGCGCCGCAGGAAAATCCGGATTACGGGAAATATTTTCCGGAAATTGCCCAATGGATTGGGCAGAAGCGCATGGTTCTGCCGCATAACCTTTCTGATGACGAACTGGCTGAACTGTATCAGGAACTGGCGGATTTTCTGGATAAAATGCGCGAAATGGAGGAATATTTTTCCTGCATCTTCCACGATATCAATTCCCTGCTTTTGCTGCTCTATCTGACATACAGCTTCGGGGAGTTGACGGAGGGCAGCGCGGCTTATGCCGACCTTTATCATGCTGTCTGTGAATTTCTGAGGGATGAGCTGACCCTGACCGAAAAGGCGGCATATCTTGATACTCTTATGGAACAGCTGGAAATTGCGGTAGAGCCTGTGATAGACAAAGCAAATGCCATCGGCAGAGAGGAATATGAACTGCTGCAAAAAGCCGGTTCCTTTGAGGGTTTTTCTGAGGAAACGACAAAACTTCTTTTGACAGAGGATTTTATCCGCAGCTGTTATTTTGCCGAATTGGAGGACGCTGTTTTTACGCCCAGTCTGCCTGACGGTCTGACGCCTGTGGAGGAAGGGGAGCGGAAAGCATTAATTCAGGCTTTTCTGACCAAAATACGGAACAGTCTGGACACCCTGCCTGTACAGACGCGGAAGATCTTCATGCAGAATCTGCTGGGTTCTCTGCCGACGAAATATACTGCGGAGGAAACCATTGAGCGGTTGATGGAGGCGGTTGATACCTGCATAACGGAGGAGCAGAAAGCATTGATTGTGGATAAGGTCGGCGCGGTATTTGAAATCAGCGGCTACCATTCCATTACCGATGTGGATGAGGAAGAATTTGGCGATATGCATGGACATCATCACTATGACTGCGGCTGCGGGCATGAGCATCACGACCACGACCATCACCATCATTAAGAAAAAAAGGAGGCTGCTATGACATTTTCATTCAACCATTATAACTACAATGTTCTGGATTTGGAGAAAAGCATGACATTTTATGCCGAAGCGTTAGGGCTGAAAGAGGTGCGCCGGAAGGAGGCCCCTGACGGGAGCTGGAAGCTGGTTTACCTGGGCGATGGGGAATCTGATTTTACGCTGGAGCTGACCTGGCTGCGTGACAGGGAAGTGCCTTACAGCCTCGGTGAAAATGAATTTCACCTTGCATTCCTTACAGACGATTATGATGCCGCACACGAAAAACATAAACAGATGGGCTGCATTTGCTTTGAAAATCCGGAAATGGGGATTTATTTCATCCATGACCCCGATAATTACTGGCTGGAAATTATTCCAAAAAAATAAAAATATTAAAAAAGGAAGGGAAATCTGGTTTTCCTTCCTTTTTTGTGTAGAGAAAACCACGCGATAGCCGCATGGTTCCAAAGAGCCTTCTGGCGGTGATGCAAACAAAACCACAGTTTCAAGCTACGGAAATTAACGTTTGCTCAAACGTGCGCAGCGATGCCCGGCCAACGGCCGGAATGCAGTTTTTAGAATGCTGTCGCAGGAGATAAGCCCTTACAGGTTACAGGGACTGTACAAAGAATTATTTACCGATGGAACGTTTATAGGCTTCTACCTGTTCATCTGTCAGAGGCTTGAGTTCCTCGGGGTCCATCCAGCGCACCCAGAGGCGTCCCTGCATTCCCTTGATATCCAGCGGGGAATCCATCTGGTCTTTGTCAATCGGCACGACGGTATCATTATCGCCGTTGAACATGATTTCAAAGGGCTTGAATACGCCGTCTTCGAACACATACATTTCTGTGCTGTAAAAGTTCAGCGCGCCTGCTTCGCCCGTCAGGTGCTGCTCTAACGCCTCCAGTGTAGGCAGCGTGATTACAACCCATTTGCCGTCGGAATCGGAATAATCGAAAAGCTGGTAGCCGTGGAAATCAATTTCTTCATTGCCTGTCATACCCTTATTATCATCTGCAACGCCCTTGAGCGCGACGGGGGCACCGTCTTTGCCGTCCCGAAGGATTTCTGTACCCGGCAGGAAGCACTTTACAAAAGCATCGATTTCGTTGTCTCTGAATTTGGAGCGGATCAGGGCATAATCTCCACTGTCATAGGAAAGTGTGCCAAGCTCGTACCAAAAATCTTTCAGTGTTCTTATCATATCTGTTCCCTCCATAGTTGGTATTCGTTGAAATTTACAGCTCTGCCCGGCAGGAATGCAGCCATTCCTGTCAGACCTTCTTTGGTTATATTACTAGCAGTTTGTTCATTCTGTCAATACATATTCATCCCTTTGTCCCATTTGAAAATAATACTCTGGAACTTTACCACCGAAAACGAGGTCTACCAGCATAAATTTACGCTGCATGGAAAGCGTTTCCTGATACAGCGGGTTTACGATTTTGATATCTACAGAAATGGTAATCCAGATTTTGTAGTTGATCTGGTTGATTCCAACGGATTCAAAGGAAGTTTCATAATCAACGTCCACTATGCCCTGCGGCAGGAGCGTAAACGTAAGTTCCGGCCCTCTGTTGGCAAGGCTGGCAATATTCGTTGCCGCGCCGAGGGGAATCCGTATGGCTTCTTTTGGCAGGGCTGCCAGCGACTGGGACGCGCTGCGGCTCAGGAGCGTACAGAAGCGGTTGATTTGGGCAGTATCCGCCGCATAGCTGGGTACACCGCTATCCTCGCTGCGGATTAAAAGGCTTTCGGCGGAAAGCTGCAGTTCCTGCAGGGCATTTTCTGCCGCGCGGTCAATGATCTCGTTGGCAACTGCTTTCGACTGCATATGTGACATTTCCCGAAGCGGAGGCATGAATTTTTTTTCCAGCTGCCAGAGGGAGAGCAGGGTAAGCAAAAAACCGCAGAGGAACAAAAGGAGCAGGAACGGCATGCCGGATTTTCTCCGCCGGCTTTTTTCGTATTTTCTGCGCATATCCATCCCCTCCCTTAGAAAAGATATGAACAGGCGGAAAAATTAAGACCTTTTGAACGGTAAGCAGTGCGCTGTCTGCTTATTTTTGAGGCAGTTTAAGGAAATCTTATAAAATACGTAAGAGAGAAGAAAGGAAAATTGCTTTGATTTAGCAGGAATTTCTGTTATAATAACTTGAATAAGGGGGTAAGTAGAATTATGGACGAAATACAAAACACGAGGCGGTCGGCAAATAAGCCTCCTGAACGGGACAACCGTTCCCATAACCAGAAAGGGAAGCGAAGGCGCAGACGTAAGAAAAAAAGCGTGCTGGGCTCAATCGCCAAGGTACTTCTTGTTACGGGCGTCATTGTCGTTTTTGCAGTGGCAGGCGCAGGGCTGGGTACGGGATTCGGCATTCTGCAAAGCACGGAAATGCTCAATACGTCTGACATTGTGCCGGAATCGTATACCTCGGTCATATTTGACGGGGCGGGCAACACCATCGACAAGCTGCATGGTACGGAAAACCGCGAATATGTAAAGCTGTCAGGCATTACGTCAAATCTGCAGAACGCTGTTGTTGCCATAGAGGACGAAAGATTCTACAAGCATAACGGCATTGATATGCGCGGCATTATGCGTGCTATGAAGCAGAATATTGTGGATTCTGTTGCGACGAAAAAGATTTCGTTTTCTCAGGGTGCGAGTACGATAACGCAGCAGCTTTTGAAAAATGAGGTGCTGAGCAGCGAAAAGAAGGTTGAACGTAAAATAAAGGAACAGTATCTGGCGGTTTCACTGGAAAAGGCACTGGAAAAACAGCTAGGCTCCAAAGAAGCGGCGAAAAAATATATTCTGGAATTATATTTGAATACAATCAGTCTGCATCATGGCCTGCATGGTGTGGAGGCGGCTTCTCTGTATTATTTCGGCAAGCACGCCGGAGAGCTGACATTGGCGGAATCGGCTATGATTGCGGGAATTACGAAAAACCCCAGTGTTTACGCGCCGGACGCGAATCAGGAGGAAAGCCGGAAACGCCAGCTGACGGTGCTGGGCAAAATGAAGGATCTGGAATATATCACTGCGGAGCAGTACAACGAAGCTGTGGCGGAGGATATTTTCGGGCATCTGGTCTGCAAGGACACCTCATCAGAGGAGAGCGGCAACGCCAAGCACAGTTACTTTGTGGAGGCGGCGATTGACCAGATTGCGCAGGACTTGATAGAAAAACGCTCTTATAACCGCGCACAGGCATATAACATGATTTACAGCGGCGGTCTGCAAATCCATCTGACGGTGGATTCCCGTATGCAGGAGATCTTGGAGGCGTCAATGAAGGATGACAGCCTGTTCCCGCCCAGTGACGGTACGCTGGACGTGACGTACCTGATTTCTGTGCAGGATACATCGAACCCTGATGAAAACAGCAACCAGTCGCATTATGAACGCAAGGCAACAGTGCATAGCGAGGACGAGGTTGACGCGTTTGTGGAAAGCGTAAAGGCGGAACTGCTGGACAGTACGCATACGCTTGTGCTGGATAAGGTGACGGTTTCCAAGTCCCTTCAGGCGGCAATGGTAATCATGGACCAGCATAACGGTGAATTGAAAGCATTGGTTGGCGGGCGCGGCGAAAAGCCCGGTGATTCTGTTTTCAACAGGGCGACTCAGGCTCTGCGCCAGCAGGGTTCGGCTATGAAGCCGCTGGCGGCTTATGCTCCGGCGATAGATACGGGTCTTTTGATGCCCGGCTCGGTAATTATCGATGAGGTTGTGACTTATGGCAGCTGGTCCCCCAAGAACTGGGACGGTAAATATATCGGCCCCACAACAGTGCGCAGGGGTATCTGGCATTCCATGAATGTGCTGGCGGTCAAAGCGTTTATGATGGTTACGGCAGAGGTATCGTATGATTACCTGTTGAAATTTGGCTTTACAACGATTACAGACGAGGACAAAGCTGCAACGACTGCGCTGGGCGGCCTGACGACGGGCGTTTCTACGCTAGAAATGACGGCGGCATACGCAAGTATGGCCAATGGCGGCACATACCGCCAGCCGATATTTTATTCTGTGGTTTACGACCATGAAGGCAATGTGCTGTTGAGTGCGGAGGATACGGAAACGCATCAGGTTCTGAAGCCTACAACGGCATATATGCTCACGGATATGATGAAGGACGTTATTACCCGCGGCACAGGCGGTCAGGCAAGAATCAGCGGCATGACTGTTGCAGGCAAGACGGGTACAACGAACGATACGAAGGACTTGACGTTCTATGGATATACACCGTATTACACCGGCGGTATCTGGATGGGCTATGATACGGCGAAAACCATCGCCAGCGGCAGTGCGCACCTGCAGATTTGGCGCACAGTCATGCAGAAGATACACCAGGAGCAGGGATTGACGGATAAGGAAATCATGGCACGTCCTGATGGAATTGTGACGCAGACCTATTGCAGTGCGACAGGGCTTGCACCAACAGAGCTTTGCAGTCAGGATTATTATGGCTTCGGTACACACAGTGACCTTGCGGCTTCTGATTTCAACATCGGCGGTGCCTGCAATCTGCATAAGGCGTTTACGGTCTGCACGGAATCCGGCAAGATTGCTGCGCCTACCTGCCCTGAGGATTGTAAGATGTCTGTTGTGCTGGCAGTTTCCGATGGCGGTTCGATACTGGGTAAATCGACAGAGGGCAAAATGGATATTGACGTTAATGCAGTCTGCGATATGAGCCATACACCGACACAGCCGGAATACCCGCAGCAGCCGCCGTATGTAGACCCGGTTTATCCCGAAGGGCCTACGGTGCCGCCGGAGGAACAGATTCCCGATATGCCAAATGAACCGGAGGATAATTTTGAGGATTATATCCCCGAAAATGAAATCTGGGGCGGCGGGGAATTTGGTATCCAATGATGAAAGGAAAAGGCGGCAGGAAGGAAAGGGAATACGGAAGATAGCTGACCCCGCGCACAGCGGGCGGCGGGGAATTCAGGCCATAGTCAACATAATGCGGTGAACGGCTTTTCATTCTTTCCTCCGGACAATTTTGAAGTGTGCGTGTATACGCAGTGGGCGTATGGTGACCCATGAAATTTTTTTCAGTCCGCAAATTGGCGTATTTTGCAGGGAAAATAGTGGATTCTGCCCGAATTACTCATTGACAGCGCAAGAAATTTATGGTAGTATCAAGCTGTCAAGGTATTTATCTATTTAGGTAGGAGGATTTGCAATGAAAAAAGGTACAGTAAAATGGTTCAATGCGGAAAAAGGTTTCGGTTTCATTTCCGTACCTGGTGAAGACGATGTATTCGTACACTTCTCCGCAATCCAGGCCGAAGGTTACAAGACACTGGAAGAAGGTCAGGAAGTAGAGTTTGAAGTAGTACAGGGCGCGAAAGGCCCTCAGGCTGCAAACGTAACACGTGCTTAATCGATTTGAGATTATTGAAGCCCTGATGCGAAAGCATTGAGACCATATATTTGAAGTTGGTTATGCAGGAAAGACTCTCCGTTTCGGGTGGCGTGATGCCGCTTGAAGCGGGGAGCTTTTTTGTTGCTTTTGGGAAAAAATTTTCCGGAATGATTGCATAGGGATATGTGCTGTGTTACAATACAATGATGTATACAGGGAAAATTGAGAGCGAATGGAGCATTTATTATTATGGAACAGAAAATGGAATCAATCAGAAATGTCGCAATTATCGCCCATGTTGACCATGGGAAAACTACGCTTGTAGACCAGCTGCTTCGCCAGAGCGGAACTTTCCGCACAAATCAGGTGGTACAGGAGCGGGTGATGGATAGCGGCGATATCGAACGGGAGCGCGGCATAACTATACTTTCCAAAAATACGGCCGTGCAGTATGGCGATATGAAAATCAATATTATAGATACACCGGGACATGCCGATTTTGGCGGCGAAGTGGAACGCGTGCTGAAAATGGTAGATGGCGTTGTGCTGGTGGTGGATGCGTT
>OFGA01000765.1_pt1 | contig 24691 bp, 33 predicted proteins | sample 1521471 | NCBI WGS metagenome assembly OFGA01 (sample SAMEA3504086, study PRJEB24116) | mouse gut metagenome | biome: mouse gut; feature: mouse-associated habitat; material: faeces | place: Denmark | collected 2011 | reverse complement strand
TTCTCCAAGGCATAGGACGGTATATGCCCTAACGCCATATACCTGTCATGGTACTCGATCAGCTGCACCCTGAGGAGCAGCATAGTTCCTTTCCCGTTCGCATCACGGTCCTTCTTCTGCCGTTTCAATAACCATACTATGTAACCTAAGACCACCGGCAGAACCACAGCATATGTTTCCATCAGGAAACGCCCCATTGGGATCACCTCCTTCTTTAAATTTTTTACCACTAAAATAAGGACCTTCTATGGTCCTACCCTAATCTCTTTCATACTATTCTCCTTTCTCATCTCTGTAAAAAATCAATATTTGCCCAACGGATCAAGAATGCGAACACCGTAACCCCTTGGAGTGTGTTCTATCCAGGGGAAGAAGTGTTTAAGTCTCCAAGGCAAGATCTTAAAAACGTTGATATCCTTAATACTGTCATGGCGCCCGGTTTATATTGGGTTAGGAAAAGTGACGGAAATACGGGATTACCAAGAGATAACATTTATTATGGTTTTTTGGTCGTTTATGGACAACTTAAAAAATTTATTTCTTGGAATGACCTTTGTGAATATACGTCAATTCGCGCTAACTCGGAATGGCTTCCTTGGGAGATGACTGGAGGGTCAGAAACTGCGGGGATTTATAACTCTTCATACATTTCTATTTATGACAATATCCTATATGGGTCGCTAAATGGAAGAGTTTTAACAATTTCTTCGGTGTTTACCATCGCTAAAAACATGAATTCCGGAGAATATGTAATATACCTCCCCGCGGGATACACTTTTTCAAAAAATCAACAAGTTATTGCAATTGGCTTGGGTAATACAACACAAATAGCCATGTATTGCACGGCAGGGTCTAATGTTCTCCAATGCAATGGAAATTTTCCGGCTTCCGAAAATTCATATTATGTTTTAAATGCTCAATTACTTGTTGATAGACCTTAAATGCAAAAATAAGTAACAGTTACACCACCAGATCCACCTGGAATGAAAACTCCTGGATTTGCAACTAAGTATACGTATTGTTGATCTATCGCGGCAGTAAAGAGTCCATTACTCATCTGTGGGTAATGAGTAATGGTAGCAATAACTGGTTTTCCAATACTAGCGGATACTTCTGCTATAGCTTTAAATCCTTCCCCTGGCATAGTGTATGATTCATCTATGGTTGCGGGATATGGTCCTTTAAGAGCCCCCCACAAAACGTTGACGAACAACCTTATTCCAATCCCCTGACGAAGGGTTCCAATATAAACTATACATTTCTGTTGAAATTGTAACGGTGCCGATAATACAATTTGTCCTCGGGTTATGATGAAACCTCCCAATAAAATTAGAGTGTGCAGCCCATGTTCCGGGGGATATGATGTCAATTTGTCCTATATTACTCCAATTGAACAGATTTTGGATATGATACCACAAGTGATAAAGAAATTGTTGCCAATCCGTAGCTTCCGAAGAAATAGCGTGGTAAGGTGTGTCATAAACTTGGAAAGGTATCGGATAAAACACTGACCAATCGGATACGGTGCTATTAATCCTGATCCGTTGGGCAAATATTGATTTGTCGTAGGGACGATAAGTCTGTTTTAAATACTTTGAGTCTCCGTCACCGATCGAATACATCGTATCCCATATTCCAATACTAGACATGCCGCTTGGAATGCCACTCAGTGTTCCGGAATGATGTCCATAACTGCCAACATGTGCTGAATCGAAATAATCATCAATATTTATATCACCTGTGTAAATTTTTCGTAATCCATTCGTTTTTACATCTTTTGTGATCGGGATATGATAAAGCCACATGTAAGGCAGTTCAGATGGCTCAAAATCGCATACTCGATCTCTATAATTTGTTAAATAGGAATCTTTTATAGACATGTAAGCACAACAGGTATTTTCTTTATCTCCCCCATATAGAACTTCCAAATAATGCCTTTTATTGTTCGAATCATAAGAGATTCGAATCTCCTCGAATAAAGCATGACCATAATCATAACAACTTCTATCATGAACGACTGCAATTGGTTGAGCACCGTAATTAATCTCTATGGTCATAACGACGGTTTCTGGTTGACTGTAATTGTAGTTCCTACACAACGTTAGATCTATGCTGATTCCAGAAGCGGAAACTGCATTTTGAGTATTCCCTTCCGAGATTCTTAAAATTTTATACCATCCACGAGACGATAAGACTTTACTCGCTCGTAAACATCCTAGATCCAACTGATTCTGCACATTCCCGGCTAGTCCATTCAGGACACCGTTTTCTATGTCAGCGCAATACTTCGCCAATTTCCCAAAAGCAACGCTCATGGTATCATCACTGGTAATCCCGGCACGCTCTACCGCCTGCTCAAAAGTAACCGTATTACTTGAGATGTCGCCGCCCGTTCCCACGGCTCCGATATCATCTGCTGACAGGCTTACATTCCCTTTTTGGTAGGATGTCTGATTGGCACCTTTTATCCCCGTGACCTGAGTGCCAACCATGACATCCCATTTTCCATCTGCAGCCCAATAAACATTTGCCCCTGCGCTATAAAATATCCCTGCCCCTTCCATAAATCGGCTGTCAGTCGTAAAATCGTTTGAGATATTGTACATATACCCTACTGCCGGATTTGACGGTAGGTTTTCAAATGTGACTGTGCCGCCAGGGATCAATGCTCCCTGAGTCGCGGCAACCACGACATTCTGTGCTTGATCCAACAAATCGCTTGCTTCATCTGTCAATGTCTTCGCCCGGTCAGAGTAATACTTGCTGTTGTTGGTATTCTCCCCGTCACGTACCCCCGTGCTGCCTTTCGCCCATGACTCGGATAGCTTGGCGTGATCTTCCGACGCCTCCGCACTGTTCGCCGCATTCGTTGCACCCTTGGAAGCGTCAGATGCGCTCTTACCGGCTTGCGTCGCAGAATTTGACGCCTGCGTTGCTTTCTGTGCAGCAGTATTCTTATAGCCTTCCGTGGTATTCTTAAGTCCCTCCATATATACTTTTATCTCATTAAAAGTCTGCTCATACTCTTCTTTTATATCCTCCGTGGCTTCAGAAACCTGTGTCCGGAAATCTTCATATGTACCCATGCGTTTGACTACACCCGCCTGGAAACACATATATACAATCTGGTTCTCAGTTCCTGGATCGGTTGTCACCGCCCATTCACCAGGAAGCAGCTTTGCAGGATCAAAGTCTCTTCTCAATCCCCGCCTCATCTGAATCCTTCCCATAAATCAATCAACTCCCTTCATTAAAAATACTTCTAAGCGCTTTAGGCGCTCCGTAAGGCTTTCTATTTCTGCCTGTTGGTTATCTATGGTTTCTTTTTGAGATTTTATCATTTGGAACATGGCGGGGATCATTACTCTGTGATTCCAGTTCTCTACCAATCCCTCTTCATTGTATTCCACAGCCTCAGGAATGACTTCCTCTATGTTTTCAGCAATGAACATCGGGTAATACATTCCATTTCTTGCATCTGATCCATTCAGGTATCCCTCTTTATACCTTGCAATCACAGGTTTAATTAAGTAATAATTTTTTATGTCTTCCTCAGACATTTCTCTTTCAATATCCTTATACCTTCGGGATGATGACGACTCTATCATCATTTCTCCGTACGAAGTTCCCCACCTTACATTCGCTGAATACGTAGTTGTTCCCGAAACAGCCCCTTTTAAATGAAGCTTTCTCATGGAACGACACAAAGATATCGTAGTGTCTTTATCAGCTAACCCAACAGATAAATCTTCTGTCGATATTCCGACACCGGATTTATCTGTAGATGGAGTCCAAGTGATTGTTATGGCGCGAGTGATACTGTAATATGCATTAGGATCACTTTCCATTCGCATACACTTTCTAATTCCAAAAGAAGCGCTATGCTTTGAATTTTCTTGATAACTTCCACTAAAATCCAAGTATTTTTCTGGAACAAAAGCCTCATCTTTCGACCTATGCCTCAATGAAAAATCGCATCTCCCTACACTCTCGATCAAATTACTATATTCAAAAAGTGCAGATGGCACAAGCGAAATTCTTCCCCATGAAAGACCGTTTGGTTGGTACGGTTTTTCTGGTGTTGGTGTTGGGTGATTAACACATAATCCGTACCTACTTTTCTTCTTATCTGTAGTGTCGTAATACTCCACTTCTTTTATGTTTACCATGTAAATGTTATTACTACCTATATATTTCATCATCTGCATTCCGATTTTGGCATCAATTGTTCCGCACAAATTACCAGATTCATCGTACACTTCCATAAGACCGCGTGAGTTGCCTTTCCCTCCAAGTGTGAGCGTTCCGCCCTTCGCCCAGTCAAAATAGAACCCTATTACCGACAAGACATTAAACAAGGCATTCCCTTCGGCATCCGTCCCTGCATTCCACGTCTTGCCGCCATCCGTCGACACTGCAAATGCCCCCTGCGTCTGCTTCCATATTGTTTTTGAATCAGAAAGGTTCGGTTTATCGTGCTGGTACTTGATCGTACTCCCATCGTCCTGGACATCATAAGTTTCATACAGCCCCATACTTCTTGCCATCAGGGAAGACAGCTGCCTTGATGCGATATCATACGCCGACAGCTGTTGGTTGACCATCTGGTTCATCTTATCTTTCGATGAGGATATGAGCTTCGTTACCGCGCCGTACCTTGTGTAATTCTTCTCCGTCGGTGTTTCGGCGCTGCACTCTATTTTCTGTGACCCGGACAGGCTGAATGTAGTGTTGGTGACCACAGTCAAATAAGATTTCTGTTTCCGGTCTGTCACGATCACCAGGTCGCCGGCTTCTATACTCGGGTCTGATTGGGCAGAAACACTCAGCGGGCGGAAAGTATTTCCCGTTATCTTCTGTCCCACATGCTGCAATACTGCCTGTACATTTTCCTCCTGAACCAAAAGATTCCCCGACAGTTCCAGCACATACCCTTCCTGCCCATACAAATATGTTTTCTCCTGCCCGTCCGTCCCTTGTTTCACCGTTACAGAGATCCCTGTGATCGTGACGTCATTTGTATTGATACTTTGGGATTTCAACAAGTAGGCATGATGGTACTCTCCCTGTCCTGCAAAGCTGCCTCCGTCTATTACCGCTCCTGTATCCCATGGGTTGAATCTTCCCCCATCAGCCGTATCTCCTGTGGCATAGGGCATCCCCTTATCAAAAACCCCACCATCATACCAGTCATCGCGCAGGGAATCCAACGTTGCAAAATCATACCACCGGAATTCAAGCTGCCCCAGGTTATTGATGACAGCATAGCAGCCCATGATCTGTGCACAGAAAGAAATGATATCCCGGAAGGTAACCGCTTCATCATCCGGGCGTTCTCTCACAACAAGGCTTCCCATCTGGACACTTCTTGCATTCAGCGTCATCTGGCAGGAAATACAAGCATCTGACAGGATCTGGTTGACCGTTGCCGGATATCTTAACGTACTCTCACTATACGGCTTGTCAAAATACAACATCCCGTCATATGCCTTGATGTCTATCGTAAGATCCCTTTCCTTTGCCTCTACGATCCGGAATTCGCCTTTCCTTAGATATTCATAAGACCCACCCTGCAAAAGAAGGCCTATTTTTGCAGAGATATCCGCACCTTCAAACTCAATCCCATCAAGCTTCCCATCCATATTGTTGAGGGATGCCTTATATTCTTTCACGATAGCGGCGCCGATCTCAAACTTTCCGTTTCCGCTGGATGCTTCATTGATGCTGTATGCCGTCACATCTTCCATAGACAATGTGAGGGATTTTTTATTATCGAAGATAATCTTATCCTGCAGGATAAACTGCCGGTTCTTTTCAACAGCCCTCCTGTAATCTATACTCGTATTGATCATTCCGTCACCTCTGTATGATGTCTACCGACACACTTTTATAATAATAAATCCCGTCCCCAACATAACCCAGATGTTCCTTTGACAACGTTCCCCGGTACGATTCTATCGTGACCATCATGCCGTCATCACGGAAAGTAAATGGGATGAACCCCGCCGTCAGCGTCCTCTTGATCAACGCCGCTTCTGATTCCGGAAGGATCCCCCATTTAATGTTTACATTTTTCTTTTCAGCTACGACGTCACCGATCATCAGCCCGGACAATGTCCTTCCCGTATCCGCTGTCCATATGATTTCATCATTAACCGATATAGATACCGGATCCGGCAACTCTACACTTCCCGACATCAAAACACCCATGCTCCATCCCTCCTGCTATTTCAACGTTACTTCGTTATACCGGATATCAACTGACTGCTGTGCCATCCCCTGGAGCCTTGCCATCTCTTCGCCGTCCAGATAAAAGCCTATGTTTGCAAGTGCTGCAATGACCCTGGATACTGCCTGATCAATAATCCTTTCCAGTTCCTCCCTGGTCACTCCGCCCTTCCCTGACACGGACCGGACGGCAGCGTTTACCATCTCCTGCATCTTATCTTCCGGAGCCACAACTTCACCGTAGTGGCGGTTATCCCCGATCATTGCCAGACGCGGTGTATTCGCTTTTACAAATCCGCCTTGTGCAAGGTAGGGGATATTCCTTGGCGTCCATGTAGGAAGGTTGAACCCAAGGGATGTGATGCCCGTTAAGTCGGTCACCCATTGCGGTGCGTCGATCCGGATGCTGTTCAGCATATTGGATATCCCATTGACGCCGCTCGCAACTGCATTGAGCATGCCATTCATACACCGGATGATCTGGTTCACCGGGGCACGCACAAGGTTGCCTAAAGACCCGAATACAGCGGAAAATTTACTGCGGACTGCATCTAATGCTTCCCTAACCACATTCTTGATCGTTGCGACCGGATTCGTAATGAACCCTTTCAGCGCTTCCCATGCCACTCTTGTAATATTTTTCAAAGTCTCCCAAATGCCGGATATGAATGTCCTGATCTGATCAAATCTTACATTAACTGCGTTCTTTATCTGGTCGATCACAGTCTTGATCGTGTTGAAGATCAGATCCCAGACCGACTTTGCAACTCCCGCCACCGCATCCAGGATACCTCCGAATATCTCCTTTATCCCTTCCCAGGCACGCTCCCAGTCCCCAGTGAACACACCCACCACAAAATCAATCAGGCCGCTGAAAACTTTCAAAAGCCCCTGTACTATTGAAGCAAGAGCAGAAAATACAAATTCAAACCGTCCCCATAACCACTCCAGTTTTGCGGCAAACCCTGCTATAAAGCTTTTTGCAAACCATGCCACAAATGGGGAAAGGAAATCCCACAATATAGAAATCGCTTCAACCGCCTTTACGGCAAAATCAAGGAACGCATCTATCAGAGGTTGTATATATTCCTCCACTAATATGGCAAACCTTTCCGAGATCCAGTCTAAGACAGGCACAAGATATGTATTGTACCCATCCAAAATACCTGCAAAAACCGTCGAAAAACCGCTTGCAATCTTCTCAAACGCCGGCTTTAGATGCTCGTCATAAGCCTGACTGATACTTTGGAATGTATTTTTTACGAATCCATGGAGGACTGTCAGCACTTCGCTTAAAGGACGCAGCGTATTCTCCAAAGCCTGCTTAACCTTGTCTTTATTTTCTATAATGGGCTGAGCAATACAGTCAATAATATCCCGCCCAAGCCTCAAGAAAATATCCAATACCCCCAGGCGCCCATCCACAAATATCCCAATAAGGGCAGCTGTACAGGCTTTTGCACTGTCACCAGAAAATACAGTGAAGATGTCTGCAAATGCGACTGATATATCGCCGATGATCCCTGCAATCTCTGCAGTAACATCAAATATTGATACCAGCCGCTCTTTTATGTAGTCCGAACTGCCCTGCAGGTAAAGGTCAATACCTCCAACGAGGTTATCCGCGATCGTAATCCCTACACTTGCCATAGATCCGGCTACTTTCCCGGCATTCAGGGCAATGGAATCGAACATCTTATTTGCCGACGCTACAACTGCACTGTCAGTGAAAATATGAGAAAGGGACTGTCCAATCCTTTTAAGGTGCCCTTGTATGGAACGGATGCGCTTCTCACTGTCCCCGAATCCGATCACAAATCCTGACTGGAACAATCTGGCAAGCTCCTTACACCGGTCGATCAGTCCCTGGAACTTTTCACCCAAAGGATCCAGGACGTTCTCACCCTCTGCAAGATTTCCAAAATCTACAGCACTGCCAAGGCTTCCGCCCCCACTCCCGGAGGCATCGGAACTAGTTCCCGCCGAAGGCTCCTGCAGCTTATTAATTTTATCAAAGCCCATAAGGGCTTTCATTTCCTTCGCTGCTTTCTTTGCTGCTTCTCCGGCTTTATCTGCAGAAGATGCCATACCGTCGGCAGCGGATGACGCACTTTCAAAACCTGCACCGGCATCCGCCGCCATGCCACCCATACCGGATACCTGTGAATCTCCGCTGCTCTTATTACCTGTAACCAACTCCGTGAAAGCCTTAAATGCGTTTGCCAACGTTGCCAGTTTCCCCAGGAGTGCATTCACCGTCTGGATGACGGGCGTAAACAGATTGATAAGCCCCTGGCCTATAGTACCCTTAAGACTGTCAAATTGCAGTTTCAGGATCCTTACCTGGTTCGCCCAACTATCTGAAGTCCTGGCAAAATCTCCCTGGGATGCGGATAGCTTGTCCTGCACGAACTGGTACCGTAAAGCTGTTTTCTCCATCTCCGACATGTCGGCAGTAACCTTACCGAAACCGTTTGCCATGGCATAGGCATCCAGAGCGCTTTGCGTCATTACAACGCCCAGATCCTTCAAAGTCTCCGTCTCTCCGGTAAATACGGATTTCAGCTTCGTATAAGCTTCCTCCTGACTGGTATTGTAGAAAGAAGCCACATCCCCCGCCAGCCCCGTAAGCGTTGACCCCATCTCGTAAGCTTCTGCCTCTGCAAATCCAAATGACTTTGCCATAGCCCCGAAGGTCCCGGTGAACTGCTTCGCCATAGTCTCCGACAATCCAAACCCCTGCGCCGCACTTTTCGCAAACTGATCCACCTGTGCCGCCATGTGCGGGAATGTCACATCCACAACATTCTGCACCTCTGCAAGGTCAGAACCCAGGTTCAGGCACTCTTTACCAAAGTCTACGAGTTTTTTTACTCCAAAAGCTGCCGCTAATCCCGCTCCCGCCTTTTTTGCCAGATTCTGTATCCCGTTCATCTGGCTGTCAAAATCATTCCTGTTCACTACAAGATCGAGACCGATCTTCCCTACACTATCTCCCACGCTTGCCACCTGCCTCTGCCCCTCTGGGACATCGGCACACGGCACTACTTGTCCTGGTTGATCCTTATCTCAAATACCCTTCTGCAGTGCCTTGCCTGGCACCTGATAAAAACTCCCCTGCATACTGCCTCCGGCACAAACTGCACCTTTTGTTCATGTCCGCAGTAACTGCACTTTACTTTCTTCTTTACCGCTTCAATCTCTGACTCCCCCTTCCTTTTCCTGCAATCTCAATAAATGCATTCTTCAAAAGCTCAAGGAAGTTCTCGGTTTCTTCCGGTTTTCTGGACTGCGCGGATCGGTTCAGCCACTCACTCCGGATACTCTTCTGATCAGGTGTAAAATGCTTCAACACTTCATCGTCGGTCTCCGAACGGATGGCAACGATCCTTCCTAATGGCGTATCCGGAGCGATCCCTTCCAGGAACGCCCGGAACTCATCCCACTTCATACCCTCCAGGTCCCTGGACAGACGGATCCCGTACTGTGACTGGAAGGAAGCTATGACCAGGTCAAAATCCTCCACCAAATCATAGTACGGGTCGCTACTCTCCCTGGCTGTCCCCCTGGATCAGGTTCATGGCAGCCGATATGACTGCCATATAGTCCTTAAATGAAAGCTTCAGCCCGTCCAGCTTCTTTCTCGCATCTTTACTGAACAATTTTTCAACCGAGCTTAACGACGCTTCCACTTCTGACTTGGTTTTAAACTCCCCCATGATCCCAAGCATTGTCTTCGCGTCGGCATTTACCTCCACCTCAATATCCTTGATCTTTAACACCGGGTTCTCATCAAAACTCAGTTTTTCCGTGATATCCACTACTTTTGCCATCTCTAGTCTCCTTTCTGCAGGGATGCTTCCTGTACTTCTTCCGGAAGAGTGATCTCCGGCTTCCCATTACTCATAACATCAAATTCCAATGGCCCTGCATTCGTTGCATCTGCAGCATTCAGCGCCGTAATGCTGTAAACTGCCCTGTCCCAGAATACGACCGTACCGTCAGGGAAGGTCCATCCAAAATATCCTTCCGCATTCCTTCCATTCATGAATGCCTTACCGGCTACATAATCATTCCCGGGATCCCCGAGATTCCGCTTCCCCTTGATCGAGATCTTGATCCCCTTTGCAGTCATCAGTCGGTTTACCCACCCCTCTTCTCCATAGGTATACCATTCTTCTACGCCGTTATCGAACGACACGGAAAAACTCTCCATATCTTTGATATCTGTTGCGGCATCTTTGGTGTCCCCCGCCTGGAACATGTTCTCATAACATGGAAATACACCCGTTTTCCTGCCTACATTTTCTCCCGCCATGCCTAATCTCCTTTCCCATAAAAAACAGCCGCCTCTATTACCATCTCGTAGATGCCGGAATCATCCGTGCCCACATCCTGGATATCACTGAGCGGCTGTATAAACTTGATCTTTTTGTTGTTTACGCTTACTTCCCTTGTGTCCCGGACAGCCGAAAACAACTCCCGTGCGGCTCTCTCTGTGTCCCTTGGGGATCTGTTCCAGTGGACCAGAAAAGTCACATACATAGTCCCGTAAGATTCCAACGCCGGACCTCCGATCGCTGTCTTGTATGCGTGGCTGTGCCTGCTGTGGTAAACGCCCACAGACCGCTCCTTCTTCGCATCCAGCTTTCCCATGTATACATGGTCGGCTATGTTCAATGAATTAATATAATCCCTTACATCTGACAGCATCATAAGTCAGCCAGCCTCCTGTATATTTCCTTGAATGTATCTGGGGCAAAATCCTGTTTCTTGCCACCCAGAAGCCAATCTTTGTACCACATTCCTCCCGCATTCGGATTTTCTCCTTTATCGAAATGATACTCCGGATGAAAATATAATCTTCTTGCATAGGGAGTACTGGACACAATCGTTACCGTTCCGTTCGAACTATTAGACATATCAACATAAGTAGATTCATTTTGTAATGTACCGCCTCCATGGATCTTTTCCTTTACAAGCCTTCCTTTATACTCCCGTCCATTTTTAGCAAACTGACCTCTTTTTCCATAAACCCTTCTTTCAATCACTTCCGGATTATCAAAAGGCATTACTTGCGCCTGGATCACTTCCGTATGGACTGCCTCGGCAGTCTGTTCCAGGGCAGCAACCTGTGCCCCTGTCAATTCACGGATCCTGTCCATATTTAGATTAATAACAGAATTTACACGGATCATACCAGCAACACCTCCGTATAGTTAACGCTTCCATCTGGATTCCTTGCCTTTTTCCCTTGCAGGATCCGGCGCTTTACCCCCATGACATCCGCCGTCCCTCCGGAAATTACTGGAAAACCAGGGCAGATATCTCCCGGAAACAGCGCCGTTCCAGTGATCTCCACCAACTTTTTTTCAGCAGTCAATACAGTCCTTGCCTTATCCTGATAGTTGCATTTCCCTGAATAGCTTACCGGATCTAACGGCTCGCCATACTCATTCAGCCCTTCCTGGTCAAATTCCAGGTTGATATCTGTCTTGCACCATTGTTCTAATACCAGACACGGCCATGGCATCCTGATCACCTCGCTAATCTGCAGCATAAGCCTGTCTGGCTCAGCTGTTCATATACATCCCTGCGCATCGGAACCCCTTTCTGTGTAGTCACATTCCAGGAAGCCCCGAATTGCATGGACACCCCGTTGATGCTGTATCCCTGCAGGATCATATCAAAGATATCTCTGTTCTGATACTCGAATTCTGCCTGCCTTGCACATACTTCCCGGATGATCTCCTGTTGGAACATCGTCAGGGAAGAAATACCCTGGCCTACAATGCGGTTATAGGTCAGGGTATCAATATGCCTGGATGCCTGTTTCAGGTATTTGGAGGCCTCCCCTTCCGGAAGCTCGCTCCCCTTAAATACATCCCTGTAATACGCTTCATCTGCATAAGGTTCATAAGCCATCTTACTCACCCTCTTTGGGAACATGTTCTTTGATCTTCTTCACAATCCCGGATACAGAAGAGGATTTTCCAAGATCAATCCCATGTTCATGTGCAAAACACCGCAGGATATCCATCACATCTTCATCATCTGCATTTCCGTGGTTCTCCTTCAGCTCTTCCAGCTCTTTCTTCACAGCTTCATACTCCCCATACGGTACCGTCTTTCCCCGACCATAGGTAATAATCCCGCCTGCATCGTCTATGATGTCGTAACCCGCATCCTGATAGAATTTCCTCTGTGATTCTTCAATCGAATACTCCTTGTTTCCTTTCACTGCTTTCATTCGCGCCACCTCCTATCCTTCCTATGCCTTCTTCTCAACATTCATAGAGCATCCTTCTACCTTCTTCTCCAGCATGAAGAGATCGCCAAAGCTCCTGTTCTGGAACAGGTAACCGTCTGCCGTCCGTGAATCCGTCCCCGGGGTAAACAGCTTGATATAACTGTACTTATCCCTGCACACAAGGCAGGTCGGATGCAGCAGGATCCAGTTGATCTGCAAGGCATCCTCCGATGCCGTACAGCCGTCCGTAAAGTCATATTTCGTCTTCATCCTGGCTGCCGGAACCATCTTAATCGTCACATCATCCAGGCTGTGCACCTTACGATTGATCGAAGAAGGTGTATTCACGGATATTACCCTCTGCAGCCCCTCCGCCTCTTTCACAATCTTATTCATGGCAGGCGTGACATACAGAACCCTCCCCTCTTCCGGGACACTGGCTTCATCCATCACCGCCATCTCTTCATCGAATGCTTCAAGGAAATTCGCGGCTGTGATCACATCCGTATTGATCCTTCCGGAATAAGCCGTTAACTCCGCATGAAGTTTGCTGAACCGATAAGAATCTTTTTCCGGGATCGCCTGCTCTGTCTCAAATGTGTTCTGGATATTTGCAACGGACAAGGTCAGGTTCGTTTCGTCGATATCCATAGGATCGATCCAGAATTCAATGTCCCGGTCGTGGGACAGCTTCTTCGGCTCCCAGTCATTAGACAGGGTACCTGTATTAAACCCAGGTGTCCGGGTGTGATCTTTATAACCGGACACACTCATCCGCGGGAGCTTGATCGTCTGCGCATTGATGAACTTCACCTCCGGATGGCTCTGGGTCAGTGCATCCGAACAGGACTCCTTGCTGTACTTCTGCTGCAAAAGGCTGGTAAATGTTGTTGCATATTCATATACTGCCATATCTCATTTCCTCTCTTTCTTATAATCCGAATGCCTTTTTAAGGGCATCCTCATTTGGCGTTGACTGCTGCCCGCCTCCAGGCGCGCCGATCTGGAAGCCGGATGCATTCTGCGCCTGTGGCTTTAATGCCGGTATATCTTCCAGGACCTTATTCAGGGCATTCTTTACAGCTTCATCATTGATCTTACCGTCCTGCCCCATTGCCAGGCTTAAATCCGCCATTTTCAGGACATAGGGAATGGTCTTCGCATCAATGCCCAGGGACACTGCCGTCAGCGTAGCAGCGCTCTGGATCTGCGCCTCCTGTGCCGCTGCCTGTGCCTGGGTAAGCTGGCTCTGGATCGCGGCTGCGTCCGGCTGGTTCTTCGCCTTCTCTGCCTTGAAGGCTGCCATCGCCTGCTCAGCCTCCTGCTAGCTTAAGCCCTGCTGTTTGAAATATGCCTTAAGCGCGGTATCCTCCTTCGCCGCCAGGGTACCCTCAAGCATCTGTTGGATCTTCGCATAGTCAATCTGTGCCGCCTGCTGCCCCGCTGCCGGATTCTGCTGTCCTGCAGGGGGCGGGTTACCCTGCTGTCCATTCTGCCCCTGCGGCTGTCCTGCCGGATCTGCCGCTCCGTTTCCTGCTCCCCCGCCTCCTGCAGGTTCTGCAAAAAACTGGAGATCCAGCGGCATCCTGCACCGGGACTTCTTAAATCTTCTGTTTAACATGTTTCAGTCTCCTTTCCATCTTCGGAGTGTTACTCCTGTTTCTTTTTGCTTGCATCGGTGTCACTGGTCACGTACCTTTTAAGCCCTTGTCGTGTTTGGGGCATAAAAATACCACCGGCCATTTCTGACTGGTGGTATTAAGCATCTATATTTGCTAAACCGAAAAATTATTGGTGGGTGTGCCCCTTCCCACATTTCTTTTGACCCAAAGGGTGTGTAGCAGCACATTCTCTACTTCAATAATTTTTCGGGTAAAGCCTTTATATTGTATGGCTATTATACAGCATTTATTCTTTTTTGTAAAGCAACCCGTTCTTCTCAATTAACTTTCTAAGATTCTTTTCTCGGACTCTATAAAAAGTCATTACTGAATTTTTCAATTTACTATCATCAGTTTCCAGGACTACACGTACAACTACATTTAGATTTGTTTCCGAAAGCTTCTTAATCATAAAAACTGTACCAGTATTTTTGATATCTTTAATAATCAAATCAGGAGATGTAACGCTCTCTTCCCCATACTGTTCAAATAAATCATAATCTTCTGGATGTCTCTGTTTGATGTGGCTTATACGCTCATTCGTAATAATGATCTCGTCTGTTCGTATTTTCCCAAATTCTTTTTTAAGAACATCCGTATTGATTTTTCCGAGGTTTCGTATTTCCGTCATTATGATTTCCTCTTCTGCATCTGATGTACTAAGTATATCAGAATTCGAAGCTTTTGCAACGGATTTCCATTCATTCTCTTTTGTCCTGTACTTTTTCCGATTCCCAGAATCTAAAGAATATTTTGCCAGTCTCCCAAATCTCGCCGCTTGCTGCTTTGCATACTGTACTTTCTGCCCCTCCCGGTAATCCTCTGCTATCTGATCTAGCTCTTTCCTGGTATATTTGCTGTCAAGCGGGGAGCTGATTCCTTCAAAATATGTCGTATGGCTGTCCTTGCACCGTGGATGATAAAGTCCCGCGGAAATCGCACTGCTTATCAATGGATATTTCAATCCAGTCACTGGCGATATCCCATCTTTACTCCCGCCAGACCACACATCATCGATCAGGATCTTCCCACAGAAAGGCAGGCACTTCGGACATGGATTGCCCCTCTTATTCACAATAACAGTCGTAATCCCCCATTCCTGGCGTTTCAGCCCTTCCCCTTGCAGATATGCCCTTTTGCTTGCTGTACGGAGTGCCATATCGGCATAATCCTGCAATGTATGCATGGCTCCGTTGGCATATACGACACACTTCAATCCTGCTGAAAGCATATCTCTGGTTGCCATATCCACAGCCTTTTCATAGGTTCCGGCTCCTGTGTTAGCATATACCTGTGCATTGAATATAGCTTTCCGGTACTGGTCATCCGCACGGCGGAGGATTGCAGTCTCTGCCTTCTCCATGTCATGCTCTACTGCATGGATCAGTGTCTCAAGCTTACGCTCGTTCAGCTTGAAGAACTCAGCCTGCATCGTATCCGGCATTCTCCTATAACCCAGGAAACCTGACTGGATCGCCTTCAGGATCTCTATCTCCTGATCCATATATCCCTGCTTATTTGCTTCACGGAGAACCTCCCCGATCCGCCCGTTGATGTCAGAGAACCAACTCCCAAATTTCTTCCGGTTTCTCTTTTTATATCTTTCCAGAGACTCCAACTGCATTGCCTGCCACATGGCCCACTCCTTATCCTCGGCAATCTCTTCTACACGATGCCGCCTCATGTTCCGGATCATGGATGTGATCAACTCATCCTCTATGGCCGCAAACGCATCTTCGATATCATAATCCGGCATCATGCATCACCTATTTCCCATTATTGGACAACACTCGGAAGCCCTGCCCTCTGAACTGGCGCGACAGAGTTTTCAGCTGAGTCGTGCTTTTGCATATATCACATCTGAGCTCCGCATAATCCCCTTTTTCTATTGCGAAAATCCCGAACGGCACCTGGTCACTTGCTATTTTTAAGAGACCCCGGTATTCTTCCCGGCTCATTCCGTACATCCGGTTTGCTACTTTGACTTTCACTTTTTTCACCTCCGCCTATATCTGCCTGAAATCCACCTGCATCCAGATTAATACCCGGTTCTTCCATTTCAACTACACCCTGCTCAGCCTTTAACCTGGCAATCTCTTCCCGTTTCCAATTGTCATCCTTAGAATCCCCATACAATTCTTCCACAGAAGCCTCAATACTCATAATCCCGCCCTGCCTTCCTTTTGACACGGTCTCTACCTGGCTTTCGAAAGAAGGGTTCGCATACTCTCCAAACGGGAGATTTGCTTTCACTTCCTCGACCGCCTCACCATGGAGGATATGATAGGCATTGATACTGGCTGATACTAACTCGGGGATCGTCTCCTGCAAGGCTTCTATGATAGCATCACGTGTATACAGCGTTGCCTTCTCTTTTTCCCTCTGTGCCTCCGCATTGTCCAACTTCTTCACGTCAATCCCAAGCGTAGAAGGGCTTAATACTCCTTGCAGGCAGAGATCCAGCGCTGTCACATAGCTTGCTAGATAACTTTCATGCGGGATATCCGGCTGCTCCGTCGTAACCTCATTCTTCTGCCCCTCCCTCATGTCTCCGTCTGCTGCAAAATACCGGTTGTCAAATGGATTCGGTTTGATAAGCTGCCCAGTTTCCGGGTCATGGGGTACAAGACATTCTGGTATGTATGTTTTTGCCCTCCCGGCTCTGAGCGCATCCATCCATTGGCTCCATGCTTCATCCAACGCATCGAAGCTGTCCACTTTTCCATCAAATATAGAACCGCCGCGGCCTTCGAACTTAGTATTCTCATAGATCTGCAGCGGAACTGCCAGAATCACATTCTTATCATACGTAATATCCTTGATCGCTTTCGTTGCATCCAGTGAGTTTACCGCAACCTCATCATCACCGCGGTACAGATGATTCTTGATATACCCATGCCCATAGTGCTCGTGGAGCGTATATTTCTGCATCTCCGATGTATATTCGGTCTTGAACACTACTTCTTTCAGCCGTCCCCGGTGCAGGACTATTTCAATCTTCTCCCCTGGATACCATTCCAAGATCGGATACTGGCTTACATCCGTATCTACTGTGACCTTATAGGCGCCGTCACCGATAAACAGCATCTCTTTCAAGGATTTTTCAAATTTCTTGCGGAACTTATTATCCTTCTCTATCTCTCCCCACAGCTTCTCCTGCCGGTCATCTGCAAACTCGAAGTCGTTCATGTCGGAAAGGATGATACTGTTCAAAGTCCTGACCATGAGCCCCGGAAGCCCGGTATGGATCTTGCGCATCTCCATCCCCGGGCTGCACCGGCTTGCCCAGAACTTCCTCTTATCAGCATATTCCGGATTCTGTTGGTACATCTGCTCAAGCTCATTGCCGTCCCCTCTGTACCAGATGCGGTTCCGGATTGCGGCAAGTTCAAAATCCATTACCTCATTAATCTGGATGCTGTAGGGATTCGACGGCGTGATCTGCAGCCAGCTTCGGATCCCTTTTCTAATGTTCTCATTCATCTTATCTAACCACCTCATTTCATACCCTCCATTTCAAAGCCGATCATATTCCGGTAAGGTATCCAGGAATACTGGTTCGCGTTAATCGTATGGTCGTTCCGGTCTTCCGGCTCATCTTTCTCATCGTCCCAACTGTATCGATCCAATTCGGATAAATGTTCTATACAGGCATCCACAACCAAATAGCATCCCTGTTGGATCCAGCCGAGCTGCAGCTTGATCCTGTCTAAGATCTCCACTCTTTTGTATGCGTCGATGAAATTATACAGACATCCCTGCAGCCTCTTATATTTCCTCAGCTCCGTGATCGTCGCCTGATCCGCGGAATCTATAAACACATCTTTTGCAAACCCCCATTCCTTCCGGCACCGTTCTAAAAAATCTACGAACTTCACTGCCGTATCAGAAGGCGCCAGCGGCTGATCCAGATCGGCATTGCTGTACACCTTCTCTTCCAGAGTGATAAGTTTTCTATCTTCTGTGATCCCCTGAAAGATCATTGCTATGGTATCCGGTGACTTTGAAGAATAAGATGTATCCAGTCCGGCAGAGAATTTTTTGAATCTCAGTTTTCTGTTCTCTATCTGTTTCTTCACCCATGTCTTTGTTACCGTATGCTTCTTGCGGTTGAAATTAGGAAAGATCAGTCCGGTTGCCTTACCTCTTAAACCCTGGATCTTATTCTTCCAGATCTTCGTGCCTTTTGGCGTATTCCTGATAATCTTCTGCAGTTTCCCCTCTTCCAATCCCAGGTTATGGGCAAAAGAAAAAAACCAATGCACCCATCCGGGCTTTGGCTCTTCTTTTAATTCATCCTTTATCTCCTGCGGGGTCTCCTCTTCCCACTCTGGCAGCGGCCTGCTGCAGTTGATATATTCCTTGTACACTTCCAGGCTCGGGTCATCCGGATTCAGCGTTGCCATCATATAATCACAACGCATGGAAGCTTCACGGACAAAATCTATATCTGCCGTGTTGATCTCATCAATATACAGACAGCCATACTGCCCGCCTAAAGCTTTTTTCCATTTCTTCTTGTTCCCATATCCAAGCACATAGATCGTCTTATCGCCATTCGATGTATAGAACTTCAAATGCGGGATTTTATCATCCTTTGTACCGCTCCCGTTATATTCCACAAGGACGCCAAAATCATCCAGGATACCTAGATCCTTGTTGATGATGTTCTTCTCCGCAGTACCTGTGTCGTCCGCGGCTATGATATGCAGCTTCTTCGGTGACTCTGCAACTTTCAACATGAACTTAAATATGCCTACCGTCGTCTTCCCGGCTGCTGTAGTACCCTCCAGGAATTCCACAGGAGCGTCGCACCGCAGGAATGCTTTGTACTTCTCGGATAAAAGCAGTCTTTCCGTGCTCACTATCCATCACCACGCATCTGCTCGATCAGGTCATCTAGTTTGGACTTCTCAATGTCCAGACTGCCTGATATGTTGGTATCCTGTTTCGTTGTGTATCCGTGCTTCGACATCCAAAGTCCAGCTAACTGAGCCGGAATCACCTGTAGTTCAAACTTTTTACGGGCATCCACTTCGCACTCTTCCTTCATGCGCGTAACGATGTCAACAAACTTCTCATTCTCTGCATAATGCTGATAAAATGCAGAACGGGAAATTCCTGAGAATACACAGAATCCCTCAATCGTATACGTGATACTGCGCTTCAGCTCCTTGCTAACGAACTCAGAGTTTTTTGAGCTGAATTCATGGGTAAGGACAATCTGGTTATCACAGTATTCTTTGTAAGTTTCCCATGCTGTCCCTAACGCTTTTGCGGTTTTAAATTTTCTCGGTCTTCCCATGAATCCATCACCTCTCTTTTCCGCTTCATCCAAAAATGGCAGCCCGTCACTGCTGACTGCTGCCCCTTCCATCATTTTAAATATTATTTTCGATAAAATACACATTCTTTCATGCAGAATAATCTTCTATACTCTCTAGTCGCATTTATAACAATCTTTTTAAAAAGACCTTCCTGTGTGAGAGCTACACTGCATGTTTCCTGAAAACTTACATATTCTTTTTCAATAAACCAACTCAATATTCTCTGCAATTCTCTCAAGTCTGTTTCTTGCAAATCTGCAACTATATCTCTTTCTTTAAGTACGTTAAAAATTTTTACATACTTACTTTCAAATTCTGTTAGCCTTTTATTTATTTCATTCCAATATGTATATTTTTCTTCTAACTGCTTCACTCGATTAACAAATTCATCAAATGTTATTTTAGGACATTTTGCATCTATTGCTGATGCTAAGACAGGAAATATCAGCTTTAAAGATGAAATCTCTGATATTTTAACTGCCTGCAATAAATTTAAAGGTATAGGTAACTTCGACACTTCCATTCCCGAATGGCATAAAGGAATAACATTTATCTCTCTTATCCATCCAGCTCCTGCTTCAAAATTTATCTAAGGTCGCTTCACAGATTCTGGGCTACACAAAATCAACTCAATTACACAATTTTTTAGAGCCTCTGTTATATTATCCAACCACCTTGATCCGCTTGCAATGCTATCTTCATCAGATGAAACAAATACTTCTAACATCCCTAAAAAACTTTCTTCGATTAATCGCTTTAATTCAATCGCTAGCTCCTTTTCCTCCGTTATGTGCGATATAAATACTATTGGCTTATTCATATCTTTTCCTCCAATTTCAAAATGATATTTATAGCATATCACAAGCATTGAAAGATGTCACTTTTTATTAGTCCGGTTTTTGATACTTCTCCTTGTTCAGTAATATGATAAATAATATCATTAAACAGAAAAAACTTATAGCATGCCCTCATTGCCAAATCTGCCATACTACTTAATGTTCCTACATAAACCTGACTTATTGCTCCGAATACATATTTCGCATCCACATTTTTCACCTTCTTTATTTTTCTTTCAAAAAAGAACGCCCTGCCGAAGCAAAGCGCCCTTTCTAGGTTTGGGGAGGGATGAAACCAAGATGTCTGTCATCACACTCGGTTCAGTTTATACTATAGCATTTTAAAAGCGGACAATCCGGACAAAACGGACAAACTTTAAACTTTTTCCATAAATCGCTCAAATTCCTTTCGAACGCTTTCACCAGATCGCGCATGCAGCAATGTTGCAACCCGCTCCCATGTCCTCTCTTCAAAGATCTTATACCTGATGATCCTCTGCATCCTGATCGGGATCGTCAGCATCCATTCCTCCACCTGTCTCTTGATCTTCTCCGCACTCTCTTTTCTCTGCTCCAGAAGCTTCTCTTCCATACGGAGGCTGCTGTCATCCAGATAAGTGAAGGCAGTACCCTGAACTTTAAAATGCTGCGCCTGATAAGGGAAGCTTGGATTGCTTCCCTTTACGTTCGTCTGGATGACCGTCTTCTTTTTCTTTTTTAACCGCCGGATATCCTCTTCCGTCTCTTTTACAAGCGCACATGCATCTATGTAATCATTCAGGATCCTTTTGTCCATGGCTTCTGTCCTCCCTTATTTCCTGAAAATAAACCTGATTCTCCTTGATCCTGGGAACATAGAACCTGTTCTCCTGCCGGCTTTCTGCCTTGCGCACCTTCCCGAGAAGCTGCCTTGCCGAATCCAGCGCCCTTTTATTCTGGGGATCCTTACTAAACTGCACGACTGGATCCGTAACCTCGAACAGATCTTTATATACCCGGCGCTCTACCCGGCTCTGGTGAAGCCTCATGCCGATCCGGGCGATCTCATCCGGGTCATCCTCAAACTCGATCGCGTGGATCAGGTCCTGGTGCCGCCTGTCCTCTTCCCCGACTCCGCTGTAAGCCATGGAATTCAGTTCCCGGCATTCATCCACGAAATCAAGGAAACTCTTTATCTGCTCGGATACCTTCTTCTCCAATCCCGATCTCCCCTTTTATGTCGTACTTCTTAACCATATATCCCAACACATCACAGCATTCGTATGCCTTCCGGCTGAAAGCCTTCACCGCACCGGGCGCCGGCTTCGACTCCGCCAGGTCTGCCAGATGCCTTTTCCTGTCCAGGCTGATGTTATGCCGGTTCCTTCCACGTTTATTCATGACTCTCACTCTCCTTTTCATCCTGAAGAACAATTGCAAACGTGAATCCGGATAAGAAATCATTTATCCTTTTCAAATCCTTAGTGTGAAGCTTATCCAACATTCTGTCTATCGCTTCCCTGTATTTTGCCTTATCCACGTATACCTCCGCCCTTCACAATCTCCAACGCTCCAAGCGCACCGCAATTCTCACATTCTATATTGTTTATATCATCCGATATCCGGCAACTACGGCACGGACCACAGATATCACTGTGGGCATACTCTTCCAGATCCTTAATCACCTTGTCCAGGTCGTAGGCGGTAGGCTGATTGTCTATCAACTCGCACAACTTGTTAGCCTTATCTGCCGGATAGTTATTGACAATCGACATTGCGGCTATCTGTTTTTTTAATTCTTCTGCATCAATCAATCTCATCTTCCTTCTCTCCCTTCTGATTCGTCGTTTTGCCATACATGATCTCGTCCCAGTCCTTTAGGACTTCTTTGATCACTCTATCGCTGTATTCCTTATTCTCTCCCTTGCCTCTTGGAATCATCTACCGACTGCAATTACCAGCGCATCCTCGCCAATATCATCATTCCTAACCCGTTTCGGTTTCTTACAAATTTCAATCTGCTTGTCCCTGTTATACCCGGTCGCCTCTTCCAAATTGGTCTGAATACACTTTATTCTTTTCAATCTTTCCTCCAAAACAGCTCTAGGATATCCTACTTCCATTGTTTCAGCACTTCTACATCCTATGTCATAATAATCTGCCAGTGCTTCAATCACAATCCTGAGTTCCCCTACACATGTTTCAATCCGCTTCTCATTCATCCCTTTAATATCCATATAATGCCAGAAGCGTTTCATCCGTTCATCGAATGTCTGGGATGGATCCACACTTTTTTCTCTCTTTTTCTTTACTTTTACAGAAGATTTATGTTCTTCTGGGAATAAGTTTAACTGACCTTCCATTTCTCCAAAGAAGCCCGTGTACACGTTACCCCGGCCGGAGGCTTGGCTCCTTTCTATGTTTTTATTTCCTACTAACAAAAATTCCAACCACCTAATACTGATGATTGGAAATTTGTATACATTCTGTTATAATATCCGTGTGATGGCGGCCAACCTTCACCTTTTACACCGGAGGTTATCATGGCTTACATCATTAGCTTTATGATCGCGTATCTGGGTTACCGGGTCACAGGCTACGACTTCTTCGTCCTGCTGACCCTGATATCCATATCGCTTGACATCTACAAGGATTTGACAAAATATTTTAAGATACTAAAGAGATACTTGATATACGCTAAGGATAAAACTGCCAGACGGTAGATACATACTTCAGATAGTATCCGGTCCACCTTATTCCGGAAAACGTACAAATGACTTTTAAATGAATCTGTTATCAACCAGCCGCCATCATTTTATTTTATACTAATGCCTTGCCCTTCCACAAGAAAATCCTTTCGACATTTTCAGCAATTTTTCGGCATTTTTTTCAATCTTCCCAATCACCAGTATTCAGTTATCAATGCTCTACTAATTTGGAATTGTCACAAAATCTGCCAACGGCAGTATTCGGTAGAAGCTTGGCACCTGATTTGTTTCCTCCAACCATTCATTGAATGCCTTATCAATTTTTTCCTGCAGCTTGTCAGCATTTTTATAGCCTTTCCGGTTCTCAAACTCTGGCCAACCTTCTGCCGCCTCTCCGACTTCTTCATAGGCATCTTCGCCTACCTGATCCAGTAAAGTATCTGCATTCAAATGCGGAACGTAAGCTTCACAAATCCCTATAACAATCTTCTCTCCAGGCTTTTTTCCGCAACTTATGGCATCCTTTATACGTGCTTCAATAGAATCAAATTTTCCATGATACCAAATATCATCTGTCTGGTTTTCAGTCCATGAATATTCCTTATTCATCTGCTTTTCTCCCTTTTCCTACGCCCGATCCAGTCCTCAAACAGCTGCACATTCTTCACGGGCAAGCTCAACAACCTCCACTGCCTGTCTAATCGTCAGTTCAGGGTGCCTCCCCGAAAGATAAAAAAATACGTCTGCATCAAGGCAGCCATTCTTAGCCAATTGCGGCTCATTGAGTACATCTTTCAAAACCTCATTTATCTCCATCTCTACCTCCGCTAACTTTCAGCTTAACGCTTCAAACAATTCTTTCAGTTTACATTCTCCACAAATACGATCTAGCGTTGCTTAATCCGGGCATACGTACGGATATTTGCAATACCCATCACAGAGCGTCTCCGCCGCCTCTTCCAGATTGTCTTCCAGTACCGCCAGCTTCTTCACCGCCTCTGGCAATAATGCCCTGTCCCGGATCACAGGGATACCCACGTGGTATTCTGTATACCTCATGTCCTCATCCTCCTTTCCAAATCGCCCGGATCCTTGCTTTCAGGCTCTCCATCACCCATTCCTGCATATCATCTTTCCTCTCCAGGGCTTTCATCACATCCTCGTCTCGGGTCCCGCTACAGACCAGATGATGGATGATCACCCGCTCGCTCTGCCCCTGCCGGTGGAGCCTTTTGTTCGCCTGGGTATAAAGCTCATAATTCCAGGTCAGCCCAAACCAGACCACATGGTTGCCGCCCTGCTGCAGGTTCAGCCCATATGCACTGCTCGCCGGATGCGTCAGTAATATATCGATCTCTCTGCGGTTCCAGGCATCCTCATCGCGGGACGTTTTCAGTTCCCGGATCCGAAGCCCTGATTTCACCAACGCTTTCAGGATCCTTTCACGGTCATGCTGGAAGTTGTAGAACACCAGCGCCGGTTTCCCCTGCAGGGATTCCACAAGCTCCATGAATGCCTCTATCTTGCACCCATGGACCTCATGCACGCTATGGCCATCGTCATAGATCGCACCGTTCGCCAGCTGCAGAAGCTTATTGCTCAAAGCTGCGGCGCTGGTCACACTAATATCATCTTCATCTCCTGGCAGCTCCAGCACCATCTTCCTCTCCAGTTCACGGTATGCCTTCTCTGCCTTCGCATC
>OFGA01000764.1_pt1 | contig 24707 bp, 23 predicted proteins | sample 1521471 | NCBI WGS metagenome assembly OFGA01 (sample SAMEA3504086, study PRJEB24116) | mouse gut metagenome | biome: mouse gut; feature: mouse-associated habitat; material: faeces | place: Denmark | collected 2011 | reverse complement strand
AGGCGAATATTTGCAGTCATTTTTAGTATACGCTATAAATTTATAGTATGTGTTGCCTGAAGCAAGCTAAAACAGCTTGTTCAGCAGACACTAATTAATGTTACTTCACAGGGGGCATGGCAAGAGCTATTAGATAAATATAGTCCGGTGAGAAACTCTTTCGGGGGATACAAAGTGTTATGTGAAGACTTTGTGATTGATGTTTGGGTTATAGAAGAAACTTGGGCATATAGAGAAGAAATAATATCTTGCTCGGAGTCGGAATATGTAAAATACTTACCAGAGACGGTTTTTTTAAATTTAGATGCAATCATATATGATATAAAAAGGGATATATGGTATGATCAGATGTATTGTGAGGCAATGAAAAATAGAGAAATAGATATAGTCTTGGAAAAAAATCCTCAATTGCTATTAAATACAGTTCGTGCGTTTGTTTTAAAAAAACGTTATAATATGTGTTTTTCAGAAAGGTTAGTCCGGATAATAAAAAGAGAAAAAGAATTAAATAAAAATTTTATCAAAGATTTATTAGATATTCAAAAAGAGCGATATGGAAAAGAAATTATGTGTAAAAGTGAAATACAACAAATAGTAGAAACGTATTAAAAATTCATTTTGGAAGGAAAGGTAAATACCCCTGCCAATATTATGGCAGGGGCCTTTTTAACGGTAATCTTTCATATAATCCCCATGTGCTTCGATCAAGTCATCACATAGAGATACAATTTCATCAACGGAAAGCTGAGCGGCAGTGTGAGGATCTAACATAGCTGCCTGATAAATATTTTCTCTCTTTCTGGTGATGGCGGCTTCAATTGTCATAAGCTGCGGGTTGATGTTGGTCATGTTCATGGCAGCCAGCTGTACAGGAAGACGTCCGACCTTGCAGGGATGGATGCCCATATTATCGATCAGGCAGGGTACTTCCACGCAGGCATCGGAAGGCAGGTTAAAGATCAGCCCGTCGTTGATTACGTTTCCGCCAATCTTATACGGGATGCCTGTCACGATTGCTTCCATGATATAAGAAGCGTATTCATGGGAACGCTCGTGAGTTACCTGTCCGTTGTCCAGAATATCATTTTTTTCTTTTTCCCAGCCTTCAATCTGATTGATGCATCGGCGGGGGTATTCGTCTAAGGGGATATTATACTTTTCTATCAATTCCGGCTTGTCCGGTTTGATAAACCAGGGGTTGTACTCCGCATTGTGTTCGCTGGATTCAGTACAGTAGTATCCCAGCCGGCGTATGTATTCGTAACGCACCATGTCATTGTGCTTTTCTGTGCGGTTCTTTTCTGCCGCGCGTTTTTTGATCTCCGGATAAAGGTCGTTGCCATCTTTATCATAAATCTCTAAAAGCCATGCCATATGGTTGATGCCGGCAATGGTCTCTTTACGTCCTTCCAGATAGTTTTCCATGCCAAGCCCTTCTAAAAGGGATTTGGAGCAGACCTGTACGCTGTGGCAGAGTCCCACTGTCTTGATGTTAGTATAGCGCTGCATATATCCGGAAAGCATAGCCATAGGGTTGGTATAATTTAAAAACCATGCGTTGGGGCAGACTTGTTCCATGTCCTCGGCAAAATCATGGAGTACAGGAATGGTGCGCAGTGCGCGCATAATGCCTCCGATCCCCAGGGTATCCCCGATGGTCTGGCGCAGGCCATATTTTTTAGGGATCTCAAAGTCGGTGATGGTGCAGGGGTCATACAATCCAACCTGAATTGCGTTGACTACGAAGTCGGCGCCGCGGAGCGCTTCCTTCCGGTTTTCAACACCAAGGTAAGTCTTGATATTAGCTCTTCCTTCATTGGTGTTTTTGTTGATAGCGCTGAGAATGATCTCCGACTCTGAAAGACGTTTCGGGTCAATGTCATAGAGTGCGATCTCACTGTCGCGCAGGGCGGGGGTACACATACAGTCACCCAATACATTTCTGGCAAATACGGTACTGCCAGCCCCCATAAAAGTTATTTTTGCCATAATTCTACCTTTACCTTTCCTCGTTTCTGCCCGTTAAGGCAATTCATAATCACATTATAGGAGAAAACGGTAAATATAGATAGGGATTTTGTTTCGGGTTAATAGGAAAAATGTTGCATAGGTTGTTGTGGGAAGGGTCAGGATAGGATATAATTGTGGAAAGATCATGGTTTGTGGGATGCGGGAATAATTATGGAAAAAAATACATTATTGATGAAAGAATATTTTCAGGAGAGCTGTTTTGGGGATGCGCTTGTATTTTATTTTTGCGGATGGCAGAAATGTGAGCCGGAGCATGCCTTTGGTCCGGCAGTGAGGACGCACTTCCTGTTTCACTTTATCCTTTCCGGAAAGGGATCTTATGAGAGAGGAGGGGTGCGCCGGGAGCTGAGGGCCGGTCAGGGTTTTTTGATCCTTCCCGGGGAGTCTACCTGTTACGGGGCGGACAAGGATGACCCCTGGGAATACTGCTGGATTGGCTTTAATGGCACGGAGGCGGAAAATATTCTGACAGAATGCGGACTTGGAACTGACCACCTGATTTATGAAGACCATAGCGGTGGGCTTTTGGGGCAGGAAATGCTGCGGCTGGTGAATTCTTTTAACCGGGCGGGGGTGAATGGCTATACGCTTTTGGGGCAATTATACCTATGTTTTTCCCATATGGTTAAAAAACAGCCCGGCAATGAATCCGTGGTTCAGGGGTATGTAAGGCGTGCACTGGATTTTATCCACAATAATTTCAGTTATGAGATCGGAGTATGGGAGATTGCCCGGGCGGTAGGGGTTGACCGTACGTATTTATACCGGATTTTCCGGAAGGAGGTAGGGAAGTCGCCTAAGGAATACCTGACCGCGTTCCGCCTTAAGATGGCGGCAGGGATGCTGGCAGGATCTTCCCTGCCTGTTACGGAGATTGCACTGTCCTGTGGGTTTAAGGAAGCATCCTTGTTTGGGAAACAGTTTCGGGCGGCTTACGGGTGCAGCGCTTCTAAGTACCGTAAAGATAAAATAAAGCTATGACGAAAAAAGAGAGAGGAATTAAGATGAAAAAGTCGGTGTTTATTCAGTCAATTTATTTTATCCTATTATCTTCCTTTATAGTAGTCTTTCTTTTTGCGGTTTCGGAAGTTTTCACAATCAAGCATTTTAATGAGCGGATAGAGAAGATTTATAAAAACTCAATTAATTATTCCAGCAATTACTGGGCAGACCAGTTTTACGTTGCAAATAAAGAGTTGAAGTCATTGATTGATAAAAATAATGATACGGATTACAATTTGATCTGTGCCTCACAGGAAGATGATCTCATCCGGGAGAGAAGCGAAAATCTCCAGAGGGATTTAACCAATATGTCGATCATCAATGATAATCAGATAACATTTTTTGCGTATTTCCCGGATAAGGATATTATGATTTCTTCTATTACTTACATTGATTATCTTCAGGAAAAAGAGATTGATGAACTTAAGCAATATCTTTTAGCATATAACAGAGGTAATTCTGCCGACTGGAAAGATGTACAGTTAGGAGAAAACAGTTATTTTTTGCATACCTATGCGCATAATGGGGGATACAGCGGCTGTTACATCAGTTGTGAAAATGTTCTGGATGATATTATGCCCCAGGATCAGGAATGTAATATGTATATCCTAAATATGGATGGCTCTGTCTTTTATGAAAGGGAGGGGAACAGGGGATATGCGAAGGGTTTTGTTTTTTCCCGCGCGATCAGGATGATCAATAAAAAAATCTGTGTGGAGATTCCTTATGATAATTTTATCAATAGCGGGTCCTACATTTTCCTGATTTTGTTTTTTGCAATGGCAGCGTCCGTTTTACTTATTTGCATTGCCCTGTTTTATCTGGATAGGGCAGTTTTCCGTCCGCTTTTAAAACTGAAGGCAGCAATGGAGGAATTTAGTGGGGGAAATATGGAAGTCAGGCTGGAAGAACGAACTTCAAATAACGAAATCTCAGTGTTGTACCGGACCTTTAACCATATGAAGGATCAAATCCTTAATTTAAAGATTGGCATCTATACAGCAAGCTTGGAAAAACAGATCATGTACAATCAATTCCTGCGTGTGCAGATCCAGCCCCATTTTTATACTAACATTTTAAATCTGATCTATACACTGGCAAATGCAAAAGATTTCAGGACAATCCAGGATCTGACGAAATACATGACAGATTGTTTTAGATATCTTTTGTCTTTAAAAGGGGATTTTGTATGGCTTGAAGAGGAATTACAGTGCGTGGAATATTATGCGCAAGTGCAGAGAATCCGGTATCAGGACAGCTTTTGCCTTAAAATCACCTGTAATGTGGATGCGGAAAATGAGATGATTCCGCCGCTTTTGATCCAGACGTTTATAGAAAACAGTATCAAGTATAATGTTATGGTGGTACAGGATCTTCAGATTTCCCTGCTCATTGAGGAAGAGGAGGATTGGCTTCATATCGAAGTGAAAGATAACGGTTCAGGGTTTCCGGAAGAAATGTTATACCGGATTGAACGTAATGAGGATATTGAAGAAGACGGGAAACATATAGGAATTACCAATGTAAAAAACCGTCTGCAGGTTTTATATGGTGACTGTGCGGTTGTCAGGATCCGTAACCAGAGGGAAGGTTCTGTGGTAACAGTAAGGATTCCCAAAATAAACAATGATGAGAGGCTGGAAGTCTGAAAATATGAATTTGCTGATTGTTGATGATGAAGTGATCATTGTCTCTTTATTAAAAAAGCATATTGTGTGGGAAGAGCTGGGAATAAAGGAAGTGTTTACCGCCTATACGGCGATGGATGCAAGAAGGGTGGTGGCAGACCATGCAATTGATATTGTGATATGTGATATTGAGATGCCAAAAGAGAGCGGGCTGGATTTTTTGGCGTGGGTGAAAGAGAACTATCCTGATATCATGCGTATTATCCTTACCAGCTACCCTGATTTTAAGTATGCGCAGGATGCCATCAGCATTGGCGTATTAAAATATCTATTAAAGCCGGTCAGCTTTGAAGAGTTGGCGGAAACGGTCAGATACGCAGTAGAGGAATTGGAAAAACAAAAAAATACAAAGCAGCGTCAGGCGGATAATTTGCATACGGGATATGATAAGAAGCGGGAAGAAAAAATATTTTATACAAAAATGATCACGGATGAGATTCTGCCGTTTCCGGAATTTATTGACAGGGCCGTTGAGGAAGGGAAGTTAAACAAGGAGGAGCTGGTTCCGGAAGGGCTGGTGTATATCCGCCTTGGCAGGGCCATGAGTGGGAAAAATGACAGCGCCTTGTTGTATGCTCTTTGTAACATTGCGGAAGAATTATTTGAAAATATAGTAGAGATTCATCTTTGGGATAATATTTTTTGGGTGATCAGGTCAAAGGAAGATAAAGAGCGGATTTATGAAATGTGTGAACTGTTTCTATCCAAATTAGATGGAAGGCTGCCGGGGGAGATAGCTGCGTATTTTATTTATCATGTTAAATTGGAAACGCTTTCTGAAAGCGCAAAAGATCTGCGGCAGGCGGCTATGCAATACCGGAATGTGGGGCAGAGCATTTATGACGTGGATGATATGATAGAATCTATTTCAGAATCGGAAGGAGGAGACCAGGCTGCTTCATCCTGGGCAGTGGTGGAATCTGTAAAGGAGTATCTTCGTGAGCACTATATGGAACCAATTGGCAGGCAGGAGATTGAGGAGGCGGTCCATTTAAATGGAGATTATCTTAACCGCATTTTTAAAAGCGCAACGGGGTACTCGCTTATTCAATATATTCAGTATTACCGTATTTTGGTAGCCAGGCGTCTGATTGCGGAGGGAAAATGTACCATTACGGAGGTAGGAATCAGCGTGGGCTTTGACACGCCTTCTTATTTTGCAAAGGTATTCAAAAAATGGACGGATATGACACCGTTTGAATATTATAACAGGATGCACAAAAATTAAGTCTGAAATGTTCTACCATGTGGTCGGTTTTGTTGTTGAGACAAAGCCGGCTGTTTTTTATACTAGAAAAGTCAATAATATAAAATTAAATACCTGTTAGACTTATGCAGGGGAGAAAAGGAGGATATCATGTTACGAAAAAGTGTCAGTGTTTTTTTAGTGGCTGTCATGACAGCCGGGTTATTGGCAGGGTGCGGATCGCCGGGAAACAATATGGCTGGTCAGGATACGGAAAAAATCGGGGCAGATGAGCCGTCTGCTGACGCAGACCAGGCTTTGGCGGAGGATGCGCCGGGAAGCAGTGATCTGTCCGGACAGGAACCTTATACAGTAAGGATTGTGGCGGACGGGTTTGGGTCAGACGAAGCCTGTGCCGAAATATCGGCAGCGGTTTCGGAGATTACAAGGGCAAAGTTTAATACAGATGTGGAGTTGGTACGCTATGACTTTGCAACCTACGTAGATAAGGTGCAGACGGAACTTGCTTCCGGAGAAAAGATAGATCTTCTTGGAGGCGTTTCTGATATTTCTATTCCCAGTGCAGCCAGCCAGGGGCAGGTGTTGGCATTAAATGAATTGCTGGAATCTGACGGAAAGGATATTCTGGCAGATATCAGTGTGGAAGATTTGGGATCCACCTCAGTTGGCGGCCAGGTATATGCAATCCGCAACAATAAGGAATTGGGTTTGGGACTTGGATTTGCATGTAATGCGGAAATGCTGGAATCTTTAGGGATAGATTACAGCAATATTAAGTCGGAAGCGGATATGGAGCCGATTTTACAGGCTGTGAAGGAGAAATATCCGGATGTTTACCCATGGGGTTCTGACAGCGGGGCAATGGGAGACTTTTTACTGGCTGTCGACTGGCTTGGCAGGGATTTTGGCGTGCTAATGGATTCTTTTGATGACAGTGATACGACCGTAGTTAATTTTTTCACTTCAGATGAGTATTATGAGCTATGTAAGCGCAGGTATGAGTGGTCTCAGAAAGGGCTGATCATGCCGGATGCAAGTATTAATACGGAACAGGTTGCCAGCCTGATGGGCGCCGGAAAAGTGTTCTGTGCGACTACGGAGACAAAGCCGGGAATTGAATCCCAGTGGGAAAGGAATACGGGGATCGATATTACCATTATTGATGTGGTGCCTGATTATACAATGACGAGTAACTTAAATAATTATTGGTTTATCCCTTATACCAGTGAGCAGCCGGAAAGGGCAATGCAGGTTTTAAATGAAATGTATTCCAATCCTGACGTGGCGAATCTGCTGATTTACGGCATTGAAGGGAAATATTATGAATTTGTGGATGAAGAAAACGGTGTCATTGATTATCCGGAAGGTGTAACTTCTGACAGCCTGGGATACACAGTCACGGCATGGCATTTCCCGAATGAATTGATCGCACATAAATGGGTTACGGACGGTGCGGACATTTGGGAAGATACTATTCAGTTTAATAAAGATTGTCATCCTTCACAGGCCAAAGGATTTGTATGGGACAGTGCGGATGTGACCAATGAAGTGGTTGCCTGCATGACCGTGAAAAATAAATATTTAAAAGGATTAAATACCGGAGACGTTGATCCTGACACTATATGGGAGCAGATGAAAGAAGAATATGAAGAAGCCGGAATCCAGAAGATCATAGATGAAAAGCAAAAACAGCTTGATGCCTGGCTGGCAGAAAATAAATAGAAAAAGGTTAAGCAAGGCAATGCGGCATCATGGCATTAAAACCTGATGCCGCATGATTGCATGGATAGGTCTGGAGGCGGATATGGAGAGTAAGAAAAAGAAAATTTCAGTAAACTGGGCGCTTTATCTCATGCTGGTACCGGGGTTTTTATATATGTTGTTTAATAACTATATCCCGATGACGTTTACGGTGATCGCATTTAAGAAGTTTAATTTTCAAAAAGGGATATGGGGAAGTGAATTTAATGGCCTGGAGAATTTTAAGTCTCTTTTTTCAACAAGGGATTCCTGGATCATCCTAAGGAACACCATAGGATATAATCTGGTATTTATTGTTGTAAGCCTTTTGATCGGCCTGACATTGGCAATTTTGCTGGATGAACTGGCGTCGAGAAGGGGAAAAAGATTGTACCAGATGTCTTACCTGATACCCTATATGATATCGATTACTGTTGTAAGCTATATCGTATATGCATTTTTAAGTACCGAAACCGGGTTTATCAATAACGGGATCTTGAAAATCCTGGGGAAGGATAAAATATCCTGGTATTCCCAACCGAAGTATTGGCCGTTTATTCTTGTGACAGTAAATCAGTGGAAGTGGCTTGGGTATAATACGATCATCTATTATTCTTCGGTAATCAGCATAGATTCCGGGTATTATGAGGCGGCAACCATAGACGGCGCTGCCCGTTTTCAACGTATCTGGTATATTACCATTCCTTTGATCCGATCCACGATCATTACCATGACACTTTTGCAGCTTGGCAGCATTTTCCGTACGGATTTCGGGCTGTTTTATCAGGTGCCTATGGATAGCAGCGCATTGATGAATGTTACAAATACAATTGACACTTATGTGTACCGGGGGATAAAGAGCGTGGGAACGCTGGGGATGTCATCTGCCGCAGGATTGTATCAGTCCGTGGTGGGCTTTGTATTAATTCTGGTCATGAATGGAATTGTCAGAAGGATTGATAAAGAAAGCGCCATATTTTAAAAAGGAGATGCTATAATGGTAAAAAGAGATAGAGTGTTTCAGGCAATTGACCATGTGATATTGTTTTTGGTGGCAGCCTTTTGTGTTCTACCGCTGATTTTGTTATTTTCATCATCTTTAAGCAACGAGACGGCCGTGCTGCATGAAGGCTATCATATCTTGCCAAGGGAATTTGATCTGACTGCATATCAATATATTGTCAATGGTTCAAGCGGGATCATGCGGTCTTATGGAATTTCCGCAATTGTTACACTGGCAGGAACGCTGGGGAATCTGTTTATTACGATACTGTATGCTTATCCCATTTCACGCAGGGATTTAAAGGGGCGGACGTTTTTTTCTTTTGTTTTATTTTTTACGATATTATTTAACGGGGGCCTGATTCCCACTTATATGATGTGGACCAATACATTCCATATTAAGAATACATATCTGGCGTATCTGCTCCCGAACCTTTTGATGAACGGGTTTTATGTGATCATGGCAAGAAATTTTTTTGCGGCAAATATTCCTTTTGAACTGCTGGAGTCCGCCAAAATAGATGGTGCGGGGGAAGTACGGATCTTAAAGAATATCGTGATACCTATGTCTAAGCCAATCTTAGCCACATTAGGGTTATTTGTCTCCTTAAATTATTGGAATGACTGGCAGAATGGGCTATATTATATCAGTAATGATAACATGTACACGATTCAGGTACTGCTGAATCGTATGCTGTTAGACGCATTATACATGCAGCAGGGATTGTCAAAGGAGATCAGCAGCAGTATCGGGGCAGCTATGCCGACATCTACGTTGAAAATGGCAATTGCTGTTTTGGGTGCGATTCCCGTGCTGATCATTTTCCCGTTTATTGCCAGATATCTGACTGGCGGGATTGTGGTAGGCGCGGTGAAAGGTTAAACAATAAAAGAGAAGGAGAGGATTTATATGTTATTTGAAGCTTTTAAACACGGAATCAATCTCGGGGGGTATCTTTCTCAGTATGAGCTGATTGCGGATGCAGGGTCGCAGGATTCCTTAAAGGAGCATTTTGAGACATTCATTACGAAAGAGGATATTGGACAGATTGCGGGATGGGGGCTTGACCATGTGAGGATCCCGGTTGACGGGTATTTGTTTTTTGACAGGAAAAAGAAGGTACTGCGGAAAGATCCGCTTGCATATTTGGACCGGTGCATGGAATGGTGTGCTGAATATGGCTTGAATGTGGTCATAGATCTGCACAACATAACAGGTCATGTTTTCGGTCAGATGGACGTGCCCACACCGCTTATGGTGGAGGAAGACCTGCGCAGTGATTTTTGTCTCTTTTGGGGAAATATGGCGAAGCACTTTAAAGGATATGGCAAGGTAACACTTTTGTTTGAGTTGTTTAATGAGATAGCGGACGCTACCGGGTATCAGTGGAATAAACTTTATAAAAGTGCCATCAAGGCAATCCGCGAAGTTGACCTTAAAAGATGGATTTTGGCAGGGAGCAATTACGTAAACAGCGTGGGATATCTTGACAGGCTGGATCTGGTGGAGGATCCGTATGTGTTTTATAATTTTCATTATTATGAGCCTAATGTGTTTACCCATCAGATGGCGCATTTTTCCGAGGAATTTCGTACATTCAAAAAAACGCTCAGCTATCCGGGGGATATGGGGGAATATATCGAATTTGTAAAGACCCACCACAAGTTCAGGAAAGAGCATCCTATGATCATGGCTGATCTTGCGGAGGATGGGGCTTTCGGGAATGGCAGTTTTATAAATGACAGAAAGTTGATGGAAAAATATCTTGCAGATGCAAAGCGCTTCGTGGAGTATTCAGGATGTGAGCTTTACTGTGGGGAATTTGGCGTAATTGACTGCGCCCCGGAAGAAGAAGCGGTAAAATGGCTTGGGGATTTTATTACAATCTGTAATGAAATCGGGATTGGACACGCAATGTGGAATTATAAATGCCTGGATTTTGAGATACTGGACCGGGAGGGAAATGTGGTAAGGCCAAAGGTGCTTGCATTGTTGAAGGAATTTAGGTAAATTCCGGTATTTGTTATGACTTGCTAATATCAGGGAACGGGTTTAGAATATAGGTTGAACGCAGGATGATATTACGAGGAATGGAGGCTTATTATGATCAACGAAACATATCAAATCAAGCAGGAAGGCTCTCAAGATTATGCAAAGTTGACAATTTATATCCAGGATGATTCACCGGAGATCGGGATTCATGAAAGGCCGTTGATTTTGGTGTGCCCGGGTGGGGGATATGGAATGACTTCCGACAGAGAAGCGGAGGTGATCGTTTTTCAGATGCTGGCTATGGGATGTAATGCGGCACTTTTGCGTTATTCTTGTGTACCTTCTGTTTTTCCTACGGCGCTTTTGGAATTGGCATCCGGTATGAAATTAATTAGGGAGCATGTGGAAGAATGGCATATCGATCCGAATAAAATCATGGTGATGGGATTTTCGGCAGGGGCGCATTTGGCAGGCAGCCTTGGCATGTTCTGGAACAGGAAGTTTTTAGCTGACAGACTGGGTTTAAATGACAGGGAACACTCTCTTTTGCAGCCGAATGGCATGATCTTATGTTATCCGGTGATCACATCCGGTGAATTTGCTCACAAGGATTCCTTCCGGTGCTTACTGGGGTTGACTCAGGAACCGGTGCCGGAAAAAATAGAAGGGTTTGAGGAAGCGTATTCCATGGATGAGATGATGGAGAAGCTTTCCCTTGAAAAACAGGTCTCTAAAGATACACCAAAAGCATTTATCTGGCATACATTTGAAGATGGGTGTGTACCGGTAGAAAATTCCTTGCTGCTTGTGGGTGCCCTTAAAAAGGCGGGAATCAGCACGGAGTTCCATATGTATCCCCATGGCGGACATGGTCTTTCTCTTGCCAGCAACCAAAGTGCGACCGTGGCGGGGAATGAACAGGTGGTAGAAGAATGCCAGTCATGGATGGGGCTGTTACGGAAGTGGATTGAGAATTTTTAAGGTGTTTTGTGGATAGGAGTGAAATAATATGGCAACAGATTTTTCACAGGGCAAGGTCTGGAAGAACATTATTTTTCAGGCGATTCCGTTAACTTTGGCACAATTAGTACAGTTACTTTATAATGTGGTTGACCGCGTTTATATAGGGCATTTGCCGGGGGCGGAGAACATGGCATTGACCGGAATAGGGCTTACCTTTCCGGTCATTACGTTGATAGCGGCTTTTACGAACCTGTTTGGATCGGGCGGCACGCCATTATTTTCAATTTCAAGGGGGAAAGGGGAAGAGGAGGAGGCGGAGAAAATCATGGGGAATGTATTTTCCCTTATTTTAAGGGCTTCCCTTTTCCTTTTCTTGTTCTGTTATCTTCTGCGGAGACCTATCCTGTTTTTATTTGGTGCCAGTGAAGGATCTTATGTATATGCAGATGAATATCTGAAAATTTATCTGTTTGGTACGGCGTTTTCCATGGTGGCTGCAGGGATGAACGGGTTTATCAACGCTCAGGGGTATCCGAAGATAGGGATGCTGACGACGGTGATAGGGGCAATATTAAACCTTCTGCTGGATCCGCTGTTTATTTTTGTGTTCCATATGGGGGTGAGCGGTGCGGCCCTTGCTACAGTGTTAAGCCAGTCGGTTTCAGCAATTTGGGTGTTTCGTTTCCTGACCGGCCGGAAAGCAGTCCTAAAAATTAAAAAGGAAAATCTTAAGCTGGATGGCAGGCTGGTAAAAGACATTATGGCGCTTGGAACTTCCGGATTTATTGTGCAGGCAACAAATGCGCTGGTTCAGATTGTATGTAACATTACCCTGCAAAGCTATGGTGGGGATTTGTATGTGGGTATTATGACAGTCTTAAATTCGGTGAGGGAGCTGTTATCCCTGCCGGTGTCCGGAATTACGAATGGTTGTCAGCCAATCTTAGGATATAATTATGGGGCGGGAAAAATGGAACGGGTAAAAGAGGGAATCCGCTTTACGGCGCTTATCGGAGTGGGATACACACTTCTTGCGTGGATGTTTGTCATGAAATTTCCCCATTTTTTGTTTTCTGTCTTTACGGATGATATTATGATGATAGAAACAGGAAATGCGGCGCTCCAGATGTATTTTTTTGGGTTTTGCTTTATGGCATTTCAGTTTTCGGGGCAGTGTACTTTTCAATCTCTCGGATATGCCAAGCGGGCTATTTTTTTCTCGCTGTTCCGAAAGGTAATCATCGTGGTTCCGCTGACGCTTCTCTTGCCGGTTTTGGGCTTTGGGGTGGATGGAGTGTTTTTGGCAGAACCGGTTTCCAATCTGATCGGAGGACTGGCATGTTTTCTTACGATGTGGTTTACGGTGTATAAGAAACTGGGGAAATAATGTGTCAGGCATTATTTCCCCGTAATGGTCTTACTTCGTCATCCTAAATGGATACAGAACGCAAAATACCCAACCCCGGTGTTAAACAGCAGGCTGTAATAAAAGGATTCCGTAAAAAATTCCTTCCGGAATTGTTCCATTGTCATGATATGACTGCTTTCTAACTGATATTGTAAAGGCGATTTCAGGTACATGCCAAGCCGGTTTACTATTTGTGCAGAAAGTTCCTTCACTGTGTTAATTACAAGCTTATCTACTCTTTTTAAGGGCATATCCAGCATGGAGCTTACTGCCTGTAAGGCCAGGCTTTCTTCAAGGACTAAGAAAATCTGTATTTGTTTTCCTTCTATTGGCTGATAAGCTAACCGACTGATAATGCTGTTGCCAAAATTTTCTCCACTGTAATGTTCACTGACAATCTCGACTTGCCGCTTAAAAATTTCCTGTATCGTATCAGATAATGCGTCTTCTAAGTCTTCTACATCTTTCCCTTCTTTGCCATGAATCCATTTGGCTGAGAATTTTCCCGTGATGGCACGATCCTCTATCATAATGTGGACGGTCAGCCATCCAAGGCAGATGCCGAGAAAATGATGGATGGATTCTTGCGAATAATTTGATTCTAACAAATCCTTTTCTAAGGCGGGAAGCGTTTTGCAGCGCATATTGTCGTGCAGGCGCTTGTGCATTTCATAATTTTTGCAGCCGATAGACTGCATATATGCTTCTTCATTGGCAAAGTGTTCTATGGCGTAACTTTTAAAGTATTTGATTCCTTCAGCACATGCCCACTGGCCATGATTTTCATTTTTGCTTAAATAGGTTAGTTTTCGAACAATTGAAAAAAGTTTCCGGTGTGCATGGTCGATGGAATCAATTCCGATGTTAAGCCGTTCATCCCATTCCATCTCTTTAGCCATGCTGCTCCTTTAATTTTGTATTTTAAAATCTTATGTTTCACTGTTAAAATATGACATAAAGTGATAATTTGTGCATAATGACAAAAAAAATATGATAGAATAGTGGTATCAATGATACCAAATATGATATTGTTGGCGCATTTTTCATGTGTATACAGGAGAGGAGGGAAGTTATGGCGAAATTCCAAAAGACGAAAGACGAAGAAGATACTATGATTGAAAATTATATATATTCATTTGGCAGATTTTTTCTGCCAGATGAATATATATATACATACCTGGAGAGTAAGGATTACTAATGAGCGAAAAACAAGAAAGGAGCGTCAAAATGGAAAACAAAAAATCTTGCTTTGAATGTGGAACAAAAGATAACTATGAATTGAAAGACACAATCAGGGTATATGAAGGAGATGGTTATGATTTTGAACTTTGGGTAAATATCCCATTTTGTAAAAACTGCGGCGCTCCTATATACGACCCATCCTAATAATTTACTCAAGAATTTTTGGCTGACATTATAAGATTATAACACTTACGAGATATATAAGCGGAAACTATACCCCGAATATTACCAATAGCAATAGATTGAAAGAATTGAAAAATCCTTATGTTTTTCAGGATTTGTTATATAGATATAGTGAAAAACAGATTAGCGATAGTGAGGAAAAATTGCTAAAGAAGGTACAGAGTCAGGTAAGTAATAAAATAGACAAAATGAGTGAAGATCAGGGCAGGATTATTTCTGTGGTGAACTGGTTTTTGGCACAATCTTCGGAAGAGACGCCTGTTACACATCTTGCTTTACAAAAATTATTGTATTTTACGCAGGGTTGGAGTATGGTTTTGTCCGGTAAAGAAATGTTTGATGATGATTGTCAGGCATGGGCTCATGGAGCGGTTTACCCTAAAGTATACGAGTTGTTTAAACGATTCAAGTATATGCCATTACCTAAAATTTATCAGATAGCTGTGTTTGATGAAAAAGATTTAAATATTTTAACTATGGTAAAGCAATATTATTTTGATGTTTATAGTGCAAAAGCGTTGGAAGAAATATGTCATAAGGAAGAACCATATAGAAAAGCAAGGGAAGGATGCAGGGATGGGGAAATATGCAATGCTGTAATTAATAAGAAAAATATTGCGCTATATTACGACCGAATTTCCCGGGAATATGATATAGGGTTTTCCAGCATGGTTAATGTAAAAAAATATCTTAATTTGATTTTGGGCTGATGCAATAATAAAGTACGAACACTGCCATCTTACGTTGGAGGATTCCTGTAGGATGGCAGCACTGTTTTATTCATATCAGTATATTTATAAAAAGGTTTAAGTTCCGTAACATATCCTTTACAAAACGGGGTTACTTGGTATGGCAAATTTTGAAAAGAATGGACCTTGTAACCTGAACCGGCCCGTGCTAGCATGGAACATAAATAATGAAAAGAAAGGGGTTACGAAGATGGACAGAGATCAATTAGACAAGCGGCTGGTGCAGGTGGTGCCGTCAGAGCGGCAGGCTGCCCACCAGCAGATGGAGTTTTACAGTTTTGTACATTTTACGGTGAATACGTATACGGGCAGGGAATGGGGAGACGGAACGGAATCGGAAGCTATCTTTAACCCTGAAAAATTTGATGCCGGACAGTGGGTGGAAGCTGTAAAGGCAGCAGGGATGAAGGGGCTCATCCTTACCTGCAAGCACCATGACGGCTTTTGCCTGTGGCCAAGCAGATACACGGATCATACGATAGCCCAAAGTCCTTATAAGGAAGGAAAAGGGGACTTGGTGCGGGAAGTTTCCGATGCCTGCCGGGCAGGGGGAATCCGCTTCGGGGTATATTTGTCACCCTGGGACAGGAACCATAAGACGTATGGTTATGGGAAAGCTTATGATGATTATTTTGTTGACCAGTTGACGGAACTTCTGACAGGTTATGGTGATATATGCTCTGTATGGTTTGACGGCGCCTGCGGTGAAGGGGAAAATGGCAAAAAGCAGGTATATGACTGGAACAGATATTATGAAGTGATCCGTTCTTTACAGCCGGGCGCCTGCATCCATGTGTGCGGACCGGATGTGCGCTGGTGCGGCAATGAAGCGGGGGATACCAGGGAGTCGGAATGGAGTGTTGTTCCCAGAAGGACCAGCGAGACGGAAATGATAGCAAAGGAAAGTCAGCAGATAGATGACGTGAAATTCCGGGAAAGGAAGATCAAGGCCAGTGACCGGGATCTGGGCAGCAGGAAGATGCTGGAGGGGGAAGAAGACCTGATCTGGTATCCGGCGGAAGTGAATACTTCCATCCGGCCGGGATGGTTTTATCATGAGGAAGAAGACGGGCAGGTGCGCACACTGGAAGAGTTGATGCATATTTATTACAATTCTGTTGGAGGGAATGCCACCTTTCTGTTAAATATACCGCCTGCAAAAGACGGGCTTTTCCATGAGAATGATGTGAAGCGGTTAAAAGAAATGGGAGACCATATCCGGTCGATATTTGCCGTGAATTTGCTGGAAAAAGCAAAACTCAATATTGAGGGAGTGCGCCAGGACGGATATGACAGTTATTTTAAACCGGAAGACGGAATCAGGGAAGTGGAGGTCATTGCGTCATTTCCGGAGCCGGTAAGGGTTTCCCATGTAGTACTGAAAGAGAATATTCTTTTGAGCCAGCGGATAGAAAGCTTTGAGATTACGGACGAAGAGGGAAGGGTTCTTTACCGGGGAAGCACAGTAGGGTATAAAAAGATCGCAGTGTTCCCGGCAGTGGAAGTGAAGGAATTACATATCAGGATTTTGGATTCCAGGATATGCCCTACACTGGCATTTATAGGGGTGTATTAAAAGTTCCGCCTTGATTCACTAAAACGCTCCTTTTTCATGTTTTCCTAGAAAAACTTTCCTTTTTCAAGGTATTTTACCATTTCACGTTTGAAATTGCCATATTATAATTAAATATAAGGATTCTATACCATTCAACAGGCAAATGAAAACGGGAAAAGGTGGCCGAATGAAGATACTGATTGCGGATGCCGCAGATGGACGGGATTGCGTTTGCAACAAAGCTTTTGGAGTGGAACCCGGATTGCAGAATCATATTTATGAGTGGGTACATGGAGATTGAATATTTAAAAAGCGCAATACGGCTGGCAGCGATCGACTATATAGAAAAACCAATCGATCTTCCGGTCTTGTGTAAGGCTTTAGAGAGGGCAGTCGGAGATATCAAAGCAAAAAGCAGGAGGGATACGGCAACAAAAGCAGGCAGAGAATTTCAGCAGCACAGGCTTTTTAATCTTTTGATCAGTAAAGAAACGGAACAGAAAACAGTGGAAAAGCTGGCAGCGGAAGTGAAATTTCCCTTAGGCCAAAGTATGCAGTGTATCATCCTGCAGCTTCCGGGAAAGGTGGAGGATAAGGAGAGGAAAATAGAAAAGGCGGCAGATATCATGCGGTCTTCTTTTTGTTCTGCCCTGGGGAGTTATTACAGGGAAAAACGTCAGTATGAGTTTATCCTGTCTTACCCGGAAAAAGATAAATACCGTCTTTCTTCCCTATACAGGAAATTGTTGGACGAATTTCCGGAGGCAAGGCTGGGTATCGGTATGGATACAGGGAGCTATAAGAATATTTATAACAGCTATAAAATGGCATGTTCAGCGATCAACTGTGCTTTTTATCAGGAGAAGGAGCGTCTGTTTCAGATTGATGAAGGTATTTTGCAAAAAAACTATATAGAGCCGGGTATTTATGGGGAATTTTTGCAAATCCTGGCGGGGCATCCCCAAAAGCTGACGGAGTGGTTTAAAGAACTTTTTGCGCAGCTATACCAGCAAAAGTATTATCACAAGGAACAGGTTTATACGCTGATGATATCTTTTTTATTGGCAATTTATAAAAAATACCCGGAGGTTTACGGGGTGGATACGGGTATCTGGAAGGAAGAAGAATTACCGGCTTACGTCCGGGAAATGGATTTTTTGTGTGAGATCAGGGAATTTGTAGAAAAGCTGTTGGAGTGCCTTAAGGCGAAGCAGGAGGAACAATCGGGGCACGGGCGCATTATCTGCGGGGTAATAGATTATGTTGCAAAGCACTATGGAGAAGAGGATCTGAGCGTGGTGCAGATTGCGGAGCATCTGCATTTTTCAGCGGTATATTTAAATGTGCTGTTTAAGCAGGAAATGAAAATGACATTGAAACAATACTTAAGCTATTATCGTCTGGAAAAGGCGAAGCAGATGCTTGAACAGGGATATGATAAGATTACGGAAATTGCGGAAAAATGCGGTTACGCTAATGCCAACTATTTTGCAAAAGTATTTCGGGAGGCAGCCGGTATGTCTCCTGCGGAATACCGTAAAGAGAAGGGTGGCAGGTGATGGGAAAGGAGAAAAAGGATAAGATTGGCTTTAAGCGGCTGATGATCTGGTATCGTGATCTTTCCTTAAAAGGCAAGATTGTGCTGTTGGTGTACCTTGCCGGTGTGCTGCCTGTGGGGGCTATTTTGGTGATTTCATTGTCGGAAATGCAGGGGCGGTCCAAGGAGCAGCAGCTTTATGCGCTGAATCAAGGTTACAATCAAATGAGTCAGGCTGTTGAAGATAAAATGAGCCGTATTCATAATATTTCTACTTTACTGGCGGTAAATGAAACGATCAATCTGAATCTGACGCTGGCTGGCGGGGAGATAAGCATTGCCCAGCAGCTTGCAAATTTCGAAAGTATCAATTCGTATACATACGGAATGGAGATGGCGTTTGAATATGGCAACATTTTATTTTATATTGATGAGGCTTTTCCGGTTGTAAACAATTATAGCGGGCGTTATCGTCCGCTTGCGTTAGCAAAAGAGATGGATTGGTATGAGATTTTGGAAAAGAACAACGGAAGGCCTTCCTGGGTAAGTTTTCGGGAAGATATTTATGATACAGGGTATTCCTATGTGGCTATTACTCGAAAACTGTGGGATCAAGATGATTTTAGTAAAGATGTAGGGGTGCTTGCGGTTTTAATGGAACGGAAAGCGCTGGAAGAAATGCTGATCGGCTCCGCGCAGGAACAGATTATTTATTTAGAGACGCTGCAGGGCCAGATACTTGCTGCAAATGTACCGGAAAAAGAGCTTATGGAGCCGCTCTATGAAGATTGGGAAAAAGGAACGGGAGACAGGAACTTTAAGGAAATATCTTTCCATAATGTGAATTATCTGGTGAGAAGCCAGCTGCTTGATAAGACCAATACGTATCTGGTGTCCATGGTGCCCCAGCAGGTCATGGAGGAACAGGTAAGGAAAATGAATATGGGTATGGGTATGGGCTTTCTTTATGTGTTAGTGTGCATTGCGGTGTGGGTTGCGTTTGTGCCGATTATTCGCTCCGTGACAGGACGGATGCGTCTTTTGCAAAACCAGATGATGCAGATTCAGGACGGGATCATCAAGAAATTGGATATGGATGAAAGTCAAAGCCATGCAGATGAGATTGGGCAGGAGAAAGCGGGGGCGGAATTAAAGGCATTGCAATCTCAGATCAACCCGCACTTTTTATACAATACATTGGATATGATCAACTGGATGGCGCAAAAAAATGAGATTGACAATATCCACAATATAGTACAGGCTATGTCACGGTTTTATAAGCTTACATTAAGTAAGGGGCGGGATGTAGTGTCAATTGCGGATGAGGTGAAGTTATGTGAAGCGTATATGGAAATCCAAAAGCGCCGGTACCGGGGAAGTGCTGCTAAACGGCTGGATGGAAGATGAAAGGATCACATTAAGTGTTACGGATGACGGCGTCGGTATGCAGGAAAAGGGGAAAGAAACGGATAAGGGCGGCAGCCATTATGGCATGGTAAATATTGCGGAACGTTTAAAACTCTTCTTTGGGGAAGAGATTCCGGTACAGGTGGAGAGTTCTCCGGGAGTAGGAACATGTGTTATCATCAATATTCCGGTGAGAAGACAGCAGGAAGGGGAGGAGGAGGGATGAGAAGATATCTGCTTGCAATAATCTTGCTTTTGAGCTTCCTGCTTTCGGGCTGCGGTAAGAGAGAGGGAGAAATGACTTCTCAGTCTGCCAATGTGGTAAATTTTCGAGCAATTTATTTAGGAAATGCTCCAGAGGAAGGGCTTTTAGAGCTTTACAGGCAATTAGATGAACTGACAGTCGGTGAGCTTGGCTGCACAATCCGGTTTGAGTTTATTCCGTGGGGAAATGAACGGGAACAATTAAATATCGCTATTGCGTCCGGGGAATATGATTTTATCCCGGGCGGCGTATTTTCAGATTACCGGATTCTGGTGAGCAGGAATGCGTTTTTGGACTTAAATGAATATCTTTATCTGGTACCGGAGCTTGCGGATCATTATGGAACTTACAGTGAAACGGCGTTAAAGGATTGTGAGATCAGCGGCGGTTTGTATGGGATTCCTCAGTTTGGGCCGGGAGAGATCAAAAACGTGAATGAAGGATTTTTCTACCGGGAGGATTTAAGAAAAGCATGGGAGCTTCCGGAGATTACAGATCTTAATACAATGGAAATGTATTTGTACAGGGCTAAGGAAGAGGAGCGGTACAGGTCAGAGCCCCTTATCACGGACAATAGGATCTGGCAGTCTTTATGGCTTTTGCTTACTAAAGGAAAGTATTTGGAAATCAGCAGTATGCAGGAAATGCCTTTTGTGGTAGTGTCTGCCCAAAAGCCGGATGTGGTGCTGAACCGATTGGAACAGCCGGAGTTTTTAGAGGTCTTGTCATATATTGAAAAATGGCGCAGGGATGGGATCTTAGAATCCGATCTTTTGGCTATGTCTGATAATGAAGGGGAGAGAGGGAAGAACCTGATGCAGCAGGACAGGAAGCCTTGTGAGACCAATGTACCAATATGGTCCGCAGAGGCAGTCCATATCCCGGAGCTGACTCAGATGCAACCGGAATGGGAGTATGGTTTTTTCCCCTATACGTCTGTAAATGAGGAATGGTATATTGGCACTTTGGCGGATTCTTCCGTGATATCCATTTCCTCCAAGACAACAGAACCGGAAATCGCCATTAAGCTGCTGGAAAAGATCCATACGGATCAACGGTATTATAATCTGATGAAATATGGCGTAGAGGGCATTCATTACCGGATGCAGGACGGAAAAATCAGCTACGAAGAAATTGAGGGGAGGAACAAGTTTGGGTGGACGGTGTGTTCAGACGATCTGATGAATTGTAAGGTGGTTCCGATTAATGGGAAATGGTATGAGGAGGCTGCGCTTCCGGTGGAACGGTGGCGGAATGCCATTAGTAAGGAGGCAAAATCTTATCCTCTGGAAAATTTCACTTTTTCCGCAGAGAGGGTCTACAGGGAATTAGAAGCATTAAACGAGGTAAAACTGAAATACTTCCAGCCTTTGGTGTGTGGATACACAGATGATTGTGCAGCGGATCTGGAAGAGACAAAAAAGGCCTTGGAAGAAGCCGGGCTGGATTTATATATTGCCAGTATGCAGGAGCAGATATCAAAAAGTGAAACGCCCATAAAATAGTGGGCGTTATTTTCTTTCTCAAATAAATCTTTTAAAAATTACCCTTAATCTAGTTTTTTTCATATGTGTTTCATTTTTCCCGCAGGATAAAATAAAGAAAATAACGTGTGGCGGGGCGGTCTTCTCCGGCATACAGGGGTGGGAGGCAACGAAATGAAAGATAAGATCAAAGGAGGGTTTGGGGAGCTTTGGAAAAATAAGCTTCTCTATCTGATGACACTTCCGGCAATCATCTGGGTGGCAATTTTCTGTTATTACCCTATGTACGGGATTTTAATTGCATTTAAAAAGTTCAGTTACAGTTTCTGCCTTGTCAAATGAATTGCAGCTTACGCTTTCCATGTATGAAGCGGATGAAGCGGTAGAAAAAATCAACACATGGCATGAAGAAGCGTCAAAAGTCGGCCTTGAAGAGATCCGTGCAGAGCTGATTGCCCAGATCCAGGCGTTCCTGGATGCAAAGAATGCGGGCTGATATGAATGTTTTTCAAATGAACAGCCCTCTTATGAGGGGGATAAGGAAAATTGTGGAATTAATGTACATAGGGATGCTGTGGTTTATCTGCAGCATTCCTTTGGTTACCTTAGGGGCGGCAACGGCCGCCCTTTATGAGGTGTTGCTGAAAGCGGTAAAAAATCAGGAAGGGTATTTATTTAAAAGTTTTTTGAGAGCCTTTCAAAACAATTTTAAACAGGGAACTTGTATCTGGCTGCCGATTGCGCTGGCAGAAGTTTTGTTTTCGGTAAACCTATTTTATTACGGGGTGCTTGGAGGGGGAAATTTTGTGCTGCAGACCGTTGTTTTTTCTGTTTTGCTGGTATTGGTGACGGCGTTGTCTTCTTATGTGTTTCCGATCATTGCAAAATTTGAAAACACTGCAATGGGGCATGTGCGGATGGCTGCCACGCTGGCTCTTAGAAACCCCGGCTGGACAGCAGCGCTTGTGGTGATACAGATACTTACTTTGTTTGCGGTATGGTTTTTTATTTATTTCCCGCTTCTGTTTATTATGGGATTTTCCGGTTATGTACAGGCAGTGATCTTTAACCACATTTTTGACCGATTGATTGAAAACGGGATGATTATAGAAGAAAATGGGCAAAGAAATAGGTAATCAGGTACAAAGTAACAAAAGGATATCAAAAATCCGGCATCTATTGTGAATTTGGTGATTGGGGCTTTTACAAAAAGATTTCCTATGAGATAATAATAGCAAAGTCATAGGAAAAGGGGTAAAAGCAATGGATAGGATAATGAAAACCTTTGAGGAGAGACTTAAGAAACATCATGACGAACTACGCTGGCTGTACATGGAATTATATGGAAACGATTCCATGTTTGCGGAGTTGTGCGGACAGATGGAACAGTTTTATCTGGACAGAAATAAAACTTTGAAAACATTGGATCGGCGCAGGGAAAAAGACAAAGACTGGTACAGGCAGAACGATATGCTGGGCATGATGTTTTATATTGACAATTTTGCTGGCGATATGAAGGGCGTGAAATCCAAGCTGGATTATATCGGGCAGTGCAATGTGAATTATATCCATCTGATGCCGTTTCTGGATACGCCGGAAGGGCGTTCTGACGGGGGGTATGCGGTGGCGGATTTCAGGAAGGTTCAGGAAAAGCTGGGAACCATGAAGGATTTAGAAAAGCTGGCAGATGAATGTCATAAGGATGGGATCAGCTTGTGCCTGGATTTTGTCATGAACCATACCTCAGAGGATCATGAGTGGGCAAAGCGGGCAAGGGCAGGTGAGAGGGAATATCAGGACAGGTATTTCTTTTTTGATAACTATTCTTTGCCGGCTATGTATGAGAAGACTGTGCCTCAGGTATTCCCAACTACAGCGCCGGGGAACTTTACCTGGCTTCCTGACAGGCAGGAGTTTGTGATGACTTCCTTTTATCCCTATCAATGGGATTTGAATTACCGCAATCCGGTTGTGTTTAATGAGATGATGTATAATTTCCTCTATCTGGCCAATCAGGGAATCGATGTGCTGCGGATTGATGCGGTGCCTTATATCTGGAAGCAGATTGGAACCAACTGCCGGAATCTGCCCCAGGTGCATACCATTGTGCGGATGATGCGGATGATCGGGGAGATTGTGTGCCCGGGAATTGTGCTGTTGGGAGAGGTTGTTATGGAACCGGACAAAGTGGCCCCATACTTTGGGACCGTGGAAAAGCCGGAATGTCATATGCTTTATAACGTGACAACCATGGCCACTACCTGGCATACAGTGGCAACCAGGGATGTAAGGCTTTTAAAGCGGCAGATGGAGATTGTCAGCAGTCTGCCCTCGGATTATACTTTCCTGAATTATCTAAGGTGTCATGATGATATTGGCTGGGGCCTGGATTATCCTCTTTTGGAGCAGTGGGGAATGCTTCAGGTGCCTCACAAGAAATACCTGAATGATCACTTTACGGGAAAACTGGAAGGCAGTGTCAGCCGGGGTGAGCTTTACAATGAGGATCTGGTCACTGGGGACGCCCGGTTCTGTGCCACGACGGCTTCCATGTGCGGTGTGGAAAAAGCAGGATTTGAGCAGGATGAATATGCCATGGGAGCAGCGATCCAGGTGGATATAATGCTTCACGCTTATATGCTGTTTTTGTCCGGTATTCCCATGCTATACAGCGGGGATGAGATTGGTCAGGTGAATGATTATACCTATAAGGAGGATCCCAATAAGGCTGCAGACTCCCGATATATTCACCGAGGAAAATTCCAGTGGGATCTGGTGGAAAATATCGAAAAGCCGGAAACTGTTCAGGGAAGGCTGTTTGCCCGCCTGGCAGAGCTGGAGAAAATACGGGGCAAGGAGAAGGTGTTTGATGCCTCCGCAGACTTTCGGATCGTGGAGACCTGGGATGATGGAATCTTAGGTCTGGTAAGGGAAAGTGAGGACGGAAAGCTGATCGGCCTTTTCAATTTTAGTGATGAGCCAAGGATTGCCTGGATTCATGAGGATGACGGTCTTTATCGGGACTTGCTGTCTGGAAACGAGATGAAGGCATCCGGAGTGTGGGTGGACGGACATGGATTTTTCTGGATGAAGCGGGAGTCCTGAATATTTCCCTGTGTCATGGACAAAATACTCTGTGTACAAAGGAAGTACAAAACAAAAAACAGGTGAGTCCATGGGTAAACTGAATAAGAAACTGAAGAGAATTTTATTGATAATGGGAACTACAGGGGCAGTATACGGGATTTTTC
>OFGA01000760.1_pt1 | contig 24760 bp, 23 predicted proteins | sample 1521471 | NCBI WGS metagenome assembly OFGA01 (sample SAMEA3504086, study PRJEB24116) | mouse gut metagenome | biome: mouse gut; feature: mouse-associated habitat; material: faeces | place: Denmark | collected 2011 | reverse complement strand
AAATTGGCAGTAAGCAGGGCAATTTCGTTTTTTTTCAATGGCAGTGTGCAGCCTGAATCTGCACCGGGTATTTCTATGCCTGGTATGTTTATATAAGAAAATTGTTTATATCCCAATTCGATGGCTTTCTTTAAGACCTTTTCCCTCGTAGCGTCAGCAAGGATTCCGGTATTATTGATGGCTTTGGACACAGTATTCCGTGAAAGGCCAAGTGCATCTGCAATATCTTGTATGGTAATTCGTTCGGCCATGGTATCTCACTTTCTTTTTGTTCATTTTTTATGTGACAATATATGTTACATTGTTTTTATTATAATGGACAAACCGTATACTGTCAAACCAAAGAAAAAAGCCTTTTGGTAAAATATACGGCCTGATAAAATTATAGATCTTAAAAAAATATGCAAATATAAAATTTAAAAATAAAATAGTAAAAAGATAACAAGCGAGAAGTTGAGCATATGTAAAATATATATTATAGTATGAATACAAGATGTAAGAATGAAGGTAAATATTCGGATTGGAAGGAGAAAACCATGGAAAATTATGACGTGACAGCATTAGGAGAACTATACCATGTGGCTGCTTCCCAAAGACGCAAAAAAGCCTGTTGATAAAAGGACTATGGATGGGAGGGGGATGTTCTGGATGAAAAAAATTACAAGGCAGAGATAGATATCTTGCATTACAAATGGGGGCTGACATGCAGGCTGACAGACTGCCGCATTTTGATGCAGTGGACGATGCTGTCATCAGGATTTATGGCACCGCTGTTTCAATATTGTTCGGATATGTTTGCTGCTGCGGATATAGGTACTTTTCGCGCTGATAGCCATGTTAGCTGCTGTAACGGTTGTTTTTCGGGAGAAAGCAATAACAAATCTGTTATTTTGGAATGCAATGCTGTTATAACATAATGAAGGGATGAAATGTGATGAACATTATGAAGAAAGAAAAAATGGATAGTTATTTACTCAAACTTCCCACACTACTCCCGGGAATAAAGCCTTGATAAATGCCGGTTGGGATACAAACCAGTTAATCAGTTGCGTTTTTACTGCATTTGTGATTTTAATGGCCTCTGTCCTGACCCCTTCCATAAAGATGCTGGCCAGACTGGACAGGGCTGTACACAGCTCTATGTCCTGTATGTCATCACAGCACACATAGAACAGCTCGCAGATTGTCTTGGGATCACTGGCTTTCCTGCGCAGCCATTCAAGCAGTATATACCGGGTAAAGACAATGGCAGTGCTGCTTGCTGTCATGTCGTAGTTGAGCCCTTGGAATTCGCTGCCCAGGCAGAGCAGGGACTTGCCGGCCCTGAAAAAGAGCTCAATGCTCCACCGGTTCCCATATAAGCGGACTGCTCCGCTGTTTCTGAGACTGCAGTCAGTCGTCAGCAGGATGATGTATTCGCCCGCTTTGTTCCTGTTCCTGACGAATACAAGCTTTACTGGAATGCCGTGCTTTTTCGTTGTTACCGTGATGGAGCCGAATATATTCCCTGCCTTGTTGAATGCGACCAGCTTACTGAGGGCTTTGAGGTTGCAGAGCCTGCCCCGGTAACGGCAGAGCTGTTTGCTGTCCTTCAGCATTCCGATCACGTCCAGGCCTTCACTGAGAATGTTATGGATAAAGGGCTCATTTGTGAACCATGTATCCATCAGGACATAGCTGGCCTGTATCCCGGCTTTCAGAACGTTGCGGATCATTGCCATGGCGGCATCCGGCTTATGGCAGACCGCTTCCTGGCGGCGCTTATAGCCGCTTTTGCGCCTGTCGATTCCGGATGCAGCCCCCATGATATGCTTCGCGGGATTTGCGGATGCCATCATGTTGAACGCAGCGGGAACAAAGCTGCAGCCGTCCGTCCACCCCGGGGTCAGCATGTTGAATCCTCTGACCATCTTGTGGGTAACATGGCTGCAGACCCGGGAAAGCAGCTCCGCCTGGCTGCTGCGGTTCCTTTCTATTACGGAATCGTCAGGGACCAGGCATTTTACCCGTTCCCTGTGTGCAAGCGATGAAAAATAAGCCGCCACCCTGGCAGAAAGCAGAGTCAGGAAGCGCTGCCAGTTGTACCTTGGCTCATTTAAGAACCGGTAATGCGTGTTCTTGGAGAATGCCATGTCCTGCTTCTTGGAGTTCAGGAAATGGAACAGGCTGCAGTTCTGGAATACCAGCAGCAGGAGGAACTGGAAGATTTCATATACAGAGCCGCCTTTCTTCTTGCGGATGTTGGATTCTTTCAGGAGCCTGCATATACCAAGCTCCCTGATGGCATCTCCAAACCTGCACTGAATTTCAGGGTTGTTATTTCCGTCAGTATGGTTTATCATAAGATTGGCACCTTTCTTAGGTATTTTTTTGATTTCGCTAATCTTATTATACCAGAGAACAGGTGCTTTTTGTTGTCAATGTACAAATATATTTGCATCCAAAGCCAGAAATTTAAAGGTTTTCAGCTGGTTTGGAGTGTGGGAAGTTTGAGTTACTTATGAATAAATATTTTGAAAATATCAGCACATTGGAGGAATTAAGGAGACAGTATAAAGAACTGTTAAAGCTGCATCACCCTGACAATGGCGGAAATGTGAATTGTACCCCTTGTCAAGGACATTTTTGATTTTTAGTATCCATCCTTTTAGACACATACCGCTTTTCGTACCACGTAACTGGACATATCGCTTTTTTGCAGTTTTGGCACTCTATTGTTTGTAGTTTGTTTATGGCATATGGTGCCAGGGAACCGGCAGCTTCCGCCACCCTTGACAGTCCCCTTCGGGGCGGCTGTTTTCTTACCTCTGGCTCGGAATCTTGGATGCTTCTTCATTAGTGAACACTTTCTTGCTCATGGTACTCCTCCTGTTCTGATAATAGAGTACCACACTTAAGCCGGTATGTGTTCACTACATAGGGTAAAAGATTTCAGCGGGCATCTCCTGTGTCTAAAACGAAGGATAGACAGAATGGGGAGGGAAATCTGTGTCTAAAATGCTGGGAACTAAAAACGTTTTGTGTCCACACTTATGGGTATATTATACCCTAGAGCGTGTTTGAAAAATAAATATTGCACAAAACATATGTTTTTATTCCGTCTTTTGTGATATAATAAACAAAAAGGCGGTGATCATTATGTTAAGACGTTATGAATTAACTGATCAGGAATGGAAACAGATTGAGCACCTGTTCCCGCCCGAAAATACTGGAAAGCGCGGAAGGCCGCGCAGGGATAACCGCACCATGCTGAATGCAGTGGTCTGGATTGCCCGCAGCGGCGCTCCGTGGCGGGATCTTCCTGAACGTTACGGCCCATGGGAAAGCGCTTACAGCCGTTTCCGTAAATGGATTGACGACGGCATTCCTGACAATATTTTCCGTGTACTCAGCATGGATGCCGAACTTCAGGAAATATCGCTCGATGCCTCCATCGTCCAGGCCCATCAGCACAGCGCTGGTGCCCGGAAAGACAGTCCCCCCTGCTGAAATCGGGCACAGCCGGGGCGGTGCCAGCACAAAGATTCATGCAGCCGCAGATGCATACGGCTATCCCGTCTGCATAATGATCAGCGAGGGACAGCGCAACGACATTAACTTTGCCATTCCTGTCCCTGAGCATATAAATATAAAAAACAGCTGTGTCCCTGCCGACCGCGGATATGACAGCAGCCAGCTGATTGATTATATATATGACCGCGGCGGCGAGCCGGCCATTCCTTCCCGAAAAGGTGCCAAATTTCAGCGCCGCTGTGACTGGTGGCTTTATAAGGAGCGCCATCTGGTGGAGAAATTTTTTCTCAAGCTGAAAGCTTTTCGGAGAATTGCCACCAGGTATGATAAGCTGCCGTTTACTTTTCTTGGCTTTATCTGCCTTGCATCCATACTTATTTGGTTAAAATAAACAACTGTCTTGATTTTTCAAACACGCTCTAGGCACTATAATAAGTCCATAACTGACTAAAAATTTATCAATCAGTCATGGACTTATGGTAATGTCCAAATATCCTTTGTATATCTATACTTCTTTATGGTTTACTGTGCCATTTTTGTAAAAAACTATACTAAACAGCGATAAGTTACGATAACTTTTTCTCTGTGTCAAAACTTTAAAACTGCATAAAACCAAGGAAAATCAATATTTTTCAATGCTCAGGGTGAACCATGCAAATAAATTCGATAAACTCTTTTTTGTACTGTTCCATATGGTCTGATTCTCCTTTATTTTATGGGCTGTTTCGCTTATCCCTGATTCTATTTTGCATGCTTTAGAGCATGCCTGTATTATGCTCCCATTTCCTGTTCCCAGTTTTCCCTGATTTCAGCCAGCTTCGCATGCACAAGGCGGTTCTGGTTTTCCGGAAGCTCATACTCCCTTCCGTTTGCAATATTGGTCATTTTAATCATATTGTCCGCTATCCGGTAAAAATCCTCGACGCTCTGTTTTAATTCCCACCCGCTTAAACGGCAGATTTCCATTTTCGACTCCCCGTTTACCAGATACAGAATGTGGCAGTCCCCTGCCATTTCGTCAATGCATTCGATATTTTCCGGATTCTCTGTACGAAATGCAGCATTCCATTCTTTTAAAACCACTTCCCGTTCTGCCAGCAGTTCTTTCATTTTAGAATCTATGTCCGATAATTTTATTTCAGCTTCCTGTAATGTCATTGCGGTTTATCCTTTCATGTAATTTTTTTAAGCCTTATCTTCCTGTCAGAGCGCATCCACGCTGCCTGTTATCCTGTCATTCATGCGGTCATAAGAATTCCAGGCTGCGTCATCTTCCAGTACTATTCCTGCCGCACCTGCCAGATGCTTTATCATTTTAAAAATATCCCATGCACTGCGGGCTGCACCAGAAGTTTTTTCACAAATCCATGCATCTGTTACAGACACAATTTCATGTGCCGCCATATTCCGCACCAGCCCTTCTATTGTTACCAGCTGCTTTATTTTGTGGCATAAAGCTGCATCTCCGCATTTTCTGGAAATCAGTTTTTCCAGATGGTGGGAATAAACGGCCCCTGCCCGGAACCCGCCGTATTCTTCATTCAGCAGGTCATACAGCTCCGTTTTTTTCAGCTTCGAAACGCTCCATTTGCGTATGACTTCTTTTCTGTGTTTTTCTCCGGTGCCCTGTGCACTGCCGCGCATATCCCGCCTTTGTACTTCCCCTGTGCCCGTACAGTAATCATCCAGCACAATGCCGCACTTTGACTTTAATATCTGCTCCAGCAAATCCATCGTCAGCGGCGTGATTCCCCGGATAAAGTCAGCATATTCCTGCTTTTTGACTTTTATCTGCAAGGACAGTGCATACTCAAATACTTTCCGTTTGCCGCTTTCTTCAACCGGATATATTTTATATTTTTTTCCGGTATTCAGCCGGCTGATTCTGCTGTGGTCCAGCTTGATCCTCGCGTCTGCAATCTGGAGCAGCCGGTAAACATCATCCGAAAGGTCTGTTTTAATTTCTTCTGCTACCGACAATGCCGCCGGATAATCATAAGCCAGAACATGCTTTTTCAGCGCTTCCAGTTTCATCAGCCGCATCAGGTTCAGGCTTTTTACTTCCGTACAGCGGTTTGGCGCATCTTCGCTGTTATCTTCGTCAAATTCAAACTCCAGGTCATTTACAAAGTCTTCCCGTTCTTCATGGTTTTTGTTCATTTCTTTCATCGGCGTAGATACCTGTACCGGAAGAAACCGGTACTCCGCAAAGGTCGCCATTACAAACAGGGCGCTTTTCATTGCCGGAGTCCCGGATGCCATATTTAAGATGAATTCATCTCCATGTTCCATTGTCTGTTCGATTTTCTGTATCTCCTGCCTGAAATCTTTATAAAAAATATCATACTGCTGTACATCAATTAATTCATCCCGCTCAATCAAATGTATCTCAAATGCATGATTCAGATATTTTCCAAGCCGTTCCAGCGCGTCCACATAGCGGTTGTCCCGCCGGTGGTATTCCATCATCTCATGTGACAGATACAAATATACAATATCCGGCTTGTAATGCCTGCAAATATGCAGCATGGAGCCGTCCCTGGAATATTTAATCGGGTCTGTCCCGCCCACCGGGCTGAACAATATTTTTTTGCTCATTTGTAATCTCTCCTGTTTTTTACAGAAAATCCTTTCTCTATCCTATTAAAAATACGGCAAGAAAACAGCCAGCCCCAATTCCGCTTATTGCATGAACAGTACGTCTGTGCGGTTTCACTGGCTGTCTTAAATAATAATCAAATCCTCTGTTTCCTCTCCGCTCTTTTTTCCAAATGTCACAGCCTGTCCCCTGCCTGTCATTTTATAAACACGGATGCTGTCTTCGGTTCCAGCATACGCTGGCAGGTGCTGTAACAGTTCGTTATATTTTTTCTTTGTAATAACTGCTTCAAATGCCGACTTCTGAATGCGGAACCCATATCCAAGCAAAAACTTTGACAGCTTCTGTCTTTTTTTATTATCTATAATATCATAAATAATCAGTACAAATACTTTATGATTTTCCAGGCTTTCCTGTATTTCAAATAAATCATCTTCTCCAGAATTGGATAAATCAAATAAATAACATTCTTTGTCCATTTTGCTCCTGAAACATCCAGCCAGACATTTCTTTATCTTATTTCAATCGGCCTGTAAATACCGGCATCATCATTTTCGATTGCTTTCACCAATAAATCAATTTGCAGCGCAATTCCCCGCCGGAAGCTGACAGCATAATCCACATAATCCAGATACCTTACATCCGTCTGCAATTTTTTCTCCAGTTTTGCCAGATATTTTTTTATTCCGCTTCTTGTCAGAAAACATCCAGGTTCTTCTGCATTTATAACAAAATCATCTTTTAAGATTTCATGTCCATTTATCATACTCATTGCAACAGCATCCACAATGACAGCACGCCATTCTTCCATCATATCGCTTGCAAGCGTTGGATGCTTTTCGTTATCCCTGTGCAAAAATCCAAAATATGGGTTCAGTCCTTTTGCTTCAATTTTTCCATACAATTCATTCATGATAATCGTATAGCCCAGGCTAATCATGGAATTAAACTCATCCATGGGCGGTCTTCGGCTGCGTCCATGAAATTGGAATTCTGGTTCTATCAGCATAGACAGCCCCTCAAAATATGCTTTTGCCCCCTGTCCTTCATATCCCATAATTTCAGGAATATACAGGCACTGTCCTATTTTTTCCCGACAGATATGTATCATTTTCAGCTGTTCTTTCACCGCTATTTTTTTGCTTTTTTCATAACGGCGGAGCACCACCATCTGGTTTTTCAGCTTGGCACGGATAATCTTTTTAGAAAGTTCCAATGCAAAATCTGACTGATACAATGCGCTCTGCATTCTCTGTCTTTTCGCATTCACATGTCCGGTAGAATGCAGCCTGCCAAAATAACTGCCGCCCTTAGAATAATAGGAAACAGGAATTCCACGCTTTAAACACTCCTGAACACACTGCGTTGTCATCTGTGCATGTCCCATAATCGTGATACTTTCCAGCGTTTCAATCGGAATCATTTTTTTCATGCCATCCGCATATTTCACAAAACAGCGGTTCGCCTCTATGCCAATCTGAGCACTGTTTTCATTCACATACAGCAGACTCATTTTTCCCTCTCTGCAGCTTGCTGACTTAAACTGCTTTCATTTATTCTTTCAGTTATTTAGCACAGTACCTTGCATGCAAGCATTGATACTGCATCTGCTAAATGAATTATATCAAATGAACTTCCAAGTGTAAAGGGGAATTGCATCATCTGTCCGGTTCTCTGGGAGTTTCTTGTTTATTTTTTCTTTATTGCCCGCATTTGTGTCTCTCCTTTTTCCAGATAGTTCTGTTTTAACAATTTGTAATAAAAATAGTTTTACTGCCAGCAATTCCCCTGTTTCCGTCCCCTTCCGGGGATTCTTTTTTTTAATAATGCCGTCTGCTGCGTTCCCGCCTGCCTCATCACAGTTTCCGTCCCCTTCCGGGGATTCTTTTTTTAATACATACTCATTGTTTCAGCCCAAACTCAACCGTCATGTTTCCGTCCCCTTCCGGGGATTCTTTTTTTTTAATTCAAATCCAAGACCCCTTCCATAGACACGGACGACGTGTTTCCGTCCCCTTCCGGGGATTCTTTTTTTTAATAAGCCACTTATGCAGGTTCGGTTCTTCGGCGGTGTTAAAGGTTTCCGTCCCCTTCCGGGGATTCTTTTTTTTAATAATTATATATGCTCATTAAAGACTATATGCAATGTTTCCGTCCCCTTCCGGGGATTCTTTTTTTTAATAATATAATCCCAACAACAAAACAACGCAACACACGGTTTCCGTCCCCTTCCGGGGATTCTTTTTTTTAATTGAATCCGATGATGATAACCCATTGGTAGCTAAGGTTTCCGTCCCCTTCCGGGGATTCTTTTTTTTAATTATGAAATATCTTGTGTTTGGCTCTAGGACGATTGTTTCCGTCCCCTTCCGGGGATTCTTTTTTTTAATACAATATGAATGAATGCGAAGCTTTCTCAGTCATGTTTCCGTCCCCTTCCGGGGATTCTTTTTTTTAATTATTCTCATGCTTTCCGTGTTGTAAACTATGTTTATAGTTTCTGTCCCCTTCCGGGGATTCTTTTTTTTAATTAGAAGAAACACAACAACAGCCATAGCAATATTAGTTTCCGTCCCCTTCCGGGGATTCTTTTTTTTAATATGAAAATCTTAAAGGAACAAGCGTAAAGATTGCGTTTCCGTCCCCTTCCGGGGATTCTTTTTTTTAATAAAGAGGTACAATATGAATCCATATATCAATATTCATGTTTCCGTCCCCTTCCGGGGATTCTTTTTTTAATAGACCTCAAAGCGACATGTAAAGACCGTTCGGAGAAGTTTCCGTCCCCTTCCGGGGATTCTTTTTTTTAATCAGAGCGGTTTATTGCACTTGTCTTGAAAACAAGATGTTTCCGTCCCCTTCCGGGGATTCTTTTTTTTAATTGTGGGGGATGGGGAGTGATGGGCTAGATGTAGTGGGTTTCCGTCCCCTTCCGGGGATTCTTTTTTTTAATTGGATGAGAAGGATATTATAGATAAGATACAGACGATACGTTTCCGTCCCCTTCCGGGGATTCTTTTTTTAATCAGAAACGGGTGGCTGATGATTCATGGAAGATGTAGTTTCCGTCCCCTTCCGGGGATTCTTTTTTTTAATCGACCGGAATCACCGGCGGGAAACCGGTGTATGTTTCCGTCCCCTTCCGGGGATTCTTTTTTTTAATGTATTTGTACAATCCGGACGACGACTTGGTTTTGTATGTTTCCGTCCCCTTCCGGGGATTCTTTTTTTTAATAATAGAAGAAACACCACCAACACTATAGCAGATATAGTTTCCGTCCCCTTCCGGGGATTCTTTTTTTTAATGCGGCTTCTGGTACAGCTTACGGTTTATCTGGCTGCGGTTTCCGTCCCCTTCCGGGGATTCTTTTTTTTAATGATAAAATCAGGGATTGATGCTGTAGAGGTGTTCGTGTTTCCGTCCCCTTCCGGGGATTCTTTTTTTTAATTATATGGTTAAATCCTAACATTGAATATCTATTTGAGTTTCCGTCCCCTTCCGGGGATTCTTTTTTTTAATGCGGAAGGAGATTTTCTTTGATTGCATTTGTATGTGTTTCCGTCCCCTTCCGGGGATTCTTTTTTTTAATCAATCTTCATCATGATCTGCAAAAATTTAGAAGAAGTTTCCGTCCCCTTCCGGGGATTCTTTTTTTTAATCCTCTCCCCCACACCCCGCCATCTATGCCTATCCCAGACAGCGTTTGCGTGGGAAATCTTTTTTTCTCCCTGCTCTGGCCCGCGCACCCTGCAAAAAACGCTCCCATTCCGCTGTCTGCAAGGCGCGCGGGAAAATGCCAGACTGCCTGGCTACCCGGTTACAGGCTTGATGTCCTGAATGCGGCACAGCCCCATCTGCACGGTTTTGCCCTGATATTTTGTACACTTCAAAATATGCGGGGAAGCTCCGAACTGCCTGTCCCTGTCGTGCTTATGCGTCCTCGAGAGCCTGCCAAACACAGCATCAAACACCTGCTGCGTAACCTCAATGCCGTCCTGTTTCCCAAACAGCGGATAAATAACCGTTTTGGAAACAAATCCGCTCCCGCCGCCAAGGAAAACCGCATCCTCTTTTGGTTTTGTAATTTCTGGAAACGCTGCTGCAAAATTGCGGTAATAGCTGTCCATAAAATTTCTGACTGCCTCAAAAATCATGTTCTCCGTTATCCTGCACACACTGGTATCTATCGTAACTGTAAATTTGATTTTTGTACCGGGCCTGATGCATTCCCGCAGCAGGGGAAGCTTTTTCTCAACCCCGTTTGCATGCAGCTCCACCCTCTGGCTGAGCATCAGCGACGATAGAGACAGCGGCTCGCTGTCACTAACCCGAAATCCCTGCAGGCAGTCGTTGACAGCATCCTTCGGCTTTGAACCCTGCCTTTCCAGGGTGCGGAAAGCTGCCGCTTCGATATCTGAAATATCCCTGCCCAGATACGCATTCCCTGCTTTTTTTACCGGGGCATTTCTTTTCAGCGTGCTTTTCGCTTTGCGGTATTTATCCGGGTTTTTCAAAATATCGCTTCCAAGCAGAATGGTACGGAACATTCCCTTCAGGGAGCTGCCTGGTATGTACGGGCAGCCGTAAGCATCCTTCATGCATTCCATCAGCTGGAGCCGCACACCCCGTTCTATTACAGCATCGCTGCAGTCGAGTGTATATTTCATGTACGGCTTGATTTCTGCCAGCCTGATTTTCTGCTTCCGCAGCCAGGCGGTCAGGTCATCCCGGCTGTAACCAAGCAGGTAATCCTCAAATGCCGCTGCTTTATTTCTGTCAGCCAGCGCCTGGTAAAATTTTTCCATATCCGGCACAGCTGCTTCCTGCTGAGTCAGAAAAATATACTCCTTTTTTCCGATTTCCCTGCCACTTCCAATAAATACCGGGCCAAGAGCCTGCAGCGTTACCTGATAGCTTTTCAAATACGGTTTCATCCAAATACCTCCATAAACATGGGCCTGGCATAGCGGTACACCGGATGGCACCCGCCCTTCCCAGAAACGTCATAGACATCCCCTTCAAAACGCTGCCGGAAGCATGACCCCGCCTGAAAGACATATAAGTCCCGTTTGCGCATCTGCTGCGCTGCATAGCTTTGCGAATCCACAAACCCGCTCCGCCGGCATAAAAGGTACTGGGCATTATGCATGGATGCATCCAGTTCGCTGTCGCGCGGCAGCGATACAGATAACGACATATAACAGCTTCCGTCCGATTGCAGCCGCTTCAGAAAATCCTGCGGCAGGCTTGCCGACAGGAACTTAAACCTTCCAGCCCCGGCAGACTTTTTCCCGCCGATTCCGCAAAACGAAAGTCCTTCCAGCAGTTCTTCTGCCATATCCAGCACCTGTTTTTCTGTATATCCCACCGTCACATACAGCCCGTTTCCCGGATGAAAGTAAAACGTCTGTACCCGGTATGGCTTTGTTTCTTCTTCTCCCCGGATTGATGCAGACACTTTCATTTCATGCACCCCAATCTGCCCCATATCCGGTGCATGCAAAACATCATATTTCCCTTCCAGATAATCATCCATGGCATTCATGGGAACATACTTTAATTTTTTATACGCCTTTTTCAGGACAGAATCTCCCCTGCCGTCTTCCGTCTCTATACGCAAAAACGGCTTTGGCAGGAAAAAGGTGCTTCCCGCATACGGAAATGCATCTGAAAATAACAGCCTGCCCTCTTTTACATGCAGATAAAATTCCTGCAGCCTGTCTCCTCCCATTTTTAAGGCTTCCTGGCACAGTGCTGAAAACAGCGTGTCTGCACAAAACGTACATCCCCCGTCTTCCAGAGACCGGACCCCAAAATGAACCGCGCCTTCAAACTCCAGCCTGTATGCTTTATAATCCATGTTCCTCTCCTATATTCCAATCCCGTCACTGTTTCTCATGACCGCTTTTATGCATATCTGCAAACAGCTCCTGGCATTTGTCCATCATATCCTGTGGTATCATTCCCATTACGGCATCCGCCTGCACATCCCTGAATAAAATCCTGCCATATCCCCTGGAACCGTTTCCGCCCAGGTAATCGTACTGCAGCAGCTTCATTCCCTCGGCTAAAAGCGCCATATCTTCCAGAATTTCGTCTTCTTCCCCTGCTTCATATATCATGTCCAGGCCAAATACAGTTCCGCGGAATACCCGTTCTATCTGCCTTGGATTTGCCACCGCAGTGGCCCTGTTAATTGTATTTTCAAATTTGATTTCCGTCATGCCCTGCAGGCCCTGTTTTCGCAACTCCTGTTCATTTTCCATAAACATATCCGAAATCAGCACCCGGCTCCTTTTCACATGCCCAGGCTTTGCACATCCAAACAGCCTGGTCAGGCACGGCGCATCGTCATCCGGCTTTACAGCCGCATATGTATTATGCTGTTTTGCCAGCAGCGTGCGCATTTTTCCCTTTAACGAGCTGCCCGGTATAACCGGAAGATTTGTCCTGACGTCCTTGATAACCGGGGAATCCACTGCCCCGATTGGCGAAAATGCGGACGAACCGCCGATATGAAGTCCTGTTTTTACCTCTATTTTTCCTGTAATCTGTATCTTTGCATACATGACTGCTTCCTCCTGACTGTTACGATACCTGCTGTACGGCACATGCCTTGCCTAATTATCCCTGCCGCCATAATATTTATGAAATGCCACCAGCGCTTCCATATACCGCTGAAACAGCAGGTATCTGTCCCTGCTTCCCTTTACATTTTTCAGCATCCCGATAATCCCTGCTTCTTCCACCAGCTTCTTTACGGATTCTTCCCGCCCTGCTTCATACAAAAACCGGACGCGCAGGTACTCAATGCGCGAGGCTATGTCTGCATCCAGCCTGTCCGTATTCTGGTTTACCGCCTGGTTATAAATATCAATAGACATCGACAGCAGGCTGCGCAGCTTGGATGTCGTCACCATCGGAACAGTCCTTCCACGGTTATCCTTGTAATCTTTCAGTTTTTGAATTACCTTTTCTGCTTCATCCACATAGTTCTGTTCATTTACTGCCATCTGCGGCTGCCTCCTTCTCCCTTGTCATATACGCATACAGGCTTATCGCCGTCTTTAACTGCCTGCAGTCTTTTTCGCTTTTTATCCACTGGTACATATGCCGGGAAAATTCCCGGTAAGCTTCCATCTGCTCCGCTCCTGCCCCCTGCTCCGGCTCCATGCGGGATAACAGGTACACATACCGGGCAAACTGGATTTTTTCCCCGCGGCTTCGGATAAGCTCCAGCAGGCGGTAAAGAAAGCTTTTGCCCCGTTCGTCGGAAAAATCAAAAAAGCGGCGGATAACCTGGTATTTTTCCCCAATAACTTCCTGTTCCAGCTCCTGCCAGCAATAGGTGCCATCTGCACCAAAAGCTTCTGTTCCAGGTATGTCTGCCTGCACTTCCCGCAGAAGCGTAACGGCATTCTTGCCAGGCAGTGATTTGGAGCAGTCTTCCAGAACTCCGGTTTCACTGGCAGCCGCACGGATGGGATAACCAGGTGCATAAATGCCAATTCCGGCAGACAGTGTCAGCGTCCCCTGAGTATATCGCGCAAAAGCCCTGCGGATATCTACAGCCAGTTCTATAATATCATTCCACGAGCCTGCAATAAATAAATCATCACCGCCGGAATAACAGATTGTAGCATTCCTGGGCCCTGCAGGCTTTCCATTTATGCTATAGGAAGGTCTTTCCAGTATCTGGCTGATATGCAGCTTAAAAAACAAAGACAGCTGGCGCGAGAGGGAAGCCGTCCTTGACAGCGTCACATACCTGTCCTGATTTTCTGCATTTTCAAATCCAGCTACAAATGCCTGCCCCAGGTTATCTACATCTGCACGCAGAATGCCAATCCGCTCTATCCCTTCTGCTTCCCTGGCATACTCCTCAAATGTTTTGCCTGTTGTATAATCACCGCACCACAGCTTTGCAGCAGCATGTTTTCCTGTAAACATCCGGTTTTTGCTGTATGCCCTGACAAACTGGCTCCCTTCCTGCATTTTCGCTGTCAGCGTCTCCCGGCTGTCTGCTGCCAGCCAGTACCCGCCCGGCAGCGGAAGCATTCCTGGCTGCCGGCTGCGCATGACTGTAAAAAAGTCATCATACAGAATGTTTGCAGAAAACTTTTCGATTGCGCGGCAGACCGGGCAGACACCTTCTTCATCTGTCTTTCCAATCCGCCGGCATACCATGCATTCCCGCGTATAATCCGCATGTTCTTTCCCGTTCAGCCGGCGAATATCTGCCGGGGAATAACGGCTGCCCTTGCACCTGGAAATACCCAGGGCTGCCTGGTGAAACAGCTTCTTATAGCTTCCCTCCGGCTCATTGCGCAAGGCTGCCGCGCTGCACGGCGCATATCCGCTGGCTACATACAGGAAAATCTGAAACGTGTCCATCAGCCAGCGGTTCAGGCCGTCCAGATACTGTTCTGCCACATGCCGCACCCTGGCTGTATTTGGCAGCAGCAGGTAACAGTGCCCGCCGCCCGAATAAATCAGGCTTGCCCTTGATAAATGCAGCTGTTCCAGCAAGCTGTCAATGATATGCTCCATCATAATTTCCAGGTAAAAGGAACGTGCCCGCAGTGTTTTTAATGCATGCCTGCCAGCTGTCGTATAAATAAAATCCTGAATGCCGGAAACATCCATGGAATACAGCAAAAAAGCTTTTTCCTGATAAAATTTCTTTGCGTGCGTAAACAGCCTGTCGCGGAAATCCGACACTCCCTGTTCCAGCAAGTATTCATAAATGCAGGATGCCGCTGCTGCCGTCAGCTTCAAATGGTCATACAGCGAAATATCTGCTTTTTCATCCTTTGCCGTGGAAGCCGGCACATACGAAAGCTGTGCTTCCAGCACAGACATCAGGGAATTCATATATTCGTCCGTCCACTCCATTCCCCGGAAGCCTTCACGCAGCGCATCCAGCAGCTTCGTATAAAATGCTTTGTCAGCCAGCTTTTTTTCATCAGACGGATAAGGAATCCCTTTCCCTTTATCCAGCATTCCCGGCTCATAATACTGTTTCTGGCAGTTTCCGTTTAAAATATTGAAAACACTCTCCAAAGGTACATGCACCTCAAATCCAGCATCCCCGGAATCGTTTTTTCTGCGGTCTGCCGCCGATGCAATGTTATCTGCCGCATATACGATATAGGCACAGGAATCCGGGGCAATCTCAGCATCTTTGAGCATATCCCAGTGATGATACCGCACAGCTTCCAGTATTTCCCTGTGCCCTGTTTCTGTCAGGCCGATTTCATGTTTTAAAAACTCATATCCGCTGAGGCTGTGTTTTCTCCGATCAGCGCCCTGCCGGTATACGATTTTGCCGATATCATGGAGCAGTGCACCCAGTATAAGCTTCCGCATGCTTTCTATATGAGCTGCTTCTGTCTGCACCCCTGCTTCTGCCTGTGATCCCGTCCCTGCTCCTGTCCATGCATCCGTCATATTGCTTCATCCCTCCCATTCCGATTGCCGTTTTAATGCCGATGCCGCTATAGTCTCCAAACCGCATCAGCAGCCGCGCATAACGTGCCATTGTTTCTGTTCCGTTTACCCGGATGCACATTTTTCCCAGAAAAGACGGTATCTTTACGCCTTCCAGAAAAAAAGCTGCACTCCTCAGCTGGTACTGCACAATGCTGGTGGCCTCTGCCAGCTGGCCCAGCGTTTCCTCGTCGTACATGTCCATACCTTCGGACACGGCACTGTATTTGTTCATCAGGCTCTGGTAAATATAATGCATATCTGGAAAATTGATATACCTGCCGTGGCTCTTAAACGATGCCGGCGTGACAATTTCCATGCTGATATGCCTGCTGCATGGCTTTTCATAAAATTCATTCATCAGCTCCTGATAAGACAGCGTTTTTAACTCTTTTTTACAGATATTTACATGCATCTGTTTTTTCTCAATGTCAAATTCCCGGAACTGGCCATCCAGCAGCGGCAGGATAATATTCTGATACGCTTCCTCCGTCAGGGTGCTGACAGACCACTGTTTCACCTTTCCGCCCGCCAGATGCTGGCTGTACGGCTTGCGCCCCTGTTCATGCAGCCTGCCTGCATAGCCTGTATCAATCTGTTCCATTAAAATTCCCTGCAGATTGGAAGACTGATAATATCCAAATTCCGCACTGTCTGCTTCCAGCTCCATAGTAAGTTCTGCCAGCATGCCTGTATGCCCCCTGTGTCCTGTCTTTATCGGTACTATGTCCGCCGGTTCCTACTCCGGGCGGACAGAAATTTCTATGATTTATCCTGAAACATATTTCCATTATAGTCTTTTCCCAGCCACTCCGCAACCAAAAACAACGCTTGCCTTACCGTTTTGATTCCTATATAATGTATCTTGAGAGGTGATAAAATGACAATCGATGAAAAAGACCTTTTAAGCAGCATTCTGGACAGCTTAAGCCGTATTAACTATATCAAACCGGAAGACATTCCGAACATTGACCTGTACATGGACCAGGTCACGACCTTTATGAACGAGCAGCTTGCTTCGACCAGGCGCCACCCGGACGACAAGATTCTGACCAAAACCATGATTAACAACTATGCCAAAAACAATCTCCTGCCGCCGCCGGAAAAAAAGAAATATTCCAAAGAACACCTGCTGACGCTGATTTTCATTTATTATTTCAAAGGCATTCTGAGCATCAGCGACATCCAGCACCTGTTAAACCCGGTTACAGAGAAGTACTTTTCCAAAAAAGGCGGGCTGGATTTAACTGCGATTTATGAAGAAGTATTCGGGCTGGAAAAAGAAGCTGCCGGAATGCTTGCAAAGGACATTATCCGCAAATTTAACACAAGCAGCCATACCTTTACAGATGCTGCGCCCGAAGAACGCGAAAACCTGCAGCTGTTTTCCTTTTTATGCATGTTAAGCTTTGATGTATATATCAAACGCATGTTAATTGAAAAAATTATTGACGCAAGGCTGTCGGGACAGCCCGATGAAAAAAGCCGGAAAAATCAAAAAGAATCAAAAAGAAATAAAGAAAAATAAGCAGAAAACGGACAGCCGGCCGTTTCAGCAAAAGAAATCGCGCCGGTTATCCGTCCTATCCGGTATTTCAGTTTTAAAAATACCTGCAGTTACGGCAGCTGTTTTTTATCTGCCAGCCGTTTCAGCACCATGTCATATCCGTCATGCCCATAGTTCAGCGACCGGTTTACCCTGCTGATGGTAGCTGTAGAAGCTCCCGTTGTTTCTGCAATATCCATGTAAGTACGGCTGTTCCTGAGCATATGTGCTACCTCAAACCGCTGCGATAACGCCTGCAGCTCATTGACCGTGCACACATCTTCAAAAAACCGGTAACATTCCTCCCTGTTTTCCAACGCCAGTACTGCATCAAATAAAAAGTCCACCGCCTCCGTTTTTAGATTTCTGCTCATTCTCCCCGTCCCTTCTCCTGTGACATATAAAACTTATTCCTGCAGCCGCAAGGCTTTTCCCGCAGCTGCAAATGCCTTTTATATCTGCTGGATATATTTTTTCGGTATGTACCCCGTATATCCTTTTCCGTTCAGCGTATATTTAATCTGGCTCCATTTTATTCCGGACGCATCGGTTTTGTTTGCCACAACCGTTATTTTTGTTCCCTGCGGCACAGCCCGCTGGATTTTATACGAAAGCCCTGCGCCGGAACGCATATTGACCTTTTTCGTTGTTTTTCCATAAGTATAAACCGTGACATAGCTGCCTGATAAATATCCGGTATAAGATTTTCCGTTTTTCGTATATGTCACCTTATACCATTTTTTCTCGTCATTGGATAACGTAAATTTATAAAAAGGCAGCCCTGTTCCTGCTGGCACAACTCCTGCGGACGCATATTCCGTGCCGGCATGCTCCCTCAGATTCAGGTTTGTGTTTGTTTTCAGCCGGAACGTATGCAGGCGCTTCGTATATGCCGTAAGGATATCCGATTCCACTCCATAGCTTAAGTTGTTATCCTCATCCAGCACAAACGGCACCACTTTATAAAAATACTGCCGGCCTTCTGACTCGACCACGCTTGCATCCGTAAATTCTGTAACCTCATTACCGTTGATAACCTTCATCTGCTTGTAGGTACCGCCATAAGACTTGCTGCGGTAAACCTTATAGCCGCTCGCTTCTTCCAGCTGATCCCACGTAATCGTAATAAAATCCGTGTCATGGTCTTCCATAGCCAGCCCCGTGACCGGCCCTAAGTCTTCTACGATATCATCCGGAGCTGTGTCAGGCTCGCTTACGCCGTCAAAGGAATAATAAAAATTACAGTCTGTATTTCCCTCAATGCCGTCTACCTGGCCGCTGCTGGAATACTGCCAGTAAGTATAATCTCCCGTATATGTAGTTTTCGTCGTATAATTGGCCAGCCAGCAGTCATATTCCGACAGGGAAGGCACATCAAACGAACTGTTCAGAAAAGACGGGCTTCCGTAATACATCGGCGTATATCCTGCATCCTGAATAATGTCTGAATAAGCTTTCATATTTTTGGTTACCTGCGCCTTAGACAGCCCGTAAGCCCGGTATGCGCTGGAAAATGCCTCAAAGTCGTACACAACCGGAAGCGTAATCATGTCTTCATAATCCTCTATCAGCTCCAGCGTCTTGCGTGCTTCCTGCTTTGCCTCGCTCGTCGTAATGGAATTGGAGAAAAAATACACGCCAATCTGGATTCCCTGGTCGTATGCTCCCTGGATATTTTTGCGGAAGTACTCATCCTCATACATTGCAAACTGCTTTGACAGCGCTGTATAGCCGCAGCGGATAAATACAAATTTTACGCCTGCTGCCTTGACCTTTTTCCAGTTAATATCTGCCTGCCATTTCGACACATCAATGCCATCAATAATGACGCAGTCGCTTAACTGCGGTGCATGCGTATAGACAAGCCCCGTATACGGGCTTTTGGTTGTCCTGGCTTCCACGCTGTTTATGGCAAAAGGCTCTGCCGCCTGCCTGCCCTCATCTTCTTTCTGAAACTGCATTTTCACATAATCCGGGTCATTATAATCAGCTTCTAAATCCTGTGGCAGCACAGCCTGTCCGTTATCCTGTCCTGCTGTTTCATTTTCTGCCGCAAGGTTTTCCTGCTTTCCAGTATTTTCCAGTTTTACAGACTGACCTGCCGCCTGTACAGGCTGTGTCCCGGATATCAGATATCCAGCCGGATGACTGCATAACAGCAGGCAGCCCAATGCCCCTGCTAACACTCTTTTCTGTTTTATCATTGGAAACTCCCTTCTGTACTTATTCATTTGTCTGTCTGCCCTTGCAGCAGACTGCATGGCACTTATAATAGCTGCACTTTATGAAGTCCACCTTAAAAAGTACGGATGCGCTTCCAAATTTTTGCGTGTCAGTTTCTGGAAATTTGTGTCAAAGCAGGATTTCCTCTTATTTTAGATTTTATTTTTATTTTATTTCATAATCTGACAGAACTGTTTTTCCTTAAACTGAGAAGCCTGTTCCCGGATTCTGATACTGTTTCTTCCTTATTATATAGCTGCTTTTTCGAAACCTTTCTTCACAATTCATCATTCATGATATCCAAAGCTTCTTCCTTTATGACATGTCTGCTGTTTCAAAATTCTTCTCCGCAATTCATCATTCATGATATCCAGCGCTTCTTCCTTTATGACATGTCTGCTATTTCTAAACCTTCCGTGGCTTCCTTCTGTTTCATGGATGTCACAACTTCATAGATTCTGTTTACGACTTCTTCAATGTTTTTATTCACGACAGAACTGCGTTCGGAAAGCTTGCCGACTTCGCTTGCCACAACTGCAAAGCCTGCGCCCATATCGCCAGCCCTTGCTGCTTCAATGCTTGCATTCAGCGCCAGTATTTTCTGGCGGGACTGAATCGAGCGCAGCGTGCTGGTTTCTTTTTTAACCGTTTCAATTAAATCATTTGTTTCATTTACGCCCCTGACCAGATTTTCAAATATCGACCGTGTCTGGTTTTTGGCGTATTCCGCATGAACAAAATAATTCACCACATCACGCAGCATTTCCACGGATGTCTGGATTACTTTTTTCGGACATACCTTTACCTTCCGGGCAGCCGCAGCATATTCATCCTCATTCACGCCGATTTCCCTGGCAATCTCACGGATTCTTTCCTCATCCAGCGCTTCTTCCAGCACCTGTCCGCCCAGCACCTTGCCAGCCAGTTCCCCATTGACCGTAATGTCAACCGCAAAGTCCGTCAGCCCGGCGTGGCAGGAATAAACACCCTTTCCTTCCCTGTCACATTTTTCACACCTTCTGCATCCTTCTTTGGATGTCCGTGTGTATTTATTACAGAAATCCGTAAAATTATACCGTTCTGATATGTACTTGCCGTCCGGCCCGATTGCAACTGCTGCCATTCCCGTTGCAACCGCCCAGTTTGATATAATCCGTTCAAACTCCCGCATATCTGCAAAGTCCTGTATTTTCACTATCAGATCTCCTTCCTGTGCTGCCCTGCCAGAGCGTGCCGTGCCAGACATTCCCGCACTCTGTAAAGCACATCTGGCGGAAAGCATTTTTAAGCCACGCTCCGTGGCATCATTGCCACGTATATAATTATTGTACTATTTCTTGTGTATTTTGTCATGTACTTTCTGAAAAACGCCTCCTGAATCCTGCGATTCATAATATTTCAGGACAAGCCGCACCACCCGGCTGTAGCTTTTTATCCCGTCTTTCACGCCATTCATGGTAAGGTTTGTCTCCAGAAATGCATTTGCAGCTTTATTTACTGTCTCTGTCGGAAGCACTGCCTTTTCTTCCACCCGTTCCCACTGTTCCTCGGTCAGGAATACATCATCCTGGATGACCTGCCCAGAAACCTGTTCCATATCCTTTCGGATTTCCTGCGGCACGCTTTCCCGCACCTGCCTGGACAGATAGCCGATTACGCTTAAATAGCCGGAATACTGCAGATACGGGTCGTCCGACTCAATACACGCCGCAAAGCCAAAATAATTCGCCTCATCCTCTAAAATAATTCCTTTTAAATGGGAATATTCATGGCAGATGGTTGCGGGCATATTGACCGGGTACATCACTGTATTGTAATTCGCTTCCATCGTAAACGGAAAATAAATGCCGAGCAGATACTGCTGGCTCATAAAATGCGACGCACGGATTGGCTTTGGGTCTGGATAATATCCGCTCAGGTACGGATAAACTTCCCCCTGCTTTCTCATCGCCTGCCTGCATTTCTCATAAAGCTGCGCATCGGTACCGTCAAAAACCGCCCTGCCCTTCGCATCGCGCTTTACCTGTCCGGCCAGCGCATTCGCCTTTGCCACCACTTCGGAATAAGCACGGACTAAAAGCTCCGTCCCCTGTTCCCCGCCGGTGCTGTAATACTGTTCTTCCACAGTGGACGCATGATAGAGCATATAGCAGTTCAGCGTTTCCGTAACATAAATATACACAAGCACCCAGCAGGCAAACCGCAGGTTCCATTTTTTTATTCGGGCCGCTTTCGCATCCGGCTTATGCGTGTTACCCTGACGCGTTTTCCATGCGAGCACCGGAACCAGAAAAAGCTCCAGTACAGCCACAAGCACTCCTGCTGCAATCAGGATTTCACCCACAGAGCCGCTGAACAAATCCGATATCCTGGCCGGAATTCCAGTCAGCACCGGAAAAAGCCGCAGCCGGTACCAGTCTGTAAACGCTTTCGAATTCCATGACAGGATGTGAACCCCGGTGGTTAAAAGCAGCACCGCAAATACACAGCTGTTATGTAAATTTATCCCTGTCTTTCGTTTTCCCATCCATTTCATTCGTTATCCTTTTTCTTTCATGATATGCAGAACCAGATGGCTGTATGGATGCATCTGCATCCGGTTCTGATAAAAGTTATCGCCTGCTTCCCTGAAAGTAAAAAAATGCAGCGCTTTTTTATTCATTTATATCTTATCCGCATATATGTCCTCCGGGTGATTATATCATATTTCCTGCCACGCGTCCATGTTCATAAGCTTCTTTCCAGTTCCTGCATAAAATCCGCTGCTCCCGGACATATTAAGTTAAAAATCGAAATACCTGCATCCCGCAAAGGAGGTTCCCATATGCACAGACTAAAATCCATTGAAATCGCAAGCTGCTTCACAGCCATGGCCGGCGGCGTGCTCCTGCACTTTCTTTACGACTGGAGCGGCCATTCCCCGTTTGCAGCATGGCTTGCTCCTGTCAGCGAATCTGCCTGGGAACATTTAAAGCTGCTTTTCTTCCCCCTGCTTTTTATCAGCATTGCAGAATACTACCTGCTGGACAAGCCAAAGACCGATTACTGGAATATTAAGACCTATGCATCCTGCTTGCCATGGCGGTTATTCTTGCGGGCTTTTACACATACAGCGGCATTCTCGGCTTTACACTGCTGCCCGTTGACATTGCGCTGTTTTTCTGCGGCATAGCAGTTTCCTTCTGGTACAGCTACCGCTATTTGCGGGAAGGAACCAGCTATACGCTCTCGAACGTGCCCTTTTTCCTGATTCTGGCCGTTACCGCGCTGCTATTCGCCCTGTTTACATGGCTGCCGCCGCGGATTCCGTTGTTTGAGGCATAAATATGGCTGTGCAGACTTTTTATTACAGGCCAAAAATCTCTGACACTTTCTTACGAACTTTGCAGTGAATGCCCCTGGGGCAGGCCCTGCAAAGTCCTGTGTGAACAGTAACCCCAAAACCGCCACGCCTTTTCACTTCTGATAATTATCTGTCCCCGTAATGTCCCCGGCAGTTTGCAATATAAATCCTGCCGTCTTCCATATGATAAACCAATCTGTCCTTATCATTGATACGGCGGCTGAATTCGCCCTGCAAATCACCCGATAAAGGCTCCGGCTTTCCAATTCCTTCCATACAGCCATTTCGTTCAATATCTTTTATAAGCTGATTAATTCGTTTTACTGTTTTTTTATCCTGTGTCTGCCAGTAAAGATAATCTTCCCATGCATCATCTGACCATATCTTTTCACTCATCGTCCACCATAATCAATTCGTGTGCAGTACCTTTACCGTCCCGCAATTCCTGTACCGATTTTTTGACATATGCAAGATTTTCCGGTGAATAGAATGCATCCGGAGGCTGTGAAATTTCAAAAGGTATTCTGTTTTCGCGTAAAACTGCTTTTACAAAAAGATTAATAGCTGTAGATGTATTTAATCCGACATTCGAGCAAAACTTATCAAAACTGGCTTTATCATTTTCATCTACTCGTGCCGTTATCGTTGCCTGTGCCATAATGATATCCCCTTTCTGTCTTTTATCTGGTTAAATCATATCACTATAGTATTCACCTTACAAGCATTTGTATCACAATAGTTAGAACTAAAATGTATTTTCGTTATTGTTCACTCCGCAATGGTAATTAGTTAACGATTACAGCTGCTATTTATGTTATGGAGTAACCAAAACTTTTTCTTTTTTATAAATAAAGCTTGACTGTGTCTTCCATGCCGTCTGCTGATACCAGCAAAAAGTTCCGCACGATTGCTGCTGACGGCTCTGCCGTTTCTTTTTTCTGCCGCCCCGCACAAGATACAAAAGCTTACTTTGTCTCAGAAGGCCATTCGGCTAAAGGGTTTTTCAGCATCCATATCAATGCCTTTTATGACCTGGATACCAATACTTATTCCGACATCCTCCTGCAGCCAGTACATAATAAGGATGAATTCGCTGCTTTCTGCTCTCTTGTTGACTCACATACCTTACTGCCTGGCACTTCTGATATTTTCATCGGCGACAGGGGATATTGTTCCTACAACAACATGGCCCATGTTATCGCAAGGAACCAATACTTTCTTTTCCGAACGAAGGGCATCCATGGGAAAGGACCTTGCGGCAACCTTGATTACCCGGACTCAGATTCCTTTGATATCACGGTAAATGTAACGCCTTTAAAATCAGAGCATGCCAAAAGCTTCATTTCCTGCCAGTAAAAAACAGCACGGGGCTGCCGCATTGAGAAAAACAATACAGGATATCGCTGGTTTAAATCTTTTTAAACGATATCCTGCATATGTTTTGCTTCGTGCACCAGTCCCGTGCCGGCTTCTTATGCTTTCCTGTTTCATGCAGCAGGCTGCCCTTTGCACTGTTTTTGCAGGCAGTGTACCGTTTAAAAAATACGAGCCACTGCCTGTAAAACGCAGCTGCCTTTAAGATGCCAGACCCTCTGCATTCTTGTTTCTTGCTACTTCCAGATACCATGCAACCTGCTGTTCGTCTATATATTCATAATTCCTCTGTTCGCAAAACCTGCGGCAGTCTTCCTCACTTCCATAATAAAGCGGTCTTTGAATCCCGCCGGCACTTGCTTTGTATACACAGTATTCGTGATTCATTGTCATAATTACCTCCATTTCCCCGCCCAAAGGCGGTTCCAGTGCCCCGTCTCCTGTAATGGCTGGAGCATCTGGAAATTCTCAATGATTTACTGCTTTGGCATATTATGCCACGGGATTGCAAAAACGTCAATTCCTGCAAGTACCAAAAACGTGCCGGATTTTGCTGGTATTTTCTCCTGATTGCACAACGGAAAGTGAATGCAAAGTCCGTAAGAAAGTGGTTCCGAAGTGAGCAAATCCCATTCGCGAAGCGAATTTAAGATGGATTTGCGAAGGTTACTG